>Ga0114953_1000453_pt1 | contig 30021 bp, 26 predicted proteins | sample SidtaG_FD_87298 | JGI IMG/M metagenome (GOLD analysis project Ga0114953, IMG submission 87298) | Marine algal microbial communities from Sidmouth, United Kingdom - Sidmouth_Male2 metaG | ecosystem: Host-associated > Algae > Red algae > Unclassified | place: Sidmouth, United Kingdom | collected...
GCCTGTATCTACGCCTGTATCTACGCCTGTATCTACGCCTGTATCTACGCCTGGGTTTTTTAACGGAGAGCGCTCTTGAGCGGGGGTGTGTATAACTGGCGATTAGATGCTCTGCTGAGTCCCTGGGCAGATGATGGTGTGCCTGCACTAGCGGTGTCAGGTGTCAATCTTGATAGCCGACTCGTGGTTGTCGGTGATGTTTATCTTGCGGTAGCTGGCGCAACAACACACGGTATGCATTACGCTGTGAAAGCCGTCGATGCTGGCGCTGTGGTGGTACTGACATCCAGCGATTCCTATCTTGAATTCAGTGCGATAGTCGATGAACTCACAGCTCGAAATATACTTGTTGTTGCGATATCAGAGCTGGACATTCACTGCGGTGAGATTGCATCGCGTTTCTATGGCGAGCCTGATAAGTCATTGAAGATGCTGGCAGTCACGGGTACAGATGGAAAAACGTCAGTGTGTCGCTTCATAGCACAAGCATTAGCTGCAAATTCACATCTGTGCGGGTATATCGGAACCTTGGGTTGGGGTATAGGCGATATGCTTGAAAATACTGAGCTGACAACTCCGGATAGCGTTACGCTGCGTCGTATACTGGCCACGATGCGCGATCAAGGCGCACAGTTTGTAGCGTTGGAAGCCTCTTCCCACGGCATAGCAGAAGGCCGACTGGATGGGCTGGCTCTGGATGTTGCGGTGTTGACGAACCTGGGTCGTGATCATCTGGACTACCACGTCACTGTAGAGGCTTATAAAGCTGCAAAAGAGCGCTTGTTTCACTGGAATACATTGCAGTCGGTGGTAATAAACACTGATGATTCAATGGGTCAGGAGCTGATAGCCAAGCTGACCAGGGTTTCGTGTTTTTCATACTCTGCCAGTGGTGCTGATCGTTGTGCTGGTAAATGCTTTGATAGCGATACCTATAGCTTCTCTGACTGCCACCACATTCTTGCCAGAAATATCACCGCAAATGATGCAGGTCTCAATTTTGATCTGGTTGATGCGACAGGCACATATCCTGTGTGCACAGAGCTTTTGGGACAATTTAACGTGGATAATCTGCTAGCCACGTATGCATGTTTGCGTGCTTGCGGTGTGGCCGCCAATGATGCCATTCATGCCGTAGAAGGCGTCAAGCCTGTTGCGGGTCGCATGGAAAGATTAGGTGGCGGCGATAAACCCACCATTGTCATCGATTACAGTCACACACCCAACGCATTGCAGCTTGCTATTGACAGTGTGAGAGTGCATTGCGCAAGGCAGCTATGGGTTGTCTTCGGTTGTGGCGGTGATCGTGACCCAGGTAAGCGTGCTCCGATGGCGGAGGCGGCACAGACAGCCGATCATGTCGTGCTTACTGATGATAATCCTCGAACTGAAAATTCTCTCGATATTATTAATGACGTGTTGAAGGGCTTTGAAGATTCCCGGAACATCACAGTAATAGCTGATCGCGCAGACGCTATCCGTCATGCACTGATATCTGCACAAGTGGGAGATCTGGTGTTGATCGCAGGCAAAGGTCATGAGGATTATCAGATCGTTGGAACCTCACGGTATCACTTCAGTGATCGTGAGCAGGTAAATAGCTTGCTGGAGCTTGCATCGTGAGCTTTCGATTAAATCTCAACGATTGCAAGGCAGCGCTGGGCGCAAAGCTTGTTGGTGACAGTGTCACGGTAACGGGTGTCAGTATCGACTCGCGAACCGTAAGGCCGGGTGAGCTCTATATCGCCATTGTTGGAGAGCGTTTTGATGGGCATGAATTTATAGAAGCGGCGCAAGCGGCAGGTGCAGCTGCCGTCATGGTGCATGAAGAAATTAACTGCAAGCTTCCACAGTTGCGAGTTGCCAATACTCTGAATGCTTTGGGTCAGTTGGGGAAGTTGTGGGCTGCCAGATTCGCTATCCCTACTATCGCTATCACTGGAAGCAATGGCAAGACCACAGTCAAGGAAATTGTGTCCAGCATCTTGCGGCAGCAGGGGCCGGTACTTGCCACCAGGGGAAATTTGAACAATGAGTTGGGTGTGCCGCTGACTTTATTAAACATGCGTAAAGAGCACGATTACGCGGTGGTCGAGATGGGGGCGAATCATGCAGGTGAAATAGCCCGGCTGGTTGCACTGGTAGAGCCCGATGTTTGTGTGGTGACTAACATCGGATGCGCGCATCTGGAGGGTTTTGGTAGCGTACAGGGTATTGCCGATGCAAAATCGGAAATCTACGCAGGCCTTAAATCGGATGGTTACGGCGTGATTAATCTGGACGATGTGTTTACAGAGCGCATGCAAGCCGCCTGTGCACATTGTCAAACGCGCACCTTTGGATATGACCAAGATGCTGATGTCTGTGGTGTGCCCTCTCAGGAACTTGTTATTAAAAGTATGGGCAGAACAATATCGCCGCGTTTTCGATTAGCCGGTAAGCACAACGCCATGAATGCTATGGCAGCTGTCGCCGCTGTCCAATGCCTGGATGTGCGGCATGAGTCGCTGGTCAAAGGACTGGAGGGCGTCCTTCCTGTACCTGGAAGACTGGAAAAAAAATTCGGAACGCTCGGTGCTACGGTTATTGACGATAGCTATAACGCAAATCCTGACTCGGTTCGTTCTGCCATAAAGGTGCTCGCAGCTTATAGTGGAAAACGGTATCTGGTGTTAGGAGACATGGGTGAGCTGGGAGCGGATGAGCTAACTCTGCATGGCTCGATTGGTCAATTTGCCAGTGAGCAGGGTATCGATGGATTGTGGGTTACCGGAAAGCTGTCTGCGCAAACACAAAAAGCTTTTGCCGATGCTACTCCAACTACCATGGCTGCTAAAAGCGCGCACTTTGAAAGCAAGGAGTTGCTGATCGAGAATTTGCTTACATACCTTGACGATGATGTCACGGTGTTGGTAAAGGGGTCTCGCAGCGCACAGATGGAGAATGTGGTAAACGCTTTGCTGGCATCCGGTACGCAGGGTCTAGCGAAAGAACCGACGGGCGCAACATCGTGATGCTACTTATCAGCGATTGGCTGGCGGGAGTCGATCCGGGCTTTTATGTCGTTCGCTACATTACCGTGCGTGCGATTTTCGCTGCGTTAACCTCGTTAGTCATTTGTCTGCTCGTCGGACCCATGTTAATCAAGTGGCTCAAGGCTGCAAGGATTGGGCAGAGCGTACGCTCCGATGGTCCACAGTCGCATCTTGTCAAGCAAGGTACGCCGACTATGGGTGGGGCGATGATCATCATCGCGGTCGCTTTGAGCACGCTGCTGTGGTCAGATCTTGGAGTACGCCAGGTCTGGATCGTGTTATTTGTCACTATTGGATTTGGTGCTATTGGATGGGTAGATGATTATCGAAAAGTGGTGTTATCCAACTCGGTAGGACTGAGCGCCAGAGAGAAACTGTTCTGGCAGGCAGCGGTTGCACTGCTCGCTGTTGTGGTGCTTTATCTGGGCGCCAGGCAGCCTGAAGAGCTTGAGCTCATAGTGCCGTTTTTCAAAGAGACGGCGATCTATCTGGGTTGGTTGTTCATCCCGTTCTCCTTTCTGGTTATTGTTGGTAGCAGCAATGCGGTCAACCTGACTGATGGTCTTGACGGCTTGGCTATTTTGCCATCGGTTATGGTGGCAGCAGGTCTGGGACTTATTGCTTATCTGGCCGGGCATGCCATATTTGCTGGCTACCTGGGCATCCCTAACATCAAGGGCTCTGGTGAACTCACGATTTTCTGTAGCGCGCTCGTTGGGGCAGGGCTAGGATTTTTATGGTTCAACACGTATCCGGCACAGGTGTTCATGGGAGACGTTGGCGCGCTCAGCATAGGCGCAGGGCTTGGTGTGGTAGCCATCATGGTGCGACAAGAGTTAGTGCTTTTCATCATGGGTGGGATTTTCGTACTTGAAGCGGTCTCAGTTATTTTACAGGTGGGATCATTCAAGCTTACCGGTAAGCGAATTTTTCGCATGGCGCCAATACATCATCATTTTGAGCTGAAGGGCTGGCCCGAGCCGCGCATTATCGTTCGCTTCTGGATCATTACCGTCATTCTTGTGCTGGTGGGTTTATCCACCCTGAAAATACGCTAATGAATACTGGGGAACTCAAGCAAAAAAGCGTACTTGTCGCAGGTCTTGGTGTCACGGGCCTTTCGGTTGTGCGATATCTCCTTGCACAGGGTGTGATTTTCGAAATTGCTGATGAGAGCTCGGATGAAAGCGTTATTGCCGGGATAGCCAGTGATCTGAAGATGTATGACCAATTCTCAGCTGAGCTGTTTTGTCGTTTTGACGTTATTGTTCTTAGTCCGGGTATTCCGAGGGCTCATCCCGCAATTGCTGGAGCTTTAAGGGCCGGTGTTGACGTAATAGGTGACATTGAACTATTTGCTGATGCCGTAAAAGTGCCTGTTATTGCGGTAACAGGATCCAACGGCAAAAGTACAGTGGTTGCCTGGTTAGCCAGTGCTTTGAATGCCTGTGGTGTCAGGGCTGCTGCTTGTGGAAATAACGGTGACCCTGCGCTGGATAGTTTGCAAGGCGATGCCGATGTGCTGGTGCTTGAGCTTTCCAGTTACCAGCTGGAATCAACTTCCTCGTTGCGGCCCTTGTCAGCGGTGGTTCTTAATGTCAGCGATGATCATCGCGACAGATATGATGATATAGAGCATTACGCTTCCGTAAAGCGTAGTGTCTACAACCATGCGCAACATTGTGTTGCTAATCAGGATGATGAGCGCACATGGCCGTCGCAAGGCACGTGTTCCGATTGCCGTCTCTTTACCCTTCAGTGCGCAAGTGATGACAGATGCCAGTGGCAACGCTCAATTTTACAAGAAGTCACGTTGTCGTTGCCTGGTGAACACAACGCGGCAAACGCTTTGGCGGTAATTGCGTTGGCAGCGCCATTGTTCAAACCATTCTCTATTACTCAAGATGATCTACTGACAGCACTCGAGCAATTTCGCGGGCTGGCGCACCGCAGTGAGTTTGTGGGTGAAAGAGATGGGGTTCGTTGGTACAACGATTCCAAAGGTACCAATGTTGATGCTTGTCAGAAAGCGGTCATGGCAATGCCGGGTCCTGTCATTCTGATTGCAGGAGGTATCGGAAAAGGTGCTGATTTTTCAGTGCTAGCCAGTACCGTTCGACAATATGTGAAATTACTCGTGCTTATCGGGCAAGATCGACATCTTATTGCCGAACAACTGCGTGATTTCACCGAAATTGAAATGACAGCCTCATTGGTACAAGCCGTCAGCCTTGCCCACTCGCGCTCCAAGGCTGGAGATGCTGTGCTGCTGTCACCTGCCTGCTCAAGCTTCGATATGTTTAAAAACTTTGAAGATAGAGGTGAGCAGTTCTCGGTTGCTGTGCGCAAGGTGCTGGCAGCATGAGTAGCGTAATTTCACGAGTTGCATCAGGGCGAGTATCTACTGTCACACCGACCATGGGCGTACGGTTCTCAGATCATGCTCTACTCATTAGTGTTATAGCGCTAGGGCTCTTCGGAGCAGTCATGATTGCATCAGCGTCCACAGCAGTGGCGCAAAGTACCTATCAGACCCCCTTCTATTTTGTTACTCGTCAGCTGGTATTTCTGGCAATCGGATGCTGTATTGGTGCAGTGCTCTTTCGCGTACCACTATCAGTCTGGGAAAAGTATGGCCCTCACATGATTGTAGTCTCGCTGGTCTTTCTTGCGCTGGTGCTGGTGCCGTTCATTGGTAAAGAGGTTAACGGTAGTCGTCGCTGGATAGATCTTGGATTCTTTACGATACAAATCTCCGAAACCGTCAAACTATTCATCATTGTTTATCTGGCTGGCTATCTGGTGCGTCGTGGTCACCTGGTGCAAACCACTTTTGGCGGTTTCGCGCGACCACTGCTTTTAATATCTCTGGCCTGCGGCTTGTTATTACTCGAGCCAGATTTTGGGGCAGCAGTAGTCATCGCATCAACCGCTGCCCTCATGTTGTTTGTTGCAGGTGTCAGGTTTAGTCAGTTTTTTTCTCTCATCGCTGTTCTGGGTGCGTTGGGCACTATTCTTGTCATGCTCTCGCCCTATCGGCTACGTCGCTTTGTCAGCTTTATGGATCCGTTTAAAGATGCGTTCGATTCCGGCTATCAGCTAAGCAATTCTCTTATCGCTATTGGTAGCGGTGGCATAACTGGTGTCGGATTTGGAAACAGTATCCAGAAAATGAAATTTCTGCCTGAGGCTCATACAGATTTTCTATTCGCTGTGCTGTGTGAAGAACTGGGACTGATTGGCGCGGTAGTTACCATATCGCTGTACGTTTTTATTGTCTGGCGTTGTTTCTGTCTGTCTCGCAAGGCGGAAGAGCAAGGTAATCGGTTTGCAGGTTTCATCGCCTTGGGTGTTGGTATCTGGATCGGCCTACAGTCGTTCATTAATATGGGTGTCTGTCTGGGTGTGCTGCCTACCAAGGGAATTACGTTGCCGCTGATGAGCTATGGCGGAAGTAGCGCCATCGTCTTTGCTATCGCGTTCAGTCTGTTGTTACGGGTTGAGTGGGAACTTGGCCAGAATGAGCGTATTGCCTTGCGCGCAGGTGATTCTCTGACAGAGGAGGCTTACCCGTGAACCACTTAGCGAGTCGGGCTGTAGTAATCGCTGCGGGCGGGACTGGTGGGCATGTGGTGCCAGCGCTGGCTGTGGCAGCTGTTCTACAATCACAAAATATTCCGGTTGTCTGGCTTGGCACAAAGAGCGGCCTTGAAGCGAGCATGGTGCCTGCGCATGGTATAGAAATACGTTGGATTGATATTGCAGGACTACGTGGCAAAACGGTGCTGGAAACATTAGCTGTGCCGTTTAAATTTGTGCGTGCTCTGGTGCAGGGCTTGCGCCAGCTGCATACTTTAAAGCCAAGGGCGGTTCTTGGAATGGGTGGGTTTGTATCTGGGCCTGTCGGTCTTGCTGCATTGATATTGCGTAAGCCTTTGGTCCTGCATGAACAGAATGCCGTGGCCGGTATGACCAACCGCTGGCTTAGCAGCGTTGCTACACGTGTTTTTAGTGCATGGCCTGATGTTTTCGATGCATCTCGCCACGCCATCGTTGTCGGCAACCCCGTACGCGCGGATATGGAAGCACTAGCAAGCCAGCCACATGCAATCAATACCGATCCTGATCAACCGCTTAGAGTATTGGTGGTCGGTGGTAGCCGTGGTGCAGCAGCGCTGAACAAGCTGGTACCAGAAGCTATTAAACTAATGCAGCGATCGGTTGCTGTGCACCATCAAACAGGCAGTGCCGATGCTGCCGCTGTCAATGTCAGTTACAGCCATGCGCCACAGGCGCAAGTGCAAGTCAGTGATTTTATAAGTGACATGACGGCGGCCTATCAGAATGCTGATATTGTCATCTGCCGAAGTGGCGCGATGACGGTCACGGAATTGAGTGCACTTGGCTTGCCCAGTATTCTGGTTCCGTTTCCCTATGCTGTTGATGATCATCAGACTCAGAATGCGCGCCAATTGTCAGATGCTGGTGCTGCATTGGTAATACAGCAAAGCGCGTTAAACGCTGAATTTTTAGCGAAGACACTAACCTCCCTATCCGAGGATCGTCAAAAGCTGGAACTTATGAGCACGGCCGCTCGTCATTGTTTTGTTCCAGAGGCTGCAGCGACTGTGGCTCACTCACTGCTTGAGGTATCACGTTGATGGTTGTGGATATCTCACCTGTTGTGAAGAGCCAGATGCGACGTGTTCGATCCATGCATTTCATTGGTGTGGGCGGCGTTGGCATGGGTGGTATTGCCGAGGTCATGCATCACCTGGGCTTTCGTGTGAGCGGATCGGACCTGGGAAGCAATGCACTGACACAACGATTGCAAGGGCTTGGTATCACTATCCGGCAAGGGCATCTGGCGCAACATGTTGATGATGCCGATGTGGTAGTTATTTCCACGGCTGTACCGGAAGATAATGTGGAGCTTCAGCATGCACGGGAGCTAAGGATTCCCATTGTAAGACGTGCGGAAATGCTGGCTGAATTGATGCGTTTTCAGCAAGGTATTGCGGTTGCAGGAACACATGGTAAAACCACGACCACAAGCCTTGTGGCCAGTCTTCTGACAGAAGGTGGTCTGGATCCCACTTATGTCATTGGTGGTCGATTAAACAGTTCCTCAACTAATGCCTATTTGGGACAATCAGAATGGCTGGTTGCAGAAGCCGATGAAAGTGATGCATCGTTTCTTTATCTGCAGCCGGTTATTTCGATTGTTACTAATATCGATGCCGATCATTTGTCAACTTACGATGGTGATTTTGAAAAGCTGAAACAGACCTTTGTCGATTTTCTGATGCACTTGCCCTTCTATGGTCTGGCTATTGTTTGTATTGATGACGAACATATTCGCGACGTCTTACCACGTGTTGGACGTCCGGTTCGTACCTACGGTTTTAATGAATCGGCTGATGTACAGGCTATGAATATCCGACAGGACGGATTGCGTATGCATTTTGATGTACGCATAGACGATGGAGGCGATGTCAGTAGTGAGATTCGTGATGTCACACTCAACATGCCGGGGCATCACAACGTACTCAACGCGCTAGCCGCCATAACGGTGGCTCTTGAGCTTGGTGTGAACGTCAAGTCATGCAAACGCGCGCTACTACGCTTTGCCGGTATTGGCAGGCGCGCGCAATCGCTTGGCCAATTGATTTTTGACAAAGGCACTGCGGAGTTGATTGACGATTATGGTCATCATCCCACCGAAGTAACTGCCACTTTAAAAGCTGTCAAAGGCGGATGGCCTGATAAACGTCTCGTGGTAATTTTTCAGCCGCATCGTTACACCCGTACACGTGATTTATTTGAAGACTTTGCTGAAGCCTTGTCGCTTACTGATGTATTGCTACTGACCGATGTGTACGCAGCAGGTGAGGAACACATAACCGGCGCAGATGGTCGGGCGCTGGCCAGGGCTATTCGTACGCGTGGAGCAGTAGATCCTGTATTTGTAGAGAATATTGGCGACGTGCCGCAAGCGCTTGAGCGCATTTTGGAAAATGAAGACATTGTGCTGACGCTTGGTGCGGGCAGCGTGGGTGGTCTGGCCATGAGTTTGCCGGAGTACTTCAATGCATGATCTGACTATCAACGGCATAGAGTTGCAGTCGCACCACTTCGGCAAGGTTGCTGTTGTCATGGGCGGGTGGTCTGCCGAGCGTGATGTCTCTCTTATGAGTGGACAGCAAGTATTCGATTCCTTAAGTGAGGCAGGGGTAGATGCGCACCCTGTTGATGCAGGTCGGGATATAGCCAGTGTTTTACATAATGGCGGTTTTGATCGTGCCTTCCTGATTCTGCATGGACGTGGTGGTGAGGATGGTCTGGTTCAGGCGGCACTGGAGCTTGCGGGTATTCCCTATACAGGAACGGGTGTTCTGGGTTCTGCGTTATGTATGGACAAGTGGCGTGCCAAAGCGTTGGTGTCTCTACAAGGTGTGGCAACACCACAGGCTCGGAAAGTGAGCACGCTGGATGAGGCAATCGTTGCAGTCGAGGCGCTAGGTTTGCCGGTTGTAATAAAGCCCACAAATGAAGGATCCAGTATTGGCGTCAGTATCATCACTTCGATGGATACTTTCGCTGCCGGATTTGCTGAAGCTAATCGGTATGGCCTGGTGCTAATTGAGCAGTTTATGAGCGGTGTCGAAATCGCTGCCGCAGTAGTGGGCGACAAGGCATTACCGTTAGTGACGATGAAAGCTGCTAGCGGCTTTTACGATTACGATGCTAAATACATGGCTGACGATACAGATTATGTCTGTCCTGCAAAGCTATCTGAAAAAGTTACTGCAAAAATACAGTCAATGGCACTAAGCGTATTCGAGACCCTCGATTGCAGGTCCTGGGCACGAGTGGATTTTATGCTGGATGCAAACGGTGATCCGCAGTTCATCGAGTGCAATACCGCTCCGGGCATGACCAGCCATAGTCTGGTGCCCATGGCAGCGTTCGAATGCGGCTGGAGTTTTGAGGTTTTGTGTTTGAGAATTCTTGCAGAAACTCTCGACCCTGAAGGTTACGTGCAATGAACGCCGTCAATTCGTCAATGATCGGTGGTCGACAAGTCTTGCCTATGGCAACGCTTGGACTTGCACCAACCACGCGATGGCTGGCTGCGTTTTCTGGGCTGGTTCTTTTGATGGGACTGCCGTTTGTTGGCTCGTACTTTGCACAGGATGCGGAGCGATTTCCAGTAACGCATGTGGATGTTTTAGGCACGATGGATTACGCAGACCGCGATGCACTAATGTCGGATATTAATCTTCATACAGCGCAAGGTTTTTATGGGCTGGATATCGACACGCTTCGTCAAAGCCTTGAGTCCAAAGAGTGGATTGCTCATGCGCGCATCAGTCGTGTTTGGCCCTCCCGTATTACGATTGAAGTTGAAGAACATGAGCCTGCCGCGCGTTGGAACGATGATCATTTGATCAGCAAGAAGCTGGTGTTGTTCAAACCGCATCAGCTAGACAGGCAGAGTGCAGCCTTTGGCAAATGGAGTGAGGTATTTCGTCCATTACCACAGGTGCTTGGAGCACACGGGCGGCATGTGGCGCTACTGGATGCTTATCGAGCTTACGAGCAGCAGCTTTTGCGTTTTAACTTGTCGCTTGAGTTGCTTGACGAAGATGATCGACTATCGCAGACCCTGACTCTGTCCAATGGTGTGATTGTGAGGCTGGGCCTGGAAGAGAGGGAGCTGCGCATGGATCGCTTTCTGGATATCTATGAGCGGCTAGTGGAAAAAACCGACAGCGGCCCCTTGAGTTTCGATATGCGCTACAGCAACGGATTTGCTCTCGGTGTGACTAACCTTGATGAGAATACGCAATGACAACAGGCAAGCAAATGGTGGTTGGCCTAGATATCGGCACATCGAAAATCGTCGCGCTGGTTGCAGAGATTGACGATGATGGCAATGTTGAGCTCATCGGCATGGGTACGCATCCATCGCAGGGATTGAAAAAAGGGGTTGTGGTTAACATTGACAGTACCGTGCATGCGATAGGTAAAGCAGTGGAAGAGGCTGAGCAGATGGCCGATGTGCAGATACGCTCTGTGTTTGCTGGCATTGCAGGCTCGCACATAAAAAGTCTGAATTCGCATGGCATTGTCGCCATAAAGAATACGGAAGTAGAGCAGGACGATGTGGACCGTGTTGTGGATGCAGCCAAGGCCGTCGCCATCCCTGCAGATCAACGAATTATTCATGTGCTGCCGCAGGAATTCATTATTGACAATCAGGATGGTATTCATCAGCCGGTTGGAATGTCAGGTGTTCGTCTTGAAGCCAAAGTTCATCTGGTATCCGGATCGATCAGCGCATCTCAAAATATTGCCAAATGTATTCAGCGCTGCAATCTGGAAGTTGAAGACATTATTCTGGAGCAGCTGGCGTCAAGTCATTCCGTACTTACCGAAGATGAAAAAGAGCTAGGGGTGTTGCTTGTCGATATGGGTGGTGGCACCACTGATATTGCAATTTTTAATGAAGGTGCCATTCGTCATACGGCGGTGATTCCTATTGCCGGTGATCAGGTAACCAATGATATTGCCGTAGCGTTCAGAACGCCGACGCAATTTGCAGAAGAAATCAAGGTCAAGTACGCCTGTGCGCTGCGCCAGTTGGCAAGCCCCGACGACATGATCGAAGTGCCAGGCGTGGGTGACAGAAATGCTCGTCGCCTGGCAAGACAAACTCTCGCGGAAGTTGTAGAACCGCGGTACGAGGAGCTGCTGGGACTGGTTCAGGGTGAGCTTAGACGCAGTGGTTTTGAAGACGCCTGTGCGGCCGGAGTTGTATTAACTGGAGGTACGTCCAAAATGGAAGGTGTTGTAGAGCTGGCCGAAGAGATATTTCATATGCCAGTCAGGTTAGGAGTTCCGCAGCATGTTAATGGTTTGTCCGAGGTTGCTCGCAATCCGATTCATGCGACAGGTGTCGGGTTGCTTCTCTATGGGCAGCAACGTCGCCAGAATCCCAGTCACGAATCTGTAGACACAAGCTCGGAAAAAGGCTTGTTGAAACGGATGGCAGAGTGGTTTCAGAGAAATTTTTAAGTCGTTATAAATTCAAGTGGTAACAAATAGGTCGTTTTAAATGTAAGTCCAAAACGCGGCAACGACTCGCAAGAGGTCGGTTCGCAAGAGAACGTAACACTCAATTTTATATAATCAGGAGAACTTCACAATGTTTGAACTTGTTGACTCAATAAACGATTCGCCCGTCATTAAGCTTATTGGTGTCGGTGGTGGCGGTAGTAATGCCGTGCAGCACATGGTGGCATCCGGGATCGAAGGTGTAGATTTCATTTGTGCCAATACCGATGCGCAAGCATTGAAGAGCATGAATGCCCAGACAGTCCTGCACATCGGGCAGAGCATAACCAAAGGCCTGGGTGCCGGGGCAAATCCTGAGATTGGTCGTCAGGCTGCGATGGAAGATCGTGACCGGATTCAGGATCTGATTGAAGGTACTGACATGCTGTTTATAACAGCAGGCATGGGTGGTGGCACAGGTACTGGTGCTATCCCTGTTGTTGCACAGATAGCTCGGGAGATGGGCGTTCTGACAGTAGCAGTTGTCACCAAGCCCTTCCCGTTCGAGGGAAGCAAGCGCATGCGCATGGCCGAAGCGGGTATCGAAGAGTTGCGTGGACAGGTCGATTCCTTAATCACTATTCCTAATGAGAAGCTTCTGTCAGTGCTTGGCAAGAACATCAGTCTACTAGATGCATTCCGGGCGGCAAATGATGTTTTACGAGGTGCAGTTCAGGGAATTGCAGAGCTGATTACCAATCCCGGCCTGATCAATGTTGACTTTGCCGATGTACGAACTGTGATGAGTGAGATGGGTCTGGCGATGATGGGCTCAGGCATTGGTCGTGGTGATGAGCGTGCAACAGAAGCTGCCGAAATGGCTATTTCCAGCCCATTGCTGGAAGACATCGACTTGGCGGGCGCCAGAGGCATTCTGGTTAACATCACAGCCGGGCTTGATATGGCCATCGGTGAGTTCGAAGAGGTAGGTAACGTGGTTCGTTCTTTTGCTGCTGATGATGCAACAGTGGTTGTCGGTACGGCGATTGACGAGGCGCTTGAAGGTGAGCTGCGCGTCACCGTGGTGGCAACGGGCCTTGGGCAGCAGCAGCAAGCTCAGCAACTGCGTTCTGTGCAGCGCTCGGTCGTCAATGGTGCGCCAACTTACCCAACAGCTGGAGGCAACAATGGTAATGGCGGTCAGAATCAAGGTCGGCAGGTGCGAGCTAACACGCCGTCTCCTTACGACAATTACGAGAAGCCCACAGTTGTACGCAAGACGGCACATGGTGCATCACAGGGAACAGGTCATGCGAATGCAGGTCATGATGTCGAATACCTTGATATTCCAGCATTTCTACGCCGTCAGGCAGACTAAAACCGGTTTGAGACTATTTAAGTAAGTTCCAGCGTGAATCCATGAAATGCAGTAAAATCGCGCGATGAAGGCCAGATCCCGAAAGGTGTCTGGCCGGAATTTAATGTTGCCTGTCTGACAGACGCTATCTTGCTGTCTGTCAGCTCAGGGGTACACATGGGCCACCCGGACGTTATGTCGTGATTTTACCGCGACTGGCTAGATAAACGACTGGAAGCTGTATTTCCTGCCAAAGCTGCTATATATAAAAGTGGACATTGACATGGGTACGGCGGGAAATTACTGTGATTCGACAACGAACCTTAAAAAATTCGATACGTGCAACTGGCATAGGACTGCATACGGGCAAAAAGGTATTCCTGACGCTCGCTCCTGCGCCCGTGGACGCTGGTATCGTATTCCGTCGAACCGACATCACCCCGGCCGCTGTTATCCCTTGTAGTGCCTTGAATGTACGCAATACACAGCTTGCAACACGACTGTACAATGAGGGCGATGTCAACGTCTCTACCATCGAGCATCTGATGGCGGCTTTTGCTGGCCTGGGTATCGACAACTGTGTGGTAGATGTCAGCGCCGACGAGATACCCATCATGGATGGAAGTGCGGCGCCTTTTGTCTATCTTATTCAAACCGCACAAATTCAGGAGCAGGCGGCTGCCAAACAATTTATTCGCATTAAGAAGCCTGTAGAAGTCCGTATAGACGACAAATGGGCCCGATTCGAGCCCTTTAACGGTTTTAAAGTCGATTTCACTATCGATTTCAAGCATCCGGTGTTTCAGAAAGAGTCACAGCGGCTTTGTGTCGATTTCGCCTCTGCCTCATTCGTAAAAGACATAAGTCGAGCCCGCACCTTTGGTTTTATGCGTGATATAGAAGAACTGCACAAGAGGGATCTGGCATTGGGTGGCAGTGTCGAGAACGCTATTGTCATTGATGACCACCGTGTCCTGAATTCAGAAGGCCTGCGCTACAAGAACGAGTTCGTTCGCCACAAGATCCTCGATGGTATCGGTGATATATACCTGATGGGACACAGTTTGATAGGAGCGTTCAGCGGATACAAATCAGGTCATGAGCTGAATAACCTGCTGGTTCGGGAAATGTTAAGCCAGGCGCACAGTTATGAGAAAGTGGTGTTCGATGGAGCTAATGCAGGCACGTCGCCTGTATCCTATGATCAACCACCGGCCCGGCCTGTCGAGGCTATAGCGTAGAAAAAAGCTGGCTATTCAACCGCAGAACCACGCAGCAGCGTGAGATGTGTGGATGTTCAGAAATGTGATTTTATATTGTTTACAGCTCTTGCATCCAGTATTCAGCTGTTATCTTCGCGCAGAGTTCTGGCCAATTTCAACAGCTCCTGTCTGAGCCTGTCATCCTCCACCGTCTCATCAGTTACCGCCATTGCTGCCGCCTCCATTGCGGCAGCTGCGCTGGGTGTTCTTTCAGCCAGTCTCACGGTTTTGCGCACTACTGGCGTAGTTTCGGGAGACACATGATAGCTGATAGTATGCGAATCAATATTGTTACTACGCAGTGCGTCAATGATTTGTCTTTCGATAAAGCGGATTCGTGAGATCCACGCTGCGCTATCGACGGTCAAGCGCATTCTTCCACCTTCAACACGGCAAAATTCGATATGTGCCATGGTTTTGGCTGGCACAATCCGTGAAATCACCTGTTTGATTTGACGATCGTCGGCTATGGCCGCTCTGGTTGTCTTTGCCACCAGGGTGTCAAACGATTTCATGACAGGCTCATCGCTCATCTCTATTCCGACAGTGCCTTCCAACGCCATTTTGCGCTTGCCGGAGTATTTGCGTTTGCAATTAGCCAGAATAGCGGTTTGGCGAATGCGCATTCTGGAGCTTGTAAAGACTACCATGCTGCCGATATGCCTTTCGATACTCAGTGCAGTCTTCGGTTATTTGCTGTGTCAATCAGAGTTCTTATCTGCTGCGCAACATCCGCCGCGCCTGGGTGCCGCCATGGGTGCCGCCATGGCTACAGCGCAGCAAGAGGGAAGCCCTTACGAAGGCAATCATTACGCGCAACGATGGGGTGAACTGCAGGCGGAAGTATTGAGGCTGCGGCTGCTATTGGGCAAAATCGCCGATGCCGCTGATTTGCGGGAGGCGGAATTTGCGTTGGGCCTGGAACTGCTTGACGAGAGATACCTTAATTCCATTACGGTGTTGGAGGATCGCGATCGAGCTGAAACGCTGCGTTTCCAGCTTGCAAAAAGCGCGGTGGACCATATGACTACACAAGCTGATCTGATGCTCGAAATTTCACAGCGAAGGCAGCTGGAGCGACGTTTTTCCCTGTCCGGGTCGCCGGTCGCCAAAGCGAAGATCACATCGCGTTATGGCTATCGAATAGATCCTCGTAACGGAAAGAAGCGCCGTCATCAAGGGGTTGATTTTGGTGGTGATAGCGGTAGCAAAGTCCTGGCACTCGCCGATGGCGTAGTGACTTTTTCCGGGAAAAACGGAGATTATGGAAACCTGATCGAGCTTGAGCACACAGGGGGTTACCGAACACGATATGCCCATAACAACAAAAATCTTGTTGATGTGGGCTTCAAGGTATCCAAAGGACAGGTTATCGCCAGGATGGGGTCAACGGGCAAGTCGACCGGGACGCACGTTCATGTGGAGGTGCGATCCGGAAAGCGCGCGGTGGATCCCATGCAATTTATCAGTGCAGGATCGTAGCCTCTGATCCTTGCAAGGCGCGCACTGGTGTATTCAGTGACATAATATACGCCTCTATATAGAGGCACCGTCGCAACAGCAGCAACATTCTGCAACAAGGTTGGAATTCATGTTAGGTAATCTGGTCAAGAAGTTCATCGGCAGCAGTAACGATCGCACGGTTAAACGCATGTCCAGAGAAGTGGATGCGATCAATGCTTTCGAGCCTGCGCTCCAGACCCTGTCCGATGAAGCGTTAACTGCCAAGACGGCAGAGTTCAAGGACAGATTGGCGTCCGGAGCAACGCTTGCAGATCTGCTGCCTGAAGCCTTTGCGGTCGCTCGAGAAGCCGGCAAACGGTCGCTGGGTATGCGTCACTTCGATGTCCAGATGATCGGCAGCATGGTGCTGAACAACAACAAGATCGCCGAGATGCGAACCGGGGAAGGTAAAACGCTGGTGGCCACCGCAGCTGTCTATCTCAATGCATTGGCAGGCAAAGGCGTGCATGTCATTACGGTCAATGACTATCTGGCCCAGCGAGATTCCGAGTGGATGGCCAAGCTGTATAACTTTCTGGGTATGAGCGTTGGCGTGATCGTAGGCGGTCTTGGCAGTGATGAGCGACGTGCAGCATATGGCTGCGACATCACCTATGGCACCAACAACGAGTTTGGCTTCGACTATCTGCGTGACAATATGGCGCATTCTCCTGATCAGCGTGTACAGCGGGGTCTTAACTACGCGATCATCGATGAGGTCGATTCCATTCTGATTGATGAGGCGCGCACACCGCTTATCATTTCCGGCCCTGCAGACGGTGATAGTGAGCTCTACGGCAAACTCAATGCGGTGGTCCCTGAGCTTGCCCGTCAGGCTGATGAGGACGGTGAGGGCGACTACTCTGTTGATGAAAAAGCCAAGCAAGTACATCTGACGGAAGATGGCATGGAGAATGTCGAGGACATACTCATCGCACACGACATTCTGGCCGAAGGCAGTAGTCTCTACGATTCAGCCAATATTGCGGTACTCCATCATCTGAACGCTGCACTTCGGGCGCATGCTCTCTATCAGAAGGATATCGATTACATTATCAGCAATGATCAGATTGTTATCGTTGATGAATTTACCGGCCGTACCATGCCCGGGCGTCGTTGGTCTGAGGGCTTGCATCAAGCCATAGAGGCGAAAGAGGGCGCTACCGTTCAGCGTGAGAACCAGACACTGGCGTCGATTACTTTTCAGAACTATTTTCGGCTCTATAGCAAACTGGCAGGTATGACCGGTACGGCTGATACTGAAGCTTTCGAGTTTCAGTCTATCTACGGACTGGAGGTAGTCGTTATTCCTACCAACAGACCCATGAGCCGTGATGACAAGGCCGATCTTGTTTTCCTGACGCAGCGAGAGAAGTACGATGCCATCATCGAAGACATTCAGGATTGTTCTGAGCGAAAACAGCCTGTACTGGTGGGCACTACCTCGATAGAGACCTCGGAGTATCTGGCAGGATTGCTCAAGCAGAAAGGCATCAAGCATGAAGTGCTCAACGCCAAGCAACATGAGCGTGAAGCCAACATCATAGAAAATGCGGGTCGTCCGGGGGCCGTCACCATCGCCACTAACATGGCGGGTCGTGGTACCGACATTGTTCTAGGCGGGAGTCTTGACGCAGAGATGGCTGTATTGCTTACCGCTTCAGGCGGAGCCGAAGAGGCCAATATGTCAGAGCTCAAATCAAACTGGCAAGTACGGCATGACGAAGTACTCAAGGCTGGAGGTCTGCACATAATCGGCACAGAGCGCCATGAGTCAAGGCGTATTGACAATCAGTTACGTGGACGATCTGGTCGTCAGGGTGATCCGGGTTCCACACGTTTTTACCTCTCGCTCGAAGATAGTCTCATGCGAATTTTTGCCAGCGAACGCGTTAGCGGTCTGATGCAGAAACTGGGTATGGAAGAGGGTGAAGCTATTGAGCATCCATGGGTGACCAAGGCGATTGAAAATGCCCAGCGTAAGGTGGAAGGCCACAACTTCGATATGCGCAAGAACTTGCTTGAATATGATGATGTGGCAAACGACCAGCGCAAGGTAGTCTACGAGCAGCGCAATATGCTTATGGAGACAGACGATATGCGCGAGCTGGTGGACGAGTTGCGTGAAGAGATCGTGCCTGACGTGGTCGCTCAATTTATTCCACCGGGCTCTCTTGAAGAGGCCTGGGATGTAGAGGGTCTGCAAGCTGAGTTGTTGAGCATGTCGAATCAGGAGATCAACGTAAAGTCATGGCTGGAAGCCGACCCTAATCTTCCTGAAGAAGACATACAGACACGCGTGCTTGATGAGCTTAAGCAGGCTTATGATGAAAAAGAGGCCACGGCAGGCGCTGAAGGTCTGCGAAATTTTGAACGCTATGTTTCCTTGCAAGCACTGGATGATAGCTGGAAGGAGCACCTGGCTGGCATGGACTACCTACGGCAAAGTGTTGGATTACGTGGCTATGCGCAAAAAAATCCCAAGCAGGAATACAAAAAAGAGGCGTTTCAACTGTTTACCACCATGCTGGGTGAGTACAAGACCCAAGTAGTTAGCGTGCTGAGTAAAGTGCAGGTTCGCAATGCTGAACAGGTGGAAGAGGCCAAGGCGCAGGCCGAAGCACAGGCGCAAAAGCGGCCGCAGGTGAGCTACGAGCACAAGGCCGTAGCCAGTGCACTGGCAGTTGAGCCAGCCTCTGAAGGTGATGCTGCCATTGCAGCCGCTGAGGCTGCACGTGATGCTGCCATTAGGCAAAGTGCTGCAGCTGCCCCCACTCAACCGATACGGCGTGATATGCCGAAGGTGGGTCGTAATGAGCCGTGTCCCTGTGGATCGGGTAAAAAGTACAAGGCTTGCCATGGAAAGCTTGGTTAAGTGCCTGTTAATCTGAACCTGCCACAGGCGACGCCTGTCGCTGGCATAGAATTCGTGACGCTGGCGGCGGGTATTAAAAAAAACGGTACGCCGGATATGGTTGTTGCACGCATTACTGAAGGTGCAAGTTGCGCCGCTGTATTTACCCGGAATGCTTTTTGTGCAGCGCCTGTAACGGTGTGTAAAGACCAGTTACTTGAAAGTGATGGCCAGATTAGAGCGTTGTTGATCAACTCAGGCAACGCCAACGCTGGCACGGGTGAACCTGGAATTGTCATGGCGCGCGCTCATTGTGTTGCAGCAGCAACAGTGCTTCGCATACCACCTGCCTCTGTCTTGCCTTTCTCTACAGGTGTTATCGGCCAGCTATTACCTGATAGCGTCATGCTTGACGGTATCGCAAAAGCCGGTGAGCTACTCGCCTTTGAGAGAACATCTGATCTTGCGGCATGGCAGTCAGCAGCCCGCGGCATCATGACCACCGACACTGTACCGAAGCTGACTTCGCAGAGTGTTCAGGTCTCTGGACAGCGTATAACCATTAGTGGCATGGCCAAAGGCTCGGGCATGATTCAGCCAGATATGGCTACAATGCTTAGTTATGTGTTTACTGACGCGGCAATTGATCAGGAGCATCTGGATGCGGCTTTACGAGAGGCGGTAGAGGTGTCCTTTAATGCAATTACAGTAGACAGCGACACCTCCACCAACGATGCCTGTGTGTTGATCGCTACGGGAGGCTCGGAGGCGGTGCGTTCAACGCTTGGTCCTGATGATGCGGATTGGCCTGTTTTCATGCAGGGATTGCTAAAAGTATTTACCGATTTGGCTCAAGCCATTGTCCGTGATGCGGAAGGGGCAAGCAAATTTATCTCGGTGAATGTAGCGGGTGGTGATAACGCTGCTGAGTGCAAGCAGGTAGCTTATGCCATTGCCAATTCACCCTTGGTCAAAACTGCGATGTTTGCCAGTGATGCCAACGTGGGGCGTTTGCTCATGGCTATTGGCAAGGCGGGTGTCGATAATCTGGATGCATCGAAAGTTACGGTCAGTCTTGGAGATGTGCTGGCCTTCGAGCTTGGAGGCGTTGCTGCAGGATATACAGAGGAGCGTGGTGCCGCTATCATGGCTCGTGAAGAGATAGATGTAATTGTGGGTCTTGGGCGTGGTGATGCAAGTGCTACTGTTTATACCAGCGATCTATCGCATGAGTATGTCAGCATCAATGCGGATTATCGCTCTTAGATGTCTGCCTGATAGTTACGTTGCGAGTCATGAAGCGAGTCGACGTGGTTGCGGGAATTATCTTAGATGCCGAGCGCAAGCGCGTGCTGTTAGCGTTGAGAAAGCCTGAGCAACATCAGGGTAACCTTTGGGAGTTTCCGGGCGGTAAAATCGAAAGTGATGAAACTCAGGCTGATGCCTTGAGGCGTGAGCTACACGAAGAGATCGATCTGGTGGTTGAGCGTAGCTTGCATCGACGAACCCTTGAACATCAATACACAGACAAGCATGTCAGGCTGCATTTTTGGGATGTTACAGCGTTTGCCGGAACACCGCGTGGGTGTGAGGGGCAGCGGTTGGAGTGGGTCTTGCTGGATGACTTGGCGGGTTTGAGTTTTCCAGAGGCTAATCAGGAGATTGTTGATGAGCTGGTTGGTGGTGTGTTGGGATAGTGTTTGAGGAAGTCAGATTTTTGAGCCTTGGGCCGAATGGTTTGAATTTGCCAAGTGTTCTTTTGTGGAACTTAATGCTCGATAGAGTTCATGCCCAGATATAACTCGTGCAGTGTCTTGACCTGCGCCTGTGTATCTTCCTTGGTCAATGAGTTGTCGATAACATCATCGGCAACCGCCAGTCGCTCTTGACGGGTCGCCTGTGCATCCAGTATTGATTGCGCTTGCCAGGTAGAGCTTCCGTCACGCACGCTCAGTCTTTGTATTTGTAATGACTCCGGGACATCAACGACTACGATACGATCAAACCTGTCCTGCTGCGTGGTCTCGACAAGTAATGGCACTGCATACACCAGGTAGGGGTACGCAAGCTTTCTTGCTGATTCTATGCGCACGTCGGAGAGTTCGCGTATTAAAGGGTGTAGAGTGTTGTCCAGATATTCTCTTTCCTGCGGGCTGGCGAAAATAATATCGCGTAGCGCTTTGCGATTTAATGCGCCATCAGGAGTAAGAATGGACTCGCTGAAGTGGCTTACCAGGCGGCTCAGACCATCACTGCCGGGTGCCACCACCTCTCTGGCCAGATGGTCGGCATCAATGACTGGCGCACCATGCTCTTCAAAGCATTCCGATACAAATGTTTTGCCACTGGCAATGCCGCCAGTGAGACCAATCAATAACATGAGCTACCTGTTCCTGTTACCGGAAAGGCTCGGTTCTCTGGCCTGTGTCCGGGCGATCGTTTACATCAGAAAGTTATAGTACCAATTACTGAGCTTATCGCCCCACAACATGGTGATCCAGCCTGCGGCTGCCAGATAGGGTCCAAAGGGAATAGGGATATTTTTGTCGCGCCCTGTGACAGCGATAATCGCAAGGCCTACAATGGCGCCCACCAGCGACGATAGAAGGATAATGATAGGTAGATCCTGCCAGCCCAATAACGCGCCTAGTGCCGCCAGAAGCTTGAAATCGCCGTATCCCATACCCTCTTTGCCAGTAATGAGTTTAAAGAGCTGATAGATACTCCAAAGCGTCATGTAGCCAGCTGCAGCGCCAATAACAGCCGAGCGTAAATCTGCAAAGATGGGAATAAGAGCGGCTATTAGCCCTATCCACATCAGAGGTAGTGTCATCGAATCGGGTAGTAACTGGTGATCGAAGTCGATCATCGACATAGCCACCAAAAACCACGTAATGATTATGCCGAGTAATGCTGCCGGGGTAGGACCCAGATTCCAGGCCACCACCAGCGACAGTATCAAGGTGACAAATTCTACGATTGGATATCTTACTGAAATAGCCGTTGTACATCCAGCGCATTTACCCGCCAGGATCAAATAGCTAATTATCGGAATGTTTTGCCACGCCTTGATTTCGTTACCACATTGAGGGCAGCGCGAGCGAGGTACGGCAATATTGAATGGCTCTGGCGGTAGTTCACTCTGGAATTCCAGATTCAGAGGTATTTTCCTGTCAACCTGCTGATCAGTCAGGTATTCCTTGACACCATCACGCCAGCCACGCTCCATCATGATGGGTAATCTGTGAATGACAACATTCAGAAAGCTGCCCACCATCAGGCTGACAAACGCGACAACGCCGTAGAAGGCTACGGCATTGGTCTGGAAAAGTTCCACTATAGTCATTCGTAAAGTATGACTGTATTTCTAGAAAGCGTCGCCCATTTTGAAAATCGGAAGGTACATGCCGACCACAAGACCACCAATGACCACACCCAGAAACGCCATAATCATAGGCTCCATGAGGGAAGTCATGGCATCGACTGCGTTGTCTACTTCTTCTTCATAGTAGTCAGCTACTTTGGCCAACATCTCGTCTATTGAGCCTGATTCCTCGCCGATGGATACCATTTGCACGACCATGTTCGAGAACAGGCCAGAGCTTTCTATGGAAGTGGTAAGGCTTTGACCGCTCGCGGCTTCATCTTTCATTTTGTAAATAGCTTTTTCAAAGACTGAATTGCCGGCTACGCCAGCGACCGAATCCATGGCCTCTACCAGAGGAACACCCGCTTTGGACATGGTGGCAAGCGTTCTTGCGAAGCGCGCTGTGGCTGCTTTTACTATAATGTCGCCAAAGACAGGTGCTTTGAGGGCTACTCTATCAAGTAGCTCTGAAAAGGGTTTGGAGCGTTTTTTTGCTTGTATGAATACCCAGACGCCAATACCGATGCCAAAAAAGATGACGTACCACCAGGCTTGCATGAATTCCGATGCATTGACAATCATTTTAGTAAAGGCAGGCAAGTCACCACCCATGCCGACGAACAAGGATTCGAACTGGGGCACAACGAATACCAGCAAGATGGCAGTTACAATGAAAGCCACAATCAGCACGGCGACAGGGTAAAAAAGTGCCTTTTTGATTTTCTTTTTTAGAGATTCAGATTTTTCCTTGTAAGTAGCTATTTCGTTCAGAAGCGACTCAAGCGTGCCTGATTGTTCGCCAGCTTCAGTCAAGCTACAGAAAAGATCATCAAACTGATCTGGATATTTTCGTAAAGCGTTGGTTAGATTGCTGCCAGATTCAACCTCCGCCTTAATGCCATTGATCATGTCCCGCATGGCTTTGTTATCAACACCATTTGCAACGATTTCAAATGACTGAACCATCGGAACACCAGCGCCCATCATCGTGGTGAGCTGGCGAGCGAACAATGCAATATCACCTGGTAATATTTTGCCTTTTCCGCCAAACTCTCTGCGCTTTTTTCGTATCTTGGTCGGGACTATCCCTTGACGTCTGAGCTTGGCTTTTACAAGCTCGGAATTAGGTGCCGATAGAATCCCTTTCTGCTTGTTGCCATTGGCGTTTTTCCCCTCCCATTCGAAAATAACAGGAACTTTTACTGATGAACTGGCCATAGTCTAGTCCTTGGTTACACGGTTGGCTTCTTCAAGGCTCATGACGCCCACAGCAACCTTTTTTAAAGCGGATTCACGTAGATCTGGAATTTTTTCGGCTCTGGCCTGTGCCGCGATATCAATAGCATTGCCGCCTGCCATGATGATTTTCCCGATTTCTTCGCTGATTTTCATTACCTGGTAAATGCCGACTCGTCCCTTGTAACCGTTGTTACATTTATTACATCCGACGGGTTTGAAGATCGTCATAGTGTCAACTTGCTCTTGACTGAATCCTTCTTGCAGAAGCATGTCAGCGGGTAGATCATCGTCTGGTGCCTTACAAGCTTCACACAGACGGCGAGCAAGTCTTTGTGCGATTATCAATGAAATCGCTGTTGCAATATTAAATGGTGGCACACCCATGTTGATCAGGCGTGACAACGTTTGAGGGGCATCATTCGTATGCAAGGTAGATAGCACCAAGTGTCCTGTCTGAGCGGCCTTTACAGCAATGCTTGCGGTTTCAAGATCGCGAATCTCACCTACCATAATTACATCCGGATCCTGGCGTAGAAATGATTTCAGGGCTTCGGCAAATGTTAAGCCAGCTTTTACATTGACATTTACCTGATTGATGCCTGCCAGATTTATTTCTGCTGGATCCTCTGCCGTTGATATGTTGGTTCCTGGCTCATTAAGTATGTTAAGACCTGTATACAGCGATACTGTTTTACCACTACCCGTCGGGCCTGTTACCAGGATCATTCCATACGGGTTAGCGAGTGCGTCCAGGTACAGCTTCTTCTGTTCGGGTTCATATCCGAGCGCATCAATTCCCAGTTGCGCGCTGCTTGGATCCAGAATACGAAGGACCGTCTTTTCGCCAAATAATGTGGGACATGTGTTGACACGAAAATCAATAGCTTTGTTCTTGCTTACCTTCAGCTTTATGCGACCATCCTGCGGCAGGCGACGCTCTGAAATATCCATTCGGGACATGACCTTGATGCGGGCTGTCAATCTGCCGGCAGTCGCTAGTGGAGGGTGAATTATCTCCTCCAGAATTCCGTCTACACGGAAGCGAATTCGGAACACTTTCTCGTAGGGCTCAATGTGGATATCTGAAGCGCCTTTTTTTATCGCGTCAAGAAGTACCTTATTGACGAATCTGATAACCGGTGTCTCATCAAGGCCTGATTCATCTTCCGCTGCTTCCGCCCCTTCAGGATTATCAAGCTCAAGATCGAAACTATCGTCGAGTCCGTCTGTGAGTACACTATTTCCTTCCTGAACCTTGGCCCTTAGCTCGGCAAGTTTTGATTCTTCAACTATCACGGCCTCGACGCTCAGTCCCGACGCGAATTTGTACTTGTCCAGCGGTTCGCTGTTTGTGGGGTCAGATATTGCTATAAAAAGTCGAGATCCTCGCTTGGCTATGGGCACAGCATTCTGCGTTGATAGTAGATCATCTTTCCAATACCCTGTCGGCATGTCCTCAGCCTGCAAGCTGTCCAGATCAAAAAGGGGTAGCCCGAAGTCTGCACTAAGATAGTGTGCAACGTCCTTTGAGTTTATTTGGTCGTGCTGCATGAGTGCCGTCAGGAACGGGAGCTTCTTCTTTGCTGCTGTTTCTGATGCCTGTGATGCGATCTCAGTTGGAACGAGACCCTGGCCAACCAACTGTCTGGCGATTCCATTCAAATTAGTGCTTTCTGTCATTATCAGATCTCGAATACTTTGGCTGGTCCTCGTCGGATTGAGGCCTCACGTTCTCCTAATCGGCTTCAGAGTTCTTTGCTTTAGTAAAATCTGTGTAATCGACTAACTGTTACCGGATGAGAACTGCGAATCAGGACCATTTATAGAGAAATCTTTAGATCAAACGGGAGTGGCCAATGTTTCATGTAAGCGCACCGCCACTGGTTCATCTGCATGAAATTTTTTGTGAAATTGAACAGCAGCATCTGCGATACGGCTAATGAACCCTGGATTGTTCAACGCCTTGTTGATAGCCAGATAAAGCTCTTTCGGATTTTCAGGATTTACTGTAATAAACGCAGTGTCATCAGCACATTGAGATAGCCGCTCCGATACAGGCGTCCGAGCAGTTAGAAGCGGTTTTCCGCAAGCCATATATAGATAATTCTTGATTGGCCAGACCCTTTGGCTTTTTCCGTTAAAGCCCAGTAGTCCAATACACAAATCAGTTTTATAGATATAATCCTTAATCCTGGATGCGTCTTGCCATTGGTCATCCCACTTGCAAGTGACGTTAGGTGCCCAGTTACTCTGATTGTCAAAAAGCTTCTTGAGTACAGGGGCGTCCTGACCATTACCCACAAATGTGAACTCTACTGGATGGGCTGTATCTAATTCACAAACCAGATTGCATAAAAGATCAATATTATGTAATGGCACTAGAGTACCGACATACAATATGCAAAATGGCGGTGCTTTTGCCTTATTGATATCTACACTTGCTCGGTCAGCAGATGTATTCGAACTCATGGGAAGAGACATATCTGCTATCTGATATTTTGTTGTACAGGCTGTTTCCTTGTGTGAGGTAAAAAGGGTGTTGTCGATAGACAGAGGAATATCAGTTAGCACCGATCTTTCAATCGAGAACAGTGACGCGTAGTAGTCAGCATTCTCAGGTGTGTCAGTAACCAATATTGATGCTGCGTTCAATGCACGTTTTTCAAAGTTTAATAGCAGATAAGCAACTATGCCACTCTTGTCGAAAAGCTGACGATCGATAATTATCGTGTCGTACAATGAGATAAAGAGATCAACTACTAATCTTGCTGATCTGTAGCGAGCTGGTAGCAAGCTTATCGTCCAGAGCAACAGAGTGGCAGGGTAAGGCAGATAGACTACATCGACATTACGTTGTCGAGCTATAAATACCACGATGGAAATGCTTTTTATTGCAGTATCGATAGCAAGCTTCGCTAGCCACAAGGTGTGATGCAACCTGGAACGATAGTTTATTCGTGTGTTGAGGTGTTTATGATACCGAGTTACATCATAAAGGCCAGATTGTTCTATTAACCGTATTCGATGCTTTACGTTAGGATAGGCTTCTGATTCCCGAAAAGTGCCGGCTATTAGCACCCTGAGTGGTTTCATTGTGACTCAAGACTTTCGGTGTGAATGAGATGAATCCTTGTAGTGCAGCATAGAGATTTGCTCGGAGACTACGCCGATGAGAAATGTGAATAGAGAGGACATATACAAAAGAAGTCCCATGTTGGTAAATCTGGAATTTGCAATGAATGTGTATAGGTAGTAACTTGTAGCGCAGATGAACAGTAATCCGGAGACCGGTAAAAACAGACGCATGGGAGAAAATAGTGCCCCTATTTTAAGAATGATTATCAGGAATCGTAAACCGTCTCGCGCTATCTTTATATGACTGACACCTTCGCGCTTATGAGCTTTTATCGGAACATATTTAACGAAATAACCAGATCGAAAAAACGCCATGGTGCTGGTGGTCGGATAGGAGAATTTATTGGGAAGCAAATACAGGATTGACAGAAATTTTGGTCTTTCAAACGCACGAAACCCGGATGTCAGATCCAGAACAGTAAAACCTGTCATTATTGACGCTAATGAATTGTAAATACGATTGGCTATGCTTCGTAAAGTAGAGGCTTGTGAGCAGGAGCTACGTGCGCCTACCACTAGATGAAACCCCTCGGCAAACGGTTCAAGCAACCTGCTAATATCCCCTGGATCATGCTGGCCATCGGCATCCATGAATACTATGATTTTCCGAGTTGCCGCACGTGCACCCGTTTTAATAGCGCCGCCATTGCCCAGGCTTACCGGATGAGTAATGCAGATCGATCCTCGCGTTGCGTTTACTACATCTTCAGTGGTATCAGTTGAACCATCGTTGACTACAATGACTTCTGCCTCCGGGTGGAGTGAGAGTATTCGTGGTAAAAGATTTGCCAGGCTAGTAGCCTCATTCTTTGCCGGTATGACGATGGAGATATCTTTAGAGGTAAGGTCCATATTTCTGCCATTTGACATACACGTTATGCGCTACAAAGACACATGTAAGTAGCAGATAGTGGAGGTTATCTGATGGTGCACAAAACGAGCCAGAATATAAATCACCGGGGTGCGGCCCAAAGCCAGGCGCTAGATAAAATATCTATCAATATAATAATCCTTAAAGGTTGTAACGATTTGTACACACATTGCATGCAGAAAATTCTGGAAGAAGCATTAAGTACCATTTTACCCAATGAGCAATTCCAGCATCAGATACCAAATACATGTAACTCGATCACAGATTGAAATATTGCAAGGAACCTGCAAGCACATTGTAAATAGATCACAAATACTATTAGTGCAAATAGTGCTTAAGGACTTGAGTGTAAAAATCTGAAGTCCAACTATCCAGCCTTAAATACATTAAATGAAAATAGCATTTGATCACCAGATATTCAGTATGCAAGCCTATGGTGGTATATCTCGATATTATGTTCGCTTAGCAGAGCATCTGCAGGCTAAGGGTGCTGATGTTGGTGTTTATGCTCCACTGCATCGTAATGAGTATCTTAGCCATTTATCACCTGAAGCTGTGCATGGCAGAAAAACTGCTGACTACCATGCAGTTATACTGCCAGTGGTCAATGTTGTTAATCGCGCTGTGGGTCGTAGAATATTGGAAAAACGCAAGCCAGATATTATTCATGAAACTTATTATGCCAGGAAACCATCGATGGCAGGTCCATGTCCGGTAGTCCTGACAGTTCACGATATGATTCATGAAATTATGCCGTCCATGTTTTCAAAAAGGGATACGACCTGCCAAAATAAAAAGTTAGCCGTCAAACGAGCGGACCACATTATATGCATTTCTCAAAGTACAAAAAAAGATTTAGTCAAATATCTCAACGTACCAGAGGAAAAAATATCCGTAGTGCATCATGGCTATGAAATTGTCCACGATGGTAGTTTGTCGATCTCAAAAGAAGAAAAATCTGAACGTCCCTATCTGCTGTTTGTAGGTAATCGAGTTGGATACAAAAATTTTTCTAAACTTCTGGAGGCAATGGCTTCCTCCACTGAACTGAGTTCCAGATTTGACATAATAGTGTTTGGAGGTGGCCTCTTGAGTAATGATGAATTAAAATATATAAAAGATCTGGGTCTGAAAAATAGTCAGGTAAAGCAGGTGAGCGGAGATGACCGACTACTGCAAAAATTTTACTCAAATGCAGCAGCGTTTATATATCCTTCTCTATATGAGGGCTTTGGCTTGCCACCTCTGGAAGCTATGGCCTTTCATTGCCCGGTTGTTAGTAGCAACACAAGTTCAATGCCTGAAATTCTTGGAGATGCAGCTGAGTATTTCAACCCTGATTCAGCGACAGAATTGAAGTCGGCAATCGAGCGTGTTGTATTCTCAAAAGCCAGATACTACGAGTTAGTAAAATTAGGTATAGATCGGATAAAATTGTACTCCTGGACAAACTGCGCAGCGCAGACATTAGCTGTCTATGAAAATGTCATTCAGAAGCAAAGAGCGTTAAGTTAGCGTTATGAATTTGACAATAATTTCATCATGAACAATGAGGTAAATCAGTTAACTATAGTTACTACCACCTACAATTGCCGACAGCATATAGAGGAATACGTATCTGCCATTTCATCGCTCGACACTAAAATATTTGACTGGATTATCATTGATGCAGGGTCAACAGATGGAACAAAGGAATATCTAACTGAAAAGATTCACTGTTTTACGCATTTTTCTGTTCAGCCTGACTCGGGAGTTTATTTTGGTCTCAACAATGCTTTAAAGCATATAAAAACCAAGTACTATATGGTATTTGGTGCAGATGATAGGCCCTCTCCTGATTTAATCAGCGAGCTCAAACCTTTTTTAGCTGAAGATTACAGTTTGATACTGGGTTCAGTCAGAACGCTTCCTTCCAACAGAGTAAAGACTACAGGAAGTCGGAAAATGCACTGGATAAGTTGGGGGCGGACTATTTCGCACCATAGCGTCGGTACCGTAATTAAAAGAGATGTACACGACAGGTTTGGTATTTACGACATAGATTATTCAATATGCGCAGATGGCAAGTTGATAAAGGCCATACTAAAATCCTCCGAACCCATTGTTTTTACGAACAGAATATTCGGAGATTTTCGGCTTGGCGGAATATCTTCGCAAAACAAAATGCGCTCGATAATTGAACTGTTTCTGATACAAGTTCAGGCAAGAGAAAACATAGTAGTGCAACTCATTCTGCTTAATTGTAGAGTTTTACAGTGCGCAGCTGCTGGGTGCAAAAGTAGATTAGTAGAAAGGACACGAAAGAATTAGACGCCTTGCTGGATTGTATTAATTACCA
>Ga0114953_1000459_pt1 | contig 29965 bp, 50 predicted proteins | sample SidtaG_FD_87298 | JGI IMG/M metagenome (GOLD analysis project Ga0114953, IMG submission 87298) | Marine algal microbial communities from Sidmouth, United Kingdom - Sidmouth_Male2 metaG | ecosystem: Host-associated > Algae > Red algae > Unclassified | place: Sidmouth, United Kingdom | collected...
CAGGGGAAACAACGCGGAGGCGCCCCGCCCCCCGGCGGGGCCCCCCCCCCCCCCGCACCAGGGCCGGTCCCGTCAGCTCCGTCGCTGCAGCCTGTTGGCAGCCGCAATCAGAGCCGCGTCGCGCCCCCCCCACTCTCAATCGGGTCGTAATCGTCGGTCGCCGACGATGGGGAAGCCCTCAGTAGTGGAAGAAGCGCGCCCCTAAAAGTCACTCCGCCGGGGGGTGGCGCAGAGAGGCGTCGCCGGGTCCCTGGTGGGTGATAAAGGGCGGTGAAGAACCCGACCTGCGACGATGCCCCGAATTGCCCAACGAAGACGCCAGTTCCAAGCCGTCTGCAGCGCTGCGAGAGGCCTGAAGTCCGCTGATCTCCCCTGTCGCAGAAAGTATGGCATCTCCTGCGACACGGGGCCGCACGACCTGACCGAAAGAATAGAAGGTTCCGTGTGATACTTCGGCGCTCGGGGGTCACTTGATGGAGATTAACCGACGCGTCGATCCTGCCAACGAATCGACGTATCTCCCAAAGAGTAGCACCCACGTCAGTCGATCTCCCCAGTGTGAAGGCCGAGTTGCCGATCGAAACTCTTCACAATTCAACATTGAAGCAACCCACCGTCGACGATGCTCACTACGAATCCATGGTCCACGATGAGCAGGTCGGCGAACGGATGAGGGCATCGCCGCATCACTCACCGACCGTCTTGGCGGCGCGCTAACGAGTGCGGCCTTTGTGTTCCCGGTGCACGACCGAACAAGGTGCCTGTTCCTCACGGCCCAGGCGGACCCGCCCCCTGTCCTCGCGCCAACTTTTGTCCAGAGACTCAGCACCAGCGTACTGGTACATCTGTGCCGCTCTTTTTGCGTGTGACTCCGGGCTGGGACCCTTGCTGTGCTCCCTAGCTAGCGCGACAGCAGCGCAGCTCGACGCCGCTCCGGGCTTGAACTCTGGCCACCGCGCTGAGTGGGTAGAGGAGCTGCCTGTGCTGGCGGACTTGCTCGCCGTGCAGGGCGGCCGCGCGAGCAACGGCCTGCGCCTCTCCGACGGTGCCGACCCTCGCCGCGCCGACCCAACCCACACGCCTGCAGTGCCTGTCGACCTGGGTGGTCAGGGTGGCGCGCTCGCGTGTGGCTCGTCGCACGCGCCCCCCCCCCCCTCCACCGCGGATGATGCGGAGGGTGAAGACGCAGACGACGGCGCGCACATGACCGAAGAAGAAGAGGAGGAGGCGCTCGTTCGTCGACAGGCGCATGCGGGTGTGACACCGCGCTCTGCCGACGTGAGCGACGGGCGCGAGGAGGCTGCGAGTGCGGCGGCCGCGCAAGTGCTGCTTAACGAGCTCGACTAACACGGGAGGATTACTGATTGTGATAGGGTGCTGCCCATTCTTGAGCGCGATACGTGCGTGCTCCTGTTTGGGGGTTCGTACTCCGGTGTCCTCTGCATCAGCGGACTGGCAGTACTCTGCCTCGTTACCGCTTTCTGTTTTCTTATTCGTTCATGATGCTTGAGGTTTATTTCACTATTAGGCCACTATGAGCGGATGGAAGCATCGTAGTTTTTCTAGTATTCTTTTCTTCGCTGTCGCTGTCCACGCTCGCAGTTCCAGCACCAGAGGTGTCCAAGAGCAACACGCCCAGTGTGGCACCAGCATTTTTCCAGTAGCACCGTAAAGCGCCGTCACGCAGGGCTGCCAGATAGGGGGTACGAATAAAAAAGCACGGCGTACGGCCGCGGTAGGCCAGGTGCCGTGGTGCCATGCGATCTGGTGCATGCGAAAAAAGAAATGCAGTCGCTCGTCGCTGGAATGACTCAGTCCTTACCTCCCCAGCCAGGACCACAAATAAGCACACATCCGACCCCCTAGTGAGCATCACTCGAGATGGGAGCCTTGCATCCTGAACGCGTCCTCATCGGGAAATCGCCGTTCAGGGGTCCCGTTCAGGAACGGGAGGCTGTTCGGGAGCTTCTCCCGTTCAGCGCGTCGATTCATCTGACGATGTCGACGGAGCGCACGATGTCTTACAGAACAGCTCAACACGAGTTCGGATCCCAGGACATTTCTCGCCCATCACGTGGCCGAGATGGCGGAATCGAAGAGGGCGAGTGATCTGATGCCACATTGTCTCAGCAAGTGGGCCACGTCTTAATATCGGGCTACTTGTTGCCATTAAGATTCCCGGTTTCGACATCGCGCACGACATCGTGCTCGCTGCACGATGTCCACTTCGTGCTGTGTTAATCGGCAGCGTCTAACTGAGCCCGTGGAAGCGGGTCGGGTGATTTCTTCTCGATTAGGGCTGCCAATATCGGGCCTCTCGATCTGAAAAAAGCACAACGTGCAGGACATCGTGCTGGCCCGTCCAACGTGCAATCCGTAAGTTTTGTGGTGCAAAACATGTGCATCCGCCTCTCGCCACAGGCTGTCGGCGCATCTGTCGAGTGTCAGTGGCGGCGTCCATTTTCATTGGGCCTGCTCGCGCCGCACGCGCGGTCGTGAGACACCACCAGTGGCCGTGCTCCTGCTGTAGATCGCGTCACGAGACCGGATCTTCCGGTGGATTCAGCAATGGAACACTCTCATTTGGTGCACGAATGTGCAGCTGAAGCGTCGACGGCGCTTGAAGGATTCCACGAAGTCCAACCAGAACACACTTAGTGCGGCACGTCGACGACACTGTGCCGCGCGCCCGCCTCCAGCCTCCAAGATCCGTCCCAGAGACGCTCTCGGTCCCCCCCCCGTCTCCCGGGGTGATCACCCAAGTGCCTTTTTTATCTCCGCCGTGTCGTCTCGCACCGACGATCCGAGAGAATGGTTGGCCGGTGCACGATGTGCAGCTTCGATCTCGGGAGGGGGGACGACGGGGAGTTGCGCAAGGGGGGACACGACGCGCGGTCGTGTGAAATGAAAAACTACCCGTGCTTTCATCAACTCCCCTCCGACGACTCGTTTTACGACCCTGAGACATGCACGATGCAAGGCTGCGCCCACGATGAGAAGTGCTTCAAGTGCAAGCAGCGAGGCTTCCACGTGCGCACTCTCATCATCAATGACGACCTGTACGTGCGGTCGGGGAGCCGCAGACTACCGTCCCGGAAGCGGACGGCCCCCGAGCTGTCGGGCGCGGACTTTGTGTGTGCCGCAGTCGATGACCAGTGTGTCAAGGAGTGGCTCAAGGCTTACCATGACAAGTGCTGGTCTGCCTGGGGCGAGCGGCAACGCTCGGCAAGCAACGCGGAGCTGTTGCGGGATAACTTGTACCAACGTGGTTTGCCGACATCCGGGGCGGCCGACGTCATGCGCGCAAATGGCATCCAGGCCGCTACAAACTCGGTTGACAATAGTCCCTATTTTGACCGGACAGCAGCGGCATTGACGGATCCAGCCATGTCGGCTGTCGGTGCGGCGATGGCAGCTGCGACGGGCAGCACCACGTCTAGTCGTGCTGTCCATGCCCATGGCAGACTCGCGGGTGCTGTTGGCGCGGGCGGCGGTGGGGCGCCGTCTGTGGAGGCCGCAACGGCCGTTGCACTGTACAGCCCCAGAAAACAATAGCGCGACCGGCTAAGAACCGCCGGAGAGCTCCGCGGACTCGTACAAGCTGTGGCCATATGACTCGTACGCGCTGGCGTCAGACACTATGAGCCGAAGTCCGCCCTCTCGGGCAGTCTTATTGATAAATTGACAGTCCATTGTTTGCGTTCGTAAGGGTCTCCGACAGGTGGCCGCGAGAGCGTCATAATGGCCCAGGTGCGGCGAGTGAGCAGCGCCAGTCATGGCTGCGCGTCCCTCCACGGAGCATGGGGAGCGCGGGGTCCGGCGCTTCCGAGTTCCCTTGCCCCAGGAATGAAAGCACTGGCCTCTCGGCTGGAATCACCTGCGCCGTTGAGCTGGTTCATGTTACCTTAGCGACATGTGGAGACATGCTTTCTGCACGAAGTAAAAAATGCTGACACAATTGGAAAGGACCAGTGGACGATGGCATTTGGAAAGAGAGCCCAATAAGACTTCGGATACACGGTTGGGGCACAGATGATCCGTTTCGCAGGTCCTGGAAATGCCTGGTGGAATCGAGGCACGAACGCGAGAATGGACACAATTGATGCAGCCCAGCGTGCTCAGGGGTGCGTGCTGTTCCTCGAGCCACGAGGCCGTCTTCCTCGACCTTTAGAAGTCAGTAAAGCCCCAGTCCATCCTTCCGGTCCTCACGGGCGGCACCGCGCGCCACAATTTTCCCGTCTTTCGGCCAACAATGGCTTCAACTGCGCCTCACTCTTCAACGCGGCTCGCTCACCCTCCGCCGCCTACTGCTCCTGCTGCTCCACACGCCACTGCCGAGGTGTGTCCCAGGTGCGGTGGTGCCCCTCGCCTCATGCAGCCCAATGTCCCCGGCCCCCATCATGTTCATGTATCTATCTGCGGTGGGCCCGGGGCGGTGTATGTGAGCCCTGCTGTCGTGCATTGCGGCGACGACGTGTGGAAACTGCCTGCCCCGTGCGGGTGTGCTCCGGCGGTATACTCCCACTCAACCGGCCAAGACAGAGTATTCATTCCCCCCGGCGCGCGCGTGTGGTTTGAGTGCCCCTGCTGCGGTCTGCTGTTTGGCTCCGTCGCAGACTTCGGTCGACATGACTGTGCATCTGAGAGTGGCGTCGGTGTGGGCGGGTCGACCGCAAGCGCCACGTCGGATCGCGCTGCGTCTCGCACCTGAACGGTTCCAGGCACAACTGCGCGGAACAGTGGCGACTTTGGAGGGGCCAGATGTCGCTGTTGTTTGCTGTCTCGTGTGGAGGGGCGGGACTCGGTGCGTGAGTTTACACTGTGGGTTCTACAGTTATCGGTATGGTGTCGCGTGTTGCGCTGTACCCTGGCATTGAGACCGTATGGGGCGTGCGAGGTACTTGCTGGTGTTGCCGTTCAGCCGGTAGCTGCTCGCCGTCTGGCATGGCACATTGTTGGGTGGAAAAGCTCGTCCTGTGTCACTTCATTCTCGTCGTGAAAGTAGGTGATTACTCTCTCTTTGGGTCGTTGGTGCGAGTGGTCGATTGTGACGCCCCACGCGATGTGGCGTGGGGGGTATGCGAATGGGGCACAGTCCGTTCCCTTCGTGGTGAGGTCGGCTCTGACCGGCGTTGCGGCCGCTCGAGCGACAGAGGATGAAGCTGTCCACACCTTTCGTCGCGAGCCTTGAGGGCATACATCGGACGTGAAACACTCGCGCAGTGCCTTTTGTCTTCCTAGGCACGGTTAGGCCCAGCGCCTGTCGGTTCTGCACTTGGGCGCGTCCGCCAGCGCCGCGGGGATGGGAATAACTATCCCGCGCCCCCCCCCTCGGCGGGGAGCCTCTCCGGCAGTGCAGCGCCACGAGCGACAGACCTGATGCCCGCTACAGGAGCCTCTATTTTAGATTACATAGGCTTTCGGAGCCGCTACGGGCAGCACGAGGCCTCCACCCACGGGCTGTTTGTTCGTTGTGCGTGTTCTGGCGGTTTTTTCGTCAGACGTACTTCGTCTAATTAATCTATCCGCGACCTCTGGCGTTCGCCGCAGGGGCGAGCTCGTGGGTCTCTCAGATGGTGCTCCATCAAGCGAGCGGCGTCCACCCCGCCTGACTGTGCCAGCCTGAGAGAAACAACCACAGGAAGACTGAGAAGAAAGGCACAGCAAACGAAAAGATTTGCCATCAAGGACGAGGTTGCAAACTCGAACCCACCGCTGTGAACTTGACAAGCCGTCGCCTGCCCACAGGACAGTGGAGTCATTCGCATCTAACCTGAGCTGACATCCCATGTTCTAACCCGGCGGCAGCGACGAACATCTTTAAACAGAGGAGGAGTCTCGCGTTTCTCCTGAGGACTGCAGAGCTGCTGTGCTGAATACACTCCTCGGCGGTGTGTTGCGGTGATGGCACGCTCAGATGGCGGCACGTGAACCGTTTCCGCAATGTTTCCGGCTGCACGGCAAGGACGTATGGCGATGTCCTGACTTGTTGCGCACTGCGATGTGGGAAGGGATCTTCCAAATCCCCCGGGCCATTCCCACTGAGTGGCGCAAGACCGCGTCGTGGTACGGGTACGACCGGTTTGACCTGGAACAGAAGCGCACGCGCGCGACGAAGTCAAAAAACTTGTTCCACTATCGACTGTGATGGACTGCGGTCGGGTAATTCACGTCGGGGTGACGCTGTGCGGTGGCCGTGTCGGCGTTTTTCTTCGATTGAGAACCGTCTCGATCGAGAAACGCTTTTGCAGGGCCTCCCAAGCATCAAAGTTTCCGCATAGATCCGCGTTCATATCGATATCATGTGGCCAGCACGCCTCCTTGGATCGTCCTCGAATGTGATTGGTGGATGTGGAGATCCACTTTCCAGCGCAGCGCATGGGGGCGGCGTTGTCGTCGTCGTGTCCCGGCGGTCTGAAGCCTGCACCGTCTCTATCCTCGTCGCGGGCATCTTCACCGTGGCAATCATCGCCCTGACCCTTCTAAGCGCCCTGTGGCCGCTTTGTCGAGAAGCAACCCGCTCTCGGCGCCGGCCGCTGACCGCCTTTGCAGTTGTGCGACACTCTCACTCCCTGTCTATGCGTCGCGGCGCTCCGCTTGGCCCCGGGTTGCGCGTCGCAGCCAGCTCCATGGAACACGTCGAACGGCTGCTCTTTGTGGAGCATTTTGGCGGCAATGTCTTCCAGGAGCCAGCGGTTGGTGGGCAACAAGAACACGCGCGTACCCGAAGAGGTGCTGGTGGGCGACGGGTTCTTGGTTGGCGACGAGGCGGTGGTTGGCGGAGAGGCGCCCATAGGCAAAGAGGAGACGGTGGACGACAAGCCTCCGATCCGCGAAAGCCATCCAACCGCAAAACGGCGGTGGGTGGCGACGAGGCCGTGGTCAATGGCAGATCGCCCGTGCGCGACGCGCCGGTGGTCTGTGACGAGGTGCCTAAGGCGACGAGGCACTGGTGCGCGGAAAACCGCGGGTTAGCGGCACGCTGCCGGCCGGCGCCAAGCCGCCAGTTTGCATCACGCTGTCTGTTGGCGACTAGCCCGCGTACTGCGACAAAACGCCGGTCGGCGACGAGGCGATGCTCGGCGACCAGCCACCGGTCGGCGACACGCTGCCTGTTGGCAACGAGCCGCCGAACGGCGACCAGCCACCGGTCGGCGACACGCTGCCTGTTGGCGAAGAGACGCCGAACGGCGACAAGACACCGGTCGGCGACGAGGCGGTGGTCGGCGGAAAGCCGCCCTTTGACGATTTTGTGGTCGGCGACAAGCCGCAGGTCTGCGACAAGCTGTCGGTCGGCAAAAAGCCGCCGAGCGCCGACAAGGTGACGGTCGGCGACGAGCGACCGTCCTGCGACAAAGCGATCGGCGGCGAAGAGGTGATGGTGTGCGAAGTGGTGCTGGTCGGCGAGCGAGGCGCTCGTCGTCGCGAAACTGCTCCTACCCGTGGAGAGTCGTCTCAAATGCAGCTGTGCCCTGAGGGATTTGGGTTTATATCTTTTAGAGGACGGTTGGCGGTGCGGGGATGCGGCGCATTCGGCAGGCGCCCTCATGACACCCAACCAGTTGCCTGATGGTTCCCTTGCTGGGGCCATGTCGTACTCGAACGACCCTGGTAGTGTCTTCACCTGCTTCACATGCCAAAAGCCCCTTGAGGATAGAGTGAACGACCCACTCCTCTCTGCCGCTCAAGACCGCCACAAGCGTTGCCATGGAAACACATCGGAAGCGTGTAACCCAGTAGCGAGGTCTGGAACCGCACTGCTTTGGACTGTTTTCTCTGGCGTCGAAAACACGTTTGCGTAAAAAGCAGCAGTGCGGACGTTCTCAAAAGAACGTAGCGCCTCCGGGGGGGAAAGTGAACTCACGCACTCCAGCGGCATAGGTGGAGTGCACTACTTTGCCTTGGCGGTTCTCTTTGTCCTGGAAAACATGCATGCGTACACTGGAGCAGTGCGCGGGTTCTGAAGAGATCGCCGAACTAGAGACACAGACTGTGATAGTCGAGCGGAAGTACATACAGCATCACAGAGATTTCACCGCACGATAAAACACCTCAACATCCACCACGGCAGGGCAAACAAAATGGTGCGCAGCAAGCGGCATCGCACCCGATACAGCCTTCAAGCGACCCTGGTGAGACAGCTCCCAGCGGTCGCCGGTCGGCACTTGGCTAAAAGCCCTGTGGCCGACTTGGTGGCATGCGGAGCATACTTCAATGCAAGACGAGACGCCAAGGGCACCACACAGACAGCGATCTTCCGCCAAAATCTTCGCTCCCGTGGGCCGAAACCAGGGATGCTGGAAAGGCAACCGGTGGCAACAAACGAAATCAAGATGTGGGCAGCGCCACGCGCGCCGCGCGGGAAGAGGCGGCTCTTGCTTGCAGCAGTAGAAGCATGGGTCGTGCGCCATGCCTTGATATCCAGAGAACTCTCTGACAGAGAAGGTGCCGACACGATGCATCACACGCACGTGATCATTGTTAGATCAGCGCACCTTTCACCTGTGTGTTCTGCAGCTCATGCGGCACATCGAGCATACCGCGCAATGCAAGTGGTCCCACGTGACATTGTTGAAACACGACTGCACAGGTAATACAAATTCATGAAGCTTACCTACTGGACAACCGCTGTTCTCGGACAACACTCCCACGGGCCGTGAGCAGCGGATGATTGCCACAGGTCACCAACGCACCAGGAAGAAGAGCGATGCAGTACGTGATGTCGAAGACGACGATGGTCGTCCCAGTGGAGGCTCTTCTCGTGGGCGGAGATCTCCACGACATTCACTTCGCATCAACGTAGGCCACTTTCGATGAGCGAGGGCCACTTGAGAGCAATGTTTTCTAAACGTCCGGGCATGTCCCTCGGTTCGATAGAGATGGACGGTTTCGCCTCATTCCGAACAATCCAGACTGGTCATGACCACTGGTACAGCGACCCGCCGATCAATGACAACAATGGACCTGGCAGTCCTCAATGACGGGCAAACAGTAATTGTTGGCCACAATGCCACAGGAGAACACATCGCCCAGTTTGAAGCTCCAGCCAACGCCGGCACGACGGGAGCGTCGGTTCCGGTCCTTTCCATGTAGTGGCTCAGCGTGCCCAGATCACCGGGGTCGCTTGTCGTGGCCAACGCGTACAGAACGTCAGCAAGGCCCGCCGACAGCGAACCAATCTCATAATCCGTGCATCCACATGACACGTACGAGCTGTTGGTGCTCCTAGGCGTGGTCATTCTCATGATATGGGGGGGCTGCTCGTTGCACGACCGCACCGGCCTTACGGGGCTCATGGCCCATGGGGTCAAGCCCTGGGGCACATCGGACACAGCAGAGCGAGCACCGTCTGCCTCACTGTTGGCGGCGGACGCCGCTTGCCGGCATAACACCTGTCACAAACGATCCCCGCATCACCCACATCCTCTGGCCCCTATACCGATGAAAAGGAGCACCACAGTCAGCAGGAGCCGCGCCTTTCATGATGGTAAATCATGCATTCCGCGCGAAAGTGTGGAACTATGGCAAATCCGCCGAAGCGTTGCAAATAACCGGGAAGACGTGATAACATTGGCTGTAGAGCACAAACACTGATAAAAGTTTTCAAGAAGTGCGCTGTTTGCGTCTCCACGACCAGATGATTGGGAGCGTGGTTCTTAAGTTTAAAAGTTCTGGCAGGAAGTGGAGCAGGAGATGTATCCGGTTTGGCCTCCGGCTTCCTCCAGGGCATGCCGGGCAGGTCAGTTTGGATTTCGGACAGGCCTGGTGAGTGCCTTTTTCAGGTTGGCGGAGATGTCTAAAAACTGGGGACGCCCTAATGATGATCAAGGGCATATGCGCGAGCGAAGCAAGGCTTCTTTGAGCGTGTGTGGGATGCTTTCGCTTCAAAAATGACATGGCGCGGCCTTCCCTGGCTGTGACCGCGGAGGCTGCAGACAGGGCAGCAGTTTCATTTCCGACGCCGCACACTCCTTCTCCATCGGAAAGCGATGGCCACGCCGTGGGTCTGGGGCCGCTATCAGCGACGGGCTTGGAACGTTCGCCGCCGCCGCCACCGGCGCTGCCGCCGCCACCCATGTTCCTCACACGGCTGACGCGACGGGCAGCGACGGCCACGGCGGACGCGACGCCAGCGCGACCTTCGAGAATTGGCGCGCTTGTGGCGGAGCCTCATACAGCGATGACTGCGCCGGTGTCCGCCGCCACCACCGCTGCACCCGCGACGGCGACGGCAGCTGGCCTCGGCGCCGACGCGACGCTCGCGGGTCGCGAAAGGGAGGACTTGGCCCGCCTCCTTGAGGCCGTCGGCGGCGGCGGCCGGAGCGGCAGCGGGCACGCCGCCCGCGCCGGGCGGTACCCCGCTCCCTGCGCTTCCCATGGCAATATTTGGCTTCGCGGCGGCGAAGGCGGCGGCGGCAGTGTCGGGCCCCGCAGCCCCCGTGACCGCCGCCGTCAACCACTGGGGGAGGCTGAAGAGGGGATGAGCACACCCACCATTGCCATCGCGCCGGCAGCGCCAAAGCGGGCGTTTTCCACTATGGCGCGGGCGCACCGCGGCACCTCTCCCTTATTCAGCGCCCCTCACGTCGCGTGAACCAGCTCCTCCCGCGCCATCGGGGCAGCCAACGGGTTTGTCGACGCGCTCTCGTCTGGCGGGGACCTTGTCCGGCGGCCGCGTCTGCTGCCGCCACAACCGCCGCCGCCGCTGCATGGGCCGCGGTCGCTGAGGGTTGTCGCCTCCACCTTCCCCGTCGATGCCGTTTCCGTCAGCCGCCACGCTGCTGCGATGCCCTCCCGCCAGTGCTTGCACGCGGTCAGCAGAAGCGGAGCGGCGGTGGAGCTCAGAGCGCCGCCGCCGACCGCCGTCACCGCCGTCGCCGCCGTCGCCGCAAAAAATGAAGGCGGCCGATGCGGAGGTCATGGCAATCGCGCCACGTTCGCCGAAGTCAGCCGCCGCCACCGCCGCCGCCGACAATGGGCGCCGCTCCAAACGTCGCTGGCGCACGGCGGCGGCGGAGGTGACGGCGGCGGCGGCGGTGGCGACGGCGGCGGCGGTGGCGGAGGTGGCGGCCAGCGCGCCACATTCTTCGGAATCATCCGCCGCCACGGTCACCTCCGCCGATGGGCGCCGCACCATGCGACGGCGCCTCGGAGCGGCGGCGGCGGTGATGGCAGTGGCGGCGGCGGAGTCGGCGGCGGCGGCTGCGCAGGCGGTCGCGACGGACGCGGCCGCCCGAGCACGCCGTGTGGACGCAATCATTGCCGGCATGGTGATGGATGCGAGGGGCAGGCGGGGGTACATACCTTTATTGTGGTCGTTCCGCTAAACTTGTAAGAGAAAAACATGCAGGACACACAGAAAAAAATGGACTACTGCGTCGGCCGACTGACCGCAGCTCCACCTGACAGCACTTTATCACACGTGGCAGCCTGTGCGTCCGATGCCGCCACACCAGCAGCAGCAGCGATGACCGCCACAGCTGGGTCCAAGGCATTCACAGCACCTGTCAGCGCATCGCGAGACAGATCGGGCTGGGACCGATTCGTGAGCACACCAAACGCCTGCGCGCCACCATCAACGTCCACAAGACCATGCGCGTACATCACTTCAGCGTTTGAAGCTGCCTGCAACAGCAAGCCAGCATGTAGGATGGTGCGGCGGCGCGCTGCCAAAAAACTTGCCAGCAGAAGTGCAGCCCCCCGGTCGCCCCAAGCCGGCGACGCGTTCACGAACCCCGTCCACAATGACATAAAGAGCACGTCCGGCGCCGGCAGCTCGAGCGCTTTCGTTCGCGCCGCGTCCATGGCGCTCAGCCAGTCATCGTCATTATCGTCCTCAGAGTCAGCGGATAACGTGGCATCCGTCGACTGCCGCAACACCAGCTGTGCCTGGCTCCCGGTATGGAAGTAATCGCGACCGCCAATTGCCGAAGAAAGCGGGCGCCCAGCGCCACGCTCGCGGCCAGTGCCACGCCCGCGGCCAACGCGTGCCGGAACCTGCGGCCGTCGTCGTGAGGCTCCCGCTGCAAGAGGATGAGGAACAAAGGAAGGAGCCGACATCGGGCTAAAGAGCATCGGCGTGCTCCGATACGGCGCCGCCGCCGCCAGGAGGGAGACAAAACAGCAGCCTGGCCGCTCGGTCTTCTGACGGCGCCGCCGACGCGCTGGCCCGACCTCGGTCGGCTCGATAAGTGGCTGCGAGGAGCGTTTTGGCGTCGACCGCCGCGTCGTTTGCTGCTGCTACCGCCCCTGTGACCACAGCGGCATGCCCTTGGCGACCGAGGAACATGGCGTAAGTGGACAGCGTGTCGAGCGGTGACACGCTCCCCAGCCATGAAGTACGGACCCTCCACACACCCAGGGACTCTCGAAGCACGGTCCTGCATCCACCACCACTCACACCGACCCACTTCCCACTCGAATAGATTTCGTGCTCAACGCCAGCAACTGCGTCTGATGCGCCGACACTGGTGCAGGGCGCGAGGCGGAGCAGCAGCCGTGCCTGTCCCGTCAGGGTCGCCGGCGCCGCGGGACGCCCAAAGACTCCAACGACGCCGACCGCTTCAGCTGAGGCCAACTGCCGCTCCGCGTGCTGCAGCAGTGCGACCACCCCGGGGAGCAAATCAATCGACACTGTCTCCCCAGTGCGGACCACGACCACAGATATCAGCGTCCGTATTGGACCCATAACAGAGGGCGTCTCGGACACCTGGGCGACATACAGCAAACAGCGTGCATCCGCGTGCGTCGTTGAGGCGACCCGTGCAGACGAGGCCCGAGTCCCCTCTCGTCTGCCATGACGGCGACCAGATGTGGATGGAGCACTCCCACATCCTGGGCGTGAGAGCACGCTCACATCCAGGGAAAAGACAAGGGAGGGAACGCCGGGGTGGGTGGGTGATGGAGGCCGGCGGATGAATGGGGGGGAAACACGGACGTCAGCAGGAAAAAACGGCAGCGATATAGGCAGGCGGGGTGAGGCCGGCTCGTGACCACCACGACGGCGAAACATTCTGCGGCAGCCAGGCATATCCGCGAACAGAGGCGCCCCCAAACAATGAACAAGGACGAGGGCGATGACGGAGGGGGCGCACTGGCAGGGATCGGGAACCGGTAGATCAACCGACGCTGACCTCAGACGCTGCGTCAATGCATGCCGCGAAGATCCATTTGGATCTGTGCTTCTGAGATCACGTGCTGGAATCAGCAGCAGCCTGCCACCAGATTAAACGCTGCCGCCCGCGCCGCCGCCATGTCTGCTGCCGCGGACCACGGCGCGGCCGGGGCGGCGGGGTGGTGAGGCGGCGGTCCGACGCCGCGGCGGCGGCGGAGGGTGCGGTGGCGGCGCCGCCGCTGCCGCCGCTGGTGGCAGGTGCCGTCCTGGCCGCACCGCGGCGGCTATTTTTCTCTGGCAGCGAGAGGGTGGTCCCGACCTCGCCCCCGCCCGCCGGCGCTGCCGCCCCTCTGGGCGGCACCTGTCGCCCCCGCGTCCTGTGGTTGTGGCGGTGGTGGCCTGTGATGGTGGCGGTGCCGCTGGCCTCAGATGCGTACGCAGGCTGGTAACGCCCGCTCCTGCACGTCGGGCCGCGCGACGCCGCCGCCGCCGGGCGGGAGGCCGCCACGGCCGCGCGCTGCGCGGGTACGCTGCGGCGTTTTGCTGCCGAGGGATGCCTGACACGTCGGCGGCGCGGGAGGCGGTGGTGACCCCATTCTCGCCCACGACAAGCCCCCGCCGCCAACTACCGAACTGGTGCTCACGACACCGCGCCGCGCCAGCGCGCGCGAGTCAGCGGGCGGTCATCGGGAGCTGCGGTCGCACTAGGACTCCCCCGCCGTCGGCCGCGGCCGCCGCCGGGACCGGAGGTGTAGCACGTGGAGGCTACATCCCAACGCGACGCGGGCGCGGCGCGGTTTAGAAGTCCGTGCCATCACCACGGCTGTGCCTGTGTCCACTGCTGCCAGCGCTGCTCGCGATGCCACCTGAACAGGTGGCGACGCCGTGTCTCTGAGTAGGCATTGTCGTGGCGGGGCGGCGGGCGCTTCTCCTTGCCCCGCTGCGGCACTTCAAAAGGCGGACCCCGAACGTCGTTCTGTGCACCGCGCCCCTGTGCGCGGAGCGTTACGCCCGCATCCGCGACCGCCACAAGCGCCTCTGCGGTAGCGCCACGCGGCCCCACCGCCGATGCTTTCCGCCGGCGGTCGCGCTCCCTCCGGTCGCCGGTCGCGCGCGTCGTGGCCACCGCTGCGTGCGAAGTCCCCGTCCCGCAGCCTGAGCGGCTCTCTGTGCGCCAGGCCGTCCACGCGGCGGCAGCCGCCGCCGGGGCGGCCAAGGGCCCGGCGACACTGCTCCTCGCAGCAGCCGCCGCCGGTGCCGTGGCTTTAGGCGCCTCTCCTTCGCCGCCGCCGCAGGCCTTTTAGGAAGCTGCGGAGCGCACGGACGCCGCGGTGGCGCCCGCGCAGCCAACGCCGCCGCCGTCGCCGGTGGCCGCCGCTGCCGCGCAGCCCAGTGGGCGCGCTGCCTTGCGGCGTTTTGGCCCTGGCGGTGCTGGCGAGGTGGGTGCGCCCCCCCCGCCCCATGCCAGCGCCAGCACGGCACCGTTGTTCGGTGGGGCGCCACGTGCCGAGGCCCGCCATGGACGTATTGCTCCGGCCGCCTGGTGACACGGGCGTCACACGCCTCGCCGCCTCGTTCCGGGGGGACGGGAGGGCTTCCGAGGCGGGAGCGGGTGCCCCCGTCCGATCCGCAGCCGGCGTTTCAGCCGCCGGCGCGGCGGCGCTTCGCGGCGAACTTTTCCTGGAGATGGAATAGAGGCATCTCCGGCTGCGGCGACACAACTGGCACCGCCGCGGACCGGCCCCACCCTCTGTCGGACGACTGCCACGGCTTCCCAATGTATCATGGTTGACGCGTCTGGCGCGGCAGCTCAGCGTCGCGGCGGTGCCGGGGGTGGCGACGACGCTCATTTCCTGAGTACACCGTTACACTTTTCCGATTTTTCGGCGCCGGTGCGCAGTGGGGTCAATCTCCACATTAAGCGGCGAGACCGCGTGCTCCACTCTCTGATAGAAGCGAAAAAGATGCGCAGAGGTGGCAGCTGCGTCGCCGCCGTCGTGACCGCTACGATGGCGGCGTCTATCACGACGGCGCCGTGGTCGGGATGGTGGACTGCAGGTGCCAGCTGTGCCGCCTCCAGCGTCACCACCGCTGATATGGTGCCATCACCGCTGCTCCGCGGTGTGCGTGCTGGACTGCACAGAAACAAGAACCAGTATGAATAAGGAGCCGTCATTATCCTTGCGTGAGGACCGCAGCCAACACCCGATCTACGCAATCAAATTGCCCGATGATGTGGCGCTCGGTCAGAAAGCTGGCCGCCATCGCCTGCAACAGATGGGGGTCGTCCACCAGGTCCAGTTCATTGTAGACCAAACTCCGGATGATGACCTCCAAGTCATTGAACACCCCTTCTATGGGCTGCATGTCGGGGCTGTACGGGGCAAGACGGAGGAAGGTGACGCCGTTGGCCGTCATGAAGGCATCCCCGTCCGCGTCGTGAATGGGAGCGTTATCAAACATGACGACACAGTTGTCCGGCTGCAAGTGCCATGGCGCTCCAGGCATGTACACACCAAGCGTGGGGAAGAGCTGCTGTAGAAAAAGACACCAGTCGGCCCCCGTCAACGCCATTTGGCGCACAATGACGGACATGAAGCCAAGGATGCGACCGTTGCTCGAGACAGCCATGGTGGTGCTCGTGCGAGGCACAGACCGCGGGTTGCGGTCACGAAGGTTGGAGCGCTCTTGCCTCAAAGCACGACCGTACAGACGGAACACATCCAACGCGTCCGTGTGTGTCTCGTCCACAGACACGATGCACCGGCGGGGAATACGCTGCCGGACGAGAGCTTGCTGCCGGCGACGCTCCTCCGTGGAGTCGCGAAACAAGCCCAAAATCATTTTACGCGTGAAGCCTAGACGACGCAAGTGGCGATCGACCGTACTCTTGGAGAACCGCAGCTCTGTCATGTCCCCCACATGATCTTCTCTCATGAGCTTCAGCATGTGCGCATGCTCACGCAGCAGAGCCCGAGGATTGCTGCGCACAAGAGTGACCAATGCGTTCATGAGCGGCAAGTCGTACTCGCAGGCATCTCCGTGCTTGTTCTTCCGCTCCGAGTTCCGCCAAACCGATCCATGCTGCGAGTAGTAGCCCTCCCAGCGCTTTAGCTGTGTCCGCTTCACACCGATGCTCTCGTGCGCCTTTTGGCGCTCCACGCCGTTGGAGAGCATGGACAGCGCGGACGCCCGGAGGTACTCGGAGTACATGGACACACGCGCCCTTCTTCGGCCGCCGACAACTTGATGATGTTAACGGACAAGAGCCGGATGCCGCCCGCACGGAAGTTGCCCACCAGGGATCAGCACCCAGGCCTCCCCAGCACCAGCACGACCACAGCGCCGACACGCGCACCCCCGCCAGGCGAGCGACGCGCAGCGCCGGGGCCCCGACGAGAGAACCACCACAGCGACGACACGCGCACCCCCATCAGGCGAGCGACACGCAGCGCCCGGGCCCCGACGAGAGCACCGCCACAGCGACGACACGCGTACCCCCGCCAGGCGAGCGACGCGCAGCGCCGGGGGCCCGAGGAGAGCACCACCACGGCACCGACACGCCCACCCCCGCCAGGCGACCGACGCGCAGCGCCGGGGCCCCGACAAAAGCACGACCACAGCGACGACACGCGCCCCCATATCAGGCGAGCGACACGCAGCGCCAGGTCCCCGACGAGAGCACCACCACAGCGACGACACGCGCTCACCCGCCCGCCGAGCGACGCGCAGAGCCGGGGCCCCGACGAGAGCACCACCACAGCGCCGATACGCCCTCCCCCGCCAGGCGAGCGACACGCAGCGCCAGGGCCCCGACGAGAGCACCACCACAGCGACGACACGCGCACACCCGCCAAGCGAGCGACGCGCAGCGCCGGGGACCCGACAAAAGCACGACCACAGCGACGACACGCGCCCCCCCATCAGGCGAGCGACACTCGGCGCCAGGGCTCCGACGAGAGCACCACCACAGCGACGACACGCGCTCACCCGCCAGGAGAGCGACGCGCAGCGCCGGGGCCCCGACAGAAGCACGACGACAGCGCCGATACGCCCACCCCCGCCAGGCGAGGGACGCGTAGCCTCACGGCCCCGTCAAGAGCACCCCCACAGCACGGCCGGAAAAACGACGCTCGCACTGCCAGCACTGCGAGATCTGCAGAGAGTAAGGAAGGACGAGGCGCGTCCGATTCCGGCTCCACCGACGGAGCAGCGATGGCGGATGCGGCAGGCAAGCCCCAATCTCACGCGATGCTGAATCATGATTTGGTGCTAATAATCTCCCAGTTGGTGGGCTTGTTCCTTGCATCGGAAGTAGGAGGGCGATGAAGTTCTCTGAGGCCGTAGAACTCTATTTATGGGTCGTGAGTGTGTGGCCGGTTTCCCCGGGGCACGAAAACGGCTCACCTATTGGACACACATCGACAGCGCCCATTACAGCACGATGTGTGAAGGATGCTTCGCGATCAGCAGCATGTCCATTTTTTAGGGAAGTGCCATATGTTCGGCAATCGGTTAGCTTGCATCCTGCAGCGACCGTCAGCTTGCCCAGCAATCTCCTTCCAACCCCGCAATTTGACGGGGGTACATGAGGCCATCCGAAGGGCGATTGGATGGACATTGATGGGCATTCCAGATGGGCATTTGTGGATGGGGGTACCACCCATCGGCGGATGGATCGCAGTCTCGGGAGAAAACGCAGAGACGGCCAACGGAAGAACCTTTCCGCCGATTGGAGGCTGTCGTCATGGGACTGAATTCCCGTTCCACGCATTTGAGTCCAGGAGTGGAATGAGGACGGAGCTTGGACAGCCTGAGCTGCCACCGGTGCTCATTTCCTGTTTTCTCGCTCGTAGCGGCGCTTTCAAGTGTACCCATTGCACGAAGTTTTCCATGCCGGCGGAGCATGGGGAGGACGCTGTTCATGCAGAGAAAAAAATGCTACAGCAAGAGTGAGGAGGGGGACAACGACCCACCAAGACAGCCAGTGGTGGACCAAAGAAGAGGCCACGCAAACTACAAAGAAACAGAGGCGGCCAGGCGCCGCAAAAAGATCCGCAAGACCACAACGCACAAACACGCTGCCCATAACACTGTCCCCCTAATAGCCAGAGTTGCTATCCGAGTCACCAGCGAGCCGCACCAGAACGTCATCGCTGCGCTGACTCCCGTCACCGCCCAAAGCACCGCCGACCCCACCGACATCGCCCATATCCACGTCGTCGCAGCACCGGTGCGCGAGTGTGTCACCATCATCCGCGCTCATGTCGCTGTCCGCGCCGGTACGCAGGTCTATGGTGAGCTCGGCGGTCGCCGCAGCGACGAGCTTGTCCGCGTCCTCGCCGTTGGTGCCGTCCGGCGCATCGCCGTAGGTGGGCTGCCCCGAGCCGCCCCAGTTGATGTTGGCAGCATCCGTGCCTTGTCCGGTGGCGCGTCCCGCCACAGCCAGCGACACGGTCTCGGCCGCCACCTCCTTAGAAAAGGTATGGTTGCGCCCCGCGTCCTTGCCATCTATCAGTCGAATGCCCTCATGCACCTTGTCGTGGAGCGGGTGGTTCGAGTCAATCGCATTGGTCTCGTCCCGCCACGCCGTGTGAAATTTCAGAGAATATTCCTTGTGCCCAGCGGCGCGCAAACCGGCGCGCACCTCCAAATGCCAACGCACCGCGGCACACGCAAGACTGACTTGGCTCAGCACGCTAGACATGGCCCTTCCCGCTCCTGGACGACGGCGCCACAATGCGCTCGTGGAAGCCCGCGTATTCCAAGAAAGCCACAATAGCACACTTGATGGCGGTCTTGCCGCGCGGGGAGGTCCGGTACGAGAAGCGCTGGAGCCATTCCTGATCCATCTCCTAGAAGGTACGGCTGGCCTCCTCGAAAGAGTAAAAAGAAGCGTTGACCATGACCTTGCGGTACCTCTCCATCAGGCGCGGCACGCTGTTGGTAAATCAAGAGAACACGGTGGCCGGCTTGACGTTCATAGCGTCGGAGGTGGGGAGCAGGCGCGCGTCCAGCATGTACGACTCGGCCTCCTTGTCCGAAAACTTGAGCTCGGACACGGCCGTCGGGCACATCAGGTCCCAGGCCGCCATGGTGTTGACGGACGACTCGCGGGTGAGCGTGGCGCCGCCCGTGGTCTCTTTGAGCGCCGCCTCGTACAGAAAGCGCACGCTCTCCATCTCCTTCTTGATCAGAAAGAGAAACCCCAGCCTCTCCTTGAGCGGCAGGTTCGCCATGGTGCCGCAGTGATTAATCGCGGAGCTCTTGCCGGCGGGCGGCGCGGATGACGCCAAACCGACCTACTTGACGACTTTCTCGATGCCGTTTTTCAAAGCTGTCTCGAACTGTTCCATCGACGTGATCATCACGTCGATGGACCAGCGCCGCGACTCGAGGCGCGCCACCTTGGGCGACCGCAGCCGAAACACGTCCCGCGCCCAAACTTTGACGCGCTTGGCAGGCGGTTGTGCTCCGCAGGGCGGTGGGGCTGGGCGCACTGGTGGGAGTGGGCGCGGAGGTGGGAGGATGGTTGGGGTGCTCGGTGCCGTTCCCCCGGTTAGTCGCGCGACGCTCGTGCTAGCAGAAAGGGCACACGACGCACCAGCGTCACGTCCCACCTGTCTCTTTTTCGCATCCCAACCACTCCCCCCTCCCGGAGCAACCGTCCACACTGAAAAGCGCCAGCAGCCACTCGGGGGCCACGAGGTAGGCCGCGTCGGTCGCCGCCGAAGCGATGGCGGCTGGCGCCACAAAACGTGGCCGACTCACAGCGCAGGCGTCGGTGTCCGACTGGGCTGGGGCGGTCGCAGCGGCCACCGTTGACGTCCATGCATCTGGCGGTGGAGGGGGAGGGAGCGTGGGCGACGGCGGTTCTGAAATGAAGGCTGGAGATTTTAATGCCGCCCGCAATGGGGCTAGTCCCCGAGTCGTATTCGTCACCATGTTCAGTTCTCCCCTCTCAACAGCAGTCAAACAGCTAGTCTTTCACGTCGATAATACCTCCGACAACGACTTCATAGCAGCCAAAGTGCGGTTGAGGCGACGCTTGGAATCCTTTTGCGCCGTCTCGGCGGCCGAGTGCTGGCGGTAAAGACGCTTGACCGCCGCATGGCGCTCGACGGCCAGCAGCTGAACCGCCGACGCCGTCTCGTCCAGGCGCCGCTTGGCCGCCTTCCTGGTCTCCTTTGCTAAGTGCCACTGCTCCTCGCCCATTGATCGCGCATGCGGCGCTATCTGCCCCACAGGGGCCACTGGACACACCGCAGACACGACACCGGCTGAGGAGAAAGCGGCGGCCGCCGTGGCGGCGGCGGCGGGGACAACCACGGCAGCAAGCGGCCACTGCGGCGGCGGCGGTGGGGGAGGCGGCGGCGGGGATGATTGCGGCGGCGGCGGTGGCGGTGGCGGCGGCGGCGGCTTTGTGGATGACGGTGGGGGCGGGGGCGGCGGAAATTGCGGCCGCTCGCGAGGTGTCGCCATCGGCGAGGTCTCCAGCTCTTGAGCCTGTGAGCAGAAAGCACGTCGATGGGGCTGCGGAGGGAGGAGGAGCCCATGCCGGGAGGGCTGTGGCGGTGGCGGCGGTGGCGTTGGCGGCGGCGGCAACTGGAGCTGCCGCTTGCTTGCGCCCACCGGGTGGCGAGGGGACGAGGCCGCCGCCCCACTCTCTGGCGACGGAGGCGAGCCGACTCTAGCCTTGATCGTATGAGTGGCCACCGGTCCCGGGCCGTCTCGGCTGCCGCCAACGTATCACGCCCCTCTCGACCACCGGGGAGCCTCGGCAGTCGACATGGTCGACGCTGATGGAGTGGTGTCGAGGAATGAAGAATGCATGACGTCTGAGTAGGGCAGGCTGCAGGGCAGGCGGAAGAGAGGGGGACGGGAGGAGGTCAGTGTGTCGGATGCGTAGGGGGAGGGAGCGGCGAAGACAAAAGCACAGCACCACATCCAGGCAATAGGCAAGAAATCTTGAGAAATGTTAATGACCAGTCAAATCTCGGAAAAGCACCCGTGCCGCACCTTGAACGAAGCGCAGTACTGACGAGGCTCCAACCTGCAACCAGTTCGAAGCGGCGCGCCGCCGTCGCCCTCCGAGCAGGATGCACCCAGGACCAATGGCCAGCAAGCAACGAGCAGCAGTCATCGCCCATGCGGTGGGGCCGCAAGATCCCAAAGGAGGGCATCGCATCGCGGCCGACTATGGCCTGTAAGGCAGCGGCGCGCCACTTACCGCCGGAACACACAGCGGTGCGCCGCCTTCACAGAAGATGTGGGTCCCGCAGACTGGGGGCGGACCATGGGGGGGCAGTATGGGGCGGCGCGCCGTCACAGGAGCCCGACCGGATGGTGCCGTGGGGCCGCCTGCTGCCGCCCCTGTCCACACAGGGTGAAGATTAGGGCAGGGGCGCGCAAGCAAGAGGGGGGGGACGCATCCAGCCAGGGGAGGCGGCGGAAGCGCAGAAGCGCAGCGCCACCGCAGCCTCTGAGAAACGCAGAGGGCACGGACCGCAGGCACCCAGAGGGATGCAGCGCACCGCCACGATCGTTGTCGTGCGTGGTAGCGCAGCGGGTCGGTCCATATAAGCAGGCACCGTGAGCCGTCTGATGCCGTTGCTGTGAGTTCACGGTGCACCTCAAGGTGGAGGGTCGGCATCGTTGGGGGAACGCCAGCCGTACGATCCACGATACGGCGCGACTGGGGCTGATTGCGCACGGGGGGCCCCGCCTTGTCACCTGTCATGGGTGGGGCGCGGAGGCGACAGTGGCCTATAAATTGGTGTCGCACCACTACTCCAAGCGTCCTTCCGTCGGCATCGACTCACGCCTGCGCGCACCCGATCCCATATCCACCAAGACCGCCCACTCCGATCGCCGACTCGAGCGGCCCATCATTTGTCCCCTTGGCCTCAAACAAAACCGCGGTCAACGTCTACTGTTACAATGTCGAGTCGTCCCGACTACTTGGGCCAGGAATGCTGCGGTGCGTTCTAAAAAGTTACACCCGGTATTCATGTATCAGAGTTCATCGGGTCTATTCCTTGGCCACGCACCCTGGTTCGTTCTTCACTCATGAGTCACTGGTATGTTTTCGCGGACGTACTGTGGGTAGAGGCGCGCACGACGCCACGGACAGTGCCATCGCCGACGGTGGCAGTATCTGCAGCCGAAAAGGCAGGGTCAAGGCCAGCTGGGAGTATACATGGGTCGGTTGAACAGTAAAGAGCGTGGTTCGCCTTTGCACGGCTACCACGCCGTCGTTCCGGTGAAACCTTTTGTGTCCCACCCCCCGACCTCCCCGGAAGCAACCGTCGAGGTCGCGTTGGACCGCGAGGCGTGCGCTCGCGCATGCGCCACGTTCGGTGGTAGTGTCCGCGTCGTAGCGCGTCTTTTAAGTGTACGCGCCGCGCTTCATCCTGTCTTGGCACTCTTTTACAATTTTTGGATCGCTGGGCTACCCTGATCGTTCCCATTTCACAGCGTACGTTTATCTTTTCTCCATTTTGCGTGTATCGCGGCACGCGACGCCCCGTCGCCGTCATCGTCCTACTTCCCATCTGCACCTCCTCTGTGGCGCGAGATCACACACGCGGATGTTCCACCTGGCATTTCGATGCGATGGGCGATTGAATTTCGTTCGCTCTTTGTTTGCGAGGGTGTGCCGCCCAATCTCTGAGTGTCTTTTGTGCGTTTCTGGTGGAGTCAGGGGGTCATGTCGAGTGGCGCAGGCTCCTCCGCTGAGCCGCTCTGTGCGTTTTGGCACTTCTCACTATTGTTAAACTCGCAGGTTTCCCGCACTAGTCATATGAGCGGTCGCTACCCGCGCTTCAGTCGGCTTGTTCCGCCTGTAGGATTCGTGGAGCTTCAGCATCGGTGGGCCGTGGCGGAGCAGCACCACGCGGCCACCGCAACAGATTTTCGTAAAACTGGTGACTACTGTCGAGACCCTGCCTCGACCGCTGCTGGCGCCGTACAGTCACCTCTTGCCGCGGCAGGTGTTCCTGAACTCCCCGATCAAGACTGAACTCGTGAAGATCACCCCCTCATTTGCAGACTCCGCGCCGTGCGCTACGCTATCCGGTTGACGCCTGTGTGCGCGGGTCGCTCGCCGTTCCACGCCATCGAAACGTCTTCCAAACGTCCGTGGCGGCGCATATCCGCGCGTATTATGAGGCGATGCCGGAAGCGAGATAGACGCGACACTTGGTACCCCCCTCAGTGGGTTGTGCTTCTTCAAAATGCAACACGCCCGTACTACGTGACGCCCTCAAGTTTGCAATGCGCGCTGGAGGATCAGGCCTATCGCAAGCCAAATATGTTTCGTACCTGTCGGTGCTGGTGCAGGTTGAGAACAAAGCACAAAGACGCCATCGTGGGCATCACCGCAGCTTACCAAGGAAAACAAATGCCTGAGATTCGGCCTGGGGCGTCCAAGCAGCGCTGGAGCGCGGTAACAAGTCTCCCGGTGGCACCAGCCCGGAGGATGAAGAATGCTTGATTGTCCGGGCCTTCCGGAACAAGACGTCCTTTGTCGCCTCTGTTAGGGAGGAGGAACACCGGATTCTGTCGAAGCTGTGCTGGGACGAGACCCCATTGGAGGTGGAGAACGTCCGGTACAAGTTCTAGTCGAGGGACATGCTTTTTGTTGTGTTGTATCTGTTGATGAATGCTGGCCATATGCAGCTGTAGAGTGAGAAAGTGGGTGACGGGGCTGACGGGACGCGCCTTCGTCGGGACATGCTCGACAACGACCTTTTTCTAGAGGAGCGCGTCGTTCGCCAACACCAGGGCCAGAAATCGTTTGTCTTGGGTGTCCAATTGTTTGTTGACAAAGCGTTGGTCTGCTGTTTGGGTTCCCACTACATTCATATCACTATGGCGCGTCTCGTCAACTCCAGAGACAGTGATCTGCATTTGGTGACAGTGGGATACATTCCTCACCTTGACATGCCCGCCACACGTTCAGCGGAAGCTCGACGCCGTGCCAGTGACGCCCGCAAAGAGGCGCTCCTGCGCTACCTGGAAATCCTTCTTCGCCGCTTCATCGGAGCAAGCCAAACCTGCGAGGCCGTCGAGTTCTCCGGCAAACTAACGCTGACAGCTGTGTCGCGGAATTTCTGCCTGGGTGCCGACCGGCTCGGTGAACGCTCCTTCCTGTTTTTCATGGGTAACGCTTGAGAGCTCTTTTGCTGTCATTGCGTCGTCCGACGGAACGCTTCCGGTGGTCCTGCCGGGGTCGGTTCCGCTTTTGGAGATGTACCGACTCTACTTGACGCGCAGGTGGAGGGCGCTATGGCCCGAGACCGTGACCCGCGGCTATCATTGAAGAACCTGTTGCGAACCGAGCGCAGCGCCCTGGCATTCGCGCGCGCTCTTGGCGAACTTTGGCGTTTGTCAATGGACAACAAGCAATTTTTCGATATTTTTGCTGTCGACTTCCTCCACATTTGGGTACTCGGAGTCGTCTGCATGGTGGCTCAGTTACCCCCTCCCTTCTGACACCGCGTGGCCACTGGGTGTGTCTGCCGTTCTTTTTCAGGGAGGGTGGAGGCGCTGACGGCGAGCAGTCGCCCGGTTTCGCCTCATCGCCAACAGGTACGGTTCGGGAAGCGATTGCTGACATATTTTGGCCGTGTATCGTCCTGTTTGGATGCTCCTCAGCGGTCAAGATTCCAGGGATGCTTTGGTTTTGGTACAATCGCGCTCGCGCTTTCCCTGACCCCTGTGTTCCTCTGTGTACGCTGCCTGTCCATGGTTCATTATATGATTTTTCCCGCTTTCATTTCTGTTCTTGGCAGCCTTCCACGAAGGCCGTCGTTGCGGCATATGCCGGCTGGCCGATCCAGAGTTTCGGTCGTGCCCGATTGCCACTGCCTCGGACATCTATTGCGGCTGTAACTTACACACGTGCGGAAAGTGCTCTGCTGAGTGTCCTGTCTGCGACAACAAAGGGCACGCAGCGGACATGTTGAAGGAGAAGTTGCGTCGGGGCATCGTGCCGAAATGGGCATGCCCGGAGCAGAGGCTAAAGAACATGCCCGTGCGCATGGCCCTGGAGCTCAACAGGTTCAGCCCGACGCAGCGCGCCTAAAAGGAGGCGGCTCGCGAGAGCAGGCGGCGTATCGTGGCGCTCGTCCCTTCGGACGGAACGTGTTTTTGGAGGCATATTTCGCAAGCCGAAATTGTGGACCTGACTGATGTGGGTGAAGCGGCGGCTTTTCCTGGTGTCCGCACCTCGAACGGTGTCGCTGCAGCGTTACAAGACGAAGGGGACACACGACCGGAGGCCCGTGCTCTCGGGGCCTCTACGGCAGACTCGGAGGGTCACAGCAGTGGGCAGCTCGCAGTGCCCCTTCCGGGAGCGTTGGCGGCAGTTGACGGCACCGGTCGTCGGGCGAGCGTCGTCGTTGTCATCATACGCGGCACCGGTCCGCGCCTCTTTGCTGGCCCGGATGTCTGCGGGGCACCCGGCGACGCGGATGACGTGGCATGCCCGGATTTGGACTGGTGCCGCTGTCCTTTCTGGTTGGGATCTTGATTGATTGTGGGTCGCATGCATTTGAGTGTCAATTGCTTGAATTATCTGCTTTACAGTGGGGGGGTCCACTGGTATGGATCCCCAGATCACTACTTGGGGAGGCTCCTGTGTGGGATTCAGGGAAATTTGGGCCCGCTTGCTCGGATAGCTTAAGAAGACAGTGGGGCGCCCGTGGCCCGGCTTTCCCACGAGAAAATAACTGCGTTCTCACGACCTTCCTCCCTCTTTGCGGCCCCGGGTGTTTTCCTATGTGACCGTGTCACCGGGCGAGAGTAGAGCAAGGGTGTGCGGGCGGGTTCCCTCCGCTGGGCAGGTGTCGCCATCTGTGTCTGTGAGCTGGGGTGACACGAAACGTTTTATGCGATAGTCGTGGCGCTCCAAGACCAGCTGACGAAGCTACAGATCTACTCGTGTTCCACGCGAGAGGAGATGCGAAGACGAGAGAAGGAGGTCTGTCTTGGCGCGGCTCGGACGCGGGCATCCGCGGAGGTATATGGATCGGCCAGTCCTTTCTTCAAGGTGAATGGTACGGAGCTGAAGCGCGCCACTGTGCGGTACATCGGACTGCCAGATGCGGTGGCCGACGCAGTCAAGGTGAAGGATGTATTTGGTGCGTTTGTTGGTCCGTGCAAGATGTACACTGGTGCTTCTGTGACGAAGAAGGCTCTGTCGTGTGATCTCGTGTGCGCAGAGCTTTTGCCGTGTGCCAAGAGTGAGCATATCACCGTGCCTGCCGTGCTTGCATCTATGAAGCAGTTCACTGTTGAGATGCGCGCGGGTGACGAGGACATGTGTCGGTTTTCAAAAACCTGGTCGTCAAGTCGCGCGCGTCCACCCCCTCGCTGTGAAATATTTGCGGCACAGACCTTTCTTTAAACGCAGTTTGATCACGTTCTTTCATCTCGCTAGTGTCGCAGGCGGCCGCATTTATCATAACGACCTGCTCCAGCTCGACCTTGCCGCTCTCCCCTCCCAATCTCCCCCCACCACCCTACCCACTTTCTGATCCCGACATTGTGACATCGAGCCTCCCTCCGCGCAGCGGAGGGTAGCGGCGCGGGTGCAGTCTCCGCCGCGGGGGGCTGACGGCCTCGGCGGCGGCGGCGGACAGCGCGATCGGCGGCGGCGCCGTCGCCGCCTCCGCAGCCTCCGCCGGCCGCCGCCGCCGACCGCCACCCTATCTTGGCGGCCTCCGGATGCCGCTGTTCCCTTTTCCGCCGCCGCCGCCGCCTCCGAACGGCCGCTGTTTCCCGGCGCGCTGGCGGAGCGACGGAGTCGGCGGCCCCCGGCAGAAGCGGTGGCAAGCGGTGGTGGCGACGACGGGGGGGGGGGGACTGTCGGCGTGCGGAGGCGGCGCGGTCAGCGGTGGCGCGGGTGAGGTCTCCGCCGCGGGCAGTTGACTGCCCCGCCGGAGGCGGGGGACAACGCGATCGGCGTCGGCACCGTCGCCACCTCCGCAGCCGCCGCCGGCCGCCGCCGCCGACCGCCAACCTGTTCTGGAGGCCGTCGGCTGCCGCTGTTCTGTTTTCCGCCACCGCCGCCGCCTTCTATCGGATGCTAGTTGCCGGCGCGGTGGCGGCGCGGCGGCGCCGGCGGCCACCGGTGGAGGCGGCGGCAAGCGGTAATGGCGGCGCCGGGGGGGGGGGCACTGTGGGAGGGCGGCGGCAGCGCGCTCGGCGGCGGCGCGGGTGCGGTCGCCGCCTCGGCGGGTTGAAGACCCGCGCCGCGGCCATGGATGATGACCGGCCGCTGCGCAGTAGCTGTGTCAGACGACTGGAAAGAAGCAGAGCCGGCTCCGGCGTCGCTTATTTGTCACGGAACGTAAAGTTTGCAGCGACGGATCTCTGCTTTCACGAACCCTCCGAGCATCCCTCCTGTGACTTGTAGCAGCATAATGTCGATAGCGACCATCGGCCACGCGTTAAACTGCGCCGGTGAGGAACACCGACGCCGACAGCTGCTCCCAACATAAAAGACATCTTCTATGGAACTGAAGTCAGGAGAGTACGGAGGCAAGAAAAGAAGAATCACCCCAGCGTCCCGCAGCACCCCAAAAGACACCTCATCATGAATACTAGCATTGTCCACGACCAAAGCACACCTGTTGGGCTGTTCTTCCCACGCGAGCTCCTCTTCTACAGAACGCATACGATGAGGAAAAATAGTTGGTGACGAACACTGAGAAGTCAACAGCACTCTGACCAGGAGGAGGACGAGTCACCATCCAATCGAGAAGCTGGTCATGAGCCATAGCAACAGAATCGCTCTTGCGCACTCCAGGGTTGGTCTCCATGTAACCCTCTGCACGCGCGCCACGCAAAGACCACGCCCACCGCCGCTCAGCCGCCCGGCCCACTCGGTGGACCTCACTCACGTAGACGCGACAGCGCACCGAGATTCGCCACTGCGCCTCCACCCAGAGGGCTCGCTGCTCCTAAGTTACGCGTCAAGAAGGCACGCTCAACCACCTTGCGGATGAGTCCATTTCGGGAGAGGATTCTTCCGACCGTAACGGCCGACACCTCCACGCCCGCCCCCACCTCGTCCGCCAGGTAGTTCACGGCTTCGGCCATCTCTTCTAGGAAGAGCTCCGGCTGCTCATAGAAGGCCGACGGTACGGCCGCACATAACCACGGGTTGTCGCAGGCGTGGTCAACATGTTCATTCCGGCGGTCCGGCGCGTACTGAAGTTCACCGCCGGTATCGAAGAAGTTTCACAGGTGTCGCGACGCCGACCGCACAGACAAATCCAAAGAGCGGGCCCCAGCCACTGTTGTGCCCTCGGCGAGCACCATTTGAACAAGGTGCTGCCGCGTCGCAGCAGACTTCATTGGAAACTGTCAAACAGGGGGTAGTGGGCAACAGGGGAGCACAATGGCGAGGCAGGGGCCGGCAGGGGCACCGAACGGTGGGGGGTTGGGAAGAAGAACGAAACTTCCAGACTTAAATAGGGGGAGTGTCCCTGGCTGGATGGCGTGAGCTGCGCGATTGCGTATTGCACTGTGAAGTGAGAACTGCACTGCTGACGCCCCTTTGCCCAGAAACGGCCCCACAATGCCTGGATCTGTCCGCTCGCCTCGCATTCGCTGCTGCCGTTGGACGATTTTCTGGCTCAGCACCCGTTGGCAGGACAGGTTGCTTCAGAATACGCCCGCTTCGCGCCAACGCCCGCTGTCTGCGCAACTCCGACCCAGAAGAGACCATCAAGTGCGCGACCATACCATCTAAGTGCGGAGTTGAATGGCGCTCGGGGGTGGTGATGTGAATTGTGAAAGGACAGGTGTGCAGAACTGCTCGACGATCGTGTCTAAAACGAAGGAAAGGGAGGAAGATTTGCCGTAAAGGATGATTTAAGCTGCAGCTGATTGGGACATGTCAGCAATTAACGGGGTCTTCTCACCAGATTTTTTCACCTTTCCGGAAGCCGTGGTTGACCTTCTGCGAAGCGGGCCGCATACTGGACGTGAACCAAGCCACGTAGTAGAGAAAAGTTTTGTACGACCGGCCCGATTTCCTTACTGGCATCAATTCAGATGTGAACTGGATCTGAGTCCGAGGGGGGGGGGCCGAACGCCCGTCATCTGGGGGGGGAGGGGTCCAAAACGTTGGCTACAAGTCCCCAGTGCTGTCCCATGTGGGGCGTACCAGGCAAACTGGCCCAGATTTGTGCGCTTGTTGCCCCTGCTGAAGCAGACTACAAGTGACGCGGACACAAGGAATTCGGGTGTCTCGTCGTCGTTTCGGAGCGTGTCAGGGCCGGTCAGGAGGAGTTTTCACACATCAATCTGTGTCGCCCGTCCCTGGACCGCCAGAAGCCACCAGCGTTCAGCACGTACCATTCTCCAGATTTGTTGTCGCACATCACTCTAGGACGGGCGCCCCTGGACAGCCAGAATCCACCACGGTCCAGCATGTAGAAGTAACATCTCAGGGTGTCACACGTCAACTCTTGTGCCGCGGTCGAGTGCCTGAAGGTGCTCTACGACTACGCACCTAGCTGACTCCTACCCAGGCTCAGTGTTTCCAAGCACAACGGGGGAGCATTCAGCATTTGACTCAGTCAAGTGCGTCGACAGTCACACGGTCGCCCCTTTCCTCCGGAACCCCCTTGCCAACATCACAGAGAGACACAAGGCCCGACCACGGGCGCGTGGCGCCCGCCGGGGCGGCGCGACCCGCGTTGTGGGTTGGCCGGACGCACGCCCCCCCCCCCCCCCCCCCCCCCCCCCCCCCCCCCCCCCCCCCCCCCCCCCCCAACCCCCACCCCCCCACCCCCCCCCCCCCCCCCCCCCCCACCCCCCCCACCCCCCCCCCCC
>Ga0114953_1000481_pt1 | contig 29524 bp, 43 predicted proteins | sample SidtaG_FD_87298 | JGI IMG/M metagenome (GOLD analysis project Ga0114953, IMG submission 87298) | Marine algal microbial communities from Sidmouth, United Kingdom - Sidmouth_Male2 metaG | ecosystem: Host-associated > Algae > Red algae > Unclassified | place: Sidmouth, United Kingdom | collected...
AAGGGGAAGGGCGGGGGGGATGATGGGCGACGGGGCTATGGGCGTGGGGAATCGGGAGGGAGGCGCGGATGGTGCGGGAGAGGCGGGGGAACGGCGCCAGGGAAGGGGACGGGGCCGCGCCACGCGCGCACTTCGACTCAGACCAAGTCTATCGGTGCGCCATTTCGCCATTCTGCCACGGCGGATGGCGAAGGGCATCTCTATCGGTGCGCCATTTCGCCATAGTTTGAGCCATTGCGCTATCGCCTTCGCCAAATCTGCACAGGATAGCGAGAAGGGTAGCGAAAGATGTCGTCTTCGCCAAATACGTTGACCAATGGAAATCCAGGGTGGAAGCAGACCAGATGACCTGCAACTGCCAGCATGCCGGAAATTGTGCTGAGGTACGACTCGGAGTCCTCCACGATCTGTAGTTTGACTCTCGCGAGCAAAACTCCAGTTGCTGTGGGAGGTGAATGGCACCGGCCTTCCACCGACGTGCTGCGGCCGTCTCCCCGCCGACGCGCCAAAGTGCACCCCCCCCCTCCCACAGACCTTTTCCCGGTACACGCTTTGACGTCATACGCAGCGGATTCCGTTCCCCACGACGACACTCCGAAACACGTGGATAACCACGCCGCTGACAACATGGAGCCTGCAGCGCCCTCGACGCCACGCAGACCCCCGCGTGGACTGAGTTTCAACTCCAAAGAGGACGAGGCGCTGGCGCGCTCTCACGTCAAGGCATCGCAGAGGGTCGACGAAATGGACAAAGAGCTCTTCTGGGACCTCGTGACGAAGACTTACCTGACGCAGCCCGAGGCCGTTACGTCGCGGACCAAAGTCGCTCCCCGGAACCGTTTCACGTGGCTCCGCCGTGTTTCCTACAAGTACTTGGCGGCGGAGCAGCTGTACAATCCGTCTTCTGGGGAGACAGAGAGCGACTCCCTCGCCAACATCATGACGCTCTACCAGAACCAAAACAAGATCAAGAACGAGAAGGGCGAGCTGCGGCCAGCGCCTGTCTTCCGGAGCATCTCGGCCGCTCAGGTGCTGGCAAAGTGCCCAAAGTCGCAGGCATCGACGGGCGGCCGATCAGAGACAAGCCTGGGCCACCAGCCGCGCCCTTGGCCGGCCACCGTGGCCGGACCTGCCGCGGCATTTGACGGAGCTAGGAAAGGCGACGAGACTGTCAACCTGGAGGCGGGGTCGCGGTCCGATTGCGACGGGGGCGACGTCATCTCAGCTGCTTTACCCGCGGAAAAGGCGAGCAAGAGCCGCCCAATGGGCATCAAGCGCCAAACGTTGCTTGATTCGGTCAGTGAGCAGGCGCACCGGGCTTTGGACGGCGTGTCTCGGTCTGTTTCCGGTGTACGGGATGCGCTCGCCGCCAGGAACGAGAAGAAGACCTTCGTGGCGGCAATAGCTGTGGAGGCTAAGGTGCTCGAGATGCCCGCGGACGGACCCGAGAAGCAGCAGTATGTGCGGGAGCTGCTGGAGCGCACCAAGGCTCTCCGAGAGCCGCTGTCGCCGGTCGGCGGCGCCGACACCCGACAGCAGTATGCACCTGACTCTGGCAGCGTGAACAATGGGCAGCGGCTAACGTCGGTACACAGCGACGAGGTGGTCACGGACGGGGATCGCCGGGCAGAGCTGCGCGTCCGCATGGGGGCGCATGGGGATCCCATCCGTTTTGCTCATGGGGCCGACAGCCGCTCATCCCACGCACCCCCCGCAGCTGAGCTCGGGCAGCTTCCAATGTCTGGCGGACATGGTCCCCCGGCCGGTGACCCTGAGCGGCTCGGTTCCCCTAATTCGGCGCGTGACTTGCCGGCACGTGGCCGAGGCGACATGGCCTCGCAGCCGAGACGGCACGTCTCTGTGACGGGTGACCTACCTCAACTGGCCATGGGCGGGATCGCAGCTGAGCCTTTTCGCGCGCAACGCCTCGCCTCGATGCCACCGGTCGCACCTACCATGACAGCTGACTGGGATATTGGGTCAACTGACGGTGCTGCCAACGGCGCCCAGCTGATGTCGCCGCGGGACGCAACTCCTGGATCCAGAACGAGCTATGTCCCTCCCGGGGGTATGTCCCAGGTACAGGGGGGGGCCCGAGGAGTGCCCGTGTCGACACTTGTTTCTCATCAGACAAGGGCGCCGCTGGGGGATCCGCTCACGGGCACGCGCACGTTGGCGGGTGCGGGCAGCGGCCCCTTGCTGGGGTCAGAGTCACTGGGATGGCCTGCCATTGAAACGGGGGATCTGGGCGTGGGTGGGAATGGGGGTATAGGATGGATGCCGTCGCCGCCTGCAGTGGTGCCTCGCGGCACGTCTGACATGGCCCCGCCGAGCGCACCTGGCTCTTGTGTTGATTCTTCTGGGGGGGTGAATCCTCTGTAACCACTACTTTCACTGCCATTACTTCATTGTCATGCTATGCTGTGACGTGGGGGGGGGGGCGGGTAGCCTCAGAGGAACGGACTGTTGTTGATGGAATATGATAGTTGTGGCAGAACGGAGCGATTCCACATCATCCTGTCAGCTATCGCTTCAATATGTCGTTGTCGGTCGGCGTCAGAATTGGGTTTCCTCTTTGGGTGACTGGTTGGGCTCCACCTGTCGCCCTGGAATAAAACGGGATGGTACCGTCTTTCCTTAGACAAAGTAGATGCATTACGACTCACCACGACGACTCCACAAGCGGTCGGTCACAGCGTCCTTCAGCGACATGTGAGCCGCCTCGCTGGTAACAGCGTCCACGCGACCAAGCAAGGCCTGCAGGCCACCCATGTGCGCCTGTCCCTCTACAGCTGGGGCACCAGCTGCAACGGCCGCCGCCGGAGGGGGGGCGCAAAACTCCTCCACCAGGTTCACGCTCAGCTCTCCGTCCTCCCCCCCTGCCTCCTCATCCAACTCTCCACTCCTCCTCATCGCCACGATCATATTGTGCAGGATGATACAAACTTGGGCAATAAGAAGGACCTTCTCGTCTGACCACTCAAACCGCTCCCGGCGGATAATGTGGAAGAGACCTTGGAGACACCCAAAAAGGCGTTCCACGTCTTTTCGGACGCTCTCCTGGCAGTAGGAGGCATGTGCGTCTTTACACGTCGTAGGAGCATGGTCAGGGCGAAAGAAACTGGCCCACCATGGGTAGGCACCGTCCCCCAGGAAGTAGAACATCCAGTGCCGCCGCACCCCGTTGAGCTCATAGCCACCAGGCAAGTGCATGCATCGGCTGCCAGAGAGGATGTGATTGAACAGAGGGCTGTAGTCCAACACCGTCCTGTCGTTGTTGGTCCCTGGGCGCCCAGAAAACCAATGCCAACAGTACAAGTCGCTGTCGCACACTGCCTCGCAGGACAGGACCGCCATCTTCGAGACCTTTGGGTTGTGGAACTGTGCTTTCCACTCTCGTGGACAGTTCTTCCATATGAGCTTCATTCAGTCCACGCAACCCACGCAGCCCGGAAAACCGCGTGCCGCGTAGCCCTCCTCGATGGACCGAAGCTCAGTCGGAGTAGGCTACCGGTTGAGGTACCGAGACCCAAAGCGGGTGCGCACAGCCAGCAAGAATGCCTCAAAGGCCTGTCGCTGAGACTCGGAGGACATCCGCGACTGGTCGTCAAAGTCACGAAAGGACGACCCATTCCCGAGGCGGCGCAAGCTGAAGAGCAGTTTTACGTACAGAGGGTGACCAAGTCGACCCGTGCAGCTGGTCTGCTGCCGTATATTGGGCTGCGCGAGGGGAAGCTCCGCCTCCAAAACGCGGTACAAGCCCAGGGGCACCCGGAACCGGGCTCTAAACTCGCTGGCGGGGTACTTTGGCGAAGGCGCCAAGTACTCATCAAACCATCGGCACGCACCTCGGTTCAGATTCCTCCTCGAGCCGACCTGCCGGCCACCCCAGCGTGAAAGCAGGACGGTCTTCGGTAAAGCCGAGGCGGCGGCCTCTGCGGCAGCAACACCGACCTCCACGGCCGCCGCCTCGTCCTCCCCGTCGCTCAAAAGGTCATCAATCGTGTCGAACAAGTCCATTTAACGAGTGATGTGGGTGGTGACACAAGAACGGTAATACGCAGACTCGTGGGAAAAAAATCGAAGAAAACAGCCGTCCGATCCACGAAAAAGCACAAAGACACACCACAGACCCACATCCGCACGAACAGGCACGCGGCGTCGACCACCAGGGTCCACACGTGGCAGTGTGGCACGTGGACCACATCTTTCTCCACCGCTGCCGTGCCGACCACATGCACGTAGGCGGAGTAAAGAGCAACGACCACCGCGGCGCCAAGAACCAAGAGCGCCAGTTGCGTGACAATCAGAGTCACCGACGCGCACGCCGAGACACGGACGAGCACGAGCGCCGACGCGCCAGCGATCACAGGAAAGCATGCGCACCAACCGCCGCCCGCCACCGACACGAGCAGATACGCGGCGCCGACCACCAGGGTCGACACGTAGCAGCGCCGCACTGACGCCGCGCCTTGCTCCCACACTGCCGCGCCGACCGCGTCCACCCTGGCGGAGAAAAATTACGACGACGGCCGCGGCGCCGAGCAGCACGACCGCCACGGCTGACACGTTGGCGTTGGTCAACACGCGCAAGCACACACCGCTGAGCACAAGCACCGACGCGCGGGCGAGCACAGAAAAGCACGCGCACCAACCGCCGCCCGCCACCGACACGAGCAGACACGCGGCGCCGACCACCAGGGTCGACACGTGGCAGCGGCGCACGGACGCGGCGCCTTGATCCCGCACCGCCGCGCCGACCGCGTCGACCCCGGCGGAAAAAAACCACGACGACCGCCGCGGCGCCGAGCAGCACGAACGCCATGGCCGACACGATGCCGTTGGTCAACACGCGCAAGCACACACCGCCGAGCACGAGCACCGACGCGCGGGCGAGCACATACAGGTACGTGTCAAATTTGGACCGTCCGACAGAGGTAAAGCAGCGCAGCAGGGAAATGCAGGACGAGGGCCGCTGGCGCTCGTTGTGATACGGTGGCGACGGTGTGTGGCGTGGTGCAGGTGCGACCGAGTGTTCTGTGGCGCTGGAGGGTGAATCGGGGTGCTGTATCTGGAACCACTAGTGGGATTAGTGTGGGAATGCTGGAATTGTTCGGATAGCGAAATGGCTTAGGAGTTGACCGATAGAGATGCGCTGTGCTATCGCCAAAACATATGGCGAAATGACGATAGCGCAATGGCGCACGGCAAGACTTCCTCTCAGCGCGTTGGGGGCGGATGCGTGACGCGCGTGCGGCGTGGAGGGCGGCGGTTCTCGCTGGCAGATCTCTCAGGGTGCACAGCGCTGTCGCGTGATCGACTGTGTTTCTTTACACCGCAGATCTCGCCATGCGCGCCGCGCTTCTCGGATTGCATCCGCCGATTTGGTGCCGCCCATCAGATGACAAATAAATTCAAACCAACCAACAAATATGGAAAGCAGACAAGTGCGCAATGCGGCTGCGTGGTTGTATGGCAGTGTGCTTCTTTGGTGCGCTCGTCTGCGCTGCGACATGGCCCATTGGGCGACTTCGGGGCTACCCACGATTTGTCGGTGTCGCCTCGAAATCGCGAAAAAGTAGCCGATTAACGCTAAAGGGCAGAACCGCCGACGATGCGGGGACAGTCAACTTCGTGGCGGGGGGGGGCTGCGCAAAGTGCGGCGCTCCAGCGCAAACCATCCGCCTGCCCGTCGAACGGGAATCCGCCGCACAGCGTGCAATACCGCGCGAGCGGGGTCGTGACACTACTCTCGTGCCTGATGCGGCTGCGGCTGCACAGCACCACCCTGAGACGGACGCTTTCCGACGTCTGCCGTTCGCCTCGAGTCACGATGCGCCGAGCGCGGCAACCCAGCCTGCGGCGTTCCTCGATTGCCAGACGTGCCTTGATAGCCTGCTGGCTGGGAATTACGCAGGGGAACGAGAAAAGTCGGTCCTTGAGGCAATTGCCGACGCATTTTTTTGCGAGGCGAGCGCTCCGAGATCCACCTCAAGCACAAGAACGGGCGGGTGCGCGTCAAGAAGACGCAGTTATCGCCAAGGAAGTATGTGGTGAAGACCAGTCAGGTCAACAGGCGGCGTGCTACTGCGCGCCGGCTGCATGGCGTGGCGCCCAAAGGGGTAGCGCGCACGTAGCGCCGTAGGGCGCAGCCTACGAGCGCCCAAGTGCGCCTGACAGTGGCAAAGAAAGTTGGCCTGGTGGCAGTCCTTTCCATCAGCCAAATCGGATTCAATCGCTGGCGCCTGGCACCCGGGGATGCCGGCAGGGACGTGGCCAGCCTGCCTGCGCTGCACGCAGCGCGACGGGAGCTGTCCTCCCTACCCTGTAAGCAGGTCATTGTGACCGGCTCGGGCGCTCTCCTCGTCTCCCTCACCGCAGCCATACAAGAGAAGGTGACCACTCTCTGTGCCGTCGGGCTGTTCATCGAACGGTCGGTTCATGGCGCCCTAAACGTGCAAAACGAGCCTGCGGGCGCGGCGCGTCTGCCGACCCTGCCCGGATCGCCGCCGCCGTCCGTGCCGGATGTGCAAGTCACCCTCGGTCTGGACAAGGGCGGCGACCCCGGTACGGTGAAGAGCGTTCCTACAATTATCAACCAAGCCCACCCTAAGTGCCCGTCAAATAGCATTTTGGCGGGGGGTTGTCTCTGCGAGACGGTCTGGTACGACGACTTGGCCGCGATGCTGCGAGCGCACCTGCCGCATGTGGACTCTCTTCTGAGCGACGGGGTCTGGTCGCGGGGCGTGCGCCGGCCAGTGCGGCTGCTGCTTGGCAGTGACTACGCGGCGCAGTGCGACGCGCTAGGTCACAAGGGCACCAGCGCGAAGCAGCCCTGTCTGGGATATAAGTGCACCCGGTGTCCCAGCAAGGCACAGAGACTGATGGATGCGGCTTAATGTACGCTGCAGGACGTTGTGGTCGACCGGCATCTACAAGAGGCTAGTCACTTTTCTGTTCGTAGGGTGGGTGACGGCGCCGTGCCGACGGTGGGCGCGCCCCGCACATCCGAGCACCACTGCTCGGTTGTGCGAAGCCCACTTCATGCGATCAACTCGAGCCAAATCGTTCCAATTCCCCTGCACACCACCCAAGGAGTTACTTATAGAAACTCACGCCTGGGCATTGACATGGTAATGGTGTTCCGGAGCCCCAGTGACGGCGCTGTTGCTGGACAGCAGGCAGGCGCCGCCTTTGCCGCGGAGCTGGTCGAGCTCCTGCGCGAGAAGGTGCGCGTGCGGCCGACGTCGTACCACGGCGGGCTGTTTATTGGCCGCGACTGCCTTTTGATCGGCCAAAACAGCGTGGACGTGTGCCTCGCGCTGAAGGGGAAGGTCTCTGAGACCCACCTCGCTGCGTAAGAGCTCGCGTGGTCACCATGGAACAGCTTGCGCAAGACGCTGAACCGCGCCGCCATCATCTCTGCGGACGAGGCCGCGCAGTTCCGTGCCGACACCTCCTCCATGGTCAGTTTTCTGAAGGGCAGCTTTCCATGGCTGTCAATATGTTCCAAGCTGCAAATCCTCATGTGTCACGCTCCAGACGTTTTGGAGCGTTTTGGTAGCATTGGGCTTTACGGGAAGCAAGGCTTGGAGGCATGGCACGGACGCTACGGCCAAAATGTAGATAAGTACCTTGGCGCCACGGAGTTGGAGCAGGCCGCGGCGTTCATGCGGGGGATGGCACTCGCGCGGGAGGCGGGGTCCGACGTACTGGCCCGCTACGCGCCCTCGCATAAGCCGGCGAAGGCCGGAGCGCGCCAGGCGACAAAGCCTGACGGCAAGCGGCGGCGCGAAAACGGACAGAGGTTGCCGGCGTGCTTGGCAGGGAAAGGAAAAGAGGAGAAGAAGCGCAAGCAGTTGGCTGCGGGGATATCCGGGGAGGCGGGCACGACCGTTAGCGTGTTCCTTGAGCGAGAGAACAAAAAGAGTGCGCAGGCTTAAAGCGTTGCTGTCTTTGGTTTTCTCTCCGCAACGTTCGACAGCTCAGACTTAAATAGACTCGTGAGCGTCTGGAGGAAGCCATGGCAGCTGTCGGACATCTAGATGACATGAATCTAGTTACAGTGGGTCATCCTCGTCCGATTCAGGGTACAGACCGTGCATCTGAGCACTTCCCGTGCTCGGGCAGTCCCGTGTACTCAGAAGCAGGTTTCGTTCAGCTATTTTTTTTGTGGGAAGCGTGGATGCTCTTGCAATAACTATGACGGATGCATAATACGGAGCGCAACAAAATGAGCCAAAGAACACTTCAAGCGGATAAGCTGAACCACAGTAAGGCTCGAATGTTGCACAACTGCCTGACACACAGATGCGCAAACAGGGCTGGGGGGGTCTGCCAGCGCTCTGGAACGCTTCCAGCAGGCCCCCATACAGTTTTCTGAGCAGGCGGGACTTGAAGAAACAGAATCTGAAGTCCATTTGTGAATGGAACCATTTCCGGCGAGACACCGGCCTCACGTATGCAGATGACACTTCCTCAACTATCTTTTATCTGGTCAAAGGGCGTACTCTGGAGGCGGAAATTTCTGCACGACGGCACACTGCGCAAGAAAAGGAGCCACAGAGCGCTTCGAGAGCTCCATGTCCGTTGTAGATGTGGCTGGTTTTTTCCTTGTGCAGTGTGCATCTCTTCCGTGTCTGTCGAAGAGGGCTTGGCGCCACCTTGTTGCATGTCAATTTCCGCGAAAGCAGATTGAAACCAGAGCATCCGCACCGTCGCCCCAAGGCCAATGAGAGCGGATGACCTTGTACACGTTACAATCCGCTTGAAGATTTGGGTGCGGGATCTGACACCGCCCCTCGTGACCATTGAGCATTCGTATTTGAGGGATGAGCCAATCCAGGGCCGTAACTCTTTTGAAAACCCAGAAAAGCAGGAACACTGGGCCTTAACTTGGCGTGGCGCTTGCTGAGCTCCCGGAGCGCCCTGAGCGCCCCGAAAGCGCCCATATTAGCCCCCATCAAACAAAACACTAGCCCCCTGCTTTGAAGGCTGTTGAAGCCGGACTTCATTCCGTGCGAGCACGAACAATTGAACTTGCGGTACACCCAGAGATTTCACCGTCTGGTCCCAAGTACTCGCCGGTATATGGGTGGGGGGCGGCGCGTGCCGTCCTGCAGTCAGTCTCCAGCCATATCCCTCTCTCTGGAAGAATAGGTGTCGTTGCCGCGTTGCACCGTCTCTTTTGAATACCCATGTAGCCCACCAGTCCGGAGCCGCACTTACTGATTGAAATGCGGAATGTTGACACTTCAGAAGTTGATCAGCGGTCTTGCAACACGGGCATCGGACTCCGCGATCTGCATCTCTTGTGTCAAGTCAGTAGGGAAAAAGACGCTGAGGCACCTCCACATGGCCAGTGTACAAGAATTAAGCACTCAGACAGTTCGGGAAGTTCTAGGGCTTGTTCATGGACACTCTGGAAGAATTCCTGGCAGTCTGAGGTCTCTGTCGGGACGGATGTGGAATCGACTGCGATGCTCTTGCAATCGTAGTTCTCAACCTCAGGTCGACCTCCGTCCACAAGCAGTCGTCCAATTCACGAAATCGGGTGAGTTCCGTCCATCGTCGGGAAAGTGGGGCACATGCTATTTTTCTGTACTGGCGCCGGGACCCACAATTGTAAAATTTCCTCCAAAGGCCTCCAGTACAGGGTAAAAAGGCGTGTACTAGACCATATTCGACCCCCCTTCACACTGCAAAATTTCCAATGCAGTATAGAAACGATATTCGCCTTTCAGACCGCGGCGCTGCTCTGCACGCGCCCAGCATAGGAATACACTGCGCCCACAACGCGACTGGCTGCCACTCCACGGCACCGACACTGCTCAGACGTCGCGTACGCGGGGGTCTTTTCGACGCTGGGTAGGGACACGTAGAGCTTGCAGGACATTCCACGATCAAGAAGCGTGACGCGGCACCTAAAAACGGCGATCTATCACGCTTCTCTTGCGGGCTGTCGTGAGGCTGCTTTTTGCTCAGCAGGGGGGCCGTTCATGTCTCGTCTCTTGTGTTTATTCTTTGGCTGCGCTTCCTCTGCAATCACTGCATAACATGTCGAATAGAGTCCAGGCCAGAAAAAAGGAACAAGAATACCTGACTAAAGCAGAGGGCACACCGCCCCGGATTGATCGCATCCTGGACCCCCGCATTTCATGCTGAGCACGTCAATGAAATAGAAGCGAGTGGACCAGCGTGGAACACAGAAAAGCCAGAAAGAGAAAAACACGTAGACAATCACGAGAAGCAAAGAGATCGATGAGGAACACGGAAACGCGAGAAGCGGGTCAGTACAATGATACCAAAACCCAGTACGTCCGCAAGACCCGCACCGGCACCCACCAAGTACGCAGGTACAACACAACACTGAATTGTATCACTCCAAGCAGCTGCACGACAAAGCATTCGCCTCACGGCACGTACCAAGAAGCCTGCGGCAGATCGGAGACAGATCGAGGTGGTGGCGAACGACGGCGACGCCGGCGGGGCGTCCGACGACGCCAAGAGAGTGGGCGAGGGCGTCGGTCTCGACCCGACTCGACGACCTGTGGCAAAGCCTCGGAGACGCCGCCCTCGAGGTCACGCTTGCTCTTATGGGGCAAGCGCATTATTTTTCGACCCTCTCAGACACACCGAGAGGGCACGTTGTGCGCGGTCCACCCAGCCTCAATCGACTCAGTGTGCAGCGGCTTGCTGACGTTCGCGACTCATACGTGATGCGTTCCATGGAACAGAGCGATAGCCCCCCTGTCAGCACTCGACAGCAATGCTGCGTCATCAAGCTGTGTGCACATATCTGATTGGGCAACGATAGCTATTCGAACGGAACTTTGACCGGTATCCATCTTCGATGCTCGTTTTGATACGTGCTGAACGCTGGTGGCTTCTGGCAGTGCAGGGACGCCCTACACGGTTTGATGTGTGACAACTCGTCCTGACCGGGCCTTGCACGCTCCGAAACGACAACGACACACCTGATTTCCTTGTGTGCGCGTCACTTGTAGCCTGCTTCAGCAGGGGCTACAAGCCCACGATTATGGCCGGTTTTCCCTGGTACCCCCCCCCGGGGACAGCCGGGGGGATTTTTAGTCCGGGTTCCCGACCCCCCCCCCGCCAGATGATCTGCGTTCAGCCCCCCCGCTTCGGCCTCCGCTCCGTTTCACCTGCGAATTGATGCCAGTAGGGAAAGCGGGCTTGTAGTACATAAAGACTGCTCTAGTACGCGTCTTAGTACACGTCTAGCATGCGCCCCACTTTCTCGACGATGTCCCAGTAGGCCAGCACCCACACGAGATATGGATGTATTGCTGACCTCCAAAAAATGGCGGATGCAGTGTGGCTGCAATCATTCAACAGCGTACATGGACGAATGGAAAGGCTATGTATCATCTGAGTTCCTTACAGAGTCTCCCCATGCAGCTCTGCGCACTGGAAACGCACATCAGTATCTCAAGAAATCTGGAGAGATTTGTTGATCTCATGAGAAATCACAGGTCTGGCCCAGAACCCTGTCCATGCCCTCTTCAGGACCAAGCAAGCGGCCCAAAAGTCTCAGGAAATCTCATTGTGGGTTGCAATGGCTCGGCGTGACTCCTGCAAGACACAGCTATTGGCTTGCAAGATTACTGGCGGCAACTCTTAGCCAATAGTTCGATCGTGGCTAGTCGAACAGCGAATCCGACTCCATTTCTACGCCCTGTCGTCGGCTCTGCCTCCTTTCTCTCTGCAACCGCCATTTCGGAGGTTAGCAATGTACTGACTGTAAAAGAGACATACAACGGGCACCGAATCAGACAGCCAGCGCATTCCTCAGGTGAACAATGTGCCCCACATCTTTGGAGTGCCTGGAAATTCATATTTTCTGTCTACATCGTCAACGAAAAAAGGTCCCCTACATGTCATCGAGAGTGCCCCAAAAGCGCCTCGAAAAACAGGGGCGCTCGGCGCTCGAGCGCCCGAAGTACGCCCTTTGAGCGCTCAGAAAGCGACCGATTTGAGCGCCCCAGGGCGGACTCAAAAACCCTCGTTGAATGCCCGCAACCTGTGTGCAGCACGCAGCTTGGCAAAAGTTCTCGCCCACGCTAGCAGGCAGTCTAGCTCACCTAAGGGCGTATCTGTTCTGGGAATCAAGTATACGAAGTCGGGGGGCTGGTTCTCATTCAACTCCGGGAGGAAGCTCCACCCCCCTCACCGCTCGTGAGACAGACCTCTCTGACCGCGCCGCAGACACCCTTGCTCGCACCGCAGCGAAGAAGAAATGTGCGCTGCTACGCGCTGAAGTTTTCTGTTGCTGTGCCTGGCCGTAGCGTCTACGCTACCACAGGGACAGACCGGACACTGCGGCGTGACGACCCGCAGCAGAGACCGGGCTGCCGCCCCTCTCCCGCCCCACCCCGGTGGCACTTCGCCGCACGATGCAATCCGTTACACTCAACTTCCCCCCCCACTGCACAAATGCAGACAAAATAAACTCCCGTGAGCATTCGAGCTAACAATACGGCATATCAGCAGAGTGCTCATCCGACGACAGGTTGTCCTGGTCACCTTCCACCTGGCGCCGCCGAGACAGGGGCATCTTCGCCTTGATCTTGTGCACCTCCTCCCCTGTCATGGTAGAGCCCTTGAGCAGCGGCGTTGGTAACAGGTTCACGCAGATGCGGATCATGCAATCCATCTCGAGGTGTTGGGTCAGCATCGTCGATCGGTTGTTCGTGATGAAGTTTCTGGCCGCGGAGAAGTCCCTCTCCGACTCTGCCGACGTCCCGACGGCGCCCAGCACGGAGAACGCCACCAGCGAGAACTCCGCAAACTTTCTCTTGTTCTCCATCCAAAACACGAATACAGCACACTTGGGATTGATTTCCGTTAGTAGCAAGACGGCCTCCAGATCATTCTTTGCCATTGCGGCCCTCGAAGGCGGCCCGTCTCCCCCAGCCTGTCGCTGTGTCGGCCCCTCCGCGTCGCCCAAGTCCATCATACAGGAGCGCGCTCTTCGCGCGGCCTGGGCAGCGGCACGTGCAAGCGTGGGCGTCGCGGTTGCGTTGGACGACGGGGTAGTCGGTGTCAACTTCTCGCCCGCGTTCTTGAAAAGAGCGACGCCCCACGCCGTCGGATCGTCGGCGCCTTTGATCTTCTACAGCGACTGAAAAGCACGCCTGCCGCCCGGGGAGGCCATGGACAAGATGGTGTCCGGCCTGCTCTTCAGTATGTTGCAACGGTCGTCGTTGAGGCTAAACAGCCGCATCGACAGCTGCTCCCGCAGAAAATTGCTCGCAGTTTCGGCGTCGTTGCAAACGGGCTGGAAGTCGCCAGCTGTTTCTATACCTTTGTCTTTGGCCTTGAGCAGGCGGTTGTCAACGACCAGTAACGTCTCCTTCGAGTGCTTGTCGATGTAGGCGTCCGGAGCGGCGTCTCCGACGGCCAAGGGTGTGTCGGGGAAGAGGGCCACACGTAACTAGTTACCATTCACGAGCTTCCAAAGCGACCGCGAGATCGGGAGTGAGCCACATACGGGCCTGGTGGCGCTCAGAACGGTCGTAGAAACCTCGTAGCAAGACCGCAACACACCCAGCGGCTGTCGCATGCGATGCAACTCTGCGTGTGTAAGCTCGATCTTCTTTGTGCCCGTTCCCAACTCAGCATGCTCAAAGAAAGCAGCTAGTCGTGGGTAAGACGTGTCCAGCAGGGCCATGGACATGTATGTAGAGCTCCAGCGTGTGGACAGGTCGCTGAGCAGCATGTGGCACAGTGCGGGTTTCGGCAGCCCTGAGTGTGGCATGTAAACCTCCGAGTACAGCGCCATGCTTCTTTCCGAGTGGTTGAAGTGGCCGCCCAGCTTTCAGATTTTCGACACCCGCACCTTGGCCTGAGGATTCATGCTGCGGCCGTCGGGCTTCGGAACCACTCCTTCCGAATCTTGCTCGTTGGCGCTCTTTCTTCCGCGGGAAGTGGCCCCATGAGCTTCTCGTACGGCGTTGTGAAAGGAGTGCACCATACAGGCCACCCACGGCGGCAGCAGGCGCAGCATGGCAGCCCTGATGCTGCCCCCCTAGTCCGCTGTTGTAGACGCAATGTCCTGCTCGCAGAGGCCAAAAAAACTTAATCGGCCAAGGAACCAAGATTGAATGGTGGGGAAGTCGTGTCGACGGACAAAGAGCGAGGTGCCCCAGCGGACCACCTCCATTACCCCTTTCTCGGGGTCCACATAGCAGAGTACGATCGACCCAAAGGACGTGTTGCGGTGATCTTTTGGCAACAGGTCCGTCACAGAGTGCGCGAAAGGGAGCCAGCCGTGTAATTACTTGACGGGGAAAAGCCTTTAGCGTTGTTCCCGTATCACGGAGTTGTACATTTCGGCAAGGTGGTGGATGACAGTTTTTATGGATGGCGTGGTGCCGGATGCGAGTCGATTGAGGAACGACCACATGTAATCGTTAGTGGCCAGCAAATATTGGGACAGGGTAATCGACTGCACGAGCACAAACTCCAAATGGAAGAGGCGCCAGTCCGTCTTGGGTCGGAGGAATCTGTCGATGCCGCTGCTCTAGGACCCACGGTCGGGGCGACTGCTTCCAGCGGGATTCATCGTCACGTGGAGGGCCGCCCGGGAGTGGGTCAGCTGCATCCTTGTGTGAGCGTCGCCAGCGGCTATCTGCCGGAGGTGCTTCGTGGTATTGGTGATGTTGGAGCCCGCCAGCAGAAGCGGCGGGAGGCTTCCCAGGCGGTGGCACAGAAAGCTCAGCACCATAACGTCCTTGTGCGTCCCCGCGCCGTCCGCCGGCTGGTAGCGCTGGCAGAATGCCAAGACATGAATCTCGTCTTGGTCTTGTCCGTGGCGTGGTCCAAGACGATGTAGGACGACGTCTTGTTCTGGTTTGTCTCTGGCAGTTCCGTAGCTCTCCCAAAAAGCTGCCGTATGGCCTCCGAGGTGTTGGCGGACGATTCTCTGACCGCGCTCATGCTTCCAGGTCGTCTTTTCTGCGGCACCACTGTGGCGTCTTCAAGAGGGATCGAGCCAGATCCTATCAGAGAGAGATTGGATGGGTAGGGGCCAGGGTCGCCTCAGTCTCGGTGAGCATGGGTGCAACACCTGTCGTGCGGACTCTAGAAGGCATTCTGACGCGCTGCATGCTCATGTAGCCCGACACCATGCCGGCCCATCTTTGGTGACGTTATGGACACATCCCTGGTCAGCATGGACGATGAACGAAAAATGTTTTTCAACTCATGATCGCTTTATTGAAGCTCAGCACGGGCTCAGCCACCATGGACGTGGTGCCCCGCTCGTCGCGGTCGCATACATCCCCGCTGGTCCTCCACCAACAGTTGCTTCTGTCCACGCGGAAGGCATTGCCGGCAGCAGCGCGTCCCCGCCGCAGAATAGACGCGACCGGCGGGTGGAGGACGTGCTGCGCGCTCCTGCACATCCGTGTGTAAAGAAAGAGGAACAAAGAGCACAACATTTCAAGAAGACGGAACTTCGAAAAAAGACACGGTGTCCAGCAATGAAGCAGAGGCTCAGCCGAAACGCAGTCAGAGCATCGAGAAACAAGACAACAGCTGTTTCATGGTGTCAACAAGACGAACATGCGGCACGACACAGACCGGCGGACTCTACCACGGAAACACCCCATTCACTCATAAAGAAACAAGAGCGAGAAACAAACTAGGCTGACACATTTGTGCACGTTCAGGAAGGAGGGGGACGGGCTTGAAACACCAAAAAGCGGGTGGCTAGCACGTCGTCCTCACCACCTATCATCCATCTGGAACTAATGTCAAGCAGGCCACCCGGCGCCAGTGCTGTGCACCACCTGCCCGCCACCATTGCCCTTCTATAACTGGCAAAGAAATGGATGGCCCCCAGGGCGGCGACTCCACCGTAGCCCACTAACGTGTAGATAATGGGGGGAACAGTTTTGGGTACGACCGCGGCGGGGTGTGGGGGGGGCGGTGGCGGCCACCGCGGCGGAAAAGGCAGGCTTGCATTCACGACTGACGGGAAGGAGAGCTGTTGGCAAGGAGGGATGGGCGCGGTCACCGGCGCACTTGGATGAAAAACAGACGGCCACGAGAGGGGGAGGACACCTATGCACTTCATGACCGCAATCGATGAGATGGAATGCCTCCGCCGCTAAAAGCTCGCCAATGTTGAGTGCGCAGGCGCCTGATACAGCCTACATAGGAATGGAAAGGGGTGCTATCTGGATTGTGGTAAAATATTTTAGGGTGCTACTGGAGAGGTTAAATTAAATAAACTAGAAAACCGGAGCAGTCGGGAATCGCACCCGACAAGAAAACCGATCCGGCAGCCTTTCACAACACGGCGGGCGCGCGGAGTTGAGGAGGCACCGTGTCGAGCCAAAAGTTTTAAGTCCATAGTTTCCTGTCGGATGTGTCGACTCGAAGAAAAACAGGGGCTACCGTTTCACAAACGCAGGACAGCAGTTTGCCTTTTGTCTGATGCGGGACTCAGGTCGGCGTGCGCGGCGCGGGCCCCGACATGACAACACTTTCGATGCGGCCCAGGCCCACCAGCCCACCTGTGTCGCTATCGCCGACGGCATGATGGCCACACCGGTGGTCCGCCCTGCAACCCTTGCCCCGCCGCTCTCCTGATGTTTCTATTGCACATCCGCCACCCCCCGGACATGATGGTGCGTTTGAGCCGATAGTACCGTGGTTTCCGAGGCCGTTCACGAAGACAAGGGCATCTGTGTCGCTTTTTCTCCCGCGTGTGAGCATGCGTATGCGGCCACCGCATACGCATGCTCCTGCCCCCCCTCGTGCTTTTTCACACCCATTCTGTCCTTTTTTTCTTGCCTGCCTCTTCTATGTGGTCTTTCGCCGGCTCTGCCTCCACCTTACGAACTTGGTCTCGTCTGGCGGTGGTCATGCGTGTCGCCATATTGAAGAATACTGGCTGCAATGTCCCCGTCATGCTGCCATTTCTCTCTGGAATCGCTGTCTGTTTTGTCCAGTCAGTGGCTTGCCTCCACCCTCCCGTCTCAGATGCCCCCCTCACCCCGTCCCGAATAAATTTGTGCCGCTGCTTTGTGGTATTTTAGTGGCCTGTGTGTCTTTTCGTGCTTGCCTCGGCTCGCCTGCTACCCCCCCTGTATCCACGCACCCCCCCATCCCTTCAGACATCCACCTGTGCCAGACCGTCTCTCACTATCTTTGCTTGTCCCTAGTATTTCTCAATGTACATTATGATGGTTTCCCATCCGTGTTTCGTTTTTGCTGCACAACCTTATTTCGTTCGTACTCCCCCCACATTTGCGTTCTCCATCGTCGTTTCTACTCTGGTGCGTGATAGCTGCGTGTCAATGAAGGCGCCTATTTTCTTGGGTCTTGAATGCGATGTACCCACCTCCAGGAAAACTAATACGCACAAGACACGTTCAAGTCCACTTTTCCCGGACGACGGAACTCCAGCAACGCAGTACTGTGAACGAGAAGAAAAGCGGCACAATAGCAGAATGGTGGAAGGATGTCTCGACAGACTGTGGAGTGGTGGGGAAGAGGACGGGTATGCCGGGGCGGCGAGCACATCTGTGTATGTGATTCCAGCGGTGGCTATGGCACAAGCGGTGGGAGCCCGCCTGCTGCCGTCACCACGGGGGGGTATTTCCGAGATGGCGTGGGTCATTGTGGGCGTGCAATCACCAGCCCTGTACCCTCGCCACATGAAAAGCCAACCAAACCCGAGCCGCCACCAGCCAGGTCGCTGCACCTGACTTTTTCTGGATCTCTTTGGAAACTTCAAAGAGCGGGATCGTCTGCGAAGTTGGCCACGTAAAAGACCTGTATTAAGACACTTAATAGAGCAGTTTTCATGTGATACAGGCCCGATTTTCTTTCTGGCATCAATTCGCAGGTGAACTGTATCTCAGGCAGAGCGGGGGGGGCCTTTCGCACGTCATCTGGGGAGCGGGCGGGTCCAGAACTTGGGCTACACGTCTCATGTTCTGTCCCTTGTGGGGTGTACCTGGAAAACCGGCCCACATTTGTGTGCTAGAAGCCCCTACTGAAGCAGGCTACAAGTGACGCGGACAAAAGGATTTCGGGTGTGTCGTCTTCGTTTCGAAGCGTGGCAGGGACGGTCAGGACGGGTGGTAACACATAAGACTGTGTCGCGTGTCCCTGGACCGCCAGGAACCACCAGCGCTCAGCCCGTAGGATAATCCAGAGGTCTTGTAGCACATCAGTCTAGGACGGGCGTCCCTTGACTTCCAGAGCCCACCAGCGTCCAGCACGTAGAAGCAACATCTGAGGGGGTCACGCTTCAACTCCTGTGCCGCGGTCTGGTGGCCGAAAGTGCCCTACGACTACGCACCTGGCTGACTCCTGAACGGGCTGAGTGCTTTCAAGCATGCCGGGGCAGCGGTCTTTTTTCTACTCAGCCAGGCATGTCCACGGTCAGACACGGCCGCCCCTTGCCTCTGGCACCCCCTTTTCCACATCAGAGACATACATAAGGCCGGACCACGGGCGCTGGGCGCCCGCCGGGGCGGAGCGCCCCGCGTTGTGGGTTGGCGAGACGCACCCCCCCCCTCCCCTCCCCCCCACTGCCGCGGCTTCAGATCCAACAGGGGCCACCAACACGCGCACCGCCGCCCACCTGGTCGCCGCCGTCCGCATGACGGGCGTCTCCGCCGAACCTCGCCCGCGCCTCTCACCATCTGTATGCTTTTGCTGCTGGCTCGACTCTTTTTTATACCATCATTGCTTCATGTGTTCGTCCTTTCGCTGTGTTTCACTGGACGATGTGGTTGTCTGCACACTATGAGCAAATACTGACTGGGTGCATCTTGAACGTTTGTGCTCCCCTCCCTCTTCTGGTTGTCGTACTCTGATTTCACTGCGATTCTTCGCTTTTCTTTTCCTATGCTGACCATGGTTTTTGTCTACTCATGTAGGTACGGGCTGAGGCCAGGCGGGGGGTGCGCAGGAGGCGAGGAGGATCACATGGGTGCGCGGCCAGCGGTTTTTTGCAGCACCGGGAAGCGCCCCCAGAAGAGCTTCAGGGTGCCTTCGAGAAGGCGGGGGGGTGTGGGGGGGGTGGGCAGCCCCAGAAAGTGCCCCAGAGAGCCGTTGGGGAGGGGGGTGGGGGCACCCCCAGGAAGCACAAAGAAGCGCAATAAAAAAGCAACATCTGCCCTGCAATGCACTCGATCAGGGCAGCGCGACGTGGACAGCAGGTCTGCGGACGGGAGAATGCTTCTCCGTGCACAACGTGACGTTCTTTGGCCAGGGAGATCTACGTTTGATGTCTAGGACGCAGTGCTTGTCCATACTGCGAGAGTGCAGGGTCGCGCCGAGCACTAAAGTGCGAAGATCGTCTCTTTATTCCCAACCGCCAAATATTGGCGGTTGCAGAGCCGTTGCAATCATCGAGCAGCGTACGTGGATCAATGGAAGTGCTGGAATCAGGAAAGAATACATACAGCTCTGGTCGACAGGCGTCTAGGGCCTGGAAACGCTCATCGGCAGGTAAGAGCATCTCGAAAAATCCCACCATCTCTCGAGAAATCGCACATTTGGCCCGAGAATGTCTCTTGGACACATTCGGGCCAAAAGAATCTGATTAAGGACCCAGATTATCGAGATTCGGACGCAGACTCTCTGCAGCCCTCCAGCCAGCGAACATCATTCGCAATTGAGAAGGCGAACAACAGACTTAAGCCAACAGTCTTCCGGAGGCCTGGGCATCCGCCAATCCGATCGCAATTCTATGTCATGTCGTGTGGTCTGCAGCCTTGTTCTCTTCATCCGCCATTTTTTTGAGAATAGCAACACTTTTGCTGTCTTCCCAATTTTGGCCGATGTGGTCGAAGTCAAGACAGGGTCTCGGTCAACTGCCCATTGGTCGAACGTCTTCATCCGACGGAATGGATGGCTGAGAAACATTTTCGCACAGTTGATCACCCCTCTTGACAAAGACGGCATCGGCCAAAATTGGGAAGACAGCAATATATTGGAAGTTTTGCTGTGTGGGGAGGGGTCGAATATGGTCTTGTGCATGCCATCTCACCTTGTACTGAAGGCGTTCGGAGGCAATCTGAAAATTGCGCGTCTCGGAGCCAGTACAGAAAAGCAGGATGTGCACCACTTCCCGACGATGCCGCGGTGCATATTTTCGAGAATATATGTCGATAAAAAAACGAAGATAAAGAAACAGACGTTACAGCTTACATGCTTCATTGCCCACCGTACCCCCACCACACCTTACTCACCCTCCAGGGCCTCACGCACATTATGCACGATGCCCTCAAATTCTTCCGGGCCCACATTCTCAATGGCTCCGTTTCCCTCAACAATCAGAGACTCCACCTCATAGACAGGGCATCTTCACCACCGACCTTCTCAAAATCACCGCCAGCATCCCCACCTCCCCCAGGAGCTGCCTCTGCACCGCCGACCCCCTCCCCCACAACAGAACCACCACCACCACCTTCCCCCGCCACCCACACCGCCGGCGCCCCAGCACCGACGCCCGCCCCGCCAGGAACCACTGCCTTGTCAGGCATTGCTTCAGCTGCGGCCTGCCGTAAATTGACCAGCAACGCAAGCTCGACGCGTGTCCACCGGTACGTCCGCAAACTATTGGGGTGCTCCACTTGCGCCAAGCTCAAGGCGATGCGTGGCTGCATGTCCGCCTTTTGTCGTGAATGGCGGTTGCGCAGCCGTGCCAAGATCAGGTTGAAGACGATGAACGACCTCTCCCCGCCTGCCACCGACGGGGACAACAGGAGGATGCGCACGGAGAGAGGCCTTACGGCAGGAAAAGACTTGCCGTGGAGGCGCCACTATTCCCAAGGATGACCCCACACCCCGTCCGACTCGAATGGCAGCGCCTCCATATGGGCCAGAAACGAGGCTAGCGCAGCAGACAGCCGGCCCCGAGATTCGGCGTCGTTTTCAGCCCAACAATCCCATGCCGCGTGCCGCAGAGAAGTAAGACATTTTCCGCCCCACTCCAAAGCAGCCCCCCGAACACGCACCCCCACCCAAAGCGGATCTAAAATCAAAGCCAATGCAAGCACGGCGTCATGAATCAGTGCATACCGCGCGTCATTCGAATTGTGTGTGGCACTTCATGTAGCCACCGGTAAGTCAGATAAAGAGGTGGAGAGGCACAACCGCAAAGCGCAAAACGCACCTGCTACCGTAGAGAGCGGGGAATAACCAGACTCAATCGCGGAAACGAACTTGGAAATCAGCTTAAAGAACGGCATTTCCCGCTCAATCCTTGCCAGCGGGCCCGCTCCTTGCACGGCCGCAGTCACAGCGGGCTGGATCGCCAGGGAGGGGCGGATTTGGGTGTTGTACGACAGCGTCCGACGCAGGGAAACGACATTGCCGATGACAGACGCGATGGACTCCGTCTCGCCGACCCATCACTCTCGGCTATAGGTTTGAAGGAAGAGAACCTTCTCGACCGACTACCGCAGCTGGTGCACGCTGTTCGTAAGGCTGGACATCGTTTGCGTGCTCCTCGTGAGAAAAATCGATAAATGTCACCGCTCCGATGCGAGAAAACCGCAACGGCTCTAGCCCGGCCAGGTCGCCTCCGACCAGGTTGGCAGCTTGCGCCGCGCACCCGTAGGAGAACTGAGCGAGTTTGCCGAGTGGTTGCACTTCCGAAATGGCCCGCTTCGCCTTCTGTTCCTAGCCGCGGTTCCTCACGGTTGACCGCGTGACGGCCGCGTCAGACGGCGGGCCAACCGACCCGCCGACTCCCTTTCGGTGCGCCAACTATGCTTTGCGCAACGTCAGCGGCGTGTTCTTGGATCTGCGCACCGCCCACTGGCCGGGGCCAACAGACTTCTGCGCCTTTTCGGGGACGACCGCCGCGTGCTCGTTTCAAAACCTCGTGCAGCTGCTGGCCGACGCGCGGTGGTCGTACCACCCGCGGAATGGGATGGCCTTGGGCATCTTTGGCCTGCGGCTCTTCATGGAGTCGGGTGTGCACCTCAGCACCGCACCTGCTCCTGTGCTGGAAGTACGAGAGAGGCGGAGAATAAGAACGGGGAAAGGCGTACGCGGGCAGGCAGCGCACTGCGCAGAGCGAGATCGCAGATGACATCTTCTCGAAGCACAAGAATCCTGTCTTATTGCGTTGGTTTGCTCGTTCTTCAGCACTCGAGGAGCTGTTTCTGGTGTTTCACGCATTCGTTTTCCGTGAGCACGCGCACCCCTCCTTGCGCTATGACGCCCTCTGGAACTGGCATTAATTCCCACAGGACAAGCTCATCCTCGTCCGCCGTGTCTTCGACACCGGTACGTATCCCTGCACCTCCCACGCTGCATGGATGCCCCCTCTTCTCAGCGACCTCTACTATGACATCCCCAACGACACGCCTGGCGCAAACACCCGCGTGTACCCCACCACACCCCCCGTATGGCCACCGAGCCCGCCGTCGACGCGACCGGGTCGCCACTCCCCCCCGCCCCCATCACCGCGGCTCCATCCATCGCCACCGCCGCCTAGGCCGCTATGACAGTCGTGGCCAACTGGTTGCCGGCACTGCCATGTCAATATCCATTTTTTGATTGAAATTTCGCTTGCGCTTCCAATTGCGCACAAGCCGCCCACCATCGTCCTTGTTCCCGCTGCGCTGATCCTTCTCGCCGTCATGCACCAGGACTCCCTCCTCCTTCATGCAGGCGGCGCCCGTCTCCTCCACGCCGTCCTCCTTCTCCTTACCGTCCTCCTCCTCCACGCCGTCCTCCTCCCCCACGTCCGCCAACGCATCAATGTCTGACTAGCAGACAATGGATGTGATCCAACTTTAAATGGGTCTTCCATACTCTGTGTAGTAGGCAACAGTGGTGTGTGCGGCATGCTAGCGCACGTACTGCAGGATCTCGAAAGCGTGGTGGAACGGTCTTTCGGCCGCAGGCAGTGTCCTGAAATTGTACAAGTAGTGACGCAGGGCAGCGAGCCGCGACCGTAGCATGAGCTGCACCTGGCATTGGGCGTTCGCGGTCCTGACATTGCGCCAGTGACAGGACCGTTAGCAGTGCGAACAGGCAAGCTCTATAGGACACAACACCCAGTGCGCGATGAAGTGGCCAACCGCCACAAGAAAAACAGACGTCAGCGTCTGCTCGTCTCGTTGGACGGGACACCCGCTCTACTTCCCCAGGCGCAACACGCCGTAATCAATCTCGGCGCGTTCATCCACGCCTGTTGGCGCATGCTCGTGCTTCTTGATGTTGCTTTTCACGACAGTGAGATCAGAGCGTGGCTCGCATTCCGCGTCGTACCCAATGAGACCCGGCACAGTCAGCCACAGCCACCGCTGAACGACGGCCAACAGCAAGAGAGGATACTCGGGCATCTTCATGGCCTGTCTGAGGTTGATGAGGTCGGGGAGAGGCTCGGGAGCGTGCCAGGGGATGCCGCTCTCTAGACGCAGCATGGATCCCTCGGCTCGAATCGACTAAGCTCTTCACGAATTCTTTCCCCCGTCCCTGACCGAGGGCCGGGCGACGACCATGGTCTCCATCTCTGCCCCGTTGACGGCCATGCGTGCGTCGTTGCTCAAGTGCAGCAAAGCACGGTTGAAAGACATCTTGGCAACTTTCATCTAGTTGAACCGCTACTGCAAGCAGGCGCGGAAGTGCGCCTTCATAACTCGCTCGAGCACAGAGGGGAAGCTGCCCTTGGCGCTGGAGATGCCGATATAACGCTTATGGGCGACCTTCTTGATAAGGGCGATGACGCCCGGGGGCGTGACCCTGGCCAGCATCTCAAGCGTCACACGCAAGGGCGCCGGACGGTACACCATCAGCCAATAACACCGACCACGATAGAGTTGTTCCCGAAAGAAAGGCACGTCCTTCTCGTCTACAAGGTCAAGCAGGTCGTTGTTACCATGCCACTAAGTGGCTCCTTCGACATACGGGGCGTGGGGCTCCTCCATGTCGTTGCCCCCTCCACCGTCCGCCACACCAGCCCCCTGGTTGTCCCCGCCGCCGCTGCCGGGCTCCTCAACATTGTTGCCACCTCCGCCGTACGCCACAACAGCTCCCTGGTCACCCCCGCCGCCGCTGCCGGGCCGTAGGCCCAGCCGCGCGACCTCGAAGTCCAACGTGCGGCGCAACCTCACGCGGTCACCTTCTGTTGTGATTTGTGTACAGTACAGAACCCGCGCTCTCCGCCATTAAAGGTTCTTGACCGTGTCTGCGCCAGCAGTAAACAGCTTTCTTACAGACTCCGAGTGGTTGTCGAGGTCCATAGGCACCTCCCGCTGCGGCGCCAACAAAAAGTCAGAAGCAACCACCGCTCGGCGATGGGGACCAGAGAGAATATTCCACCACGGCTCAGTCCCGGGCGGTGGCGGGGGACGGTCGATGTTGGCCATGCCGCACCCGGTCTCAGCGGTGGCAGCGGCGGGCAGGCCGATGCGGCGGCGCGGTGCGCGAAGATCGGGCGGAGAGGCCACCGCCTCGTCTGCAGCGGAGCCGTGGCGGCAAGGTCGCGCCGGAGCCGTGGGGTGGGGGGCGCCATCCTCGTCGCCATCTCCGTCGCGTTCTCGGAGACCGCCTTCATCTTCGGCGCCCGCGCCGTGTTGCTGACGCGCAGTATTCAGGGCTTGTAGAACTAAGATCTTTGGGCGTGGTCGGTAAATTGGGGCACCGCGCCAGAGGATTCGTGGATTGACAGCGCCAATGGGGGGCTTCAAGACAACCCTATCGAAGTTGCGGCGATCGAGGACGGGGAGGCGCTCCGGCGCTGGTCTACATGCGAAGGACCGACCAACTGTATCGAGGCCCTCTGAGTCGAACGACGCAACCCCAACCCAGCATTAGCCGGCGCGCCCTCCTTGAGCACCGAAGTGCACGTGACGTGTGAACTCGAGATTCGCTCCGTCTTTCGTGAGGGCCCATTCCTCTGTGGGTAACTCGAGGATATCAGCGCGGAACCGTAGCTCGAGCTCTTCTCTTTCAACTCTGGCTGGCTCCTTACGGACCGCGGCAACAGAGGCGGGAGGGTGCACGCATTGGCGTCCCCTGCGGTGGAAGCGGCGGTTGGTTCCCGCCAGTGGGAACTAAACGCGGCCATCCGGCGCTAGCGTGTCACTCAGGTCGACAACCGTGCGTTAAGCGCGGTCGCCGGTCCGCCGGGACCAGTGTGCGCTGGGCAGCGGAAATGAGTGTTCCCGGTGCAGCTGTTCATCCCACTGTCCACCGTAATGGTGCCGACAGCGGCTGCTTCTGTCGTCGCCAGTGTGGGCATCCCGCTGCTGACCGCCGCGTTCGCAGAGGCGAAAATGAAAAGACAGAAGGTCTGGCGCGTGGAGGGGTGGCGTTCGACCTGTGTGACAGGCTGGCGGACAGGGCGGGTGGGCGAGGACACAAATGCCCACGGAAGACCAAGAGGCTTTCTACAGCCGATCTATCGAAAACCCCGCACTTCAACTGATTCAAAGATATTCGTTATTTTACTTCTCAGAGAAGTGGACCTCCGTGTGAAGTGATGAATCCGCTTCGAGGCAAGCGACTGAAGTTGACGGGCTTCAAGCGACTTCAGTTGCTCATCGATGAGAATTGAGGCTCCGGTAAGGGCACGGGCCAATGTTTCGTGCCCCGCCATTTGATCATCGTAAACGAGAACAAATTAAGAGCCCAGGCTAAGCCGATCTGTGACGAGATATCGCGTGAAGGGTGGTTTCAGGCCAAGCAATGAGCAGAGGTCAGCGAATGACAACTGCTGCTTCTTCTGGGTTCGCCGTATCCACGCGAAATCGCACGCCTGAGGTACAGTGGACTGTCCAACTTTAAGATTGCGTTCTGCTTCAAGACAATGCCGGCGTGAAAAACCAAGCGGCGTACCAATTTTTGGCGATGAACGGAGCTCGACGGATGCGACGTTTCCCCTACGTCCCACATCTGTCGAGCATCGAACCAACTCTGGCGCACTACAAGGCCAAAGTACAAGACTTTGCTTTCGGGCACTCAGAACTCCCTGATAGAAAGCTCCACGTGTTGTCATGGGCATCTGTGCGTCCGGCTGCCATCTGGGGGCACTACCCCGAGGCGCGTCGGAAATCGCTGTGGGCCAGGCAGACCGCTGGATGGCGCCTTTCATCCCTTCTCTTTCGCGCGCACCGCACCTTCGCTCATGCGGCCTCTGACACCCGTCCCCGCCCGCAGGCTGACGGTGGCGCTCCACACGTGGTAGTCCCTCGGGGCTCTTCATGAGCGCCGTGGCCGGTGGTTGGAGCACGGTGTCGCATACTTCGCCTCGCTGCCTGCTCAGATGTACCCTGGTTCCCTTTCTTGCGTGTTTACTCCACCCCTGGTGCTGTATCGGCGGCTCGGTAGAGCAGATGATTGGGTCTGCTCTTCCCATCGGTATGCGCTCGATTACTGTTTTTTATGTGTTGATAGTGCACTTTTCGGGTGCCTGTTGTTTCATCCTGTCACCGCTACGCACCATTCCCAGTCACCTGACACAATCGCTCTTCATGTCCTGTCGCCTGACGTGCATTCGACTCGCTGCCCTGCTTCAATTTGCCCCTGTTCCGTGATTGTACAGTTTGGTTTTGCTTCCTTTCTGTTGCGTGTGGCTTCTGCAATGCTTTCCGAGACGGTGGGGGCTCTGATTGAGTGGAGCCATTCTTCAAGGGGGGTACCGCGGGAGCTATCCCAATAATTTTCCAGGAACATTGCGTTCACACTTTGACTGGCTGCGACTTGTGTTTTCCGCCCAAGCTCGGGGTTCGGCATGGGTGGTCGCGAATCTGCCCCTTCTCGTGGCGTGTCCACCTTTCAGTCGTGTGATATGTTCCTCTGACCGCCTTATCGGCACTACCTCGTCTTGAAGAGAGCACACCTATGCGATGTGCCTGCTCCTCCTGTCTAGTCGAGCAGTTGGCCTCAGATTTTCTGACCTCCTTAGCCAGAAAAGGCTTCCGACATTCATTCCGTTCGCTATCCCGGCCGTATCCATATCCCTTGTTGCTGAGCAACGCTCCTTTTTCGATGCCATTCTCTGGCACAGAAAACTCTACGTTTGCAACGCATACAGCTCGTTTCTGTACCTCTCGTCTGTGTCTGGCACAACCACTGGTGCTCACGTTTTGGCTCGAGTGTATTCTGCGCATGAGACATGTGCTTCGCTCTTCTATTATTGTACCCTGTTATGGTCGCCACCACATGTACAGTGTCATTTTTTCAACGCCGCTTTATAGCAGCCGGTACAACAGAAACTGGCGCGCTCAAGCACAACGGTCCTCGAAAACGCGTCCGGGACTTCTGAATGACTAAGGCGAAGCTGACTGCTCACTGACGGGAGTCTATCTGATGCAAATCTACTCATGAAAGCAACGTCGTCCCCACCTGCTTTCAGGCCACAGAATCTGCTTCGAACTGGCGCACAAATAACTCTGAGTGCTCTGGTCGTCTCCTGTTCTATTGTCAGAGAGGCAGGGTGCGGTTGCGGAGCAGGAAATAAAGAAGATGTTCTATGTTGGTGGCAAACTTACATGCCCCTCTCTCTTCAGTGTGGACCCTCGTGTAACTGGCAGGGCACCCATCACATAAATCGAGCGCCACTAAACAGGAAGATGCATGCGCCCAACGCGGCACAACGAGGCAAGCAAATTCACGGCGGGCAGGCGTCGGCGGCCAGGGTATCACGGCTGTCTCTGCCTCAGGGATGCAATCCAATCGCGGCAACGGGCTTTGTGGTACCCAATCGCCTTGTTAGTGGCCGGGAAGCCAGAAAAAAAGGTGAGTGACGAGCTGTTCAGCATCCGCAAAGCCCCCCGTCCTGGACCCTCGGATGCAAAGTTCAGTTGCAGCACCCTCAACGAGAGCCGCTAACTCGGCCCTCTCATCACCCGTCTCCTCGAAAAGTATCCACCCGGTCAGCGAGCCAGCGCCTTCACACGGGGCCAGTCGAGAAGGATCCACGGGCCCGGCTGCCCGTTAGGTGGCGGCATCGTCCACAAGGGATCGGTGCGCATTCAGCAACTCGCTGGGACCTAGAGCAAAAACACAGGCAACAGTTGCAACAGAACAGAGGATGTTTGCGATGGGTAAAGAGCGTCAGTAGCATGAACAACAATGGTGACAAAAACACAAAACACCAGGCACGCATGGAAAGAAGGTACAGAAGCAAGGATCTGGGAACAAATGAAACGTACAGGCGACGGGACTCCTGGGGGGCTTCAAGCGCAAAGGCGTCATTCCGCAGCCGCTTTGCCGATTTCCTTTCAGCTTCGGCGCGTCGGCTGCTCAATATTGCGAGTGCCGTGCAAGGGGAATCAATGGAGGCTACGCCGCTGGGCACGCCCGAAACACTGGTGACAGCACCGACCCAGGCGCTCGCCACAGTGTCCAAACCAGCGTCAGCGCACAGGGCCTGCTCCGTGCCTGCTACAACGCTTGCCGCAGACACCGTCGATGCCGGAGACCCCAAACCGACTAGTGTGTCGAGAATGTCAGTCCGCGGTGCGGAATCGCTAGCCAGATTAGCAACGAGCCCGTTTTGTCGGCGCGGATCCATCTCCAACTTTTCGTTCTCCGCCTCACACGTGGCACGGCTGCGCTGCGCCGCGATCTTCAGGATCCTTGGCTGGCGAGACAGGAGGCACACGTAAGAGAGGTAAGACATTTTGGCTCTAGGCTTCTTTGTAAAGTAAAAGCCCCCCTTGATGATGTTCTTCTTGAACAATCTGGGGTTCAGCGCAATCGATATGGGCTGGTGCCCTTTCTTGAAGCACATAGTGCACCTGTGGAACGCGATGTAATCCCAAAGAAGGTGAGAAGAATCAGTGTAGCAACCAAAGGAAGAGACACAGAGTGGTGCAATGATCCAAACAGCGTACAAAGGATAGATATAGATTGCATGAGATTTGGTGTCGCAGTAGTGCAGAGACATGGGCAGGGAACGAATAGCTATGTGTGTCCGAGAAAGACGAAAAGGGACGATGGGAACTAAAGTACAGACGCCCACCGAAGAGCAACCGCGGTAACGTACGGTTTGTAACATTCTCAGCCATCCTTGGTACAGCGTACCGGAGAGTAGTATGCATCTTCGGAGTCCAGTGCCGACGGGCCCTGGATGCGATTCTTCACAATGACACAGTCCTTGGAGTAATGTACGCTGCCAGACGCGTACTTCTTGCGGTACCCACGAGCCCCGCAGCTGTGGAAGACGAGCAGCTCAGCGGGTGCGGGTCATGGCCCGGCACTGGTCGGGGGGGGGCACCGCGATAATGCACCGCCAGGTGAGACAATCGTCGGCGGTTCTGCCATAGTGCATATTTGGCGACTTCGAAGCGATTCCGACGCGACACAGTGTGGTACCTCATAGGAATCGCAGTGTACAACGTGGAATGGCAGATCGGGGGATCTGGCGACACAATCATTCTGTTTTGGTGGCATGTCCCACCGCTAAGACAACGAGAATCAAGCTCACACGGCCAAGTCCAGGCGCGGTTCTCGCTGTAATCAAGCCATTTGATAAATCAGGAGGCGCCACGCCCCCAGCGCACTCGGG
>Ga0114953_1000482_pt1 | contig 29458 bp, 40 predicted proteins | sample SidtaG_FD_87298 | JGI IMG/M metagenome (GOLD analysis project Ga0114953, IMG submission 87298) | Marine algal microbial communities from Sidmouth, United Kingdom - Sidmouth_Male2 metaG | ecosystem: Host-associated > Algae > Red algae > Unclassified | place: Sidmouth, United Kingdom | collected...
CCCTCCGCCTTTCTTGGGGGCTGCGGACGCAGGCGGTCACACCTGGTGCGCCGCACACGCGATTCGATTCCTACTGCCGCTGGCTGCCGCGGCATCGGCTCTGGCTCTCCCCCGCGCCGACGTCCGCACCCGCGGCCTGTTCCTGCCATGTTGCGCTTGCGCAGCGTGTGCTCCCGCTGCCGCTCTCCGCGGCGCGCGCCTCCTGATCTTCCGCCTACTACTGCCGCCGCGGCTGCGCGGCTGCGGTTACGGACCGGCCGCGCTCCTGCCGGCCGTCGCGCCGTCGCGTCTCTTTCGCCCCCGTGCCGACGCCCGCCCCTAACCTGCCGGACGTCCGGGGCCCCCAGGGGGTTCCTGCCCCCACCCCCACCGGCGCCCCAGGCTTCGCCCCCGTAGGCGTGGCCTGTTCTCCTTCCCGTGCTGGCCACGCTCTCGCGGCCGCCTGTGTGGCCGTGGCTCTCTCCGCCTCCGGCTCCCTCTACTTGACCTCGTGCACGACCATCCCCGTGGCCTCTGCAGTACCAGTGGCCGCAACCGATGTGCCGTCCGCTTTACCTCTCCAGATCCCTGTGTACGGCGGCGGCGTGGTGGCGGCGAGTCGGCCGGGTGGTGGCGGTCATTGGACGCGGGGAGGACCGGCGGCGGCGGGGGGATCTCGGGCTTGCTCTAAATGGACGGCTCGCTGTCGGATCAGAGCGATGGATCGGCGGTTCTGGTCCCCCTGCTGCAACCGATGGGGAGGGCGGTGGCTGTGACCGCTGCCGTTGGAGCACGTGAGAGAAGCGGGGCTTCTCCTGCACTGGGAGCGCTGAGCAGCGCCTCGTCGGGCAGCAGTTTGTCCATGATGGGCGGCGGCGGCGGCCGTGCGCCAATCGTCGCTGGTGGCTGTAAGGACGCACAAGCACGAGATTGTGAAGATGCTCACGACGGAGGCGGCGACGACGCACACGCCGGCGGTAGTGACTCCATGGTGTTCTGCGGCGGGACCGCATATGGAGCATCGCCCGCTGCCATCGGTTATGGCACCCTGTTTCCTCTTCCTACTGACCCGTTGGGTGGCGGTGCGGGTGACGGTTCTGGTACGCTATCGCTTGTAAAGGCGTCTGAGATGCATCAGCAGGCCGGCGGTTTGGTGCAGATGCGCCGAGAACCAGGGCACGGTCGGGGTGGGCGCAAGCGGGGGTCTGGCCGCAAGACCGAGGTCAACTTTGGGACCGGCCTGCGCCGGGCATTGGGATCGTACTTTGAGCATGCCACGTCGGAAACCAAGGCGCGCGACTGCGGCATTCACATCAACGTGGCCAACGGCAGCATCGCGCGGATGGAGGAGTGGGCGTCGTTGACTGGTCGCGAGGAGGTGTGGCTCATCCCTGGAGTTTTTGGTTTGGTGGGTAGATGGGGGGCTTGGCGACGGGGCGAATCTGGGGAGTGTGTCAGTGCCTGCGTGTGGCTCGGCGGCGATGGGCATGTCCGCTGTACGTGCGTTGGCAGCGATGTTTTTCGAGACGACTGCATGTACGATCGCCGCACGACATGCAAGCATGCCACCATTTTTGACGGCGCGCTGGAGGAGCTCTGCGGCGTCATGCAGCAGCCGGTGGCGGTTGTCAAGCAGCACGTCCTGTCCAACAACTCGGATATGACGGCATCATCGGCGATGGCGTTTCGGGCGGTGGGTGGATTGTACGCTACCATGTGTTCCCATCCCTGTTCTCCTCTGCCCGTCCCGCTGTATTTCACTGCCAAGAGGGCGTCTTGCGTCTTTTGCGCTGGCGGTCGGACAAGGGAGTTCTCTCATATCCTCGACGCCCGCACTAGTGGGGCTCCTTCTTTGGACGTGACATCCAAGCGGTCGCTCGACACTGTGTGCCTGGAAGTGACCTCGGTTTCGTCGCTGTCCCAGCCTTAGTACGACTGTCATGCGGCCCTTCGTGTGAACGCCGCCGTTTTCCAGCTGGCGGTCATCGACCAGCCGTTTGTAGTGCCGGCGCCGAGGATCTGTGACGGGTGCACGCGGCGGAAGAAGGCCCATACCGTTAGCGGAAACTACGTGCGCAACGGGACGATTGCGTTCACCCGGGGCTTTTGCGCACTGTCGGTGCACATGGTTAAGTGCTCTTCGTGCAAGAAGCTGGTCGCGCGGGACGGACGCGAGCACCACATTGTCCTCCTATCGTGGACGACCGCGGGTACGGCCGTGTGGGTGCGGTCGATGGCGAACATGGCGTCGCTCAGGATGGCCCTGACCACGTAGACGACCATGTGCTTGCGAGCCGCACGGCGGGAGGACGCCGCGGAGGCGTCCGTGAGCTCCGCTCCTCGGAGCGTCACGCCGTTAAGCGGGCGATCTCTGCGGGAGGTGGTGTTGGCCGGCTTGAACCTGATGACGGTCGACCTTCACCCTGCACTCTTTACGTGCACGCGGTGCGTGGGAGTCGACGGCCGGTACAGGTGCGTCGCAGGCGACTCGATTTAGGTGGGCTACGGCAGCCCGGCGGCGGAGAACGAGCGCTTTGAGCGCGTCTCCGAGGAGATTCCGGTTAACGAGGAAGCGATCAGGGCAGCGTACATGGTGCGGGGCGAGTGCGTGCGGCGCGTGGTTCAGGATATTCTCAACCCGAAGGGAAAGGCCGTCAAGATATACTCCAGGACGTTGCGCGCGGTGGAGATGGCGATCGGCCTGTCGGTCCCCGGGGCGCTGCCGGCGATGCGCGTACGATCGCTGACGACCAGCGAGGTGGCCATCCGCGACGTGTTGCGGCAGATATGGGACGTGGACGAGGCGGTCGCCAGCACCCTGCAGCAGATGAAAGTATCACTCGTCAAGTACAAGACGAGGAGCACATCCGAGTGCGCCCACTGCATCGCCGCGGCCGCGCACCTTTCGGACTATTTGGCGGCCATGGAGTCGCCCGCGCGGACCGAAGCAAGCATGGCGCAAGCGACGGCCAAGGCGTCGCCCGCGTCGGCCGGGGCCAGCACGACTCCAGTGGCGGCGTTGGCTACGGCGCCGCGCAAGGGTCAACCCGCTCTATCGGTGGCGGCACGTACAGAGACGGCAGGTGCGACGGCGACAAATGAGGCGTCGTTGGTCGCGGGAGCCGACAAGTCGGCGGCTCCGGGCGCTATGACGCCGCTGTTGCCCGACTCTTCCGCTCAGCCGAAGGCCCCTGGTGCTACCGCCGCTCACACAAAGAGGGCTCCATGCGGCCGCAAATCCTTCTCATCTGGAAAAGCCGCCAAATCCAAGGAGTCGCCACACCTGCACCCGTCTCTCCTGGCCATGAGCAGGGACACGTGGAGGGAGCTGTTCTCCTTTGTCACGGCCGTGACGATCGACAGCGTCGCTTTTCCGTTCAGGCGGTCGCACGCAGAGGCACCACGGGAGCTTTCTAACGCCTTGCGCTCGGCGAAGCCAGCCGAAGCGATCGGCGAGATCCTCCAGCAGGCGAAGGCACCCAAGAAGGCTGCAGCGACAATGCGTACGGTGCATCCAACTGCGGCGTCGACGCCGGCGACCAACGTGGCGCCCGCGGCGACGCAGACGGCGGCACCCAACGTGGGTCCCGCGGAGACGCCCGCAGCGGCGTCCACGATGGCGGCGACCACGGCGGCAGCCACGGAGGCGCCCACGGCTACGCCCACGGTCCCTGCTGTGACCATCTTGCGAGACCTGCGCTTTTTGCGCATCGGCTTGAGCGCGGCCCGAGACTTGTTCGGACAGATGCAGGCGCTCGCTGTGCACTCGGCGGCTTGTCTCGATGCGGTTGCTGGCTGCATCGTTGCTTTTTCCAAGGCGTGGCGGAACGGGCCCGACGCAACGGTCGAGTTTGAGGAGACGTGGGTGGCGGGGAACGGAGACCAAGAGAAGCTGGCGGCCAAGCTTCGGCGGCGGTACCCGGGGGCATCTTCACTCCCTCAACGCACCGGCATTTTTGCACTCTCCTTGCCGCAGTGTCTCCCGGAGCTCTTTGCGTGGCAGGAGGTGGTCCGGACAGGCATATGCTCCAAACATTACGCCCACGCGCACAAGTTATCGCCTGGCGCCATGACGTTTTGCTGCGCCTGTACCAACCCGCTGATCCTAGCCTTCTCGGTGCTCGACAGGAAGGAGGCCCCGCAGGTTCTCCTACACATGCTCGCCACGCGCTTTGGAAAGATACCCCACTTTTTGATCTACGTCTTCGGGTGCGGGGCCTTCAGGGCCGCGTTGGGAAACGTGGCGTAGCTCATTTCGGACTGCAAGATCCTCTACGACCGCTTACACATCTTAAATCACTTGTGCTCCGACCTCTTTGACCCGGGCTCCTACACGGCCATCGACGGCGTCGACACCGGGTCTCCCGAGCAGCGGAATGCGCCGATCAGGAACATCCAGAATTCGCTGCGGGGGATGGGGGTGCAAAACTACACGGCGCTGTTGGCCTACCAGACGGCCACACTCAACCACGAGGCCCAGATGAGGGCGAAGTTGGGCGTCAAGCGGCTACCGGACGATGCCGACGTGTCGGGCGAGTACTTTTCGCAGTTCTCCTGCGCCGGCTGCATCGACATGGCCGCGCGTCTCACCGACGACGTCGATGACATGGGAATCCAGTCGCCGGCCTCGGCCGACGAGGGAAGCGTGCAGTTGCTGAGGGAGACGTCGTCGTCGGACGGTGGCTACTCGGCGGACGGCAGTGACGAGGACGTCAGCGTGCTTGTGCCCGCGGATGAAAGCACCAAGGACGGCGACGGGGACGCAGGCATGCTTCTGCCCGCCGTTGGCAGTGCCGAGGACGGCGGTGGGGACGGCGGCGTGCTTCCAGTTGCCGACGGCAGCGCCGAGGGCGTCGACACAGACCCCAGCCTGCCTCCACGTGCTGACAGGTACGAATCCCCCTGCCTCACGAGTGATTCTGGATCTTCTTCTTCGTCTGGCCTGACCCCGACCCAGAGTGACCTGGAGTGACCGCTACACCACTGTTTTTTCTCTTGCCTGTATGCCATCGACTTGAATTTTCTTCCCTTCCAACCGCTCCTCCGTACACACCCTACCATTGTCGCCTCCTCAAAAAAAGGACACGATCGAGTGACACGTCTATGCTTCCGGCTGCAACCACACAGTCGCACTGCCATCGAGCACACCGGCAGCATGCATCTCCTTGGCCATGTACTTTCGCGCGGCGCTTCTGACCTGGACCAGCGCCTTCGTCAGGCCCCTCACTCGCAGCCCAGCGAGTGTGCGGCACCGCCACAGTGCTGTGTACACCAGGCCGCACGTGGACCACGCGTCCTGCATGAAGTCCACCTCCACCGCGTCCAGGTTAAAGTCCTGCGCACGGTGTACGGTCAGAGCCCAGCCAAGGAGCAGCGGAATTTGTTAGCAGAAAACCAGCTCACTGCCAGCGGCGTCGTACACTGAGAAGCGCTGGCGCTCCACCTCCACGCTCTCCCCCTCCATCATGCACACAATGAACGCCATCGACTGCCCCTCCCCCGACTCCCCAGCCCGGTACCCAAACCCAACGATATGGCCACGTGTGCCCGTCGGGAAGCGCCCCACCCTCCGCATTACAATCACCGGGCGCGACACTTTGGCCAAGAAGGTTGGGTCCACGAACTCGTGGAGGTCCACCAGCGCCCGCGCCTGCTCCGCTGGGTCGGTCGCGACCATCACCGCGTCGTTGGGGAACTTGAACAGCGGCTCGTAGATGGCGCCCAGCCTGTCGCGGTTGATGTCGTGCGCGGCCGCCTTTAGGATGCGAAGCTTGGGAATGTCGTCCCGGGCGACGCCTGGGGGGGGGAAAAATTTCTCCCACGTTGCGTTGACTGCGGCCCCGTCGGCCGCCGTGTGGCACCTCCACCTCAACCGGTCCAGCAGCGCGAGGAAGGCGTCGTCGAGCTGCCGGTGCCGCCGCTGACACAAGCCACTCGTCCAAAGTGGCCGTGAAACGCCGACCTCCACGTTGCGCACCTAAAGACCCAACTGTTCATGGAAACGTCTGTCACTTTAACGGGGGCGCCTTCGAAGACATCGCCCGCGCCAGGAAAAGAAGCAGACAAGCAAAACAGCACGGTAACAGCGCGGCGGCGGGAAAGAACGGGAGAAACGCACCCAATGGAGTCAGCGCGGTCCCATTTTGAGATGAACACACTTGAGGAGACGCGAAGGATAGCAAAGACCACGCAAGCTTCTCACAGAGAAGGCTCTTACAACGTACGGACACTCTGGCATCCCCCAAAAGGGCGACCTCTCAGGTGCGCGGGACCCTCGTGCCGCATGACGTGAGCCATGCGTGTGAATAGCGACGCTGCCATGGTTGGAGCCTCGTCCACAAAGACCACACGAACGCGGTTGAGCTCTTCGCAGAGTATGGGCTCCCCCCAGGCCTGCTCCAGCCAGTCGTTCCTGTTCAAAGGCCTCACGTCCCATCCAAAGAAGCTGTGGATGGTTCGGCCGCCGACACCCACCGCAGCCGTCCCAGAAAGTGCAGTAATAGCGACCGCCCCCCTGCCCCACCGACGCACGGCACGGAGCATCATCTCCCGAAGGAGCACGCTCTTCCCACTCCCCGCGCGGCCAAGGACTGCTACATTGCGCCCACAGTCAAACATCGTCATGGTTCGCTCTTGTGCCGCATCCAGAACGCAATCCATGACCGGCTGTCACGCCCCCGACCACAGCAAACGCACGGCAAAGCGCGATTGAAAATAGGCGCGCGAGACGACCGCAAGTATCACGGTGCTACCGACGTGATGGGAAACCCGGGAAACAAAGAAGCGCACCCGCGCCCGCTTCCAGCGACGCACCCTGCCGTTGAAAGTTCGGTGCAGGGGACTCCAGGCGCAACGTACTCAATGAACTAAGGACATTGACACAGGTCTGCTTCTGAAGAGGCTCGACGTGGCTTTTCAGCCACGCATGATGGCGCGCCATGAAGTTCGCAGCGCTCATGGGCTGTGAAAAAAACAGCGTTCAATGGAGGCCGCAGCGTGGCACGAGGAACAGCGAGAGCCGTTGCGTTGGGCAAGCGAGCGACAGCCGGGCGATCCAAAAAGGAGGCAGCTAGGCCGCGTCGTCGGTAGGCCTCGTCCATTGTCCGGAAAACATCTGCTCCATCCTCGGGCTTCAGTGCGACCTCGGATCGTAAAAACATAATTGAAGACAAGGAAGTGGCAGCACTTGATGGGGGTCGCTTCTTTCGCGTGCCCGTCGAGAGGAGCCGACTGCTCTTCCTTACTGCGCTCGGCCATGCTGTGAGCACGAGATAAAATGATGGGCAGCGTCCACTATCCGTACAACAATCTCATACCAATGTTTTGTAGGTGGACTTCCAGACAAGCCAGGAAGCACCCGTACAGACTGGTACGGTTGCGGTTACGTGTAAGACGGAGCGGCGCCAGAGGTCAGGACTGACTTCACTGCGACGAGTGACAGCAGAGGACCTCCTGTTGGATGGTCAATATCACTTTCGGACCCCCAGTGCGTTCCCGAGAGACAGATAGGCAGCAAGTGCACGCAGGATGCCTACTGACATGATGGAGAGGGCATGCCAAGGGGTGTGTCACCACCGCAGCGGGCTGTCTTGGTCTTTTTCAGGCCTTATGGAGAGCCGGTACATGCTCTTTTCCAATAAAGCACGCGGGAGGGCGAGAATCTGGTATGCGCGTGGGACCTCATGACTCCCATATTTACCGCTGTGAACCGGCTTGCAACGACGTCGGGAGGCACCCAGCCGTCTGCAAGCCAAAACTGAACTTGTGTCGCGCATTTTCGGGAAAGCACAGTCTGGGTAAAGTGATTGTGCTCTTTCACGCTATGTGCTTGGAATGGGCAGCACATGCTTGCTTCATGATCTACCGGCTGCTACAAAACAGCCAAAGTGACAGATAGGTGCCCCTGTGAGTTCCTCAACTGGTACCCTACCCACCGGTAAACAGGTACACTCTAGGTGTACCAAGCGTCCATGCGCCCCAGTTCTTCTGGGAAACGAACCCTTCTGGTGACGCTCAGGACAGGTAGTTTTGTTGGATTTTCCCTCTTTGCGTGGGCGCTGTGAGAGGGTCCCAGTCCGTTTAGGACAGGCTGGTGCATGCAAATGGAAGGTTGAGGTCTGTTCGGTCAGCTCCACGAATCTTATGCAATATTTATCGCCCTGGAGAGCATCCAACGCTCTCCGCGTCAATAGTAGTGACCGGTGCAGAAGCGTGGTGCGCAATCACTCCCACGGGTCCCTTTGATTGATGAGTGGCTCTCCATGCATTGTGGACGCATCGTCTTGTCTGGTTGTATCGTGCTTTAGACCTCTTGAGCATGAGAGCGAGGGGCGACTTGCAAACAGTCTGTGGTGAACATTGCCGCGAAGCGTCCATTAACAGCAGCCATGCACACATTGTACTGGGGAATCAGGCTGTGTGCGAAACAGGGACGTAGTAGTGGACGCGGTCGCACCTTGGAAACAGCAGCGTGTGGCCTGGGATGGCGAGAGAGATATTAGCGCGTGCCACGAGACAGCGGCTGGCTAGGGGTGGGCCGGTATTGCGGCAGCCCTCCCACAAACGTGCTCCAATGTGTCCTGGCACGGCCAAAAACCCATGTGAGGGACCTTTATGGGCTCCGTCCGTACTGGGGTGCGGCGCTCTTGACGGCCTGCATCAGGCGGCGACAGAAGTGCCCTTCACCCCTTTGAAGCAAGACGTAATTTCGAGTGGGTGGGCTATAACTCCACTATCAACGCCATCAAATGTAATCATATGACACACACTGATTGGAGTAGCTGGATTTGAGCGCCGACGTCGGAGGAGTTCGCCGTCACAGCACCGATTGACAGAGGTCCCAATGGGAGTGAAACCGGTTGTTTCTCATGAACTGCGGCGCCCGGCCGGCGCTCGTTTCTAGGATCCCCACACTTGCGTCGCCTCCCGCCGTTATTTCCGCCTTTTTTCCCTTATCACACGCAAAGAGCTGATGGATCCCCCCGCCGTCAGGGTGGCCCCCGCCGTCAGGGTGGCCAGGCCGCTCATTCTTGGTGGACGCCCCCGCTCCCTCTGCCCCCCACCTGTGCGTCATCGCCCCTTGCCTCGGCCGCCGCAGCCACTACCGGCCACTGCCGAGAGACGGCCACTGCCGAGGCGCCGTCACGACATAAGGCCATTGCCGAGGTACGGCAGCTGCGGAGGCGCCGTCACCGCAGAGGCGCCGTCACCGCCGAGGCGCCGTCACAGCGAAGGTGCTGGACGGACACTGCTCAAAGCTGTGACACCTGCGAAAGGCCTCCGCGGGGCCACCAAGACCTATTTACCCTCCCCCCTTGCCCCACTTGTGCTCTCTTACTTGCGGCTGCGGCTGCCGTGCGGACTCCCTCATTCCCCCCGCCCCCCACCTGTGCGCCCTTTCCTCCTGCCGCCGCGGCCACCGTCGAGGCGCCGGCCGGCGACCGCACAAGGCCGTGGCGGCCTTTGTGGGGCCACCGCTGCCAATCCCCACGCTCCCCCCTCCTACCCACGACCTGTGGCCTCGCTGGCGGCTGCCGCGGCGAACGGAGACAACACCAAATTGTCTTTCGTCCCCCGCTGAACGCCCCGTCGCTCGTCCACAGGACAGCCACGCTTGCGCCTTCCTCGCTTCACCCTGTTTGTTCCCCCCCCCAACGACAGCGCCGCCATGTCTGGGCGGCGCTCCGCTCTGAAGCTGGCCGGGAACGGGCCCTGCTGGGAAGCAGCAACAGTGGAGGGCAAGCGGGGCGCCCCTAGTGGCCGACTTGAGGCCCCCTTTCCCGTGGACCGCACAATCCACTACTTCTGGAGGCTGCTCGACGGCGATGGCTACGCCACAATCCTGCTCTGGGACGCGGTAAGGCTGCTCGCCAGCGATGGCTTACGAGCATAACCGACGCGTTTGGCATTCGAGGTGGGGTGAGCAGTCCGTGGCTTCGCCGCGCTCCTTGTTGTTGTCACCTCGCAATGGCGGCCCGTGGTGTTTCACTTGGTGCGCATGGGTGGCGTGTCGCTGGTGGTGATAGAGCTTTTTAGGGACAAGCGCGTGCACAAGTGGGGCATCGGGCACGCCACCCTGTACAAGGTGCTGTGCCCTCTCTTCCCCAATATTAGCAGGATTGAGAACGTCGCCGTCGATGCCCTCGTGACCGACCCGCTTCGTATTTCTTCGACGCGCTCTTCGCTTTCTGATCTGTTCTTTCTGTTTATAGGCGAGGTGGTTCCTCTACAGCGCCATCTGCGGGCAAACGACTGGACCGCGCCGCTGTCTTTGTACCACCTGCGGATGTGTGCTTTGAATGGGCACTGTTGTCATCGTCTGGCCCATATGCTCTGGTGATTGCGGATGCTGTTTCGTCTCGCTGCCCATTGCGTCGTCGCGTCTGTCGCTTTCCTGTTTTCTCTTTTCTTTTTCGAAGTCGATGATCCCTGTTCTTGTCATGTATGGCGGGATGTGTTCCCGCCGTGTGTCAATACCTACATGCTTTCACCTGCTTGTCACGAAGCATAACAACATGGCACGCGCACCGCGCAACAGAAAGGATGCATATTGCCAGCAGCATCAAAAAGAAAAAGATACACATGCACGCGACCATAGAACAACATGGGGGGAACGTCCTCGTACGACAGATGCCGGCGGTCCCACAGAAAGATCAACGCTGGCTTTTTATTCTCATGCACAAGGTTTTTGAGCGTGACAGGCGGCCGCAGCAGCTTTCTCTTAAAATGCTGCTGGAGCAGTTACATGTACGCGTCGGTGTTGTACAGGATTTCCATTGCCGTGTAGGCGACGACGCCCGCTTCGGCCTCCAGCTCTACGGCATGCAGGCGAACGGAGGGCATAAACTCCGCAACCTTGACGGCGTCAATGGGATCCCCACGGGCGGTGGAGGACGCGGGCTGCACAGGCCCAATCAAAAAGGCGGTGCCCAAACGACGCGCCAAGGGAAGACGCGGTGGCACGTCCCAGAGCTTGACCCTCGGACTGAGCTACTAGAGACCAATAGAAGAACGGAAGAAATGGGGCGGCTTAGAACAATCGTCCGACGTGAAGCACAAACGTGTACAAGCATCCGTCAGAAAGCGGCTCGGTCGCCTCCGTCACTGGCACTGACCCTAAAGGCTAGCGAGTGATACCCGCACAAGCAACATGAAGCCCACACAGAAAGCGCACCCTAACAGTAGCGACGGCCAGACGACGTAAGCGCCCACGCAGCTGCCCAAACGGGCAGGAACAATCTTCCCGCTCGCGCACACGGCCACCAAGGGATCCACACGCGCGGTGGCAACGCGGGAGGGCAGCACCGCCACATACTCGGCCGAGAAGGCAACGCCCTCCAGCTCGTGCACGTCAGCTTGCACCAGACCAACCGCCATGACCCCACCCTCGTGACCACGGAGGGCATGCTCCTTGGGAAAGTCCACCTGCAGCTCACCAGAGGGCACCAAGTAGTAACTCGGAAGGGGGACTGGAGGGACAAGAGTCGCGAAGGAAGTCGGGCGAGAATCGGAAGGAGGAGCCGCAACAGAGAGCCGAAGGCGCCGCCTCGGTGATCTCCCCTCAATACCAGCATCAACGTCTGCATCGGCATGGCGGCGTCACAGTCCACCACATAAATCACGGTGGCCACCGCCAGCTTCGTTGCCACGGATGAGGGAAGCTGCGCTGCCAGCTGCAGCCTTGGCACCAGCCATTCTTCCACCAGCGGCTGCTACGGGGTGGTCAGCGCCGCCAACGGCAAGGCAGCCGCCGAGGCCGATGCCTCGACAGCCAATTCGGACACGAGCTGCCGCAGCGCCAACAGAGATGGGGCCGACGGCGCTGTGCATGGCGCCGGCAAAAGCGCCCCCGCAGGCTGCTTCGGACGCGCAGGTGGGAGGCATCATTCTCAGAGATGGAGACGCCAGCAGTGAAGGCGTGTTAAGCCGAGCCCCTGCGGATGTGGCAGCAGGGCTCCAGGCGGGAGAAAGATTCAGCGGCGCCCCTGCTGCTCTCGGGCAAACAACCGCAACCGCACCAGAAGCAGCTCACCCACGGGCTGCGGCTCTCCAATCGACGGCCGCATGGCCTGCTTCGTCCGCCCGCCCGTCCCTGGCAGAGTGAGCCCCGTCGACTACCGCTCCGCCGCCAGTGGAGCCACACCGGGCTGTTCACCTGTGACCGGGGGCTTCATGCTCATGGTCTTACGCTCCCTCACCACCGGTGGCACCACCGTCAGCGGGGCGCCCCGCGGAGGCTCCCCGACCTTCCTCCGCACGTCGGTCGTGCCCCACCCCCCCGCCTGCGGCGCGCCCGTCGTTGACACGCCCTTCGGCGGCTCCCCCGCCTTCGTCCGCACGCTGCTGGTCGCGCCCCCCCCCATGTGCAGCGCGACCGTCGTTGGCACGCCCGCCGGCAGCACCCGCGCCTTCATAATCACTCTGCTGGTCGGCCCCCCCCGCATCTGCAGCGCGGCCGTCGCTGGCACGCCCGCCGGGAGCTCCCCCGCCTTCCTCCTCACGCCGGTGGTCGGCGCCCCCCCCACCTGCGGCGCGCCCGTCCTCGGCGTGCTCGTCGGTAGCGGCCCCACCGGCTGCCAAACCCGGATCATTGGCGCATCCGTGCCCACATGCGGCGTGCCGGTCTGCGGCTCGTCCGTCGACGGCGTCTCCGCCCTCGACCGCACGTGCGTCGTCGGCGGCCGCCCCACCTGCAGCCAGAAGCGCGCTTTTGGCTGCTCCACCATCCCCCGCCGCACGCCCGGCGGCATGGCTGTGGGCGGTGGCCCTACCATTGGCCAAACCCCGGCCGTCGGCGGACCCCCCCTCACCGGCGGTATGGCCGTCCGCGGCGGCTCCCCCATCACCGTCGGCACGCCCGACGGCGGCTCCATCAGCTTCCGCAGCCCTGTCGTCGGAGTGTACCCCGTCGACGCTGTCTGAACCCGCAGCCGCAGCCTCTCCACCAGCGGTGGCACAACCGGTGGCGCTCCCACCTCCCCCACTTCCACCAACTGCGCCGGCTCCAGCTTCCACAACGCCAGCATGTCGTGTTGTTGATGGAGCGCGCTCGCCTCGCTTGTAGGCGTGCAGGACGTAGATGTAAAAGGGGTCCTTGACGTGCACGGCCATGTACATGATGAGGGCCAGCCCCCACACGAGTTCGTCCTTCTTCGACGGGTTGTCAAGCTTCAACGCTATCTCTTGATTCTTGAGTAACGAGTACTCCACAACGACGCCCACGCACACGCGGGGAAGGATGTAACGATACACTCAGGATTGAACACTCACGCCCAATCGAGAAGCTACAGAAAAGCGCATCAAAGAGAGAGAATGGCCAACGTCTGAGCGAGCCACCTTCATTTCTGCCGGACACCATGAAGTCGACCACGTCCTTCACTTCGTCCCGAAAGAAAGCAACCGTCCGCGCCTGCTTCGCCCCCAAATCAGAAGGCATATCCGCGTGAAAGGATGCCTGCGCCTCCAGCTTGGGTTTTCGGTTCCGCCTACCCAGAGAGGCCACCGCATTGCTGTTCATGCCCGCGCCGACAAATTGTGGCAGCGCCACGTAGTGGGGCAGCAGCGAGGTTTCCTCCTGGCCTCCCCCCCGGTCTTCCTACCCCGCGTCGTCCGCAGCTCCACCCCCTCTGCCTCCACCAACACCGGCGCCATCGGCGCCCGCCGCTTTTTTTCCGCCCCCGTCGTTTGCAGCTTCCCCGCGACGGCCACGCGCGTTTGAAGCGTGGTCTCCGTCACCGTCTGAATCCGCCGCACCACCGCCACTCCCCGTCGTGTCCACCGCAGCTTCTCCGTCCCTGCCCAGCGCGTCCCCCACCGCCGCGCCACCGTTTGCGGGCGCGTCGCCTGCCGGTGTGACGCCTTGCTGCGCACCCGCACAACCCCCTGCTGGCATGACGCCTGCCAGCGCTCCGTGATCAGCCGCGTCTGTTGTTGCCACGGCAGCGACCAGCATGGCGCCCGCTGGGGCTTGCACGTCCGCCTCGCCGTCCAGAAGGGAGCCTGCCGGTGTGGTCGACATCGCGGGGGGGGGAATGCGCTCAGTGGCATTTTCTCGCGGTGAAGAAGCGAGAGTGCGCGAAGGGGGGAAGGCGGGGAGGGTCGAGGGCGATGCACCAGCGGGAGGAGAATGGGGGCGGGTAACAGGAGATAGGTGTTCAGGGGGCGATCCAAAGGGAGGGCGTGGGTTGCGTGGGGGGAAATCGTCCCCAGCACCGGGCAGTAGAGCGGGTGGTGGTGAGTCGGATGGTGGAGGAGGAGGATTGGTGGGGGGGGGTGGTCGGCCGGGTGGAGGAACAGACAGTTGTCGGGAAGGGAGGGGAGCGGAAACAGTGGGAGACTGTGCACGATGAGGCGATGGGCCAGAAGGGGGACACCGATGGGGCAACCAGGCAGGGGTGCCGGCCCTCGAACCAAGCACAGCCGATGTGCGCGACGCGAACCCGTCGCCGCCGTCGCGCACGCGCCTGACACACGCAAGCACTTCCTGAAAAGCAACCGAGAGGGACGTATGGGCCAAGGCTTGGTATGAGCGCAAGCCCGTTCCGTGTACAAGATTGATCGTCCCATTGGAAAGCTCAACACAGCATACCAGCGTTGGCGCGTCTTGCGCGCCGTCCATCCTCTTACAGGTGAACTTCAGCACGCCGTGCAAAGAAAGCACCTTCGGGGCACAATCCGACGGCCCCATGCCGCGCAACCCCCGCCAATCTCGCCCCCCTCGCACGTGCCCGCGCACCGCTCCACCACACCTCAGGAGGGGCACCTGTCTCGGTGGTAGCAAGCGACCGTCGGGATTCACGTCGACGCTCGGTTGGTCGCCCCGCAAAGACGAGGAAGCCCGCGCGGCAAAGACGAAGTGATGGGCACGTCGGCATGGCCCGACCGAACTCGGAGCGCGCCCCGCCCCCGCACGTCCCGCCCCGCACGCTCCTCCCCGCGTGACACGCGGCCCGATTACGCCATGAAAAAGCCGTGACATCGAGAAAATACAGGTGTATTTGTGCAGCGAGGCCTGGAACGAATGTCCGTACCTACCTAACAGACTGCGACACACAACCATAGAGCGGGCCCAACACACACCCTGATGCGGGCCCAACACGCACCCTATAGCGAGGTGGAACACACACCCCATTGGCCAGATATCCTCGCGGAATGTGCCGGACAGCCTCGCGGCGTTCGGCGAGCCTTTACGGCACATTCCGCGACGCTGTGGTTTCCACATCTCGCGACCGAGAGTATGAATATACAGCCGCTCTCCAAAACACCTCGCACTGCGCTCGAACCCACGATCTTCGAGAAAGTGGGGCACACATGGTGCGTGTCCAAAAAATGAGACATGCTCACTCACTGGAGAACTGACACGTCACTGCACGGGGCCATGCGGGGTGGGGAACAGGAGAATTCTCTACTCATCTCCATGGAAAGAGCCTTTCCCGAGGCTTTCTTGGCTGAGAGCTCGCTAGTTCATGCCTGTGGGTCCCGTTCTGTGGTCCTCTTATGGTGCGTGTCCAAAAAATGAGACATCGCGGTTTTTCTTTTCCTCTCGGCGCACTGGCCTTCTGCAGCGGTCCGATAATGTAATGTGACCCACTAGGACATGATTCTTTGCCAGAACGGCCCCTGACAGTGCTAGCAGAGGCGGCACCTCCTGAGCTGCCATGGGGGGATTTGTCATTCATTGCGGCTTCGGCAGGAGACCATCACGCCCCCGAATCGAATGGACTAATACTAGGGCAGGCATGTGCTGACAATTTGTGCGCGAAGAAATGGGCACCACCTTGCCAATAAAAACGAGAAAAAGACCGCCATGTAGCCCCCTGTGAAGAAAACACGAGTTGGGACACCCCTCATCGAAGCTCCAGCTAGCACATGAGCTTAGGCGTTGCAAACCTGTAACCCAAGAACCTGAAAAAGGCTGGCTTCAAGATCGGGGTTATCTGAGAGGTCCACAGAACAGGGCCCACAGCCAGGTACTAAGAAGTTGTCAGCCAAGAACGTCTCGGGAGAGGCTCTTATCATGGAGGCCAGTCGAGAAGTTTCTCGTACCCCACCCCACCTGCCACCGTGCAATGATGTGTCAGTCCTTCAGAAAACGCGCATCTCTCATTTTTGGGACATGCACCACGGTAAATCAAGAACTTGGAGACAGTCTTTTTCAGGCTCTTCGGGGTGCACGATTGCAACTCATGGACCTGTGTGCTAACGACGGCTTCAAAGAGGGATGTCCCAAATCATTTTCTGGCTCTAGGGGGCTACAGGCCGTTCTTTTTCATGTTTTTATTGGCCAGCAACCACCGCTCGTTTCTTTTACTGTATGTCAGGTCGAGCTGGCTATAGTACAGTATTTCTCCAATGCTGTCCACCCTTTTTGTTGCCAGAAAACCCCCCAAGTAGCCTTTTTTTTTCGTGCAAAAGATGGAAGAATCGCCCTTTCTGCCAGCGCAATGATGTCTCGTTACTATGCATGGGTGCATGGTAAAGGAAGCTACAGGAATGCAGAAAGACTATATCCTTGGAAGTGATTTGCGAGCATGATTGTCATCTGTCAGACCAGCACGGCATGTTCATGCTTTGCATGAGTGGGGCCGCAGATGGTCCGATTCAATGCGCGCTTGTCGCCACTGTGACGAGGCCCAACCCAGTCAGATGTTGTCAGCTGTCACAAGAAGGCCACTCTACACGAGTGAAACGCTTCAGAAAAGCCGATGGGCCGAGAAAAAAGAAAGGTTCTGGGATGTCTCATTTTTGGGACAAGCACTATTCCAGAAGTGTACTACGACTCGTACTAGAGTAGTTTTCGTGTACAGGGGGGTTCCAAAAGTTTAAGACCGAATTGGCCATTCCGCCCAGGAACCAGGTCAACCAAGCGACATTTGGTCTAGGAAAAGTGGCCTCTAGAGACTGTGTATTACGATTGACTTAGTACTTGGTCGCGTGACCACTCGCTACCGCCAGAGCCCCCACCCTCCGCGGCATCCCCTCCGACAAACCCGCAAAGAGAGAGTCAGGCAGACGGTCCCACGCCGCGCACAAGGCATCAAACAACATGTCCAACGTGGTGGGTGGCGCCGGGCGGGCACCCAGACGCCGCTCGATGACGCTCCAAACGTTCTCAATCGGGTTCATGTCTGGATCTGAGGAGCCCAGTCGAAGCGCTCCAGTCCGTGCAAAGCCATGTAGAACCTCACCGCACGAGCCATGTGGGGCGCACAGTTGTCATCGAGCAGCTTGAAGTTGCTTGTCCCACCGTGCTTGGCCTCCGCAAGCGGGAGAAGGTGGTTGTGCAAAATGTCGATATACTTGTGTTGGTTCTAACGCCCCCCCACGCGTACCAGAGGCGTCCTGCCGCACGCAGAGAATCCCTCCCACACCGACAGGCTCAACCGAACTGACGTGAAGGATGGGCGGAGGCATGCTCGCAAGTAGCGCTCCGTTGGACGCCGCCAGACGTGTGCTTTGCCTCGCGCTGGCCGCAGCGTAAAAGTGCTCTCATCGGGAAAACGCACCTTTTCCCCAGTCCTCGGGGGTCCAGCCACTCTTGTCTCGCGCCCACTTCCGTCGCAGGGCCACGAGGCGGGGCGGCAAAAACGGCTTTTTGACTGCGGCATAGCTCCGCAGGCAGGCGCTGTGGAGGTAGCGACGCACGGTGCTCTCGGTCACCAGGCGAGCCACAGATTGGTTGAAATCTTATGTCAGCTGGGCCAGGGACTAGTTGCGGTGGCGGTAGACCAGAAACTGCAACATGCGGGCGTCAAGAGCGGAGAGGAGGCGGGTGCGACCGCTGCGGCGGCGGCGCCCAGCCATCCCGTCGCGCCGCACCCGCGCGGCAGTGGTCGCCGCTGTGCTCAAAGGCAACTTGAGATGGGAGAAAAGGCAGGCATTGGAAAACGTTGAGTTTACCAAAACAGCTGTGGCCGCCCGGGCGGCGGCGGGCACCTCCTCGGAGCCCTGGTGGCGCGGCATGGTTGCGACTGGGAAGAAAGACGACGCCTCCGCCCCCCCTTCCCCCCCCATCAGTGGCATCGAATCGGGCGGTTACAACTAGGAGGAGAGGGGCCCGATGATGCCATGTGACGTGTATCTAATTGATGAGCTGCAGAAGAAAAAAGAATCCGGAATCATCCAGAAGAAAACAAGAAGTACAAAGAGAGTCCTCAGTGTACAGAAGAACAATGGGTGTGCGCAACAGCGGGTGCACACACCGACCCAGGGGGAATTTGAGGGAGGGCAGAAAAACATCTGACGTGCGGGGGCCGAGGGAGCAGGGAGGAGAGCCGCGGGCGCCGTCTCTTCATGCGGTCTGGAGGCGCATCCGGACGTCCCGCCCGTGTGGCTACAGGCAAGGGGCTGCTAGAGCAGCCGTGTGCCACAGAAAACGGATTTCCTGTGCGATCCGATCCTCTCAGAATAACCCCGGTGGAGAATGGGAGCACGCCCATTCCCCGGCCACGTTGCTATCTCTTTCGCCCCACCCCGTGTTAGTCGACGCCCGTTGTATTAAATATCCGTCGGACAAGACAGTACGGAGGGGTTACTTCTAGGAGGAGAGTGGCCCGCGTATGCCAAAGAGATATAGAGTACGCCCGCCTGCACTATCTTGGGAGCAGGCGGGCGAAGAAAAATCTATTATACACGGACGGGACCGTGAGCGCCGAGATATAGGCAGCCGCCAACGAGGGCTCCGTGGTGGCGCTCAGAGCCGAAAAGGCGCCCCAGTTGACGCCGGCCGCGTTGGCCGACGTGGCTCCGCCGGACTTGAGGGAGTGCGACGCGTACACTGCGCCGACGGAGCAGGTGACCTGTAGGCGCCGCAGGCCGTCCCTCAGGCAGGTTGTGATCACAGCCCACGCCGCGACCGTCGCACACGTCGTGAAAAGGCGGGCCGACGGCAGACTGGTCGCGGCGCGGAAGTCCGTCACCCAGCGGGTGAGCAACGCAGACGGCAAGTCGACGCCGTCATGCACGGATGGGGGCATGCAGCGGGTGAAGAGGCCTCGGTCGGCCTCCGGCTTGTGCCTCGGCACCTGGTAGTCCGCCGACCCGTCGACACGCACGTCGACGTCGCCTCGGGTGAGCCGGGTATTTTCGCTGGCCCGGCGCATACACCAGAACTGCAACACGACGGCGGTTAGCTGGTGGCGAAGGGGCAGAGCCGAGCGTATCGCCAACTCGGCGGGGAGGGGGAACCGGACGGGCTTGATAACCGGACGGTACCGGAGCCCGGCACGTCGCGAGTCGGCCTTGGCCTCGCGCTCCGACGCGTGGTCGCACGGATTTGGCTGCCCCGCGGCCAGGAGCCGCTTGCGGATGGCAGCCAGGCAAGGCGTGAGGGAGATCTCGACGACCGATTTGCCACGCCAAAGGTGTCCCACGTAGGCGAGCACCGTGTCGGTTGCGGCTGGGAGAGGGAGGCGCCCACGCGCGACACAGTCGTCCTACAATCGCTCCCACAATCCCCCGTAACGCGCCGCCGTCGCTTCTACGACACTGTTCAGGCGGAGCCAGCGAGCAGCAGTGGCATCAGCGCCGTGTCTGGGCGAGGCACACGCCAACACCCCCCGCTGTTCGCGACGCCATGCCATCGCCCTTGACGTCCGTTGAACCGGAGGCGGCGGTGGTCGGCGCGCGCGCGGCGCGTTTGACGGGCAGAGATCTTAAGGCGTGGACCGTGTCCGTCTTCGGCGCGTGCGTCTTGGTGCTGAGCCGTGCGCACCGCGCTTTGAGGGAGCTGGCACAGCGGTCGACCGTGTGTGGGCCAGACCGGCGCTGCAACACCGAGAAAACATGTCCGGGATCCTCCAGTCGTGGCGGTCTGACTGCCGGGACAGAGCATCCGCCCACACGTTGGCCACGGAGGGCAACTAGGACGCCCGTAGCGTCACGCGGTACTGCTACGAGACGGCCTGTAGCTTGCGATACTCTCCCATGAGCGCAGGTGAGCCGCTGGAGAAGCCTTGGATTATGTGCATGGCCACGCGGCTGTCGACGCGCAGCCGGAGTAAGCCCTCCTCGCCGAGGAGCTGCGATAAGAACTCCAGAAGGCATAGCCGCACCGCCGCCACTTCTTTCACGTGTATATGAAGGTCGCGTTGCGCCATGGTAATACCGCCCGCCGCCAGCAACAGTTGGTGCCAATGACCTCCCCACCCGTAAGGGGACGCGCCCGTTGACAACGTCCCCATCGTTTTGGGCCACAGCGCCCGGCCGACGCCCGGCTCCCTGTTCAACTTGGAGAACCAGGTCAGGTCGTCGACCGCCCCGTGCGACAGGCGCGCCATCGGCCTCTTGAGGGACTGGCAGTCGTACTGGCGCCGCAGGATGAAGCGTGCGGACGGGAGTGCCTGTTGGCACTACACGGCCATCCCGGAAAAGCGCTGCAAGGTCTTGGAGGACGCGCGGCGGGAGCGGCGTCGGGACGCCAAAAGGAGTGCCTTGGCGCCGCTGACGAGTTTGGCCAACCGAGGCGGCGGCAAGAGGACCAGCTGCCTCGCCGTGTCCAGCAGGTAGCGCAGCAGTGGGAGGCAGGTCGTGCCGATCGGAAACCGCTTTGCCGGCTGCACGGGGATGCCGAGCCGCTGAAGCAGCGACGGGATGTCGACACGCCCTGCCGTGGCCGCTGCCCTGGAAGAGAGGCGGGCCCCCCCCCCGCTGGCGGCGAAGTCGTCTACATAGGCATCTATCTCGTATCCTCTCAGCCGCAAGGCCGCCACCACCGGCAGCATCAGCTTTTCGCAGACCCACGGGCTGAGCGGCATGCCGAAAGGTTGCACCCGCGGCTCGTACAGCACGCCCGCTACGACGAACCGAAAGTATTCTCGGTCCTCCGGGCGTAGGCGGATGTGGTATAAGGCGCCGAATACGTCCCAGGAGACGATGTGGTCGCCCGGGAAGAGCGTCGACGGGAACGATTAAAGCTTCTGGTACTTGAAGATCCGCCATCGGATGTGGAGGTTGATCATTCGCAGTTCGATGACCAGCCCTGGCTTGGAGCCGTACACCACAAACGTCGGCGACACCAAAGGGGCGCCGGCGCCCGCCGCGGGGGAGATCCTCGAGGCGTACCCCGCAGCTACCCACCGCTCGAGCTCCGTCTCGGACCACAGCCGCCGTTCGGCGGGCATGGTGCAGCCCTTGGACCTGGTCGGCGGCGGGCGCGACGCCCAGCGCACGCGAAACCCAAACTGAACTGTCCGCAGGACCCAGTAGGCCGCGTCCACCGCAGCCCAGGTGGTCAACGCAGCAAAGGGCGTTGAGTAGGGCGCGTCGGCGACTGCCGCCGCGTCGGCCTCGTGCTCCCACAGGGCTTGCCGCCGCCTCCGAGAATCGGAGCGGCGGCGCTTTCTTGCGTTGTTGGGCGGAGCGCCCCCCGGCAAGCGAAAGGGCGCCCCCGGCCCCTGTGTTCGACGAGGGCTCCGTATCGCCGAAAGGCCGCCCGGATTGGGTGCCCCGGTTGGGGCGCCCCCCCGTGGGTGGCTTGCTGTCCCCACGAATGCCGTCGGCATAGCGCCGACCGTGCGCCCGCGCCGCCGATTTGACGAGGCTGGCGTTCTGCGCCGTCGCCAGGTAGTCTTAGGTGGGGCAGTAGGCGTCTTGGGCGCCGTGCCCGAACACAAGGGTGCGCAACGTCTCCGACGCGGGCCAGTCGTGCGTTGCCAGGGTTATCACCTTGTGGCGCGCCGACACAAATGTGAAGAGCGGATGCAGCCGCACGCGCGTGTTGACGTCAAAAGCCGACGGCACGCCGCCTGCGTCCTCCTTCTCTTCCTCGAGGCGGAGCACCAGATTCAGCAGCAGCTGCAACCAGGCGCCGACGTCTTAGACGAACTCGAGCTCGTGCGCGGGCTTGCTCGCCAACTTGGCTCCGACCTTTATGTAACGCCTGTCCCCGACCACGTCGAACGGGTGCGGGTACTTGGTGTGGAGCTCCCCCTCGGAGGGGAGGAAAAAACCTCGGATCACCGGGCGCACACATCGGACCCGGAGAATCTCCGTGTAGGCGAGAGCGCTACGGTATGGTGCTTCCCGACCGCTCCCGGGCGCGTCGTCCGAGTCGTCCGAGTCGTCGAGGTCCTTCTGGACGTCGCCAACACTGCCGTCGGGAGGGTCGCCGCCGCTACCGCCGCCGCCACCACCGCCGCCGCCGCCTCCGCCACCGCCTCCACCGCCACCGCCACGGACACCTTCACACACGGCCGCACCGCCGCCAGCGCCTGCAAAGGAGCCGTCTTTGGCAAAGCCTTCAGAGGTCGGGGGGGGGCGGGGGGGGTGCGGTTCCATCGCCGCCGCCAGCCCCCGAGCCACCCGCAAAGGCCGATCCCTTGGCCTTGCGACCGCCGACTGCGCCGCGCGCGCAACAAGCGACGGGAAGGTCGGCCTGGAAGGGTAAAAGGAACAGGAAGAAGAGAGGGACGGAAATTACTCCCGTCGTAACTGTTGCCGGCGAGCGGGCCGGCACGGAGAGACAAAAGTCCGAGAATCCGCTCCCCTTTATCGGTGTAGACGCCGAGATCGACGCCATGAAATCCACAGCTCCGACACGCCCACCGATGATCGGGGGACGCCGTTTTTACGCCTGAGAGGGCCGAAAAACAGCGGACGTGGGGGGCCGAGGGAGCAGGGAGGAGAGCCGCGGGCGCCTTCTCTTTATGCGGTCTGGAGGCGCATCCGGACGTCCCGCCCGTGTGGCTACAGGCAAGGGGCTGCTAGAGCAGCCGTGTGCCAAAGAAAACTGATTTCTTGTGCGATCCGATCCTCTCAAAATATCCCCGGTGGAGAATGGGAGCACGCCCATTCCTCGGCCACGTTGCTATCTCTTTCGCCCCACCCCGCGTTATTCGACGCCCGTGGTATTAAATATCCGTCGGACAAGACAGTACGGAGGGGACTTCCGGGGGTCGGGCAATCGTCCGAGCCTGGAAAGCTGAGCTATCAAAAATGTTTGGAACCCCCCTGTACTAAGCGCCAGACGTCCTTACTGGCATCAATTCGGAGGCTAACTGGATCGGAGGCCGAGCGGGCGGGGCCGAACGCACGTCACCTGGCAGTGGGGGGGTCCAGCGCGTGGGCTAAAAGTCCCGCGTGCTGTCCCCGGTGAGGTGTACAACGTAAACCGCGCCACATTCGTGCGCTTGTAGCCCCTATTGAAGGAGGTGACAAGTGACGCACACCCAGGATATCGGCTGTGCTTTCGTCGCTTCGGAGCCTGTCAGCGCGAACCAGGGCGGGTTGTCACTTGTAAATCTAAGTCGGGCATCTCTGGACTGCCAGAAGCCACCAGCGTTGAACACGTAGAGGCGACAGCCCGGGGTCACACATCACTTCCCCTGCTGCACCTTGGGAGCTCCAGGTGCTCTGGAACTGGACAGAGTCTTCTTCATATTTCTCACCACTCCGCCCGCGTCGTGTGCAGGCGTACCACAATACGTGTAGACGCCAGAGACGGACCCTGGCTTGGCCCCTGTCTATGTCTCCGTCCCCGCCCCGCGCTTTCTGGCCTGCTTCCAAGCGCTTCCGTGCTACACGCACGTCTTTCAACCGGGACACTGGAAACACTCATGGACCGATTCCTCGACAGGCACCACTGCAGTTACAAAGTTACCATACTCTCCCCACCCCAACACCCATCCCTCACCCCTGCCCCCCGCCTCCCTTACTCATTCGTCATCCGTATCCGCTTCCGCGTTACTGACCGCAATTTTTGCGGTCACGAAAAAGCGAGTGGCGCGCAGCTCTACACCGGTGGATCGTACTTCGTCAGGCATGAATAGCAAGCCGTGTTGTTCGCAGAGGTCCTTCCAGTCATGCTCGACTGCGACCCAACCCACCCAACCCACAATGTCCTTGACATGCACAACGTCCAGACGGGCGGCATCCCCACCAGATGGCACCGCCGATCGCAGTCGCTGACATCCGTTGTCCGTCAGTACACACACCTCATGAGAAGCCCCTTCCTCTGCCCGCCGAACGACCAGTCGCTTCCGTCGAACAGCCCGGGACTGTACATCGCGTGCAGCTTGCCCATAATACTGAGAGCCTCCCGGCCCAGTGTAGTGAATCCAGTCATACGCAGGAGCCGCATGGAAGCTCGGTGCCGCCTGAATGGTGTTTGCCACCCGAAAACGCCGCGGGGAGGACGGAGTCCCGTAGTACACGGTGTCACAGTAGTACAACGTCTCGCTGCTCTCCATATCGACGAAAGTACAGAGCTCTGGCATTGTGCGGTTACGCGCCAGCTGCGCCGCAGTACAGCGCCGAGAGAACCGGAGAGGTCGGCTGCGGCGCCCGGTGTTCGCCAACGTGGCGTCTGGATCGGCTGTCATAGGGTGCTCCGCTTCCTCGAGAAAGAAATCAGCCACCTTATGGTTCACTAGGAGCTGCTCAACGAGCTGTTCGCGCCTCTTGTTTGTGGCCTCGTACGCAGCTTTAACTGCCTTGCGCAGCTTCTCATTGTAGCCTGTGCATCCGTCGAACAAAATTGGCACACAGGCGGAACTCATAGAGTAGATGCACAGCAGTGCGGTGTAGCTTAGTAGTATGTGACGGACCGAGTAGCGGCTGGCAGTAATCGATGACCCATTTCCGCGCCTTTTCAGAAAGTTCCGCCGCTTGCGCGCCAGTAATTCCACCACCAGCACGCCGCTCAGCACAGATGTTCTTCGGCACGGCGAACAGCTCACACAAGGCCCGCGTCCCAAGCCCTTGGTCCGTCTCATCCTGCACGGATACAATTGCGTCGACGACGGCGCAGGATAAGAATGGGAGAGCTCGCCGGTGCTCGCTACCCGTCAGCGTTGCCTGCTTCGTATCCTTTGGTACAGAATACCTTCATGTCAGACACATACATCGGAGGCCAGCATATATATAACACAGTACACAACATCAGGGCAGAAGGCAGCAGGACATACACCAAGCTCAATGTCAAAATGGTTCTTTGGAAGACTCAACAACGCGCCACTGTCACTAATTGTCGACTTCTCGTCACCTAGTACACAACATCCTTGTTCTCTACAGTATATCGTACCCGGGGTGTATGTGTGGCACGTGTACACGGCGTGAGGAATTTTTGAACCTCATATTGATGGCGCGCTCTGTATTGGTGGCAGTCCCAAGCGGTATATGGCCACCCGAAAGAGCGATATTCCGCAGGTACTCGGGCGCAGCGTTTGAAACCTTGCGGTTGGCACCAACGTGCATGACCTGACCAACAGAAGACAACATTACAGTAGAGGAGCGAATCAGTATGTACACACAACACGTCCTTATTAATGTGACATCTCACACGAACACACGCGGCCAGGTACAGGACACAGCCATAGTACTGAACATCTACAAATCAGGACGGAAACGAAGCGACGCTCGTAGATTTTGAGAAACGGACATGGAGGCGGTCAAACCCTGGCAAACGATAAAGCATGCGCGGGCCGCTACCCAGCCCCGCCCACGCGGCAAGAGCAGGACGCATACTTTTCACAATGTGCGCCATCTTGGCCTCAGTACGCATTGCACAGGAACCGTGGAAGTCGCCCATCAGTACATTGCGCAGTTGCGCCCGCACTGTCCCGTGCACGTCTTTTGCGGGAGCAGTTGTGCCCGCCTCCATACAAGAGCTGTCCCGCGCGACACTACACGAAGTGCAAGGGAGTAGGCAGCCGGACCCCTTCAGACACATGACTGCACGCTCCGCCGGCTGGTCACACACGTAAAGAAGAGCTCGGGGAGGAACCCGTACGCAGCCGCCTCCTGGATGATTGAGCCACGTCCCGTCCTGAGTTTTCCAACAGACCTGTACGGAACAAAACGTGTCTGGTGCGCTGCAGCAGTTCGGAGCGTACCTCTTGACCCTTCATGGTCTCTAGACACTTGGTCTCCACCTGCGAAATGTACGCCACGGTGACCCACCGCATCGCATCAGTGTCGATGTCGGTGACTGGAATCCGCAGAGGGTAGGACCACACAGCACCACTGCCGCTCAATACAGTCGCATTTCAGTAGAGGTAGAACCCCAGCACACGTGACCCAGGATGTAGAGTACCGTCGACGTGCTCCTGTTGCTGCCTGTACATATATACATCCCACGCGCTGCGTAGTACGGTATCAGGTGAGGTAGAGCTTGCGTCCGTACTGGCTTCCACCGACGCAGCATCTTGTCCAGCACAGGGAGGTCGTCCCCAGTACAGGTCAAAGCGCTTGGCACGCATCACCTCGTCTTGAGATGCTTGTAGAGCGTCCCTGAAAAATACGGTGTACTGGCGCCCGTCAATCTTTATGAGGACCTTCCTCTTATTCAGCAGCATGATTGGCGTCCACTTGTAGCGGCGCGTGGCGGCACTGAAGCCCCAGACTGTCTTGAAAGCATCGTTGAAAGGTCTTGACCGGACAGCATCGGTGGCCGCTTCGACCTTCCGCGTGTAGTTGTACAGGTCCTTGAGCTTAGTCTGCGACATCACTCCACCGCTACTGAGAGGACAGGCATGGACAAACAAGTGTCTTAAACCATGCCGCGTCCACGGCTCAGCGCGACCCCCCCCCAGAATAGAAAAGGCCAACCTTTTTTGGTCTCCATCACCAAAGCGCTCGTAGCGCGCAGATACGTCGGCACACAAGCGACGGTCGTGGTCACCAACTTCTTTGTCCGAGCCCCTATCACCCGCTGACAATCTCCCAGCCCCACCCGTCCAAGAGTCATCGCCCGTGGCCCTCGCCCCCGACGCTTGTCTGCTAGAAGGCTCTCCAGAGGCGTCCATAGTTCCGCCAAATTAGAGTCAAGTACAGCCATCTCCAGCAGTACGGTTCGGAGAGCGCCGATGCCGCTGCCGCGGCCGGCCCCGATGCTGACAGTTATCTTGACGCGCAGGCCTCGCCAGGGTGGATGGTTGTCCTCGAAGCGAATGACCACGAAAACGCTCACGCGTGAGCATCCTGGAAAGCTGGAGAAACACATCCGAAGGGAGTGCTTGGACTGCCCCGACTTCCCCGACTGGTTTGTCAGAAATACCAGTAGGGTGAGACGTATGCTCATCCGATCACCTAGCCTGGGATCGTCGTCGTCCTGGCCATGTCGTTAAGGTCGGTCATCGTCGGTCTCGATGCATCTTGGCAGGCACAGTCGAGGGATTCAGCTACTGTTCAATCGCAGAGCGAATCATATGGCCGCAGCGAGGAACACAACAGGGAAAAAATAGCCACGGTCTGTCTCGAAAGGACATCAAGTCGAAGATCAGGACAGAGGCTCAGGCCACGCGACGGCGGATCGGTGCCGTGCGTCCATCGGCGCGTCCGACGGTGTGCACTGTAGCATATCTCCTTAATACTGGGATACTGGGCCCGGTAGCCCTCCTGACTGGTCAGTATTCAACTGGAGGATTGAACTGACTTGTGGCTTGCCCTTTGGGAGGTTACTTTCGTCTTGTATATCTGTCCTTTTTTATATCATCTCTATTTTTGTGGATATTCGATTCTTATGATGGCTCAGTCGATCGACCCCGCCCCTTTACCGTCTGATAATGAAAGCACCATGGGACCGGGGCTCGCCGTAGTTGGCACCCCCAGCCCCCCATCGGATGTTGCACGAACAAAGGTTCTTTTTCCTCGCCTCCAGGGCGATAACGTTCGCTTTATCCTGCGTCCAAGGTCGGTCGCTTCTTAAAGGTTACTTAACCAACGTCATTAATACCACATGAAGAGTACCCCGCGCACAAGAAGCCTGATACCTGATCCAAAACCAGGAGCAGCAACAAGCGTAAGGCTGTCAAGACACGCTACGTGTACGACATCAAACACAATGAGGGGGCTAACATGAGTCGGTACAAGGCGCGACTGGACGCGCAAGGCTTCAGAAAGGTGTCGGGGCGCGACTTTTATGGGAGGTGGGAACTGGTGCCCATCTCGGCCACGACAGGCGCGCTCTTCGCGGTGGCGGTGGCCAAGGACAGGCAAGCTCACCACATGGACATGAAGACGGCCTTCTTCAACGCAAATATGGACAAGGAGATGTACATAAAGCTCCCTGTCGAAGCAGAGCCGGGCGAGGGAGATGATGTCCGCCGTCTCAGCCTAGCTCTCTATGGGACCAAGGAGGCGGGTCGGATGTCGGGCATCAAGCTTAAAAAAGAGCTCAATGTCATCGCGGCGGTCCGGTCCATGTTGGACTCGTGCTTCTACACGTGGAGCCAACCTGTTCACGAGCTTGTGTACATCCTCGTCTATGTGTAAGATCTCATTGTGGCTGTAATATAGCTCGACGGGGCTCAGATGGTCAAGGCCTCTCGGTTAGCGTCGTTCGACGTGCGCGCCATGGGTGAGGTCAAGTACTTCATTGGCATGAGCGTCAGGCGACATCGGGCCGCCAAGGTGATCACCTTGAGAAATCCATGGCACGTCACTTCCCGGCTTTTGACTGTCCAGATGGACAAGTCTGCGCCAAAGAAGACGCCAATGGTGTCAGGTGGCAGGCATTTCAAGACGGGCGAGAATTTTCTGCCCGAGGTCAACCGGTACGCCAAGCTTGTTGGCTCGTTCATGTACCTGTCGACGACGACGAGGCCGGACATTGCCTTCGCCGTGGGCGTTCTGTGCCGTTTCATTTCATGCCCCGAGGAAGACCACATGCGCGCGGCCAAGGGGCTGATCCAATATCTTCGCGGAACAACTGGCCTCGTGGTCCTGTCAGGCAATCACAAGCCTCTCCAAGTGTACTTTGACACGGACTGAGCAGGCGATATTGACGCTCATCGGTCGACGACGCGCTTTGTTTTCACCCGCAATGGCGGGCCGATATCGTAGACGAGAATGCGCCAGTCTACCCCGGCGACGTCAACGGCCGAGGCAGAATGCGTCGGGGCCGCCATGGCGACCAAGGAGGCGCTGTGGCTGCGCAAACGTTTGTAGGAGCTGGGAGTCGACGGGGACGCCGTGCCCATGGGGGAAAACAACCAGGCGTGCCTCGCCGTTGTCAACAATCCCAAAGCCATCGGGCGTAACAAGCACATAGACATTGCCTACCACATGGTTCGCGAGTACGTGGCGCGTGAAGAGGTCGCGTTCTACTTTCTCCCCAGCGCAGACATGCCGGCAGAAAATAGGACGAAGCCCCTGCCGGCTCCGGCGTTCACCACTTTCCGGAGAGTCATCTGCGTCGGCTTGGATCTTGTCACTTCAGGAAGTAGCGGCATGCGGGCCCTACGCCCTGCGCCGCAGTGCTGAACCCCCTCGGGGGGAACGGCTGTCGGCGGCGGAGTGGTGGTGTCGGCGGCCCGGCGAAGCTCCGGGTCGATTTCGCGGATTGCGTCAGAATCGAGGGTTGGGCTGTATCAGTACACTCCTCCTCGGAATCAGGCCTTCGCATCTAGATCGGACTGACGGTGTGAAGCGGGCAGTACAGTGGGTGGGTGCGTTAAGGTTCTATCATGGAGGTGGCGCGAGCCGTAAGGGGGCAGCCTGATAAGACCCAGGCGCCCCCACGCTCTCAGCACCCGCAGACACC
>Ga0114953_1000488_pt1 | contig 29277 bp, 30 predicted proteins | sample SidtaG_FD_87298 | JGI IMG/M metagenome (GOLD analysis project Ga0114953, IMG submission 87298) | Marine algal microbial communities from Sidmouth, United Kingdom - Sidmouth_Male2 metaG | ecosystem: Host-associated > Algae > Red algae > Unclassified | place: Sidmouth, United Kingdom | collected...
CAAAATAACGATAAGACCCATTTTTGCCTCATAGGGGGCAAAAATGCCCCCTATGATTTTCTTTCTTTCTCACACAGCCCTTAGTGTAACTGACATTGGTGCCTTTGGGACAGGCTCTAACTAGGGTGCAGCACTTTACCCTAGAAACCGCAATGGTCTAACCACGGAAAAACGCAATAGAAGGAAATAAGACAGTTGCGTAGCCATTTTACGGAGTTGTTCCCGTTCCGTCGCAATGCAAGGCTCCGCGATTCGGGAGCACTCCTCCCCGCTGGCAATTGTGACGTTCTTCGGCTTGGATAACGCGGGAGCGGTCGCTAGGGCTCCCTTCGGCAGGCCAGGGACGTCCTGCCCTACCAGAGAAGGGGCGTACGAAGAAGGGCGTGTCCCTTTCCATATCGCCCCCAAGTTCGGAGTGCTGGCAATTGTGACGTTCTTCGGCTTGGACAATGCGGGAGCGGTCGCTAGGGCTCCCTTCGGCGGGCCAGGGACATGCTGCCCTACTAGAGAAGGCCTTCGAAGAAGGGGCGTGTCTCCCTTCCCTTACTGCCCTCCTACCCGAGTAATACTGGTAGGGCGGGACGTCCTCGGCCTGCCTGGGCGCCCCCCCCTTCCAAGTAGCGCTCGCCCGTTACTCCCGCGTTCTGTCATGTCCGCTCTTGGAAGGCCCGAATGAAGCTGTCGCGCCCCTATCCGCCACTTAGGCCTGGCTTAATACTAGGGTGCCACGACTCGCTCAAGCACAACGAATCCGCCGGGGTTCCAGGCGTAGACGAGCAGGAAAACGGTGTCGCCGACCTTGGTCCACGAGGCGTTGTGGACGTGTTCGACATTGGTGATGCCGTCGCTGAGTCCGAGATCGGTCTTCGGCTTGATGACCGAAAGGATGTTGCCTGCGGGATCGAGGATGTAGACTTCGCCGGGAGCGTTGCCGGCGCCTTTGAGGCAGCCGACGACGGCAGTTCCGTCGGGCATGTAGTCGATGTCGCAAGGTCGTGCGCCGGCGGGGAGTTTGGTGACGACGCTGGTTTTCTCCTTTTTGATCTCCTGACCATTCTGGTCAAAGTAGCGAATCATCCCTACTTCGCGGTCGGCGATGGCGACTTGGCCGGTGACTGGATTGAGGTCGAGTCCGTGGCTGGTGCTAAATCGCGGACGGCCGCCATGGATGCCCTTGATGTAGTCTCCGAAGGGCTCTGCCGGGAAGATGTAGCGCGATCCGTAGCCGTCGGCGATGAGGATTTTCGAGTCGAGAACGAGAGTGTCGGTAGGAGCGAATTTCATGCCGACGAACCAGTCGAGTGCTTCGGGCTTACCCAGTTGGTGGAGGATCTTTCCTTCGGTATCGGAGAAGAGAACCAAGCCGCGTCCATTGTCTGGCATGACGAGGTAGGGCTTACCGTCCTTGTCGTAGCCCATGCTGGTGTTGTGGCCGTTGCCCTTGGAGAGTTCTGGGTCGCCCTCGATCTTGCGCACGGATGTCAGGTCAGGGCTGAGGTGGATAATACCGTAGCCAGAGAGGTGGAAGTAGACGTCACCACCGCCCTTGCGATCGACTGCGAATCCGCCGTGAGCCCGTGCGATGTTCGCTTCGGCGCCAGCGGGAAGGGCGGAAAGATCGGGGCGATACTTGAAGGTCCACTCGCCTTGACCCGTAGTTTTGATGGCGGCTTCTTCGGCTTGGACAGAGGTGCCGAAAACAAGGAAGATCTGGGAGACGAGGAGTGCAATCCTGAAACTATGCATATCCTGAGTCTGCCGAGAATCGGAGGCCTGCCAAGCCAAATGACGGGGTAATCGAGGAAGTTTCCCGGAAGCAGAGCGCTTCGCGGATAGTTCGGGCGTAGATCGCTGCTGTAGGCGGAGCCGAGTGGGCCTAGGTCGTTGGTGGCGAGCACTGCGTTTTCGTCGAGCACTTCGGCGTTGGCCTTGAGGACATGGACGAGGCCGCTCTGAATCGGAATATGCAGGGGTGTTTGGCTAAGGCGGTGGCAGGGGGAGGCGATGTGCCCCCAGTTGCGGCCCTTGGCGCGGGCGTCGCCTATGACGGCGATACTGTGGAAGTTCTCGATGATGCGGAACCACGCTTCGCATCTCGTGCCGCCGTTGTTGGTGTGGAGGAGCTGGGACCGGCGATGAGTAGGGGCACGCGAACGCCGTCCTAAGTGCGTATGAAGACCTCGCCTTGGGGAGATTCGGAGCAAAGAGTCGCCAACTGGGAATCGGACAAGGCGCTAGTAGCGACCTTTGCCCCTCCCTTTGCCGCCTCCGTGGTCGATGACGCCGTCGGCATCGCGGTCTTCGCCGTAGGGGACGGCACCTTCGAAGTGGATGCCTTCCTTACGGCCTTTGGTGATGTGGGAGCTGTAGACTTTGAGGTCGGTGTTGGCTGCGAAGAACTCATTGGCCGCGAACATTGCGTTGCGGATGTCGGCGGCGCTGGCGTTGAGTGGCAGAGATTTGTGGAGCTTCCCTTCCTGGCCGAACTCCCCTGGCATGATGAGGTGGATTCCGGGCTCGTCATTCAAGCCGGTGATCGCCTTGTCCCAGTCAGCTTCAGGGGAAGAGTCGTAGTGGAAGCGCCCGATCATATCATCGGACCAAGCGATTGGGCGCATGGTTTCCTGCGCGGCCTTCAGCTGGTCGTCCGATCCTTGCAGGACGACGAAGACCCGTTGGTCGGCGGAGGCGACGTTGAGTCCCTGGCGGAACGAGTGGAAGTCTTGGAGGAGTGGCGACTCTGATTTTCCTTTCGGCTTATACGCCTTGGCCAAGGGTTCCATTTGCTCGATGGTGGCGTCGGTGCCGCCGCCGCGACCGTTGCGGAAGACCTGGTGGGGACCACGACCGGAGTCGGTGAGGCGCTCGACGCCGTCGGGGGCGAGGATGCAGAAGGCGCTGTTTTCGAAGCTACCGCCGAGGAAGTTGCGGACGAAGCCTTGGGCTTCTTCACTTTCGTAGGAATCGATGCGGACGCAGACGAACTTGCGGGTGGCTTCGATGAACTTGTTGTCGCTGAACAGACCGTTCTGCGTTGCTGTGTAGCCCGGTCAGAAGACGCCGGAGATGCCGTTACACTGGGTGGCTGCGGCGACAAACATGATCGGGCGGTTGCTCCGTTGGGCTTCGTTCCAAGCGGAATTCCATGTGGTATACCAAGCGATTCCGGGCTCACCGATGGCGAGGTCGGCGGCACCGAGGTCGGACGGGCGGGGGCCGCCTTGAGCAGATACGCCGGTGGCGGAGGCTAGTATGAAGCTGAGATTCAGTAATACGGTTCGAAGGATCATTCTGCGGATGGAACCCCGGAAGACGATTGAGGTTGCTTGGCGGTGCACTGTAGGTGGAGAATTGCTGTGTGAGTGACGAACAACCTCTAGACAACGCAGCCTTCGCCAAGGTCGCCCTTGGCTATCTTCGGGAGCGGTTGGTGGGCCTTGATCTGGTGTATGAGGAAGACGACAACGCTTTACGTGATGCGAGTGGTCAGTCGGAGATGACTCACTATTTGGATAATGCGCGTGCGGAATTCAACGCCGCCGATTCCGAGCAGCGGCAGGCTATTTTGGAGCGTATGGGCAACATCATCGAGCGCTCGCTTGCCGGGCCTGCGGACGAGCCGACGTTTCTCTCGGTTGCCGAGCGGCTTCTGCCTCGTGCATTAGACCGTTCTTATGTCGTGCAGATGTCGTTGCTCGGTCGGTTGCAGCGAGCCAAGGGGGAGTCGGATACTGGCGTTCGATTGGCCAGCGAGCCGTTCCTTGATCATCACAGCACGGGGCTGGTGGTCGATGACCTGGAGAGCATGCGCTATGTCATGGAGTCGGACTTGGAGGACTGGGGAGTGAGCTTTGCCGAGTGCCGGGACTATGCGTTGCGGAATTTGGATATTCTTAGTGAGGAGCCGATGGCGGTTCTGTTTCCGGGGGTGTTTGACTCGCCTTGGAAGGACAATCACGATTCTTCGCGGATCTACCTTGGGAGGATTCTAGATGGTGTCGAAGTTCGCGGCAGGCGGGTCATTGCCATTCCGAATCGAGATCATTTGCTGGTGACTGGATCGGAAGATGAAGAAGGCTTGCGGCTACTCGCGGAAAAGATCGACGAGCTGGCTCAAGAACCACGGTTCGCCGGGGGCGACGTCTACATCGAGACCGACGAGGCACCGGGGTGGGTGCCTTGGCGACCCGACGAGCCGGAGGACTTGCGCAGGCATTTCGATTTGATCGAGGTGCAGACGGTTCTCTTCCGGCTAGAGGGGCAGAAGGATCTTCTGGAGTCGATCCACGAGGCAGAGAGTGTGGACATCTTCGTCGGCGATCTTCACGTCCTGCAGAATGCGCAGACTGGGAAGCTTAGTAGTTGGGCGTCGTGGGCAAAAGGGGTGCATTCGTTTCTTCCAGAGGCGGATCTATATGCGGTCGAGGCGGTGACGGCGCCATCGGTGGTAGAAGATGCACCGCGCGGTTTGCTGTTGCGTGCTCTCGGACGGAAGCCGCAGACTCGGGAGGTGGTCGATGAGGATGCGCGGTTTGTCCCTCGGGAGGCATTGTTCCGCGAGGCTGGAGAGCTACTTCGACCGGTGGAGGGGAGTTTTCCGCCACTTTGGGAAACCCTCGGTGATCCCGAAGGCGAGGTAGTCGATCGTCTTCGGCCCCACCTCTGCGGGCTGTGATCGAGGCTTTCGGTATGATCCTGCTCCGGACAAATGGCACGAACTAAAGATGTTGAAAGCCCCGGATGAGCGCCCGAACATTGTTTTTCTGATCACCGACCAGTAACGGTTTGATACTATCGCCGCGCTGGGGGCGGACTCCATGGGTACGCCGAACTTCGACCGCTTGGCGGGGGAAGGGATGACGTTCAGCAACTGCCATCGTACGGCACCGAGTTGTGTCCCGTCGCGGGCGAGTTTGTTCATCGGCTACTATCCTCACACCACTGGAATCTTGAAGAATACCTACTCTTGGACCCGTTCGTGGATCGAGGACCTGAACGAGTCGGGTAGGAGCGATTGCGGCGCGTGCTCGGAATCAGGTCGCGGGTTTTCTGGTAGTGCCGCAGAATGCCGGGTAGCTGTTGCGCGACCAAGACTACGCTGAACTGGTCGATGGGATCGGTGTAGAGTACCTACCTATTTTCCAATGGGCGAAAGCTCCAGAGACGAAGGAAGTCGAGTATCGGCTCGGGCCATTGCGTGCGTTCGCTACGAAAATGAAGAAGCCGGTCTACCTCATCGATTCGTTGCTGATCACCGACCTACAGCTGAAGAATTCCGGGCGGGTAGCGAAGTAGACCACGATCACGGCCAGATACCGGCGCCGTGGAGCAGTCGCTTGAGTAGGCGAACCGGTAGCCGCTCGAGGTGGTGGGGGAGTAGGCGTTGGTCGATGGTGAACGTGCCGTCGCCACGGTCGAATTCGAGGCTATCCACGGGTCGGATCTTCTCCTGCCACGACTTTTCGATGGTGTGTAGGAACGTGCGGTAGCCGCGCTCGGCGGCTTCGCGGCGGGTATCAAGACGGCGCTGAATCTGTTCAGGAGTCCGCCATTGGTAGTGACGAAGTCGGATGCGTTCTGGGTTGACGAGCCCGACGTGGCGCGGCCAGGCGTCGTCGGGAGACCAGTTGAGCTTTGGTCGATGACGGAAGAAGCGCGGCTCGGAGGCGTTGGCAAGGTAGTGTCGCGGGAGATTCGGAAACGGGTGGATGAGTTCTGATGGGTAGCCCTTGCCACCCGGTCGGTCGGCCTCGGTGAAGTAATACTGTAGGTGGATCGCCCAGACGACGTGGAAGGCGGCGGGCACGGCGGCGAGAAATTCCTTCGGGTCGTCGATGTAGAGTTCGTCGCCGTCGAGTCGACACCACCAGTCGCCGGTTTCAGCCTGGTCTCGGTAGTGCAGAAACGGCCTTGCGCGTAAGCCATCGCGGAAGTCGCGGTCTTCGCTAGCGAATGGGACGATGACATCCGGTAGCTCACGGGCGAGGTCTTGGACGATGTCCCACGTGCCATCGGTGCTGGCATTATCGTAGACATAGATGCGGTCGAAGCGCTCCGCGTTGTGGCGGAGGCTCTGCTCGATGAAGTCGGCCTCGTTTTTGACCAGGCAGATTCCGTGGATCCTCGCCATACTTAAGCAGGCTTGCACGGATCGCGGTGGGAACCAAGGGAGGAAGAGCGATCAGAAGCTTCCAGCCAATAGCTTTCCCAGCCGAGTCGGCTGGGGTCTGGTCATCGGTAGTAGGCGCGGGGGAAGGAAGTGCCCCTGCTAATTTTGGCGTTTTCTACGGAGCAGAGGAACTAGGCTTGAAAGCATCACGAGTAGGGTCGCCGAGGGCTCCGGGATGATGTCGAACTCAACGACATAGGCGAGTTGGTTGGTGCCGCTGATGTCGTTCCACTGTCCGGGGCTTCCGAGATTGATGGTGGAAACGGGCCAGCCGGTCAATCCTAGGGCGGCGAAGTCCTGGTCGCCGTCTTCGATTCCCGGCGTAGCTGAGGAGTAGTCGTCTGGCTCGGCACCCGAGGGACCAGAACCCCAGTTGGTGTATGGGGCAGTGCTTCCTCCGCTCCATGACCATCCCGCCGCCGGCGTGGGCTGAGCTCCCGCCTGACTGAATCCGATCCACGCATAAGTCGCGCCGCCACCATCGTTGGCTGTAGTTGAGATGCCGGCAAGGCTGAGCTGATTGAAGATCTCGGTGTTTTCCGCTCCGCTTTCGATCGAGACGAGGTGGGGCGAGGCCCAGCTGCTAGGAATCAGGCCTGTCCCGCCGAGAAGGGCACTGGCGGTAGAGTCCGCGACGGTCCATGTGGCACCCTGTGTCTCGATTGCGTAGCCGTGGCCGCCGAAGACGAAGGTAGAGGTCACTCCGGAGCAGGGCACGAGGCACGAGAGGGAAAATAGAAGCGGGGCTAAAAAATGGTTCACTCTTTAAAATACTGTGGATATGAATATTATCAATAGTCATTTATTCAGTTTCTTCGAGAACTGGGGGGGGAGAGTGCCGACACCCAAATTAGGGACAAGTTCAAGATTCATTTGGTCAGCGGATTGGGCGACAAGGCAGATAGGGGCGGTGTCAGTGTCGATGAATTCGAAGAAAACTATGTCGGGGCCAAGGACGACATCGCTGTTATCGCTATTGGTTCGCTGAAGTCCGGCTGGATCTACCGCATGTCGGCCTGGTTCCGTAGCCATCCGGACGCACCAGTCGCTGGAGCTGCCACGGCGAATATCCGCTTCGAACTGTGGATCACAGATGCTGCCGTCATTCGAACCGACAGCTTTGGTTTTTGTCTCTCAGTCGCTGTAGGTAGGTATCAGCGGTGGGGAACACCTTTAGCCCGGCGGCGAAGGCGGTCTGGTCGATATCACAGAGCGCGATGACATTGCGCTCCTTCAGCCAGTTGCAGTGCTTTTTGCCACGACCACCCACGCGCTGTGGCAAGGGATTAGGCTTTAAGGAAATTCCGTCGGTTTTGGCTCCATGCCACGATCCTGTTCAACTCACAAATCCTGCACAAGAATGAATTTGGAGAGTCGTTTGATCGTGATGCAGGATCGCCGTGAAGCTCGATGATCTGAAGTGGATGCCTGATTTGCTGGACCAGCCGATTTTCGGCAGGGGCAATGATTCGTTTTCGCGCATGGCTGGGATAACTAACTAGGGTGTTTACAAAGTCACCGGATGAGCGTTTGGCTGGGGACGATCCGAAGCGTAGGGTGCTGAAGCTACCGATGGGTATCTCGCGATCGCGGAGAAAGATCTTCCAGCGTCGCGAAAGCAGGACGGCGGTCTGGCCGATGATTCCCGGGGTCTTGACCGGAGCACTGAGAAGCTCTGCGGCGGACTCGAGTTCTTCTTCGTCCTCCTCATCCTCGCGTTGTGGTGCTCATCGAGCTTATCGAGCTTGTTGGAATCGCATTGTCATCCAGAGGAGTGTGCGACGAAGAATGGAAGCGCAGCCGGACACAGCCGAGGGCAATCTTTGGATAGGGACGGCGTGGGCTGCTGACCAGTTTTGGGAAAAGGTTGGCTCTAGCTTTTGGACTGAAGGATGCTGGCTTTGGGCGTGAGATTGGCTTCGGCTACGTCCGCTACGCTCCCATTCTTCACTCTCGACGACCACCTTTGCCGCCAGCAGGCTTGACTGTAGTTGGTCGGGCGGGGCAGGCTCTGGCATGATTGTTCTCCGAGGACTGCTCGGCGTCGCTATTCTTCTTTTCCTTGCCTGGTTGATGAGTTCTGGGCGGCGGCAGGTGAACTGGCGTCTTGTGGTGGGTGGACTGCTTCTGCAGTTAGGGATCGCTGTTCTGGTGCTGACTCCGTGGTTCCCTTGGTTCGCTACCTTGGTCGGAGGAGTGTCCAAGGGCTTGGTTACGGTCATGGACTACAGCCTTGAGGGATCGAAGTTTGTGTTCGGCGACCTCGCGGACTCCAGTCACATGGGCTTCGTTCTCGCCTTCCAGATTTTGCCGACGATCATCTTCGTCTCGGCGCTGACGTCCTTACTCTACTACTTTGGAATTCTCCAATGGGTTGTCTTTGGTCTGGCCTGGGTAATGAGCCGTCTGATGCGGTTGTCCGGTGCGGAGAGTCTAGCTACGGCTGCTAATGTCTTCGTCGGTCAGACCGAGGCTCCGCTGATGGTGAAGCCCTACATTCCGAAGATGACGCGCTCGGAAATGATGGCGCTGATGACTGGGGGTATGGCGACCATCGCGGGTGGGGTGCTAGCCTTCTATGTTTCGATTCTGGGCGGCGACAGTGACGAGTCCCGACAGGCGTTCGCGACGATCCTACTGTGCGCTTCGCTGATGAATGCCCCGGCAGCTCTTCTGGTGGCCAAGATTATCATTCCAGAGACCGAGGAGGTCGATGGCGACCTGTTTATTCCTAAGGAAAAAATCGGTTCCAATCCACTCGACGCCTTGGCCCAAGGCACGACGGAGGGGCTGAAGCTGGCGTTTAACGTAGGCGCGATGCTGATCGTTTTCATTGCCTTGGTGGCGATGATCAATGGCTTCCTCGGCTGGGCGGGAGGCTGCTTTAACTATCCAGATCTGTCGCTTGGGCTGATCGTTGGCTGTCTGTTCGCTCCTATTGCGTGGGCGGTGGGAATCAATAGTGGCGAGATCCTCGCTGTCGGGGAGCTTCTTGGCCTCAAAATGGTGAGCAATGAACTGTTCGCCTACACTCGGCTGACCGAGATCCAGGGCGAGCTGAGCCAGAGGTCGGTCCAAATTGCCACGTTCGCGCTCTGTGGGTTCGCGAATTTCAGTTCGGTTGGGATTCAGTTGGGGGGCATTGGGGCGTTGGCTCCGGAGCAACGCCCGGTGCTGGCAGCGTTGGGGTTCAAGGCGATGTTGGCTGGGACCTTGGCTAGTCTTCTCACAGCGACCATTGCAGGGATCTTCTATTCGTAGCGGATCTTGAACTTGCCCCTTGGATGGGCTAGCCATGGCATATGCGGATGTTAGAGAACCTGGTCTTGGGAGGGACTTTGTTAATGGCTTTTGCCTTAGTCGGTTGTGCGAGTAAGAGCCCGCCCGAGCGCGTGGTGGTCGATCGAATCATCAAGGCGATGAGCGAGCTTGCGCCGCCGGCGAGAGCTGGTGCTGCGACTTCGAGTGAGGGAGATCAGGGGTCGTCGTCGTCTGAGGAGCCTGAAATCCAGTCGCTGTTGTTCTTCACGGACCGGCTGTCGGTCGGCGATATTGTTGTGCGTTCCCCGATGGCGGCAGCCGCGACAGCCGACGAGATCGAAGCCGCCGCTCCGGCTTCGCCACTGCAAAAAATCTTGAGTGTCTGCGATGCGATCTCGAACTATGAGGCCTTGTCTGCCAAGGAGCGCGAAATCCTGGCTGCGCGCTGGGAGAGGCGAATGGTCGATGGGTTCGTGCAAGACTTTCCTATCGGGGTTTCCCGACTGGAGTTCTCGGCGATCAGTCGGCTTCATGACGATGCGGCGGCGGAGGACGCGGCTTGGAAGTTGATCAAGAAGCGACGGGATCTGGAGTTGGGTATCACTAGTGGGTTGGAGTCGCTGGTCGATGGTGCACTTGACCAGGCACTGGTTGATCTGGCCAACGAGAGCGCGAAGGAACTGATGACCGATAGTCGGGGGCGCGTGTCGGCTGGGAATTTCCGGCGGCTTCGCAGGCAGATGGCCGAAAACCTGAAGGAGGCCCGAACCAAGATCGAAGCCGGTGAGCTGGTATATTTGATCGGCAAGGTAGGATTCGCTGAGCGCGTACTGATCGATTTCGAGCCCGCCTTGGACGAGCTCGGTGAGGAGGACCTCGCTGTGCTCGGAGTCGCTGGCAAGACGATCTTTTCCGCCTATCCGGATCTTGCAGAAAGCCCAGCTCCTGAGGGATCGGGAGTGCTTCTGCAACGAGATCCCCGGATTTTTTGGGGCTTCGTTGGTTACCGCTTGGTGGTAGACGAAGCCGGCGAGCTAAGCGTCGATTTGGAGCAGCCACTCCACTTGGACGAGGAAATGGCGGAGTAGTCTAGTCTGCGGAGGCTCTAGACCAGCTAGAGGTTAAAAGCGGAAGCCTTCGCCGCGATCTTAAGTTGCTGGAGAACCAAAGCGGGGGCTCCCATCCAGTCGCTATTGGCATTGCCCCAGGTGGTGCTGAAGCTGGATTCCCGGAAGACCGACAGGGCGCCTTGCTCGTTGCCCTTCATCCAGAGGGCGATGCTTCGTCCCACCGTGGCGGGGTTGCCCTGATATCGGTAGATCTCGAGAGCCGCGTCTGGCTTGGACGAGTTCAGAAATGCTCGCGCCAAGTAGGCTGGCACTGGGAGAACCCAACTCGCGGAAACCTCATGGTTTTGGCCTTGTCCATCGATCTGGTGGAGGACGCGTCCTGCGAATTCGAAGGCGCAGTCGGAGGCAGAACTGTCGCCTTGTTCGTCAAGGATCAGGCCAAGCCGCACTGCCATTCCTGCAGGAGGCAGGGCTCCGGTGAGGAGGGCTGACTTGTAGTTGTCCAGAGCTGTGGAGACGTTGCCTCGTCCTTGGGCGACCGCACCGACCTCGACGAGGATGGTGGCGAGTTCGTCGCGAACCGCAGTGTTCTCGGGTTCGATGCCGATGCGGTGAATCAGATGGGCGAGTAGGGGGGCGAATTCGGCCGATGTGGGGGACTCTGCTGACGCGGGTGGGAGCGATTGACCAACGATCCGTGCGGCCAGCCGATCGTCGGCAAGGGAGGCCTCTCTGGAGAGCAGTTGGCGCAGAGCGTTGAGATCCGGTTCCGGCAGCCGCGGCGGCTTCGTTGGTGTGACTGCGTCAGAGGGGGCGGGCAGAGCTAAAAGATCCGAAAAATCTTGTGAGGAAACCTGCTCCACGGGGCCCGTCGCGGCGCGGTTGGATGCGAGAACTGGCCCGGGATCGACAACGATCTGGTCCTGAGCGGACAGTCCGGTTTGAATCGAAGCTGTTGGTAACGGGACAGGAGGAGGAGCCAGAGGGGAATCCGACTTGGTGGAGGCCAATTTTGCGATTCTACTAGAGGGTAGCTCTTGAGGAACTTGCGACTGGATTTTGTCTGAGGCACCAGCCGGTAGAGGGAACGAAGGCCCTCCCATCGTCGATCGCGAGGTGGTGGAGTCGCTCTTCGGTAGGATGAGACTGATCGCTGCGGCGGCACAGAGAAGGCCGAGGGTCAAAGGGACGAGGAGTCCGCCGGAATTTTTCGAGACTTTGCTCTCTTGGTTGTCGGCGATCCACTCGCGGGCGGCAGGCCAGGCCTCCATGACAAGTGGGCAAACGGGGCGGATTGCGGCGGTCTGTGGAGAGTTGCCCTCCACCGTGAACAGGCGCCGTGCGACAAGGCTTCTGGCCAGACTGCTTAGTTGTGGGTCGTGTTGGATCCGGCTCACCTCGACCGCACGCGGCTGCGGCTGATTGGAGGTGTCCGGATCTGGATTCGGAAGACGATTCGGAAAGACAAGCTGAACCAGTTTTCCTACTGTTTCCTCGTCGGCGGTGATCGGCTCGAAGGCAACGGAGATCGCTCGTCCTAGACCTCCTTCGGCCAAAAATTGCTTCTCACTCAATTCGGGCTTTGTACGACTACCTCTAAGCCAGAGGTGTCGCAGTGTCTGGTTTACGAGCGGTAGCGTTTCGGGAGCATCGGCGATGAGTTGGCTGAGGCGTCGGAGGAGCACGGGATCGAACTTGGAGCCTTTGTCGATAGCCGATCGGCTGATCGCTTCTTCGACCTCAGCTCCTCGAATCGGTCCAAGTTCAAGGATGCAGACGCCATCGAGTTCGGGCGCGCTTTGCACGACTTCGACCAGTGGGGTCCGATAGTGGTCGGCAAGGCTCGCTAGGAGATGAATTCGTCGATGTGCTGCCAGTTCGGCAAGAAGGGTGAGGCTTGGCAGAAGAGATCCAGGGCGGCTCCAAAAATTGCCCTCGTCGCTTGCCAATACATTCTCAAGACCATCAATGTGGAGCCAAGACTCGCTGTGGTCGGCACAGGCATCCAGATCCCGATGGATCAGGTGGGCGGAATCCTCAGCGTCTTGCTCGGGCAAACCCAAGGCACATCGTATGCGGGCGAGAAGTTTCCGGGGGGACGCACTAGTGGTGATTTTCAGTGGCCGGATCGAAGCGATGCTCGAAGTCTGGCTTAGCAGTCCCGCCTGAAGGAGCGACGTCTTGCCGACTCCCGATTGCCCGACGAGAATAATGGGCCCAGAGGGGCGGCTTTTACAGATGCTTCGAATCGCGGCGATGTCGTTTTGTCGACCGAAAAAGTGTTCTGCATCGTTGCTAGTGAACGCCGAAAACCCAGGATAAGGACACCCGATGGGCACGCCTTCACCGGAAGCAGGGGGCGGCTGTTGCTCTGGGTTACTAGTGACGAGGCTCATAGACCTACCGAGATCGGTTGATATTCTCCCGACCGCCAGATTAGCTCGGATCAATACTAGTGGTCAAGCGGGGTGGGGGCATTTTTTCCCTATGTCGCTTGCCTGATCCTGATTGCTCAGCATCCTCTTACTCATGGATCTTACGACAGCGGCCTACGGAACTTGGAGTGGCGGGCGTTTTATGCACTACGGAGAAGCCCTCGACGACGAGCGGATGAGCGGGCTGATTCGGATGGCTTATGAGGAAGGTGTGCGGACATTCATCACGGCAGATACCTATGGCACGGGAAAGGCGGACGAGATGCTCGGGGCGGCGCTGGCTCCGTTCGCGCGCGATTCCTACTGTCTTGTTGGCGCGGTCGGCCACGACATTTACGATGGTGTGCGCGCTGGCTCGAAGGGCTTTCCTCGTTTCACCGACCCGAGCCTGCGGGACGAGTCCGGTTACGGTTCGTACCTACAGGACGCTGCTACCAAGTCTGCCAAGCGATGCGGCATCGACCACTTCGACCTCGTGCTTTTGCACAACCCCGACTCGACTGGTTACACCAACGACTCGGTTTGGAAGGGCATGATTGCTCTGCAGGAACTGGGGATTACCGAGCGGATCGGCATTGCCCCAGGACCAGCCAACGGCTTCACCGTTGACTTGATCGAGTGCTTCGAAAACTTCGGCGAGGTCATTGATTGGGCCATGGTCATTCTCAACCCGATGGAACCCTGGCCCGGTAGCCTTGTTCTCCCAGCAGCGGAGAAGGCCGACATCCAAGTGATGACCCGAGTGGTCGATTACGGCGGGCTGTTCCACGGCGATGTCTTGCCTGGTCACACATTCAAGGACGGCGATCACCGCACCTATCGCCCGGATGGTTGGGTCGAGAAGGCCTACGAGAAGATCGGGCCGATGAAGGAGATCGCCGATCGCCACGGCATGACGCTTCTGCAGTTGGCTTGCCAGTGGAATCTTGCCCAGCCTGCCGTCGGCTGCGTCGCGCCGACGATTATCCAAGAGCACGGTGACACTGCGAAACCAGTCGAGGACAAGATCCGCGAGCTGGGTGCCATACCGACCGAAATTCTACTCACCGCCGAGGAGATTGCCGAAATCGCCCGCATCGGCGACAACCACGGATGCATGAAGCTCAAGGGCGCCACCACTCGCCACGAAGAAGAGGCTCTTCCTGATCAGTGGTCGATGCGTCCCGAGTTGCTAGCCATCGCTGAGCGCGAAGGCTTCGATCCGGCTTGGTAGGACTGGGAATTGGGAATGCGGAAGTCGGACTTCCGCGTGTTTACCGGGCCCGGGTTAACATGATCTGGTTGCCTTCTGGGTCGGAACACATGGCGAGGTGAGGCGGTTCGCCGTCCTCGTCTTGGGGTTCGCGTGCAAGTGTGCCGCCGGCGGCGACTACTTCGGCGGCTCCGGTGATGACATCGGCCACTTGGAAGGTCAGGCCGGTCCAGGTAGTCTTGCCTTCACCTCCGCCGTGGATGCTGATCAAGCCGTCTGCGACTAAGACTTCGACGATGGCAGGGTTCTCTCGCACGACCTCGGCGCCAAAGACGGTCTGGTAGAAGGCTTGAGCGCGGTCGCGGTCGGCGGCCCAGATGGTGTATTTTAGCTTCTCGACTTTCATGGTGGTTCGGTGTCGCCACCCTACCGCTGGAGGAGCAGAAAGCTGTGCTTTTTTCTCGTCCGGAGCGTCCTCTTGGTTGACCTGCGTCCGGGGCATCGGATAGGTGCCTAACACCGGTCTGCTACCGGTTTCTGCGAGTTCACTCCGATGGCTAAGTTCGATCCCTCCCAGCTCAACCCGCAGCAAAAGACTGCAGTGGTTCAGGTCGATGGCCCGGTGCTCATCCTTGCTGGCGCGGGCACTGGTAAGACGCGAACGGTGACCGCGCGTATCGCCTTCATGGCGAGCCAAGGCATCAAGCCGAGCGAGATTCTGGCGGTGACATTCACCAACAAGGCCGCCACGGAGATGCGCGAGCGGGTCGTCGAAATGGTCGGCGGTAAGCGGGGTAAGGAGATCACCGTCTGCACGTTCCACTCGCTCTGCGTTCGTCTTCTCCGAGCGGATATCGAGAAGCTTCAACTCGGCTACAAAAAGAACTTCGCCATCTACGCGGGCGGAGACCAGTCGGGACTTATTCGCAAGATCATCGTCCGTCTTGCCGCCAAGGACGAGAAACTGGATCCGGGAGCCGCTCTGTCGATGATCAGTACCGCCAGAAACCTTGGCGAAGAGGTCGATGGCGGTCAGGACACGTTACTGGCTGCGGTGGCGCGGGCCTACCGATCCGAACTGCGGACGCTCAATGCGGTGGATTTTGACGACTTGCTGATCCTCGGTTGCCAACTTCTAGAGGAGCACGCGGATGTGCGGGCAAGTTGGGCCAAAAAGTTCCGTTACGTCATGGTCGATGAGTTCCAGGACACCAACGCTCAGCAGATGCAGCTGGTACAGCAGCTCTGTGGTGAGCACCGGAATATCTGTGTGGTCGGTGATGACGACCAGAGCATCTACGGTTGGCGGGGAGCTGAGCCGGCCAACATCCTCGAGTTCGAGAAGGCCTTCCACGATCCGGTGGTGGTGAAGCTGGAGGAGAACTACCGATCGACGACTGCCATCCTGCACACCGCCAACAGTCTGATCAAACACAACATCGACCGCCGTGAGAAGTCACTGTGGAGTAAGGTCGAGGGCGGTGATCGTCTGCGCCTTATTGCCATGCCCGACGACGCCACCGAGTCGGAGTTCATCTCGGGCGAGATCTGGGAGGCGCATCACGAGCGCCAGCAACCGTTCGAGGATTTCGCCATCATCTTCCGCACCAATGCTCAGAGCCGTCCGATGGAGCAGGCTCTGCGTGAGCGGAAAATTCCCTACCGCGTGGTCGGTGGCCAGAGCTTCTTCGACCGTCGGGAAATCCGCGATTTGCTCGCCTATCTCAGTGCAATCGCGAGTGTCGACGACGATATTTCGCTGCTACGCATCGCCAATTCCCCACCACGAGGAATCGGCGACAAGACGTTGAATCTTGCTTCGGAGACGAGTCGAGATCTGGGTAGTCCAATCTCGACCGCTTTGATTCACCCGGCATTTACGGGACTGATTTCTCAGCGGGCATCGGATGCCGTTATGCGGCTCGTTGATTTCCTAGAAAAGTACCGTGAGGCGTTCGCTCAGCCTGGGCCGGAGCGTGGCGATCTGTTCGACCGGATGGTCAAAGAGACCGGCTACCTCGAGTGGATCCCGCGGATCAGTAAGAAGCCCGAAGAGGCACTAGCCCGCACGGAGGGGGTGTCTCAGCTGTCGGCTTCGATACGGGAATTTTTCAAGAAGAAGCCGAAGGCGTCGCTGCGTGACTTCCTCGACAAAGTGGCTCTTGGAATGGAGGACAAGAAGGACGACGACATCGAAAGTAAGCAGGGGGTTTGTCTGATCACCCTGCATGCTTCGAAGGGGCTGGAGTTCCCCAGCGTTTATCTTGTCGGTTTGGAGGAGGGCACCTTGCCGCACAAGCGGTCGGTGGAGGAGGGGACCCGCGATGAGGAGCGGCGCCTGTTGTATGTCGGGATTACTCGGGCGCAGAAACATCTGGTGATGACTTACTGCCAGTTCCGGGTCAAGTGGGGGGACAAGATGGCGTGCATCCGTTCGAGCTTTATTAAGGAGCTGGACCCTGAATATCTAGACGAAATCGACTACACAGAAGAGATGAATCGCCCGGTAGAGGCCGAAGATGTGGGAAGTCTCTTCGATCAGATGCGATCGATGCTCAAAGACTAGATGTGTTAAAGGGTAAAGTAATACCCTTAAATGGTCTTTTTTGACGTAATGGTTATTTATACTCCCTTAGTCTTTCTTGTATGGTTGACTTAGAAAGTAAATATATTACCCTTATTTGGTTATTATTGAGTCAATGAGTAAGATATTACCTATGAGCACAACTTCTGATAGCGCGCTTCTTCAAGACTTGGGTGAGCGGCTCAAGGCGGAACGGCTTCGGCAAAATGTGACTCAGGGGGTCCTCGCGGAGCGGACCGGACTTGCCCGCAAGACGATCGTCAATGTGGAGGCCGGCAAGGGCGGGTCACTCGGCACTTTGGTGGCGTTGCTTCGTGGCCTTGGCCGGCTCGATGCGTTGGATGGCATTCTTCCGGACTCGGGACTGAGCCCGATCCAGCTGTCAGATCTACGGGGCAAGGAGCGCCAGCGTGCTACCGGATCGCGAGGCAATGTGGCTCCGACAACACGGGTGGCCGAGGACTCACCGGAATGGAAGTGGGGGGATGAGCGGTGAGCCAGTCGGTCGATCTCGCTGATGTGGTTCTCTGGGACACCAGGATCGGTGCCGTTGCCTGGGACCGCGAGCGTGGTCTGGGAAGCTTCGAGTATGATTCGGATTTTCTGCGCTCGGGCATGGAGGTTTCACCGCTTTTGATGCCGACGACGGGACAATCTACGTATCAATTTCCTAGCCTCGGGCTGGAGACGTTTCATGGCCTTCCGGGGTTGCTGGCGGATGCGCTTCCGGACAAGTTCGGCAATCTTTTGATCGACCGCTGGTTGGCCGGACAAGGCAGATCGACCGGGGATTTTAGCCCGGTCGAGCGGCTGTGCTACCAGGGAGGGCGTGGGATGGGTGCGCTGGAGTTCCGGCCCTCGGTGCGACGCGGTCGGGATTCGTCGGCGGAGGTCGATGTTGCCTCGTTGGTTGGTCTTGCCAATCAGGTCCTAGCGGATCGTGAGGGGCTGCAAGTCCGGTTGGACGGTGTGAACGAGCCCGAGGCACTGGCAGACATCATCCGAGTTGGAACTTCGGCAGGTGGGGCTCGGGCCAAGGCGGTGGTAGCTTGGAATGAGCGGACCGGAGAGCTCAGATCGGGCCAGGTCGAGGCGCCGCGAAACTTTACTCAGTGGCTGCTCAAATTCGACGGGGTGACGGGAAACCGCGACAAGGAACTGGCTGACCCGCAGGGGTTCGGGCGGATCGAGTACGCCTACTATCTGATGGCCAAGGAGGCGGGTATTGCGATGGAGCGGTGCCGGCTGTTGGAGGAGAACGGGCGGAGCCACTTCATGACGCGGAGGTTCGATCGACCGGGGGACGGCGAGAAGATCCACATGCAATCGCTGTGCGGCTTAGCTCACTACGACTTCAATGTCGCCGGGGGTTACAGCTACGAACAGGCCCTGCAAGTGCTCCAGCGTCTCGGGGCTCCACGAGAAGATCTGGTCGAGCAGTTCCGCCGCGCGGTCTTCAATGTCGTCAGTCGAAACCAAGACGATCACACAAAGAATATCGCCTTCCTCATGGATCGGCGCGGCAATTGGCGGCTGTCGCCGGCCTTCGACATCACCTACGCCTACAACCCGAGTGGGGCCTGGACCAGCGCGCACCAGATGACGGTCAATGGCAAGCGGGACGGCTTCGATTCGGAGGACCTGCGCGCACTGTCGCGGGCTGGAAACCTGTCGCTACGTGAGTTCCGCAACGCCTTGGCCGAGGTCGAGGCGGCGGTGGAGCAGTGGCAGCACTACGCGGATCAGGCTGGGGTGGACGAGGCGACAACGGCGAAGATTGCGGTGGTGCATCGGAGGCTGGTCTAGCTGGAGTGGCGAATTTGCGAGTTCCCGCTCCGGCGCGATCCAAAGCTCCGGCAAGCCGAAGCACTCCAAACATCGCCACCGCCTCGCCGCCCGAGTTTGGAGTCCGGTTCGCTTGCGACCGCTTTGGATGACGCATGCTCGGGACGCCCTTCCAGGTTAGCCGATCCTACGTGTTCCCGCTCCGGCGCGATCCAAAGCTCCGGCAAGCCGGAAGCACTCCAAACATCGCCACCGCCTCGCCGCCCGAGTTTGGAGTCCGGTTCGCTTGCGACCGCTTTGGATGACGCATGCTCGGGAAGACGCCCTTCTAGTCTAGCCGATCCTACTTGTTCCCGCTCCGGCGCGATCCAAAGGGGCACTTGTGACTCCTTTTGCTGCTACGCCGAACTCTACTCACTCAGATACTCGGTGGTTGCTTCGGTGGTAGCTTCGGGCTTACTTTGGCCCTTTAGGCGATCGAGGAGGCCACGGTCGGAGGATGCCTTCTTTGGTGTCTCGGGAGCGGCAGTTGTGGACTTGTTGCGCAACCGGTCGAAAAGGCCGCGACCTTTGGTCTTGTTGGTAAGAGTTGGTGTTGCTACCACTTCGGGAGTTGCTGGTGCGGCTTTCTTGGGAGCAGTTGAACGTGGGGGTGCGGCGACGACCTGGGCATTTGGTGCCTCGGTCTGTGCGGCGGCGCGTTTGCGGCGAAGTCGGTCGAACAATCCACCGGACTCGGATGTATTGCTGACGCTGGTAGCCTCAAGTGCCTCGGGGAGGACGATCTGATGGTCGGGCTGGGCGAAGGTGACCGGTTCGGCCGGTGGGCGTGGGGTCTCGGCGACCACGGGGGCTTCGGAATCGAGGATGGCGGCGCGCTGGCGAGCGCGGGCGGCCTCGATGATCGTCATGGTAATCTTGCGGTCGCGGGCCTCGAAGAGCTTGGGCTTGTCGCCAAGAACTTCGGTTTCTGCAGCTGCGCCGACGACGGGTTCAGCTGAAGCTTCTACAGCGATCACTGCGTCTGTGGAATCTGCCTCGGCGGTCGGGTTCGTGTTCAGAGAAATCACTGAGGTGCAGCCTCCCAGTAGGAGGGCGGCGAAGAAGATGGGAGCGGAAAGAAGTCCGGCATTGGCAGGGAGCATTATCGACCCTAGCAGGGGACTCGGTCGGCTGACAAGTCCTACTGCTTAGGAGGAGCGACCTCTTTGACGACGGCTCCGTGCTCGTCGTGCAGAACCAAGATGGCGAAGCGGGGACTTAGCCGAGCCCGTCGGTATTCGGGCTGGTGTAGTCGAATTTACCCCGGAGATCGGTGGAGCCCTCTTTGTAGAAGTTCGGACCGTTCGGGGTGCGGGCGTAGACCTTGACGTAGGCTTTCACCAAGGGCTTGTCGGTCTCCGAATGGCGCATTTGCAGACGCCCGTAGTTTGCGGCGATCTCGACTTCGAGTTGGTTGGCGTAGGGGACGGCTGAGGTCTGAATGCCTGCACCAGTGACTGGGACCAGAACGTTCTTTTTGCGGAAGGCTGCTGGGAGCTCGAATTGGTGGGTTTTGTCCCCGGCTTCAAGGTCGATGGCCATGGTGTGGTTCAGATATGACTCGTTGGTTGGTCATGATGGTTCATCCGGCTGTCGGTCTACTCCCCATTGGTGCGAGCATGGGGAATTGTGACGTCGGTTACCTACAGGTGTCGAGTTCGATCTTCTTTTCTCGCTTAGGATTCACGAAAATGGATGCGTAGGGCGTCGAAATAGAGCATCATTGAGGATGCCCCCTCGCTTGGGAAAATTTGTCGTGAACGTGTTTCTGATCCTCTACCTGACGCTGGTGGGGATTCATGCTCTTCCGCATGAGTGCAGGGGCTTGAAGAATGCGACCCGGAGCTTCTATAATACGCTCGGTGTCTGGCAGAGTGGATGGGCTCTGTTCTCGCCGGAGCCTGATAGCATCAACACATCGGTGTACGGTGTCATTTACCTGGACGATGGGGAAGCCGTAATGTGGAACACTCCGGATTGGATGTTGTTTGGACCTTGGAAGAAGATGAGGTTATTCCGTCACATGGAGTTCTACGACAACATCCGCAGCGACAGCAGAAAGGATGCTTGGCCGGTGTTTGCCGACTTCGTCGCTCGATCAGTGCCCTTGGCTGAAGGCGTGTCTGTGGAGTCGGTGGAGTTGGTCAGAAAGTGGAAGATTATCGAGCCCCCAGAAGAAAACTTTATTCCCTACGGATCCCCACCTCGCCCAAAGGAGGAGTATTCTTTCTATCTTCACGATCCTCTGTTGCCGAACAAAGAAGAGTCGGGAGAAGACGATGATTCCAATGATTCCGATGGTGTCGAGGTAGAGCCATCTAGCGAAGCCGAGCTGGCTGACGATGCGCCCATCGAGGTTCCTGATTCTGAAAACGGAGGAATTTCCGAATGAGCGACCATATGCTTAAACTTCGCGACATTCCGGCTGGCTGGGACCGCTTTTTCTTTGAGGAGCGCGATCTCTCGATCAGTAGCATCTTCCGGATCGTTTACGCCATTCTGACGCTGTGCAATATCGGCTTCCTCTGGCCTTACCAGCTTTTGTGGTTTGGTCCCGAAGGCTTCACCACACTGGAATCATCCAAGGCGTTCGTCCATAGCGCCTCGCTAACGCTGTTCGATTACCTGCCTGAGACGAATCTCACGGTGCGGGTCTGCATGAGTATTTTCGTGGTGCAGACGGTCTTGCTTTTGTTTGGTGTTTTCCCGAGATTTCATGCCGCCTGCGTCTTCATCTGGTGGGTTACCTTCCAGCATCGGAATGTGATCATCTTCGATGGTGAGGATGTGTTGTTCCGACTGTTTGCCTTTTACCTGATCTTTCTTCCTAGCGCTGACCGCATGTCTTTCCACTCGTGGAGGAGAAGGCGAAAGGGGCTGGAGCCGGCGAATCCCGTGCATGCTGTGTGGCCGCTGCGGTTGCTTCAGATTCAGATGACTGTCATCTACGGATCGACGATTTGGGAAAAGTTTAAGGGCAATGCCTGGGTCGATGGTTCGGCGCTGTATTATGTCTCTCGGCTCGATGATCTATGGGGGCGCTTTCCGCTTCCTGAGTTTGCTATCACGGTCCTCGATTCGATGCCGCTGTTATTCGTTGCGACGTGGGGGGTGCTTCTCCTGGAGCTGTTCATTCCCATCGGTCTGTGGATCAAGGAATTGCGGATCTGGGCAATCATCGGTGCCATCGTTCTCCATATCGGGCTCGACTACTGCATGAACCTACTGTTGTTCCAATGGATCATGCTGTGCGGGCTTCTGGCCTTCGCTACCTGGAAGATTCCGGCGGGGAAGCGCAAGGTGCCGACCATAACTACGACTCCGGACCTTTCTTCGACCAACAATCCTGAGGAAGCGCCCTCCAGCTAGCTAGCTAAGGCTTCTTAGGCCCGCTCGCCTTGCCCTTCTTGGCAGTCTGAGGCCTCGCTCGGCCTTGCTTGGTTCCCGGTTTGGTCCGTTGTGGACCGAAGTATTTTTCGCTCCGGTAGCGAAGCCAGACGCGTAGTTGCTGGGGGACCTTTTCCTTCTGCGGCTGAGTCAGTCGATCGTAGAGTCGGATCGCCTTGTCCCGCTCACCGCGGCAGGCGGCATTGCGGTGGGCGTCCCAGAGACTGCGAGCCGCCCGGATCCGGCGACAGCACTCTTTGAGCAAGACTTCGCCCTCGAGGTCGTCGGGATTTCTCTTGTTCTTCTTCGCCGGCATTAGTCGATCGATTTAGCCGTGGTGGTGGTAGCCTTGCTCCGAAGATAGGCGAAGCCCAAGAAGGCGATGCCGGCGACGATCATGAAGGTCGAGTAGAACTGGCCCTTGCTGAGGCCGAGGATGTCGGACTCGCCGTCGTCTGGGAGGCGGAAGGTTTCGCAGTAGATTCGGAACAGCGCGTAGAGCACGAAGAACCACCCGGTGAGCACCCCCTTCGGCAGGGTTGGAAATCGGAGTCGGAGGCCAAGGAGGATGGCAAAGAGCAGGAGACCTTCCAAGGCGGCTTCGTAGAGTTGCGAGGGATGTCGGGAATTGAGACCTTTCTCCAAAAACATCGCCAACTCGGGATTCGATGCGGCCCGCTGGACGATGTCGCGGCTACTTCCCTCGAGAAGGGCCCACGGGATACGTCCGTCGAAGTCGGCGGCGGGGACGAACCGGCTGTCGTGGATTGCCGTGGGGAATCGCACAGACCAGGGGACATCGCCGGGGCGGCCAAAGAGTTCGCCATTGATGAAGTTCGCCATGCGACCGAAGAACAGGCCGATTGGGGCAGCTACGACGAAGTCATCGCCGATTCCTAGCCAAGAAAGCTTGTGCCGTTTTGCGTAGTAGAGAGTGAAGAGCGCGATGCCGAGGAAGCCACCGTGGCTCGCCATACCGCCCTTGTGGATGGACAACAGGTTGAGTGGATTCTCCAGTAGGCGGTCGAAGTCGTAGAGGAACATGTAGCCAAGCCGACCACCCAAGAGCACGCCGAAGACGGCTGCGTAGGTGATGAAGTCGCTGAGCTTCTTCTCAGGCACTTCCGTCAGGCCTCGTCGGGCCAACCAGCGGAGCAACAGAAAGCCGAGCAGGAAGCCTGCAATGTAGGCTAGTCCGTACCATCGGATGGCGATCGTCTCTGAAAACTTGATCAGAATGGGATCGAGGCTGTGCAGGTAGTCCGCGAGCATTAGTAGCATCTGTTCACCCGCTGGCCCCGTGACGCAAGTCGCCGGCGCTGCCGTAAGTTCGGTTGTCGTTGACCAAGCGGGACTCGTTGGCAAGGTTGGGGGGTGCGAAGCGCCGTCTCTCTTTTCGATCTTGTCCTTGCGGCAGCCCTCCTTCTTTTGTTTGGAGTGCTCGCCGGGCCGGGTTGTGAGCGCGCCAAGCTTCGGGTGCGAGCTCACGATCTGCGTGGCGAGTTGGAGATTCTCCACAAGGCTGCCAACCGGGCGGCACTCGACGCAGGAATTGCCCGGGGGACCGAGGTTCCATTCTCTCGCATCGCGGTCTTTCTCGAGGGTGATTCTGTTCCCGACCGGCTCAAGCAGGGCATCGACCCACTGGGAAATCCCTATCCTGTCCCTCTCGCTGATGCCCCACCGACCTTCTCCAAAGTGAGCGCGCGATCCCTGAGGGAGGCGGTGTCGGATTCTTTCTGGACGCCATTCTCCGCAGCAGAAAGCGCGCCGCTGGAATAGAGCTTGGGAAGGTCAGGTATTGGCGTAGGCTATTCGATTTACGCAAACCATGAAACTCGACAAGGAAGAACTGCCACATTTTCTCGTCACTGTATGTCTTGAGGTCCACAAGCGGTTGGGAGTAGGTCTGCCCGCGCAGGCCTACCGAGATGCCGTCGCCATCGAGCTGAAGCACAGGGAGATTCTCTTTGAGAAGGATGTTCCGTTCACCTTCGACTACAAAGAGAAGACGGTGGATACCGGAGAGAAAATCGATTTTATCGTCGAGGATCTCATCATCCTGTCTCTGGTAGCCAAGAAGCCCGGTGGGCAAGACGACAAGGAACGAGTCAATGCGAGGCTCCGTCTAACCGGCAAGGAGATTGGCTTTCTGGTGAACTTCCAGAACTCCGATCTACGTCAGGGTATTAAACGTCTGATCGTCGGCGACGCCGCTCCCGAAATGCCGCACCGCACCGAACCAGGATTACAGGGGCTCACGCGAAGCCCTGTTCCGCTCGCCAAGCCAGGAAAAATTCCTGAGCCAAAGTCTGGCTCCGCGCGTGGCAGTGACGATGAGCGGAAGTCCGAGAGCATGGATTCTTCCGACTAGAAGCAAGACGCTCGCGTCTTGCCTCGGCCCGAAACCTACTGGCCGGACTAACGAAGTCTGATCTCCACTATTAGAGCTTCACTGGTCGCGTGATCCGGCGCCACACAGAGTCCAGTTCGCCGGCAAGGTTACCAATGATATCGCCTGGGTGGTAGTTGATCGATTGCTCTTCCGCTTTGCCGATGAGTTCATCAGTTGCGTAGATCGCTCCGAGGTCTTCCCGAGGGAGAATAATGATGTCGGCGTAGGCCCGGTCATCGTCTGACAGCCATCTCTCGATGTTCTCCCGCTCTCCTTCCGAGGCGAAAACCACTAGCTTAACGCTGGATGTATTGTGGTCGCCAGCGCTGGAACTGAGTAGGTCGTTGCGGAGTAGGGCGCGCTTGCTGGCAAAGGCCGACAGTGCTTTCCAATAGGAAAAGTCATCGAGGGGCTCGAAGCCGAAGAGGATCTCATTGTTCTCGAATGACCATTTTGCGACGGGCTTCTCCTGAGCTTCTGGAAGGCGGAAGTCGCTGTAGCGAACGACGGGGAATCGATATCCAGCGACCTTGACCACCCGACCGAGACGATCTTGTTGGACCTCGGTTCCTTCGGTTGGCACTACTTCGTCGAGAATGTCCCGGTAACGATCGACGAGTTCTTCATCGGCATCTTGGGTTTCGACGAAGATCGGCATTTCTGCGCTTTCCACCGTGCTCGGGGCCAGCGGATCCATCGGCTGGAACGGAGAGTCGATTCGGGGAGACGGCTCCTGCTGGGGCACTTGACCAGGAAGTGACGGCGCCGGGCTTTGCAGTGCGGCTGTGATATTCGGATTCTTCCTGTCTTCCCGAAGACGGGCCAGCATGGACTTGATCTTGGTAAAGGAGGCTGCGTTAGGGCTGGGCTCGGCCTCTTCTTCAGCGAGGCCTTGCTCTTTCTTTTCGTCGAAAGGAGGACTCTCGTCCAAGTCCGCAACTGGGGCGGGCGAGTCGGTGACCAAGTCCTCTTGCTTGGTGGCTTCGTTCGCAGGTTCTGGCTTGGCTTGCTCGACGATGGGACTTTCGGGCTGTTCGGCAGGTGTAGGACTTTCTAGGACAACTTCTTCCTGTTGAGCTTTCAGGAAAGCGGGCTCAGGAAGAGCTGTTTGAATGGGAGGAGCGGGCTCGACAGGAGCGGAAACCTCTTCGATCCGAGCTTGGGGGGATACCTCTCCAAAGCTCCCGAATGTCGGGGCGCTTACAGGTGCGGCTTCAGAGGGCGCCTTGGCTTCGACTGCGGGACTGGCGGACGATTGTTGGGGCTTCGCTCCAAAACTAGGGATCGTCGACTCTACTGGCTCCGCGACGGCCTCGGATTCTGGCTGAGGCGGGTCTGTTTGTCTAGATTGACTGGTTTCCAGCCGTGCCTTATCCTCTTCGCTAGTATCCGGTTCCTCGGGAGGCATTAGCGGGCCTCTGTCGGTTTCGGTATCCAGTTCGGGGTCCTTCTTATCGCGCCCTTTTGTTGCCATATCTTCCATCGCTCCCGAGAGAAAGTTACGGAAGCCATCGTCGAAGATATTGATTTGGCTACTGTCGGGCTGGAGAGGAATATCCTCGGCCACAGCTGCCGGCGCATGGGAGTGAGTGTTCCGAATACTCAGAGCTTTCTGTGTTTCCTCGCTCTCGAGATCCAAGTCGCCGTTTCGGAAGAGTTCCCATTTCTTCGAAGCGAGGCGAAGCAGTGCGCGAGGAGCAATCGTGCCTCCCAGGCCTACGTGCTGCTCGAGCGAGAGAAAACCCAGAAAATCACTACGGTCACGTCCTGCGATGCCAGCTCGGTCAAGTCGGCTTCCAACAAGGACTTCTGCGTCCTTGATTCCAATACCTGGAAGGTCGAAAATTGTCTCGGTAAGGCGGTCTTCGATCGCACTCGGTAGCTGGCCTCCGAAGGTTGCTTGCCAGAGGTCGTTGTTAGTACTTAGGATACCCGACACGTTCGGACAACTGGTTTGAATCTCACCTAGAATGGTGGCGATTCGGAGTCCGGCCTCGGAATCACGGTAGATTGAATCGAGTCCATCTAGGATCAAGACCACTGGCGTGGCGACAGAGGCCAAGCGGCTGAAGGCTAGGAATCGTCCCTTGCCCAGAAGTTCGGCGTCTTCGGAGGTAATCGCTGGAGCGTTCGATGGAGAACAAGCGCCCTGAGCCTCGGTCCGAGATTCGTCGGTGCCGGTTTCTTCAACTGGTTCCGCTACTGCCGGCTTGTCGGATGCCTCAGAGATAGATTCCGTGGCTTCGCTACTGCCTCCGGTAGGCGGAATCACCTCATAGAGGCGTCGGAACGCTTCTTCCCGAAGGCCATTGCGTCCGTTTCCTTCGGCTTCGGTAAACCGATAAAGGACGTCGAGCCAACCGGTTAGATCGGGTTTTTCCAACCCTGTGGCTGCGGTCAGGCTATCAACGACCAGGGGGCGAAGGTCTTCGTAGTAGTCCTTGAACCAAAGGCAGACTGCCGCCTTGTCATCGCGCCCGAAATTGAAGGTGGCCAATGGACGATCAATGAGCTCTTTGATCGCGGCTTTCCGATCGGAACTTGGAATTTTTCCTGCCCGGATTAGATCTGCGGTCGAACGAGCGAGAAGGCGGCGAACGATGGCATCCAACTGGCTGGGAGCACCAGCTGTCTTGATCGACATCAGACTGCTCAGTAGCGATTGGTAGAGAGCGATCCAAGAAACGGGCCTTCCAGCTTCGATGGGGAGATGAACGATCGACGCCTTCGATCCGAGTTCTTCGGTAAGTTTACGCAGAAGGAAAGTCTTGCCGTAGCCCGCTCGAGGAGAGCGTAACAGGAAGATTGATCCTCGTCCTCCTTGTGGGCTGGGGCTGAGAATTCGTTCAAGGATCTGGGATGTCTCGGCTCGTTCCAACTGGCAAGACTCTTGGTCTTTGAGTGGGAGGTCGAGACGAATAATATCGCCTTGAAATGGGTTGTGGTCGGAACTCATGGGCTACTGAGTGAGGATGGCGAGTGGAATTGCTCTAATTAGAATCCAAAGTACTATAAATATAAATTTAACTATAATAAACTTCTTTTTTTATAAAAATTTAGTTTACCTTGATGGTCTTTTCCTTTTTACAATCTCTGATCGTGGGGAAAAGAGTGGATTCTGAGGGAGACGAGGCACATGTTGGCGAATGTTCTTGCTCTTTGCTGACGCGCTCGAATCGACACTTCGACTTGTTCGCCATCCTTTTGTTTGGGGTCTTGCTGTCGGACTATTCTTTACTGCACTGTCGGCGTGGTCGCATTTTAAAACAAATCGGGAATTTTCCCGGTTTCGGCGTCATTTGAGCGACAAACTCGAGTTGGAGGCGAAGCAATACGAGACGGTGAAGAAGGAAAAAGAGGTCCTCACCAAGGAGAACGAGAACCTACGCGTGCAGGTGGCGACGATGAACGAGAAGCCTGATCAGAAGGTCCTGCGGGAGGTCGAGATTCTCGCTCGCGCTGAGAAGCAGCTCATGGTGAGTGCTCCAGGGTTTAGTGCAGCATGGGAGACAGCCAAGACTCAGGCGGTAGAAGAGATGCAAGCTGAAGAGCAGGGCAAGTCCTTGCCCAAGCGAATTTTCCGTAGGTTCTTTGGAACACAGGGAGGCCGCGGAGAGGTGGTCGAGGCCCTACCGGCCGAGTCCGATATTGAATTTTCGGAGTCGGGGAAGAGGTCGAACGGAGAATCTGAGGAGTCTTAAGCGATGATTTTGGATTCAAGATTGGTGCTTCCCGAGGGCAGTTGGGAGGGGTTTCTCTTCGACTGTGACGGCACTCTCGTCGATTCTATGCCGCTCCATGGGATCGCATGGAATGAAGGTCTTCGGGCCGCTGGTGCTCCCTATGAGCTAACCGAGGAGGATTTTTACGGCTGGGGAGGGCTTCATGAGGCTGTCATCATCGGTATGCTGAACGAGCGTCATGGTTGCGATATCGATCCGGAAAGCGTCATTGCTCCCAAGGCGGAGAGCTTTGCCAAGGGGATGGCGAGTTTGAAGGAGATTGTCCCGGTTGCGGATTTTGCTCGGTCGATGCATGGCAAGGCTAAGCTTGGGGTGGTCTCGGGCAGTCCTCGGGGGCACGTCGAGGAGTGCCTTGAAGTCACTGGGATCGCCCATCTCTTCGACTCCATCGTCACGCCTGAAGATGTCGAGCTAGGTCGTGGGAAGCCGCATCCCGATATGTTCCTTCTTCAGGCCGAGCAACTTGATCTTGTGCCCAATGCTTGTGTGGTCTTCGAAGATGCTCAAAGCGGCATCGATGGTGCCGTTACTGCCGGGATGGGCACCGTGTTTGTCGAACGGGACTGTAGATAGGTAGCAAAGTTCTCCCGCCGTCAGCCCGCGTCGGTCAGCCCGACGGCCGTAGTTAACCGATCTCCCCCGAAGCCGTTCAATCTTCTGCGCCGTCCATTGTCCTGAGGTGATTATCGGCTGTGTCCGCTATGCTCCCATTCTTTACCTCGCTAAAACTCGGTTCTAGATGACAAGGAGGGCCAACTGATTGAGGACAGCAACCGCGCCGATAAGTTCGTCGGCGTTCTCTTGCTTCAAGGAGGGCGGCGGGGCTATCTTGAGGAATGAACGAGGAGTTCATCATCCTACTGTGCGTATCCGTTGTCACTGGATTTCTAGCGGTATCGACCAGCGGATGCACAACAGCGGTCGCACATAACTCACGCGGTTCCCATGAAGCCATTCACCATCAGTCTGGGAGTCTGGGAGATCTGTCGCAGATTGCTGAATGCGCACAGGGGTTCGAAGAGGTAGTTTCTGCCGGCTATGCGAAGGGCTACCGCGAGGGTCACCAGGCCGGATACGAGCAAGCTAGCGCGGCTGCCGACCATCGGGACTATTCTCAAGGTCAAACTTATCTGCTGTTAGACCTCTGAGCATCAACGACGCAGATGTTCAGGCCAAGCTGAAGGCCGCCATGCTCAAGTTCGGCCGCTAGCTAG
>Ga0114953_1000491_pt1 | contig 29173 bp, 39 predicted proteins | sample SidtaG_FD_87298 | JGI IMG/M metagenome (GOLD analysis project Ga0114953, IMG submission 87298) | Marine algal microbial communities from Sidmouth, United Kingdom - Sidmouth_Male2 metaG | ecosystem: Host-associated > Algae > Red algae > Unclassified | place: Sidmouth, United Kingdom | collected...
CCCTGGACACCCGCCCAAGGGGGCTGTCCCCCGCTACCCCGCTAGGGGGGTGTTACGTGACTGGTCACGACCCGTCCCCGGCTCATGCCGGGGGGTCGTGTCACCCCTGACAGGGGGTTTCCCCCACATAGAGATACGTTTTTTTCCGGCCGCGGTGGCCCGGTTTGTCTCGGGGTTGGTGGCGCCCTAGTCTCTGCTTGAGGCGGTGCGGTGTGGGGAGCTGTGGGTGGCGTGCATGGTGAGAGATTCGGTCAGTGGTGGCGTCGCGGTTATGCGTGTGGCTGGTGATGGGAGCGGCAGAACTGTATCTGGAAGCTGCGAAGACACGGCTGCTTGTGGCGGGGGCTGTAAGCTGGTCGGTGTCTGCTGCGGCCATGTGGGGGCGTGGGCAGGGCGCCACGGTGCCGCTGACAATCTCGTACAGAACAGAAACGATTGAAAGAAAACGTCATGCTCATGTCTACGCGATTTATCTGACCTTCTCCGAAGGCCACAGTGACTGAACATTGCTATCCTCCAAAAAATGGCGGATGCAGAGAATGAGACTGCAGACAGCGCGAAATTACATAGAAGTGCAATCGGATTTGCAGACTCCCAGGCCTCCGGAAGACTGTTGGTTTGAATATGGTGTTAGCCTTCTCAAAAGCCAATGATGTTCGCTGGCTGGAGGGTTGCGGGGAGTCTGCGCCCGAGTCGAGATAATCCGAGATTTTCTTCAGAAGCTCCAACCCGGATCGGGTCCCAGAGTCACTCTGGGGCCAGATGTGCGATTTCTCAAGCGATCGTTCGATTTCTTGAGGTTCTGTCACTTGCCGATGTGCGTTTCCAGGTTCCAGACGCATGTCAGCCAGAGCTGTCAGTACTCTTTCCAGATTCAAGTGCTTCCATTGATCCACGTAGGCTGCTTGATGATTGCAACGGCTCTGCAACAGCCAAATTTGGAGGTTAGCAATAGTAAGCCGGACCTGTCCGCCCAATTATTATAGCCATCCCCACTCGATGAGCAGTGAGTTTTCCTGCTGAGAGACTGCGACAACCTAGCGATTCCGTTGGCTCTGTTGCAGTCTGCCCAATTTTGACCGATGCGAAGGGAGCACAAGCTCTCACGTGTTTTCCAGAGTTTTGAGCAACTCCGCACTTATCTCGCATCTATGCAGCTGTGTCTCAGAGCAAGTCGGAAAGTGAATTAAACTGGATCTTGAGCACGTACAACAACCGGTGGTCGACCACCCGGGCACCTTCGTGCCGACCGTCGCGCCGCAGCCCCCAGCACCCCCGGACGTCGCCAGCGCCGGTGCCTCCGTCGCTCTTCCGATCGTAAGCTGCCGTCGTTCTCTGGCCGGCACAGATCGTCCCGCACGCGTATGTGGCCGCGGCGCGCACTCCAGAGGGTCCGCACTTCTTCGACGTCGGGGGGCCGAGGGGGGGGGGGCGGGGGGGGGGGGGGGGTGTGTGCGCGGGGCTTTCGGGCGGCGCGATCCTTCATCTTTCGCTCCTTGTCTCGGTGTGTTTATGCTGTAAATCTTTGTCCCTGTCCCGTTTGCACGCGATCTCGGTCGTGACCATGGTTTGCGATCGGCTTGTGGATTGGATAACTTGTCCCATTTTGTCCTCCCCGCACCCTCTATGTATCCACCGTACATACATGCGTGTTTGGGACACATCGGATGTTGTGGTTGGTACTGAGTATGGGTTTCTAGCCAGCGGCGTGAAGAGCGGCGGTGGGGGGTGGACGGCTTGAAGAGTCAGGTTTGTCTATACATTGGATCGCACTACGAACAAAGTACAGGTTGACGTGCCGTATTACTATTCCCTCGAAGAAGGGTCCCCCCCTACATGGGCAGTGCTGCCCCGTCCTTCGTCGCGGCGGCAGTACGGAGCCGAGCTGTTGCGCCATTTGGGAGGGGGGGGCAGGGGCGAGGCGAGGACGAAGACAACCGCGGGAGCAGCACAAAGAGCCACTTAGAGACTAAATCTACTGTGCAAGAATCTTGTGTTGCAGCCTATCAGAAGGCGAAACACTGTGAACAGGTCCCCTTTTAAGGGACGGTGTGTCCCGAAGCCCGACGAGCGTCGTTCTGGCCCCCCTGCAGTCCCGTCGTTTCCCGTCCGTTCCCGTCGTTTCTCGTCGTTTCTCGCCGTTTCTCGGGCGTTACGCCTCGGATCCAAATCAGACACGGGCTCTGCGGACCTTCAGTTGTGCAAGTCAGACTCGGGGCAGTCAGAATCGCGTCAGAGTCGGGAAAGGCAACAAAAGGGGCGTGCAAGTTTCGTGTCCTCCAAATATGTCCAAACTTGGTTTGGGCCAAATCGCCCTTGTTTGGGGAGCCAGGGCACCCCACCCTTCACCAATTCTCAGACACCCCGATTCCCAGTATCATGTTTCGGACAACAGAGCTTCAGATGTAGTTAGATTTTGTCCTGAAAACCAATCAGTCCGTACTTTTCACTTCTGTTCTCATCGCCCTCGTGCTTGTGTTCCGTTCGGATTGGCTAAAACTAGGCATACTGCAACAGCGTTTTGCAGGCTCTCAAACACAGAGCAGGGCACGGAAAACGACTCGGACACTCTCAAATTTAAATGGCAATAATATGTATGAACCGTTACGGAAGATAAGTGATATTAAGCATGGCATGGCATCGAGCGCATGACGCACCACACCCGCCCCCCTCTCACACAACCCCCACCCCACTCCTAAGCGAAGACGCTTTCCCACGTCGGTCTACCTGCGCGATGATATGATGACACACGATTAAGGACATGAAGCAGATGGGGACGCATAACAGGGAAGAGCAGCAAGGAACTGAGCATTGCAGAATGCAATAAGAACAAGGAAAGAAGCTTGGGAGAGGAGGCGTACAAGTGAGTAGACAGCAAAAAATAAAAGGACGGGATATGGTCACAACGTCATGGGTCTTGTCCTCAGAGACAGCTCATCCTCCGACCACGCACTTGATCCAGTAGAGTAAAGAATCCTCGCCCCCCTTTTGCCTGAATGTGCATCGACAGAGCCAAACACCATGACACCAATGAAAAGAAAGGGAAAAATCTGCTAGCTTTATGCACAAGCTAACTGCACATGCGGTCAAGATAAATGGGTGTCGAGAGCCATTTCGAGAAGCTAAAGACATGCCCGAGGGGAGGTGGGGAAGCATAAGCGTGTCGGAAGTGTGATGGCGGTGGGGAGGGCGGAGAGTTGAGCGAGGTGACTCAAGGATGACGCAATAGCGGGGGGAGGAGGCGACCGGGGGAGACAGAGCCGGGGAGGCGGCGGCCGAGAGGCAGCGGCGGAGTGACAGCGGTGGGACAGCAGCCGGGGGAGGCAGAGAGAGATGATGGTGAAAGAGATGGGGCCGTGACTTCGGTGGGGTGGTAGGCGAGAGGAAAGTGACAAGGCCGTGTGAGGGTTGTGGAATAGCAGTGGCCCCCCCTGGTGAGGGCCACTTTATTTCGTTACCTGCATTGAATTTCGGAGAGGTCTAGGGGCGTTACCTCGAAGTGTCAACACTGAGATTAGTTACGGTCCAACACGCTGTCCGGGCGAGACCGTCGGCGCTTCTGCCATCATGCTTTTTTTGCGACTTCGAAGCGATTCCGGCGCGACACAGTGTGGTACCTCATCGGAATCGCAGTGTACAACGTGGAATGGCAGATCGGGGGATCTGGCGACGTTATTATTCTCCTGGGGTGGCATGTCCCACAGCTAAGACAAAGAGAATCAAGCTGACACGGCCTAGTCATTGCGCGGTTCTCGCTGTAATCAAGCAGTATGATAAATTCAGGAGGGCCACGCCTCCAGCGCACTCGAGCATGATCACTGCAAGTATGCAATGGTGACAAAAGCAGCGGCCAGTGCACAGCATCCGAGTTTGATTGAGATGCAAGGCCTTTTGCTGATCGCGGGCAGTCTTGCAGCGCAAATTGATCGCTGATTGGCTCGCTCCATCCGTCGTTGCAGAGCTGCACGACCAAGCCAGTAGGAATCTGAGAAACCAGAGAGGGCCAGAGAAGGATGCATGTGGATTTAAAGTGTGGCAACTGTGCCTTGCCCGACGCCGGTCAGCTTCACAGAAACGCTCTTTTCCCCCTTCCCCCGACCTTCGTTCCCACCTCCCTCACGCACCGCCGCCATCAATGCCTCCCCCGCCCCTCTCCCGACTTCGCCCTGCCGGCCGCGGACCCTGCGGCCGCTTCTTGCCGCCCCCGCCCCAGCCCCCCGCCCCCCACCACCGCCCCCCCCCCCGCGTCCCAGCCACCGTGTGTGGGCAAGCCCCAACTGTTGGGGGGGGGGAGTGATGCGGGGGGGGGATGGGCGGGGTGGGTGATGGGCGACGAGGCGATGGGCGTGGGGGGCCGGGAGGGAGGCGCGGACGCTGCGGGAAAGGCGGGGGAACTGCGCCAGGGAGAGGGACGGGGCCGCGCAACGCGCGCACTTCGACTGAGCGCGTTGGTGGCGGATGCGCGTCGCGCGTGCGGCGTGAAGCGCGGCGGTTCTCGCTGGAAGAATGTTTTCAGGGACCGCGGCGCTGTCGCGAGATCGGGTGTGTTTCTTTTCACCGCCGATCTCGCAATGCGCGGCGCGCTTATCGGATTGCATCCTCCGATTTGGTGCAGCCTTTCAGATGACGAATAGAATTCCAATCAACCAATAGAGATGGCAAGCAGACAAATGCGCAATGCGGCCGCGTAGTTGTATGGCAGGGTTCTTCTGTGGTGCGCCCGCCTGCGCTGCGAAGTGGCCCATTGGGTGACTTCGTAGCTACCCAGGACGAGTGCTGCCGCCTTGACATCGCCAAGAAGTGACCAAAAGAAGCGAAAAGGAAGAACCGCCAACGACGCCTCCTGTCCCACCGGTGGCTCCACAGGTCGGGTCGATCGCGTTCGGATAGATCGAATCTCCGATAGAGTCTTAAGAGACAATCTGGGGCAGCGCCGGCTGGCGGTCGCCGACCACGCGCACCGAACGAACCCCTCCCCTCATGTATTCTCTCTGAGTCCCGGGCACCGCCCCCCAAGAACAGAAATCTTGTATTTCCGCCGACTCTCTGTGTCTTTCCTCCGGCAATTGTGCCATGTATTGCTAACCTCCATAAAATGGCGGTTGGAGAGAGAAGGGAGGCAGAGCCGACGACAGGGCGTAGAAATGAAGTACGATTGGCTGTTCGACAAGCCACGATCCAGCTATTGGCTGAGAGTTGCCGCCAGTAATCTTGCAAGCCAATCACCGTGTCCTGCAGGAGTCACGCAGAGCCATTGCTACCCACATTGAGATTTCCTGGGATTTTTGGGCCGCTTGCTTGGGCCTGGAGAGGGCATGGAGAGGGTTCTGTGCCTGACCTGTGATTTCTCATGAGATCAATAAATTTCTTCAGATTTCTTGAGATCCTGATGTGCGTTTCCAGTACGCAGAGGTGCATGGGGAAACTCTGTAAGGAACTCAGATTATTCTTATCCTTTCCATTGGTCCACGTACGCTGTCGAATGATTGCAACCACTCTGCAACCGCCATGTTTTGGAGGTCAGCAATAAAAAGGTCCCAGTGTGAGATATATCGTTGCACATTGGTGTAGCAGCAGGGGACGGATCACTTCGCCGCCAGGCGGCGCCGTTCTCGGCCCTGGAATCCTGTAGAGATCACCGACCCACCACTTTTAGTGTTTATTGTTCCCCCCCCCCTCGCTCCTCCTTACCCCAAGCCCCAGTGCAAGACCTCGTGGAGCGACCCGCGGCACCAACGCCGAAGGCACGTCCCCAGGCACCGCATCAAGACTTAGACGCACGAAGAGTCCTACCAGGGTCAGTCGGTGGACGGGTGTCGCATACCGCGATGCCGGGCCGCGGCACTGGCAGGTACGGTTGCCAGCGGGGCACCGATGATCGCCGTCGACATGGCGTGACCCGGATTGGACAGGTGGCCATGTCTTTGCTGGCTGATATCTTGATTGATTGTGGGTCGTTTGCATGTGAGTGCTTATTGCTTGATTTGTCTGTTTGACAGTAGCGGGGTCCACAGGTATGTATCCCGAGATCTCCGCTTGGGGAGGCTACGGTGTGGGATTCGGTGCCAGTTGGTCCCGCCTGCTCGGATAGAATAAGAGCATTGTTAGCAATGAGATACTGTCGCCATATTCACGCCACGTTGCACAACGTGTGCCAATAAGCACCTGAAGTCGGATGTAACGCCACGTTTCAGACGAAGAAGCTCTTTTATTGTTCGGGCCATGGAAATCGAGCTACCTGCTTGATTTTTGCTTGCGCTGACCAAGAATAGCTGTGCGGCTATTGCTTTGCTTTTTTCCGTCGGCATAGCTTTTAGGATAGCCGATGCTATCTCACGGAAGCCTCTGATTGGCCCATGTGATGGATCAAAGACCCGTTTCACAGCACATAGTAGCACGTAGCTGAAACGTGTGCGCCACGTCTGCAAGATTGACTGCCAGTTCCTTCTGGGCAGAAATGGCCATTGTTCCGAAATGTCCGCATGAGCTGTCGAACATGGGAATGCTCCAACAGCGCCGCCCTTCTAGGCGTGGACGTCATCAATCGCTGCCCATTTTTTCCCGCTTCTTTGTGTGTCTGCCGACGAGCGTTCTCTGCGCCTTCGTTATGGTTGATGCGGCTGCTCATCACAGTTGTCATTTGCTGCAGCAGTGAATCAAGTCTTGACGGAAAATATCGTCTTGATCGGGCCCAGAAAGGACGTGGTGTAGGGAATCCTGGAGGTACTTAGTTAAATGACAGCAAAGCAGCCAACCGCTGACGTACATGTGGCTGTCTGAGGACGCGGACCTGGTTCTAGAATAGAATAGCCGATAGAGATAGCCTGAGTTGTTGACAATGCTCTAAGGGGACAGCGGGGCGCCCGTGGCCCGACTTCCCCACAAAAGAAAATTCCTGCGTTCTCACCCTCTTCCTCCCTCTTTGCGCCTTCGAGTATTTTCCTAGGTGACCGTTTCACTGGGCGAGAGTAGAACAAGGGTGTGCGGGTGAATTCCCTCAGCTGAGCAGGTGTCCCTATCTGTTTCTATGGGCTGGGGTGACACGGTGTTTGATGTGACAAATTGGAGGAGCAGCAGGGGAGTTTAGGGCTGAGATCCGGTGCCGGTACGCGTGTAACGGGCGATCTCTTCCGTGTAACGGGTGAGTTCTCGTGTGCGTGGCCTTTCCCGGACGGGATTACAATCTCCCGACTCGTGTCGGGATTCCCACCTTATACCTCGTTGCCAGCCCTTCTTGCTCGCGCATACGTGTGTCCCGGTTTGCGTGGTTGTTGAGCCCCCGAGACTAACTTGTCGACCCCGACGTGTTATCCGGGGGAGACGTCGCCCCGGCGTATGTCGACGGACACGCCCCCGGCTCCGGCTGGTGCTGGGACACCTGTTTCCTCGGGTCTGGTTCCACCGCCGCCGACGCCGGCTGATATGGCTGGGCATGTTGGTTCCTCCCGGGTGCCAACGACCGTGAAAACAGAGATGCCGAGACCCGTGGGGGCGGACACCGGCACGTCCAGGGGCAAACAGGAGCGGACCCCGACTCCCGCTAGCCCGGGTCGACGTGATGCGAGCGGTGTCCTCCCTGACGTCCCTTCCTCTCCGGCCGTTATGTCTTTCCTGGAATCCCTCCGCGAGGAGCTCTGGGCGGACATGGCTGGGGCGGTCGAGACGCTGAGCGAGGGGCGAATACCCGGCAGGCTAGCTTCCCCAAGCGCTGGTATAGGGCCTTCAGGGAACTGGGTGGTGACAGGTGGAGGCGGAGGTGACGACGGGGGACAGGACTGGAGTACCAGTGGGGACTCTCGTCGGGACCGTCGGTCGCGCCGCAGCCGGCGCAGCCATCGGCGTGGTCGCCCCCGGTCTTCCTCGAGGGACGCATCCGCCCGGAGTGACGAAGAGGGCGTACAGGGAACTCTGGTGGAGATCCAGATCCCTGTCCACAAGGTCCGGGACAACCTGCTCAATACGGTGACTTACTGGCATTCCTACCGTCTGGACACCCCGAACCAGACCTTCACTGGCCGGATGCGCCTACGGACTACACAAGACCGGAAGAAACTACGGGCTTTCATGGACCGGGTTCGCTTTGATGGGATCAAGCTGGCCGAACTCTTCTTCTTCTTGCGCCGGTTCGTCCGGGCTTGCAGCGACAGTAAAATATGGGAGCGCAAGGCGCTCTACCTGGTGGGCTCCTCCCTTTCCGGGGCAGCCGCTGTTGCATTTCGCAGGGGCTACGTCCAGTACTTGTGCCCCTGCCCTGACTTGCACCCGTCTCGTCGTACTTCCGATTGCGGGCTATGGGACGGCTCTCCCTCCCTACGTAGCTCCCCCTTTTCGGACCCGGGGCTACTATTTCGTGTCTCTTTTTGGTCTGTTTTTGTCTTTTTATTTCTGGCGCCAGCATTGGGCGGGACGCGCCGTCTTGCTCCCTATCTAAATCTTGGCGTCTCTCTTGAGTTCTAGGCTTCGCGCGCCTTTGCGCCGTCTAGGTCCGCTCGGGAGGTCGACCCTTTGGGTCCTTCTCTTTTTCATTGTCAGTGTTGCTGCAGGGTATTTGCTCGCACCTTCTTGGTTGCCATAGCTGCCACTCGGTTCAACAAGATCCTCCCTGACACGGCCGGGCACATCCCGGGCCGGATTGTCGCCTCCTTTTTTGAGGCGGTGCACTGACTGCTTGTCAACTACGCGGACTCCATCACCCTGAAGCAGGCCGTGTCGGACGTGAACGGAGCCTCCGTGGGCGCCCAAGAGGTACCTGATGCCTTTGAGGCCCGTTTGTGGGACCTGGGGGAGGCCTACGGCAAGATGTACGGCTGGGACCGGCCCAGGATGGCGTTCATCCAGGGCCTACCCAGGCACTTGCAGGTGGACGCCCAGCAGTACAACCTCTAGTTCACGGAGCACACCTTGCTGCAGCTCGCGTCGTTCACCCAGGGCAAGAATGAGCAGGTCAAGGCGCTCCAGTGAATCGAGCCGAATCCCCCCAAGATGAACCTGACACGACTGTTTGGTCGGACAGGACCCAGGACGCCGGTTCTGGCCGAGTGCGAGTCAACCTTCCCGTTGGGTCGCCGTCTGGAGGGCTGGCATGGGCTGGCCACGTCCTCTACGCCCCGAGGCATCCGGGGGGGGGAACGCCTAAAACGAGTGAGGACGTGCTGGTCGTGCAACAAGGAGGACCACCTCGCGGCCGCCTGTCCGGAGGTGCCCAAGGAGCTCCAGGACACGCTAGCCCGTCACAGCATCCAGTTCGAAAAGGCCGTCCGCTGGGAAGACCGGAAGGCCAAGGGCGCCTCCCCTGCACGGCGGGACCGGAAGACGGTGCATAACCTCCGGGTCGCTATCCTGCAAAGCATCCGAGAGAACCTCTACAAGGAGATTCCGGACGACTGGGATTCCCATTTCGAGAAAGAGACCACGAGAACGGGTACCTCAGGATCGGGAAACGAGGTAGGGAAGGTGCGCCTGTAGGCACCGACCCGTCTGTTACAAGCCCCGGTGATCTTGTGTCGGCCTTAGGTGCATTCCTCGGCCGGTGCGGTCGTCATCTTCGAACCAATGTAGCCGCATAGACACCGTATGCCTTTCGGGGTACCCTACTCGCCTTGCGCAAGGATAATTTCAAGGTCAAGACCACCTTGAGTCTCGGGGGTGAGGACCCAGTTGCTGTGGCCTCCGTGGTGGTCATAGGGGCCGGACCAAGCGACGTCAGCGAGGACGTGCTCCCTTCGGGCTGGCGCGCGCATGCGTGGCGTGCGCCAACCGGCACACAGACCGTGGATGGCTCGGGTCAGGCTCTCAAGGCTCTCGCTCGACTCCTTTTCATCCTGCATGTACATGACGAACCTATGCACTTCCCTATTATTGTCGTTAAACGCCTCTCGGTCAGGATCATTATCGGGGGTGACTTCCAGCGCCAGTACACCAAGGCCATGCTGCCTCAGGACGGCATGATCGAGTGGTCGACTGGCGCGGTCTCGGACATCCTGGGCTGCCAACTTAGCGCCAGGGAGCGACAGGACACGGCCCCGTCAAAGCCCCGGGTCGGCCGGAACGAGCTGACGCTGTCTGGCGCAACAGCCCTTCCCCCTGGCGCCGAGACAGAGTTCCAAGTGGTGACACGGTCGACAGGCAGTTGTCTCATTAAGTGCCGGGCGTAGTTCTTGGCCAAGCAAGCGTTGCACTTAGCCCATGGGCAGCACAAGAAGGTGCAACGGCACGAGCCCTTCTCTGTCCTCCTGGTCAACCTGGGTCTCAAGACCAAGATGTTTGCCAAGGGCACCCGAGTGAGTGTCGCGGAGCCGTATACCGGCGAGGCGCTAGTCCTACTCCTGCTGGAAACGGCCGGTGTCTCGCTCAAGCCCGCCACATGGCACATGTTCCAGCACGAAGACAAGTACCTGGGGCATGTTGTCCGTCCCGGCCAGCTTCCTGTGAACCAGAAGAACATCATGAGCCTGGCGCAAGCGCTTTCGAGCCGCAAACAGACAGAGCTCAAGAGCCTCCTGTGCATGTGTAACGTGTACTGGCTTTTCAATAAAGATTACGCACACATCGCCAAGCCCCTGACAAAGCTCACCGGCAAAAACCTCCCGCGCGTGCTCCCTCCACTGCATTCCGCCCATTGGGCAGCCTTCGAGTACCTCGAGGAGCTCTTGACGTTGACCCCGATCTTGGCGCTCCCCCGACGTGAGGGTCTTTTCATCCTGGATACCGACGCCTGCGCCGTCCAAGTCGGCTGTACCTTCCCGCAACAACAACCGACAAGAGCATTCTCGTAGTCGTCTACTACAGCCGGGGCCGCATCCCGGCCGAGCACAACTACGAGACGACCGACCGAGAATGTCTGGCCGTGGTCTGGGCCTGTTTTCGCCTCTGCCCCTACCTAGAGGGACAAGAGTTCCTGATTCGGACGGACCATGCCAGTCTACGCTGGCTGCTGAACATGAAGGGCGCAATGGCGGGTCGCTCTCTGGCGCCACCGGTTGTCGGAGTTCCCGTACATGGTTTGCACCAGACCGCGAAGGGAGTACCACTGTGCCGACGCCATGTCGCGTCTTTCGACGCTGGCACCGGATAGGTCCGTCATCCCGGAAGATACTTCCTGCCTTTCTCTGGATGATTCTTCCTGTGGCTAGGTGGCGCTGAACTTCGGGGAGCCGGAGAAGGAACAACCTGTCACGCTTGCGTGCATGCTGGCCGCGCAGAAGAAGAACCAGCGGTGCCGAGATCTACCGGACAAGATGGAGCAGAACGAGCACTCGCGCTTCTCGGAGACCGCGGAAGGGCTCCTTGTGCGTGTCGCCCCCATGGACGGTGCTGTCCAAGTGTACGTCCCGTCCATACTGCGCCAAGACCTCCTCCGGTTGGAACGCAACGTCGTGCGCGCCGGATATCCCCGGATTAACCGGATGTACGACTCCGTCAGGCGCCGCTACTTTCGGAAGTCCATGGCCGCGGACGTGTACGACTCTGTGGCGAGTTCTGCTTCTTGCTACAGGAACAAGATTGCACAACGGCGACGCACGGCGAAGCTCAAGTTGTTCCCGGCGATGGATCCCTTTTCGAGCTTGGCTATGGACCTTGTCGGACCACTGGCAGAGACCAAGGCCGGCAAAGGTTTCCTCCGGATCATTGTTGACCGGATCTCGGAGCTGGTACGAGCCGTCCCCCTGGATGGCGTCAATGCGACGGACGTCTCATCGGCAATATGCCGGGATTGGACTTCAGTGTACGGGCCACCAGAGACAGTCCTGACGGACAACGGACCCCAGTTCGCCTCCCTGTTCTTCCAGGGTGTGTTCAACGTCATGGGCATCCGGAACCTGTACACGTCCACGTACTACCCGCATACCAATGGCCAGGTCAAGCACTTCAAGAAGTCGCTCGTGGACATGTTCATGCTATATATCAAGGACCACAAGGACACCTGGGACGAGCTGATCTTCGTGTTAGCGCTGGCGTACAACTCTAGGCCAAACCAGACAACGGGCGTGGCACCCATGGACTTGGTCACCCCACGGCGCCTGAGAAACCTCTCCCTGCAACGGATGCCGGACAGCATGACACCGGACCCGAGCCAGTCGGAGGCCGAGGCCAAAGACGCGTTCCTGAAGTCGCTCAAGGCCTTGCTCGTCTGAGTACGGGACTCGATTTCCAAGATACAAGCAAGGTACAAGAGGGACTATGACAAGAATGTCCGCCCTCGCCGAGGGTCCGTGACCAATGGTGCCTGGCTGTAACTGCGTAACCGCACCCGGAACCACAAGCTCGAACCTAAGGTGACCGGACCGTACGAGGCGCTGGAGGCCGACGAGAGAACCCATCTGATCGACAAGAAGGGACTGCCGTACACGGTTAGCGGCGAACACGTGGTGCCGGCGGGACCGGTGAACTCCGCGAACCGATCCAAGCAACCAAAAGCGGCTGTCCCGGACGCGCTCCATCCTGGTGGGTCTACTTTTGCGCTCGATCGGTTCGTGGACCACACCTGGGATGAGGACGAGGTCCTCTAGTTGTCGGTCCGCTAATGTGGGTATGGACCGAACGGAGACACCTGGCAACACTCAAGGCGCCTGCCTGTTGCCGCAGTGCACCGGTACTGCCGACGGAAAAGGCTGCTCCCGCAGGACCCCGACAAGGCGGTGCCGGTGCCGGAGCCCGAAGAGCACCAGTGAAACAAGTGGCGGGACAAGGCAAGTAACCATTGCCAGTGACATCACCCAAGACAATTTAGACAAGTGGTGAAGGTGTCTGCTCAGGACGCCGGAAAATCAGGTTTCGAACCCTGCCGCAATCGCGACCAGAGAAGCTTCATCATCGACAAGCCGCATCGTCAAGTAAGACGGCCGCCTTCGACGAACAACAACAGGGCTCGAGGAAAGACGACCACCGCGGGTGGCCTTCTTGATGAACTTTTGCACCTTGCTTCCTCGGGGTCCCCTTCACACCGCCGCCTTCGGATTGCGGCCAGGTTGGCTGGAACACCCCTCTACCGGTTTCACATTGGATGTGAAGCGGCGTCGTGCTCCCGGCAGGAGCTCGCCCTCTCCCCGAGACGACGTGTGACACTCCCGACGAGGCGCCCGGTCGACCGCACAGGTACCAATGCCATTTCGAGAAGCCGGGTGGAGAGCCCGGACTTGACCGGTGTTGTGGCGGAGCGGCAGTGGCCCGTCGGGTTAACAGGCGTATACAGAACCACCCGGTATCGACGCGTCGGGAAAGGCCGCCGCCAGTACCCCCGCGCCGGAGGGACCAAAGAAACACGACGTTAGCAACGTCACACCCGGGGTCACACCACCGGCCGTGCTTGCCCAGTTTCTGAAACCTCGGCCCGCTCCGCACTGTTGCCGCCGCGGGCAGACGCATCTTCTGTCGGAAAGAACGACCGCATCGTGACCCTGGACCGGTGGTCGTGCTCTTGGCTTGAGTTGCCTTAGGCTTGGACAGGTACACCTTGGCCTTGCACCTGGTACTCCTTGAACTGGGACCTGTACGCCTTTGTAGAGTGCCCGCTGCCGCCAGCACAACCGGACCTCCACCGGGAAAAAGGTGAAAGCATGGGATGCTAAGGCCCTTGGGGGTGCTCGCGACCCTCGGGGGATAAGGTGGTCACCAGTGGAACAAGTCAAAAGTGGGGGTGCTCGCGACCCTCGGGGGACAAGGTTGGCACCATCGGAACGCGTCAAGGAGGGAGGCGCATCCGCGGGCACATGGACTCGCCAGCAGGCGTCTCTCACTCCCGGAAACTACCTGTGGGTGGCACATGGACGGACCGGTCGCCACCGAGATGCAAGCGCACGCGCGGCACCCGATGCACCCGGGGGGGCGGGGGGGTACAATCCCCACGCCCGAACCCAAGGCGCTCGCCGAAGAGGACACCACAAGAGCCGCGCCTCACTGCCGACCCGGTGACTGCCTGGTCTGGCCCGGGACGGACAAAGCTGAGACTGGAGATACGTCGCATAACGCGATGTCGAGCCGCGGCACTGGGAGCTACGGTTGCCAGCGGGGCACCGATGATCGCCGAAGACATGGCGTGATCCGGATTGGACAGGTGGCCTTGTCCTTGCTGGCTAATGTCTTGATTGGGTGTGGGTCGTTTGCATGTGAGTGCTTATTGCTTGATGTGTCTGTTTGACAGTAGGGGGATCCACAGGTATGGATCCCCTGATCTCCCCTTCGGGAGGCTACTGTGAGAAATTCGGTGCCAGTTGATCCCGCTTGTTGGCATAGCTCAAGGGGACAGCGGGGCCACCGTTGCCCGGCTTTCCACAAAAGAAGACCTGCGGTCTCACCTTCTTCCACCCTCTTTGCGCCTTCGAGTGTTTTCCCCGGTGACAGTGTCACCGGGCGAGAGTATAGCAAGGGTGCTCGGGTGGGTTCCCTTAGCTGGGCAGGTGTCTCTGTATGTTTCTGTGGGCTGGGGTGACACGGCGTTTTTTGCGACAACAGGATCCAGTGCCAGACGCCAGCGCCTCCTCCGTCCCTGAAAACCCCGAGCACCAACGAGAGAGCCCGAACGGAAACGACCCGCACGACCGGGAGCACGGGCACGCTCTTTCCTGCGGCCAGCGCTCTGATGACCGTGGTTGGTTTTTGTGAGCGCTTAAGCGCGCCCATCGCGGATATTCCACAGCCCCCACCGCCCACGGACAGTATCCCGGCATCATTGCCGGGACTCGTGTCAGTGGAGCGCGCTCCACCGGCCACGGAGGAGATGAACACCAGCTCCACCGATGTGTTGGAGGCCCTCGGTTCCATGCAGGAGTCTATGGATTACATCTAGGGACGCCATGTGGAGCAAACGTACGCATTCAACGTCTTCTCGAAAACCCTGGCGCTGGAATTTTCGCCGAGCCTGTTAATGAAGGAGGCGGGGCTCCTGATCGGCCATGTCATCTACGTAGATGGCACCGCCATCCGAGAAGAAGACACTTCGGACTCCTCCAAGGAGTTGGAAAGGAGCGAACGCGCGTCGACGCGCCACCGCGTCCCCCTGGATACAGCCCCCTTGCACGTCAACTGGCAGCGTCTGGTGTCCATTCTACTGCTCCCGAGGCTCAAACGAGCCTCGGACGAGACTCAAATGAGGTTCCCTTTATGGCCTGAAAACGTGGCCTTTGTGGGGTGTCTGGGGCGCCCCCTCCGAGTTTTGATGGTGAACAGCCGCCGAGTAGGCCCATGGGTAAGTGGACTGCGCTGATTTTAGATGCATTCTCGTACACAGCAGCCTATGCTGGGAGCATGGTCACAAAGAGGCATCAAAATATTCTCTCAAATGAGGCGGATCGGCTCAAATGAGGCGGTCAGTAGAAGGGACTCTAGGCACACCGCATACCCTGGCGTTCCTGGAGTGGACCCTAGGCACGGCCGTGGTCTCCCCGATGCCCAAATTGTTTGCGCAGACGGGGCCTATGCTCCCTCCTCGAGGCCTGGCCGAGAAGGACACTAAAGATCGGGTCATCCCCAGTTCTTTGGCCAACCTCAACTCCAAGGGTTTTAGGATACGAGCGCCTAGTCGACTCTCAATCACGGACGAAGTAGCGGATAACATCAAAGAGTATTTCCGCCCCATCCTCACCCCGGCCTGTTAGTGTCCCCTCAATCAGGACGGGGACAAGCCGGTCATGGCCGCCTGACAGACCAGGACCAATAAGGTGCCCGCCGCAGAACAGGCTGGAAAGGGCAGACACTTGTCACTGGCGGCCCCTGCAGAAGACTCCGTGGAAGACGACTTCGGTGGTTCTCCGCATGCGACCATCGATGTCAGGGATATATTTCTTGGCGTCGACGCCCATCTCTTCCGGGTAATAGGGCACGGATGCCGACTTCAATCTCCCTAACGCGCAGTTCTACCAGAGTTCAGGGTTACGGCGCGAGCCAGCGGTGCGCACCACTGGATTTAATCAGGTCATGTCCAGCCAGTTTCAGAGATTCGCGGCCTGGGGGGTACTAGTCAAACCAGTGGCTAAAAAGGCGGCCCACAGCAATCATGGTCTCCGCCTGATCAAAACAGCCTGCTGCCTTTCAATTCTTCCATGGGAATTCCAATCAGCGCAAGCGGGACGCCACCACGCGCCCCTTGCACGTTACACGTCGAGGCAGGAAGGCCTCCGCCCGCCCCCGGGGGGGTTCTTACTGTGTAGTGACTCAGGGCACTGTCAGGAGCATTTTTTCCTCCCACCGGCCTCTGCGCAAGCGGAACGGGCCCGCCTCACGTCGGCGCGCACGCAGCGCGGCGCCCACCCGTTCCGGCGGCGCCCACGCCTCCGCCCGTGCAGGTGCTATCTACGGACATGTGGGGAGACGATTCGTCCCCCGCCGTGGCCCACGCAGATTAGCGGGCCGGCAAGGAAGCAGGTGACAACACGTGTGCCGGAATGGACGGACGAGGGCGTCCGGAGGCGTGTAGAGGGCACCAAGTGCAGTTCGGATTCGAGCCTCTGGAGGCAAGGTCCGAGCCCGCACCCGTCGGGGAGAACCCCGGCCGCGTTCTTCGCTACGCCAGTTACGAGAGGTGGCCCGGCATTCATTCCCTGGACGTATCTTGCCTCCGTCGCCTCGCAGAATAAGAGACAATCCAAGGCCCGATAACACAGAAATCCCCGGACAAGGGGTCGACACCCGACAAGGGACGGGGACGCGCGAATGCGCCCCAAAGTCGCAACCAGGAATTCCTCTGTACCTCGCAGAACTAAAATTTCTCCGCAGATCTTGGAGTCAACTCCTAGATGATGGGAGCAGCTTCTCCAGTCCTCGACACTGGCGTGGGACACAACCTACTTCGGCGGGATGCGCTTTCAGCAAACTGTCTGCGTCACGACAGGGTCATCCAGGGCCCCGTGATTAAAGATTCCGAGAAAAGACGCATCAAGATCAACGCTGACATTGATCTGACCCTTCCTGTGAGTACACTCATCACATGGGGTGACTTTGCCATCTGCGAAGAGCTTTCTGTCCCGTGGTTTCTTAGGTGCAAGTTCATTGACCTCCATGTGGAATCCTTCGTGCCAGGGGACGAGCATCTCTCCCTGACGGATGACGCGGGTGCCCAGGGGCATACCTCGATCATCCGAGACCTCACACTAGACGGCAGTCACTCTGAAATGGCCGCCGTCTACCACACACGTGTGACCAAGTCGGTCATTCTATCCGAGAAAGCCCGGTTGGAGCCGCTCCCCGAGACGTGCGTCCCAGTCAACTGCGCCCTCCAAGGCACCAGCAGCCTCGCGTGCAACCTGAGGCATTACGCCAGAAATGGCTTGAACCTGGCCAATGGACTCATTAACGTGACGACGCAAACGCCGTCGTTCATCGTTGTATCCAACTACCGATCCCTACAGGTGACCTTCCTTCAGGAGACAGCCCTTAGAAGGGCGAGCATTTCCGACGAGAACATCCTCTCTTCCGGTGCTGGAGGCCTGGTCCCGCCAGGTCTGGACCCCTCGGGCCCAGACATTCCGGCATCGGGGAACGACGACTCCGAGATTCAACCTTCGCGCCGGAATGCTGAAAATTGGGCGGACGTCGCGGATTCAAACCTTCGCCACCTCCAACGGGAGGTAGCGGCAGACAACCGTGCCACGATTACAAAGAAAAGGAGCATGCGGACGGGCGGCGCGCTCGGGACGCGCTGGGCCCACCCATCAGGAACTAGAGAAAGGAGAAGTTCAGCGGATGTGGGAGACCGGGGTGATGGGGCCCTCAATGTCGGAATGGGGAGTTCCGGTGGTCATTGTCCCCAAGAGGGATCAAATATCCCGCTTCAACGTCGACTACCGGCGACTCGACCTCTTCACTAGAAAGTACTCCTTTCCACTTCCACGGATGGATGAATGCATCCACTCGCTCGGAGATGCCAGCATCTTCACAGCAATTGACTGCAACGACAGGCACTGGCATATCCGTTAGCACAGGAAAGACAAACTCAAAACGGGCCTCCTTCGTAACGGTGGCGTCTACGAGTTTTTCTGGATTGTCTTCGGACTCACAAAAGCCCCGGCCATGTTTCAATAGGCCATCGATATCAAAGTTTCGGTCTTCAAGTGGCAAACGTTCCGGGAGTACTTGGACGACGTCATCCTTTTCTCCAAGAACATCAACGACCATCCGCACCACCTCTATTGAGCGTTGACACGTCTCAATCGAGCTCGGGTCACCCTCCGCCTCAAGAAGTATGCAATATTAAAGAAGATCGTAGAGTATGTGGGCTATGAGATAATTCCGGGAAAAACGCGCGGTTCTCGAGGCCAACACCTGCGCCCTGAAACATGCGACGTGCCCAGGAACCCATACGCAGCTGAAGTGCTTTCTGGGCATGTGCAACGTGTACGGACGGTTTTTCAAGGACTTCGCGCGCATCTCCAGACCGTGAACGGTCCAAAAGAGGAACACGCTGCGAAAGAAAACTCCCCCACAAACAGGTGGGGAGGTCACGGTGCTCAACCGCCTCAAGACGCACCTCCTGAACACCTCAGTGTTTTCAACGCCGCACTCGAACGGCACGTTTGTGATGAACGTCCATGCGCGCGATAGGCAGACAGGGTGTACCCCACTGAATGCGGACACCCGGGTGGACTCGGAAGCTCCCATTCCGGACCTCCACTCTGTCGAGTACTTCAGCTGCACCTTAAATCCCGCAGAGCGCATCTACTGCCCCACGGAGCGCGAGTGCTTGGGCGTCGCGTGAGCGGTGCCACTCGTCTGGCCCTACCTCGAGGGCGCCCTATTCGCCGTCCAGTGCGACCACAAAATGCCTCGATGGCTGCTCAAACTCGCGGAAAAAAAGCTCAACCGACACGGCCGTCTGGCCCGGTGGAGACTCAAGCTGGCGCAGTATGACTTCCGCACCGTTCGCACACCTGGGGCCTCACTGCAGTGGATACTTCCGTCAAAACTGACGGCGTAAAGCCTCGTCGGAAAGCCCAGCCCAGGCTGCGGAGCGGAGTAAAGGAGAAGCAGCACAAACGGCTGGATCACAGGGCGCGGAGCGCACTAGCACGCCGAAATAAACGCAAACGCAACACTTATTCATTCGAGGACGCAGCATGACCCCAAAACATCACACTCTTCTACGTTCACAAGAACGAAACAAGACGTGCACAATCTCGAACCCCTGACGCCACCATGGCGGGACAAGTTCCCAACGGGTCGCAGTCTCAGGTACGGGCCCCTAGTGGCCCCTGCCCAGCATCCTCGACACGCCTTCCACTGGAAAACGACCCCCGCCGGTCTCGTAACGGAATGAGAAAGGTCTCCAAGAGCTCCTAGATTTCAGGATTTACCCAAGATAGATAGCTCTGGACTTAGCCCAAGATATTCCAGTATTCCCGAATAGAATCACGGTAAGATGATATCCCTGGCCAAAATCTGACACCCGGCCGGCTTATGCTCGGATTGCGGAAGCTCCCACCAGCTTCCCGGTCCCTACAAGGAACGGTCGTGCAACTGGTATTTGGAGACCGGTTTGAGCCGGTTTTAACTGACTCTTGTGGGAAAACTGGCCCCATCCTGATTCTAATGCCAAAAAGAGGATAAACCGATTCCAACGTAACCCACCTCTAGGTGCGGTTTCGAGTTTACCACACTACACAAATATTGGTGCCATGGCCGCGTCCGATCGTATGACGGCCGCTTCGTCACATGCTCTCGCCTTCGCCGCCTCTTCTTTCTTGTATTGGCCATCGCTGCATCTCGGCTGTCTTGTAAGAGCGCAATGGCTCCTGTCGTTTCTGTTTTTCCTCATGTCTCCCCAACTATTGCATCCCAGCTCCAGCCATCTGCATCCCCGTTGGCGAGCAGCGATGCTGCCGCTGAAGGTGCCGCGTCGACGGGAGCGGCGGACGGTCTCCCACTGGCTCCGCAGTGCACGTGGCACCCCCCGTCCGGCGGCATCTGGGCTCCCATTCCTTCGTGCAGCAATAAAAGCCCCTCGTACAACTATATCGAGGCCTAGTACAACTGCTCCGGGGATATGAACAGACGCATCGTTGTGTCTGTCCTGACGGAGCACCGTGGGCACCCTCCTGGCCGATGGGTTTACACTTGTGGGCCCACCAGCCTGAACCGTTACCTCAAAGATTTTCAGGCCATGGAGGAGTCGCCCACTCGTTGTCATGCCCCCTCCACGGAGCGGGGACAAGGAGCACACGCGGAGCCAGGTCCGATCTCTACATATTTCCTAGCACCCCCCAAGCCGTACTCACGACACAATTTCACGCAGCAGGCATTCTACTCCAAACTGGTCGACACGTTCATCTCCTCGCTCAACTCCGAGTCGCTCGTGGAGGACCCCAGCTTCTCTTGCATACTCGCAGCAGCCAATCCTCGCCTGACCAAATTCTCCCGATCCACGCTCTAGCGCGTCACGTCATCCCGCTTCTAGGCACAACACGACGAAGCACAGGCGGCACTCGATTGAGTGTCCTTGTGTATGTGAACACCCACATGTGGACGTCTCAGGCCATTGAGGCGATCGGATCTGTTGCGGTCTCGTGGCTTGAGGACGATTGGGAGCTGCGGACCTGCCTGCCGCGGTGTGCCGTCATAAACGGGCGCCACACGGCGGCGGCAAGTGCCACATTCTTGCTGAACGTAGCTGCCCGGTTTGGCGTCGGTAGCAATGTGTGTGTCGCGCGGACCGACGGGGCCAGCATCTCGCGACTGTTGGCACACACGTGTACCAGCAGCACTGAGCAAGCCACCAGTCCCCAGGAGTGCAACGCGGCCATCTGCGACCGCTGTGCGAGGTGCTGAAGCGCCCTCTGCCAGCCCCCTCTCGAGCGCCACCAGCCCTGGTGCGGGCCCGGAAGGCGGGTGCTATTAGTTCGATCGGCTGGTCGCCGCCTGGCGAGCTGCGCAGAACCGGAATCGGTGGTCGGTCAAGTGAGCACCGCAACGCCACACGGGACCACAACATTACAGTAACTACTCAAATTCAAAGCCGTATTTAAAACCCTTTTTACACCGGATACTGGCTGAGATAAATCCTAGTTCAACCGGTTTTGCTATGCGACCCAGTCGCACATCCCTAGTTGAATTTGACGAAGCTGTCGTAAAATTGTACAGATTTCCGGGCACAAACTCATTCAAGCGCGCGGGCATGCAGCTCTACCGCCTTCCTGGCGCTCCTGACCAAGATATCAAAAATCGCGGACATTGGCAAACGTTCTCGGCGTACTTTGCGTACGTCCAATGCAGCAATGGGCTTGAGAAGCAGTTTTGTTACGCGACGGCGCAGGTCGCATGGGCAGATACCATTTCACAATGCAGTGAACTATCAGCTGCTGTGCTAGACGAGATTGGGCTTGAGGTGCGTACTGGTCCCGGGGAGGGCACGCGCTACGGCTGTGGATGAGCCTGCATTTCACGTGACTTTCTTGTTTTTTTTTGCTGTTGCGCTGCAGTATTGCAGTGTGCCCAATTTGGGCCCATCCGAACAGGAACACGATCACAAGGGGAACGAGAACAAAGGTGCGAAGTACGGACTCACGACCTTTAAGGACCAAATCTAAGTACATCTGAGGCCCTCTGCTGGGTATCTTCTGACTGAAGATAAAACTGTCAGAGAAGTGATCAAGGAGGGGGATGCTCTGGCTCCCCTACCACGCACGATTTGGTCCGATCGTGATTTGAAAAGATTCGAATGTCGCAAGACGTGCACGGCACTCGTCTCGCGGTGCATGTCGCTGAGGCCATTCTGCCTGGATTGGGCTTGCTTTGCACGACCGAGGCGGCAAAGAGACGGAAATCGACGCGGATCCAAGGCGGAACGCCCAAGAAACGACGGCAAACGACGAGAACCGAAGGGAAACGAAGGGAAACGACTGGTCTGCAGTGGGGGCCGGAGCGACCTTGGTAGGGCCCCTGGACACGCCGACCATCTGAAGGAGTCCTGTTTACAGTTTCGCATTTGTTGATTGGCTGCCACGCAAGATCCTTGCACCACAAATACGATCGCTGATTACCTGTCTGTTGCTGCTCGGCGCGTTGTGGACTTTGTCTGCGCCTCGCCCCTGTCCCGATCCCGATGTGACACAATAGTCGGGCTTCTTTTGTATGGACCGAAGAAATAAGGGGCAAGACCGCCCACATAGGGGGAGAGCGATCATACAGGAAAAAAAGAGACGGCGAACCTGCCTGTGTCTTTTCTGCAGCGTGATTCAATGTAAACGCAGATATGAAGCTTCACGCCCTCTGCTCCCCATCGCCGCCGTCCACGCCGCCCGCCAGAAAGCCATACTCAGCGGCAATCAGAATGCCTGATGGCTCCTAACATATACGGACGCACAGAAAGAACGTGAACGGGAGGAGCCGGCGCACAGGGACAAGTGAAGTACAAGGTAGACCATGATCCCACACTGTAGTCACGACCGATATCGCGAGCAAGAGGGAGATAAACAACATTTACATCAGACAGACAGAGACCAACAGCGTCAAATAACCGATCACGGCTCCGGCAACTCTTCGCGCCCTCACGAGCCCTCGACCCCCCCCCGGCCCGCCCCGACCCCCCGAAACATATGCAAAGGCGGACCCCGTAATGTGTGCACCACGGCGACATACCTCCGTGAAACCCTCGATACGAGCGAAGGCACGATGGATGCCTGCTATCGGCAAAGCGACGGGGGCGGCGGCGACGGTGACGGGCGGGGGTGGGGGGGCGGGGTGCGGAGCAATGGTTGATGCGACGGCAGCCGGGTTGCCGACAGCGGGTTCTCGTACCTCCTGCAGTTCCAAATTAGCTCAACCGCCAACTTCTGTGAAACTTGCCCGCATCAATGCAAGATAAGTGTGGAGTCATGAAAACTTACGAAAACACATGAGTGCGTGTGTTCCTGTTCGGATCGGCCAAAATTGAGCGCACTGCAATACAGTGCACCTGTTGGGTCAGGCGAAGGGGACCCTGCTGTGCAAGGCCTCGCCTGACCCAATGTTTGCCGAATCGATGCTTTCTTTCAACGATTCCATGAGTCAAATGCCATTAATAGTTCCCGATTGATTTTTCAAATCCTATGTCTATCCCATGCACAGTTAGTACTTCAGTTTGCAATCGATAGAGGCATTCGATCGTACAACAACTGCCGCTACTCGCGTAGACTCGAAGAGTACTTGCGCAGGTTTTTCTGGGAGTCATCGGACAGCGTGCCACGTTCTGACTCACGCGGGTTTGCGTTTGAACTCTCACGCGGCCCTCGTTGCTGTCATCGCCGCAATTGTGAACACGCTGTACTGCTCTTGTGGAGGCACGCTTGAATTTGGCGGAACGTGGCGGAATTGGCGACGGGCTGGCTGAACACGAAGATCCATCTACTCTGAGGACGGCCGCATTGGTTTAGAGGGGCACTCAGGTGCACATGAGCACATCGAGAAGCCATCACGGCGACGCCCCGGGACCGGTCTTGACTTTTTGCTTTCAAAAATGGGACCACGGCGCGCTGCTCTGTCACATCTTAGGCTCTTGTTTCTTAGCATGGCGCGGATCTTCGCTCAAGTATCTTCTTGGTACCAGTCTCTTTCGTGCGGCTTTGGCTTCATCCAGTGCTTGAATCCTATCCAACGTGCTCTTTTGCATACGTGATTGCCTCATAGTCGCGATTTTATGCATGCGTTCCACCTGTCCGCTGTAGTCCGCCACGTACTGGAATCAAACGACGCCACTGAACGTTTTCAGGCATCCTCCCCGTCGCGGAAGTTCATTGGCTGCTTGACCGAGAGCTGCCCCATGAATGGGTGCCTGATAGTGGTTGGCGTACCCACTGTTGGGCCCCTCTGCTCAAGTGCTCATTTGGCCGTGAGAACACCACCTTTGTGGACAACCGCTGCAATAGTCTATGAAGGTTCATCTGATCAAGAGAGGTCGGCATCCGAGCCAGATGCAGAGGGGGACGCACAGGACGCCGTTGAGGTCTGTTCACGTCGAGCACCGCCAAGGCCAACATTCCCAGTCACCGGTTTGAAGATTGATCGGCCGGTGAGATGGTACGGACCTGCTTGTGCGGATGCTTGGAGCATCTGTTCTCTTTTTCTGGCATCCAGTGCATCTGCGTGCGCACAATGTAAGTCTCGATTGCGCGGACGGCTGCCTCTCTCCGACCTCTCTCACTGGCTCGGTGTTCATGTACGTACGTTTCTTGTGTTTGTCTGTGGTATTTGCACCGCGCGCTGCGTGAGACCTTCGGTTGCCCAGCCGCTTCTGTGCGCATACTTGCTCCCGTGAAGGCATCATTTTCCACATTCTCTCGTCTAAAAGCGAGGCTGCTGTCGTCCGACGCGCTCCAGCAGCGCTTGAGAACTTGAGCTCGGCAACTGCAAAATGCCCAGTGGCAGGGTGGCCTCACGTTGTCGGAGCGAGCACACTCAAGAAAGGCTGTGCCCCACGGGATTGAGGTGCCGCGGGAGTGAACGCCCATTTAACAAACCCATCTCTTGCTCTTCTCAAGCACGAGCGGATGGATGGCAGAGTACTCTTTCCGCGATTGCGCATGTCTTACGGTTTCTCTCATTCACCGGCATACGAGTGCCATTCTTTTGAAGCTTGCGGGTATGTTTCGTTATCCTGAGGCCAACTATTCCGTGCGAGGTGCACAGACACCAGGCCCTGTCATAAATATGGTTTTCAACTTCGTGTACGGTATCTAAAAATAATTCAGTGAGAGTACGAGTGCTGGCCACCTGTCTCTGTACGGGTATCAATACGACATGTACCTGGAGAACACAGGTACGAATCAATTTCGAAACTGATCGACTTGGATCTGCTGCCAATCTTAAGCAGCGCTAAGCATCTGTTTTGCCAAAGCATGTCAGAACGGTTCCTTCACCTGCGTGAACCTTTTCGCCGAGTTGTTAACGGCTAACGTGAAAATTGGAACCGGCACCCCGAGAAAACCAGGGCTCGGAGATTCTACCCGACAAGATCCGATTCAGCCTTGAAATCAAGCCCAAAAATCAAGTGGTACTTTGCGCAGGTGAAACGCCCTTACTGCATCAGAATGGCGAGCTCTGCTGGCTTGAAATACCATGATCAGGGGGGTTACTTCAGGAGGAGGGAAGAATCGGCCGTCCAGGCCGCTCGCGCGACACCCGCTATGAGACTCGCGGGCCAGGAAGTCGGGCCGATCGAAAAGCCAAGACATGAAGACACGGCTTACTTGCCGGCGACGACGGTGCCTCCCACCGTCGTCGCTCTTCGTCCTAAAAGGGCGGAACCTGTTGCCCGGGCTCAATCTCCCGAAAGGGCATTGACCCGAGCAGTCACTAACCAATGCCAATAATTCCTTCCATGCGTATCAAGTCCCCCGAGGCGATCATTGCAAACGAGGAGGAGTGAACGTTCCGCGCGCAACGCGCTGCAACCGCCGCACGGTTACCGGTCGGCTGTCGCCTGCCGCGCCCGCTGGATGCGGAAACCCGGCCCCACGTGGGGCCCTCCCGGCTGGCGCGGCAGCGTGGCGCGTCCCTTCGGTGGCTCGCACTTGCGCGTGGGCGGGCCCGCTGTCCCCGCACCCACGCCACCAATCCGTCCGCGCCTGCCGTCGCCGGCGTCGCCAACCCCCGCCGGCCGTCGCGCGCCCGGCGCCCCACCAGCGGCGCCTCAGTTGACGACGGGGTCATGTCGCAGTACATCCCATTCGGCTGAGATGGAGCCTTTTTCGAAGACGCCCCCCGACAGTCCCGCAGGGGCTCGGTCCGCCGCGTTCTCGGCGCGACCGGCCGCCGAGCCCGTAGAGGCCCCGTCCGCAACGGCCCCGGCGAATCCGTATGCCGCTGCCGCCGAGACGGAATCCGTGCCGGCGCTCTCCACGCCGGCCACGCCGGGACATACCAGGGCCCGTCCGCGCATCCCCGCGCGCCCATCGTTGCCACTTTCCTGCGGCTGCCGTGAGACCCCTACAGTCGTGAGTGGTGGAAGCCGCCCCACGTGGCGGGTGCGGCTTCGGCGACCAGTGGCGGTGGCGGGGCTGCCGCGTCCTCAGCCTCCGCCGGGAGCGCGGGCCCCACCCCATCTCCAGGCGGGGGTCCCGCGGTCGTTTCCGACAAGCGGCCGCCGTTGCTGAGGCAGGCGGCCCCCGTGCTCCCACCGCGGTTGGCCCGGACCGCCTTCCGAGCGTGGCCCGCCTCGCCGGGTCCGGTCGCTGCCGAGGCCGATTGGCCGCTCGTCTGCGACGTCTTCCTGTCTGCCCATCCCGATAATGCAAGCGGGACCTACTCCGTGTGACGGGCCTTCCGGGAGCTCGCTGCCGAGGTTGGGTACGACGCCCGGCCGGCGGCCGAGCGCGATTTCTGGTCTTTTGTCCACTCCGTCTGCAGCGGCGCGGCGTAGTTGCGTTGCGTCTTGCAGCGCAATCCGGGCCAGGTGCTTTAGGTTCCGCATCCCGCGGACGAGCTACCGTTCGTCGCCGGCGGCGAATAGTACGCCTACCTCTATGTCTGGCACACCCGCTCGCGCCACCGCCCCGCGGTCCCGTTCGGCCATTTCTTTGCGCTCGTAAACTTCCGGGGCGTGGGCTTCTTCCTGGTCCTGATGTCGGTTGGTCCACCGACCGCGCCGGCGGATTTGGCGTGGAAGGCCGCACGCCGCTCTCGCGGCGAGCTTGTGAGCACCCGCCGGGCGGGGCACGGGGCGATCTTCTTGCTAGTGCGCTCCGGCAATGGGTTGGCCTCTGCGCATGTTCCCTTGCCGCCGACAATGGCCACGCGCTGCGGGACGCCGCGGCTGCTGACGTACGAATACTTTCCCGTCATACACCAGCACCAGTCCCTGCTGCAGGCGCCCCATGTCATCCCATCCAGAGAACGGTGTACGTCATGATGAAGGTGGCTACCGTGTCGGGGCTTCTCCGCGCGCACCGCGAGACGCACCGCGTCTTCGAGCCGTCGCCGTGCTTCTACGCCGTGAGGAACACGTTCTCGGTCAACGATCTGGCCGCGGGCGATCGCTTCGCCGCCGATTGCTCGGCGGAGTACGACGCCATTGCACGGGCGGTGCCCTGGACAGCCGTTCACGACCGGCTGCCCTACCACCACGACCCCACCCTTCACGCCCCCAGCACCCTGCTGCCCCACCAAGAGGGTACCGTCACGGACCGCCCGTGCCAGCACGTCCGCGTCGTGAGCAGGGGTTGTCATGGATAAATCTCAGAGGAATATATACATGCAGTGCATCCGTAAAAATCCGGAATATGGGTCTCGATGACATATTCGGATCTGAGAATGCTATTCTGTCCGAGCGCGTAATAATCCTCCAGACAGCGCAAGCGAAAGATTATATTGTGTTCTCTTGCGATTTAATATATTCGAGTACATCCGATCGGCATGGGGTCTCCCATGTTTGGAGACGGTGTTCGGCGAGGTTACGGTTACAGCGAAAACGGATAGCCAGCGGAGAGTGGTCATTCTTGATGTGAGTAATCTGTTACGATGAGGACGCGGGTGGCAACAGAAACCTCCTAGTCAAGGACCTGCCAGTGGGTGCGTACCTCTCGTGGTGTTGCTCGCTCATTCCGGTACATCCAGCAAGAATGCAGTTGATGCGAGAACGGCGACATGGGTGAGACACTCGCCAGAGTATGCATCGTTGGTCTTGCGCTTACGAGTACGTCCTGTATATTTTGTGCTTTGATTCTGAGCCACGCCCAACGTTCTCGAAGACACAGCGCCTGTTCCAAAAGCGACGCGAACAGCGAGCACTAGATGACCCACAGACGCCGCTGCTCCATCCGTCGCCGCCTTGTGAACCTTGGTCGGTGTCGGGGCGCCGCAGAAAGCCGGCGCCTGCTGTCACACGTCCGTGGCCTCCGGCACCCCCGGCGCAATATCATTCGACACGGGTGCAGAGACGCTCCCCGCCACTTCCATCTTGTCGCCAGACGACCCCAAGCCGGCGTGCTGTTCATGAGGTGGGGCGGGGTGCCGCCAACGGATTCGGAAGACTGACCCGCCCCTATCCACCCCCCAGCTACTGTCGTAGCGTTTACATCGGGCAAGGATGCGGTGCCAGCAAACTACGGCGTCAGATTCCACGTCTCCGCGACCACGCCGTCCAGTGCCGTGGCGGTGTTCTGAGGTGTCGGCAAAGTGACGCACACGGATGTAGCCAGGTTTGACAAGTCCGCTTGCCCCTCTGTAGTCGCCGTCTCGTAGATATTGGGCGAAAGAGGGCCCCGCCGACCGCCAGAGGCGACTGTTACGCCTCCGCCATCCTACGCGTGTTTTTGGCCTTTGAAGGTGTGTCCGAAGGATCCGACACCGAGGCTGGCATCTGACGGTCACGTGGCGGGCGGTCGGCCAAGGCGACAGCACTGGCTCCCAGAGGAATTGTGAAAGTAGCGCCAAGGCTATTCGGCTGTTGCTGGCAGCCAGCAGTGGAGAGCACCGGCTGCATGAGGACTTGAGGGGGTAAGCGACCGCAGGCACATGCCAGCACCGGCCGCAATGAGGCCGCACAGCGCCGGATGCTAGATGCGTACTTGGGTGAAAAGGTGATAGCCGTCGTGTATGTATGGTCCATCTACATTGTTTCAAACGTATGAAACGCCAGCGCAGAACGAGCATCGTAGCTTATTGCATGCTTCGTGGAACGGCCTTTACGGGGGCAGCTTGGACTTGAAAACAAGTACAGCTGTCATGTAGTAGTTCAATGCTGTTCTGCTATCGAAGTGCGGCTACTACAGCGCGGCCCCGAAGAACGCCTGGGGTACACCAGAAACGTAGCACCCTACCTAGGCCACGTCAGGCTGTACTCAATCCGGTGCGCTTTGCAGCACAACCCTTCTCCCAGAGGCCACACGAGCACATGGCACGGGGTATTCGGAGGGGCTACTTGACAACTTCTGACCTCGAAGGTTGTCTGCATGAACAACCTTCGAGTGCGACAAACTGCGGGGCGGCCCTGTATTGCTGTAGTTAGGTCATTGATCGGATAAAAGCCATGGTATTTGGATACGATACTAACCGAATATGAATATATTCCACGTATTACCTCAGCTTGGGGAGGTTGTATTCTGATCCTAATATTGAGCGATGGGAACTATCCCTAGGTGTAGTGGATCCTGCCCTCAAAGCCAACGGGGTACAACGCCGTCAGAAAACCCAGCACAGGGTGCGGATCGCTACGCCAGAGTCACAACGCGAACGCCGGGATCACTGGGCGCGAAGCGCACAAAAACGACGGAAG
>Ga0114953_1000501_pt1 | contig 28969 bp, 26 predicted proteins | sample SidtaG_FD_87298 | JGI IMG/M metagenome (GOLD analysis project Ga0114953, IMG submission 87298) | Marine algal microbial communities from Sidmouth, United Kingdom - Sidmouth_Male2 metaG | ecosystem: Host-associated > Algae > Red algae > Unclassified | place: Sidmouth, United Kingdom | collected...
ATGTTCTAAGAAATCGATTAAGTGTTTTCTGTATTTATAATAATCGTCATGTTCTAGTACTGCTTTACGGGTTCTTGGTCTTTCAAAATTGACATCTAAAATATCTCCGATTTTAGCTTTTGGTCCACTGGTCATCATAACAACTCTGTCTGCTAGAAAGATTGCTTCATCAACATCGTGGGTTATCATAACTGCTGTGATTTTTTCTTTGTTCCAGATTTCAATTAAAATATCTTGAAGCTCTCCTCTTGTTAAAGAATCAAGCATTCCGAATGGCTCATCTAATAATAGAACTTTAGGTTTTATGGCGAATGCTCTTGCGATTCCCACTCTCTGTTGCATACCTTGAGATAAATCTGAAGCCCTTTTGTTAAATGAGTCTTCCAATCCTACTTTCTGCAAATAGTATTTAGCTATATCATTTCGTTGTGCTTTGGTGCCATGAGGAAATACTTGTTTAACACCCAATAGCACATTTTGCAATGCTGTCATCCAAGGCATTAAACTTGGTGCTTGAAAAATAACACCTCTATCTGGACCAGGTCCTTTAATCTGCTTTCCTAAAACCGAAATACGTCCTCCAGAAATAGGATTTAATCCTGCAATCATTGAAAGCATTGTTGTTTTACCGCAACCTGAATGCCCAATAATAGTAACAAACTCTTCTTTTTTAATTTGAAGGTTTAAATCTTCTAGTACTACATAATCTCCTTTAGGTGTTGGATACACTTTCTTAAGATTCTTTAAATCTAACATTACTTCATTAGAAGGAAATAATCCATTATCTGTAATAATTTTCGCCTTTTTTTGTACAATTATAGCACTCATAATAGCTTGTATTTAAACTGATTAACAAAATCTTTAGGGCTCAAATCTGGTAATATTATTTCTTCAGAGACTTCTGATTTTCGCTCTTCTCCAATATCCATGAGATATTCAATAATTGCATTTCTTGTTTTCTTAAAATTGGCATTATCATTTAATTCTGTTTTATCCCGTGGACGATCAATATCAATTTTAAACTCTGGCCCTAAAGTTGCATTTGGTCCTGGTCGTAATGGAATAATACGGTCTGCCATATAAATCCCCTCATCAACATCATTTGTAATTAGTAATGCTGTTCGCTTATCTTTTCCCCAAATATTTAATATTTCATCTTGAAGATTTCCTCTTGTCAATGCGTCCAAAGCTCCCAATGGTTCATCCATAATTATCATTTCGGGCTTCATTGCCAATGCTCTTGCAACAGCTACTCGCTGACGCATTCCCCCAGATAATTCATTAGGCCTTTTATTTATGGCAGGTGTTAAACTTACCATCTCAACATAATTGGCAACAATGGCATTCAATTCCTTTTTTCCCTTCTTTGGAAAAGCCTCCTTTACCGCCATATAAACATTCTGCCCAACGGTTAACCAAGGCAACAACGAATAATTTTGAAAAATAACACCACGCTCATGACTTGTACCTGAAACTGGTTCTCCTTTAAACAAAACCTCACCTTTTGTTGGTTCTAATAATCCATTGATTAGATTTACCAAGGTCGTTTTTCCGCTTCCTGTAAAACCGACAATGGCAACAAATTCTCCTTCTTCAATTGATAGATTTATATTCGATAAGACTTCGGTTTCAGTATCGCCTTGTCCGTAGGATTTATAAATTTTATTTAGTTCTAAATATGCCATTTTGTATGGTGTTTAATTTTTAAATCGCATCTGTTTTATCAAAAGACACCCAGTTTTGAATCGTTAACATCAATCGGTCTAACAAGAATCCGATAATCCCAATCACAAACATGGCAACAATTATTTTTGCGTTAGAATCGTTAGCTCCATTTTGGAATTCTTCCCAAACAAACAATCCTAAACCTGGACTTTGTGCTAATAATTCAATTGCGATTAAAACCATCCACGCTACGGATAACGTAATCTTCAATCCCGTAAAAATTAATGGCAAAGATGATGGTAACACCACTTTGAATATTTTCTGAACAGTCCCTAATTTCAATACTTTAGCGACATTGATATAATCTTTATCTACCGAAGAAACTCCCATTGCGGTATTGACTAAAGTTGCCCACATGGAACATAAACCAACGCTGATAAATGAGATTGTAAACGAACTGTCTTCATTGGAATCTATCAACAATGTTTTTACAATCATAAAGACCAACAAGTACCAAACTACTGGCGAAACCGGTTTGAAAATTTGAATAAACCAGTTGAATGAACTCTTTAAGGTTGGACTTAGTCCTATAAATATTCCCAAAGGCACAGCAATTAATAAAGCCAACAAGAAACCAGCAAATACGGTTTTTAAACTTCTGAAGATCTGATCAACAAAGGATGGTCGTCCTGTATAAGTAATTTCATCCAAACCATCAGCAGCACGTTTTTCGTTTAATGCAGCCGTTTTTTCCTTAAAAGCAATTTTATCTGCAGCGATAATATTATGATCTCTAAGTAAGGACTTGTAAGAATCCCAAACCTGTGCTGGCGATGGCAAGGTGTTAGGTTTACAGCTTACATCACCTGACGCAATACAAGCTTCCGTAGCGTCGGCAGCCGCTTGACCTTGATCGATTAGCGCTTTTTCAATTTTAAAATTCGCTTCCTTATTGTAAAGTGCTTTGGCTCCCATGTGCCACAAACCAATAAATAATAGAATTGAAGCAAGTGGCACAATTGTTTTACGTAGAATATTTTTAAATTCTTCTTTTTCTAAATTTCCAGTAAATAGGTCTTTTATGGTGCTCAAAATGCCCCAGCCCAAGAATTTAGACACTTTTCCTAATGTTAGACTTTGCTTCATAATGTCTTATTTATTGTACTACTGATTATTGAACAGCCTTATCCTTGTTTCCAATTTTAAAACTATTAATGTATGAAATAGGATCTTTAGCATTATAGGTTGTTCCGTCTATAAAATCTGATGTTGCTGGTTTATAACCATCAGTATCTGGAATATCAGCAGCAGGAATATTTCCTTCTTCCACTAACAACTTTGCAGCTTTTGTCCAAATATCTGGTCTGTAAATATCCTTGATAGTGTTAGCGTACCAATCTGCTGACTTTGATTCAGGAATTTGTCCCCATCTTCTCATTTGGGTTAAGAACCAAATACCATCAGAATAGAATGGATAGGTTGCGTTATACTTATAGAATACGTTGAAATCTGGCATCTCTCTTTTATCGCCTTTTTCAAATTCGAAAGTTCCTGTCATTGAATTCGCTAAAACCGCTTCATCTGCCCCTACATACTGAGACATTGATAAAATCTTTACCGCTTCTGCTCTATTTTTTGGTTCGTCTAACCATTTTCCTGCTCTAATCAAAGCCTTTGTTACAGCGATTGCCGTATTTGGGTTGTCCTCAACAAATTTTTCGGTCATTACAAATACTTTTTCAGGATTGTTTTTCCAGATATCGTAATTGGTAACTACAGGAACTCCAATACCTTTGAAAACCGCTTGTTGGTTCCAAGGTTCTCCTACACAGTAACCGAAAATAGTTCCAGCTTCCAAAGTTGCTGGCATTTGTGGTGGTGGTGTTACTGATAATAAAACCTCAGCGTCAATTTGTCCTTGCACATTATCTGCTGTGTACATTCCTGGATGAATACCTGCTGCTGCTAACCAATATCTTATTTCGTAATTGTGAGTAGAAACAGGAAATACCATACCCATTTTAAATGCTTTACCATCGGTTTTATAAGCATCAATGACTGGCTTTAAAGCTTCTGCTTTTATAGGATGAATTGGTTTTCCATCAGCATCTTTTGGCACATTTGGTTTCATTTTGGACCATACATCATTAGAAACTGTAATTCCATTTCCATTTAAGTCCATTGAAAATGGTGTTACTAATTTCGCCTGACGACCAAATCCTGCTCCTGCGGCAATGGGTTGACCTGCTAACATGTGAGAACCATCTAATTGACCATCAATAACTCTATCTAAAACATTTTTCCAGTTGGATTGTGCTTCAACCGATACAAATAAGCCTTCATCTTCAAAAAAACCTTTTTCTTTAGCAATGGCTAAAGGTGCCATATCTGTTAATTTGATAAAACCGAAAGTCAATTGTGGTTTTTCGATTTCTAAACTTACCGTTTTTGAAGTCTGAGCGATAGCTTCGCCTGTTGCTTCTTTTTTCTCTTTGCCACCACATGCAGATAATAAGACTGCGAGTGCTAATAGCCACGTTGATTTTGATAATAATGTTTTCATCTTTAACTAATTTTTATAATTTAACTAAGTATTTATACTTATTTATTACAAATGTATAAGTAGTTATTTTACCAAAACATGTTTTTCAAGCTATAAATACCTCTTTTTGCACTATAAAAAAACCTGCTAAAAATCAGGTTTTGAAATCAACAACCTGAATAACAGTGTTTTAAAAAAGTTAAAGACATAAGTATGTCACTACGTATTAATTCAAAAAAAAACAACTATGGATGAATAATTAACTGTGGAGGTAAAAATTATGTTCGTAAATCTCCTTTTGAAGTAGAGGAACATCTGGAATGCCTATTTTTTTACCATGAGTAATAATAAGATTTTCTTTTTTGAGAGAGGACAATACACGAATGACCTGCTCTTCTGTGGTTCCGACAAAATCGGCATAATCGCTTCGACTTAAAACTAAATCGAGATAATTGTTTTTGTGCTTAAACTTTCTGTTTATGTACAATAGAGCATCTACTACTCTTTCCCTAACCGTCATTTGAGATAACGATTTTACTTTAGATTCACTTTTATTAAGTTCATTAGCATAAAAAAGCATGAAGTCATAAGTAAACGCAGCATCTTTAACCAAAACCCTTTGCAAACTTTCCTTAGAGAAATAACACAAAATAGTGTCTTCTAAAGCCATTGCACCAATGGAATAAAACTCTTCAGTACCAAAGCCTCTATGACCAATTATATCACCATTACTTGCAAAGCGAACAATCTGCTCTTTGCCGTTAATTCCCGTTCTAAAGACCTTTGCTTTTCCTTTAAGTAAAAAGAAAAGTCCACTAACTGGAGCACCTTCTAAAATGAATTGCTGACCTTTTTTACATCTAATTTGGCTTTTTTGTTGCGCTAAATCAAAAGTAGAATTTGGCTTTAAGTTTCTTTTAATCAAGCAGTTTTCATTATCACATAGCTGACATGATATCCCTGAAATGGAATGCTTTTCTGATTTAGAATACGCAAACTGTGTAGCCAAAATTAAAATTTAATCAAACAAATATAAGTATTATTACTTATTTTTTATCCAAAATACTTAATTTAACATATTAGTGATTTAATATTTCGTTATATTTGTAAAAATATAACGTTGCTAAATGATTTCAGTTAAAGATGCTATCAAGCTTGTTAAAAATAATTGCGAACCGCTTTTAAAAGCCGCGATAAAACCGCTAGAAAAGTCAGGAAATTATACACTTTACAAAGATATCTATTCTCCAATAGATATGCCTCCATTTAGACAATCTGCAATGGACGGCTATGCTTTAAACATACATGAAGCCTCAAACTACAAGCTTATTGGTGAAATAAAAGCTGGAGATGATAAATCACCAATTTTAAAAACTGGTGAAGCCGTAAGGATTTTTACTGGCTCGCCTGTTCCTGATTCTGCAAATACGGTTATAATGCAAGAAAAAGTAATTGCTAACAATGATAGTATTTCTATAGATGATGGTGCCGTTTCTAGTAATCAAAACATTCGTCATAAAGGAGAACAGGTTGTTAAAGGAGATTTAGCATTAAAAAAAGGCACAAAACTTACACCTGCTGCTATTGGTTATTTAACTGGACTTGGTATTACAGAGGTTTCTGTTTATAAAAAACCTTCCATTGCAATCGTAACTACAGGAAATGAGCTCATAGAAGCAGGAAAACCATTGAACCATGGAAAAATTTATGAAAGCAATTCCAAAATGCTTCAAAATGCACTATACAATCTTAAGTTTTATGATATTATTATTCATAAAATCGAAGATGATTATGATAAGACCTACTCTACTTTAAACACCTTAATAAACACCAAAGATTTAGTCATTATTTCTGGAGGTATTTCTGTTGGCGATTACGATTTTGTTGGTAAAGCACTTCAACAACTCAATGTTGAACAACACTTTTATAAAGTAATGCAAAAGCCTGGCAAGCCTTTATATTTTGGGAAAAAAGACAATACCACCATTTTTGCATTACCAGGAAATCCCGCCGCAGCATTGACTTGTTTTTACCTATATGTTTATATCGCCTTGCAAAAAATAATGAATAGAACTACCGTTGAATTACCACGAACGGAAGCAAAATCCAATTCAACTTTTAAGAAACCAGGAAACCGACCTCAATTTTTAAAAGCGATATATAAAGATGAAACTGTTACTATTCTTGAAGGTCAAAGTTCTGCTATGTTACAGACGTTTGCACTTTCAAACGCGTTAGTTTTTATGCCTGATAATGTGAATCAAATTAATGTAAACGACACTGTCGAAGTTATTTTATTACCAGTTTAATTAAAGCTCATGAGTTATAAAATTAAAAGTAGAATCTGGATTGAATCTGAAAACAATGTTTTTTTGGGAGAGGGAAGAATACAACTTCTTAAAGCTATTGAAGAAACAGGTTCACTCTCCAAAGCTGCTAAAAGCCTGAAATTATCGTATAAAAAGGCTTGGCATCTTTTAGATTCTGTTAATCAATCGGCAAAACAACCAATAACCATAAACACTATTGGTGGAAAAGGTGGTGGAGGTGCACAATTAACAGACTATGGAAAATCGATAATCAAAGCTTTCGATGACATCAATAAAAATTGCTGGGCTTTTTTAGATACCCAATTAGAAAAAATAAACCATTTATAAACGGATGCTTCAACTAGAAAATATAACCCTATTTTTAATCATACTGCCAATAGTATCTTTTTTGTACGCTAGCGTTGGTCATGGCGGAGCAAGTGGTTATTTGGCGCTTATGGCTCTATTTTCGTTCGCACCAGAAACCATGAAATCCACTGCGCTTTTACTCAATTTATTTGTTGCAGGAATTTCATTTTTCTATTATTATAAAGCAGGTTTTTTTAATTTAAAATTGTTCACTTCATTTGCTGTTACGTCAATTCCTTTTGCGTTTTTAGGAGGAATGCTAGAGGTTGATGCCTCTATCTACAAAAAAATATTAGCGGTCTTACTCATCTTTGCCATATTAAAAATGCTTAATGTTTTTGGTAAAGAGAGCACTAAAATAAAAGACGTTAAATTATGGCAAAGCCTTTTAATAGGAAGTGTTATTGGTTTCTTTTCTGGTTTAATAGGTATTGGAGGAGGTATTATTTTAACACCTATTATCTTGCTTTTTCATTGGGGAAAAATGAAAGAAGCAGCTGCGGTTTCAGCCTTATTTATTTGGGTTAATTCGGCATCAGGATTAATTGGTCAGTTTACTTCTGGTGTTACGTTCCATTCAAACGTATTTATACTCATAGCAACTGCAATAGTCGGCGCTATTTTAGGCAGCTATTATGGTAGCAAAAAAATAAACAACAACCGATTGAGACACATACTCGCTTTTGTTTTATTAATTGCTTGCGCTAAACTTGTTATGACTTAAAATGATAGACACAAAAAACATAACAGGTATCATTCTTGCTGGTGGAAAAAGCTCGCGAATGAGAACAGACAAAGGGTTTTTAAAGCTTAATAACAAACTATTTATTGAGCACATCATTGATGCTCTAAAACCGTTAGTCTCTACAACCATCATTGTTTCTAATCTAAAAAATTATGATGTTTTTGGATTGCAACGTATAGATGACGACATCGAAAATGCTGGTCCGTTAGCAGGAATTTATTCAGGATTAAAGGCGTCAAAAACAGAATATAATTTGGTGTTGAGTTGCGATGTGCCGCTCATTAACAAAAGAGTTTTACAACAACTTTTAGATGCTGTTGAAAACGATATTGACATTGTACAAATTGAAAGTCAAGGACAACAAATGCCACTTATCGCCTTATATAAAAAACAGTGTGAATCTATTTTTCTTAAGCTTTTACTCAATGACGAAAGACGCTTACATAAAGCTGTTAGCGTATGTAATTCAAAATCAATTGTTATAAATCCTGAAGACGATATATACACCACAAACATTAACACACCAGAACATTTAAAAAACATCACATTATGCTGATAACCGTTAAATATTTTGGACTTATAGCAGAAATCACGCAATGCGAAAACGAATCTATTTCTTTTGCTAATGAGCCTGTTTTAAATCTTTTAGAATTGTTATATGTAAAATATCCGACTTTAAAAGACAAGGATTTTCAAGTCGCTCAAAATAAAGAATTGGTCGCTTTAGAAACCATCATAACTGGAAACGAAATCGCACTATTACCACCTTTTGCAGGTGGATAAAATCATGAATAGATACAGCAGACATATTAGCCTTAAGGAAATAGGACAAACAGGACAAAACAAACTCTCTAAAGCAAGAGTGTTAGTTGTTGGAGCTGGTGGTTTAGGTTGTCCGATTTTGCAATATTTAGCTGCAGCTGGTATTGGCACCATAGGAATTATAGATTTTGATATTGTTGAAGTATCTAACCTGCAACGCCAAGTGCTTTTTGGTACATCATCTCTAGGGAAAAATAAAGCTGAAGTGGCAAAAACACGACTTCAAGATTTGAATAAAACCATTTCAATAACAGCTTATCCAGAAAGATTAACCCATCAAAATGCTATTGAATTATTCAACAAATACGACATTATTGTTGATGGCTCTGATAATTTTGAGACGCGCTACCTCATTAATGATGCTGCAATCATCACAAACAAACCACTAGTTTTTGGTGCTATTTATAAGTTTGAAGGTCAAGTATCTGTCTTTAATTACAACAACGGCCCAAGCTACAGATGCCTTTTCAAAAAGCAAGCACAAAATAACGCTCTTAATTGCTCAGAAGTTGGTGTGCTTGGTATTTTACCAGGTATAATTGGCACTATGCAAGCCAACGAGGTACTAAAAATAGTTTTAGAAATTGGAGATGTTCTATCTGGAAAAGTTCTTGTTTACAATGCTTTAACACTTCAAAACACGATTTTAAAAATCAATAAATCTGAAGAAGAGATTCATAAAGCATTACGAGAGCGCGATAGTTTTTCATTAAAAAATGCAAATGCAGATTGTAATTTCGAATCTAATGCAATTTCAATTAAAACGGCTTTGACTAAAGAAAATAGTCAATTTATAGATGTTAGAGAGATTCATGAATTACCAAAACTTGAAACCCTTAAAGTCACCTCACTTCCTTTGAGTGATTTAGAGCATCAATTAGATAAGATAGCATCAGATAAAGAGAAACTAATTTTCTGTCAATCTGGAAAACGAAGCAAACAAGCTGTTTCGATATTAAACAGATTGAAAATCACTAACTGCTATGCTATAAAAGAGAGCGTTTTAGACATAGAAACATATTTAAAAGAAACACACAATGACAACTAAAAAACTGAAAAATATTTTTACACCAGGTGCCATTTCTTCAGAATTTATAGGAGAATCCATCGCAAAACATCAAACCAAAACGAGCATAGGTGCTCACTCTATATTTTTAGGACAAGTACGTGCTGATATTATTGATGACAGAACAGTTGCTGCCATTGAATATACGGCTTATGAAGCTATGGCGAATGAAAAGTTTCACGAGATTAGAGAAGCAACATTTAAGCAATTCGACTTGACCTGTATGCACATCTACCACAGTTTAGGTATCGTGAAAACTGGAGAAATATGCCTATTTGTATTTGCTTCCTCGCCAAGACGAAAAGTGGTTTTCAAAGCCATAGAATATATCGTCGAAGAAATTAAAGCCCATGTTCCTGTATTTGGAAAAGAAATTTTTGAAGACGACACACATCAATGGAAAGTAAATAGTTAGTTATGGTAGATATTACACACAAAAGCACAACACTAAGAACAGCAAGAGCTCAGGCTATTGTAAAAGTTAGTAACTCTGAAACTATAACTGCGATAGAAAATGACACAGTTCCAAAGGGAAATGTATTTGCTATGAGCAAAGCAGCTGGTTTATTAGGCGTAAAAAAAACACCATATATTCTTCCAGATTGCCATCCACTTCCTATTGAATATACAGGAATTGAGTACGAAATCAACGGACTTGAAATCAAAGTGCTTTTTACTGTTAAAACCATCTACAAAACTGGTGTAGAAGTTGAAGCCATGCACGGAGCAAGCATCGTTGCGCTGAATATGTATGATATGCTAAAACCAATAGATAAAGGCATTGAGATTCATAACATCAAATTATTAGAGAAAAAAGGTGGAAAATCTGATTTTAAGGACCGCTTTAGAAAAGATTTGAATGCCGTTGTGATTGTCTGTTCGGATACTATTTCAGCAGGTCACAAAGAAGATAAAGCAGGGAAAGCAATCATAGCGAAACTAGAGACTTGTGACGTAAAAATTGCCGATTATATTGTCATCCCAGACGAGAAAGACATTATACAAGAAAAAGCACTGAAATACCAAAACGATGGTATCGATTTAATTATTTATACTGGCGGAACAGGACTGTCCGCAAGAGATGTTACACCAGAAGCCTTATTACCTTTAATAGATAGAAGAATTCCTGGCATTGAAGAAGCCATTCGGAAATATGGCCAAGATAGAACACCATATTCAATGTTGTCGAGAAGCGTCGCAGGAACCATAAAAAATACATTGGTTCTAGCCTTACCAGGTTCTACTAATGGAGCAAAAGAATCTATGGATGCTATATTTCCTTCAGCACTACACATTTTTAAAATACTAAAAGGCGCCAGACACGACTCAAAATGATGACAAAGACCAATCCCATATTACAAGATTCATTTGGCAGAAACCATGCTTATTTACGTATTTCATTAATCGAACGCTGTAATTTGCGCTGTACTTATTGTATGCCAGAAGAAGGTGTGAAATTATCTCCCAAAAGTCATTTAATGACCTATGAAGAGATTTACGAAATTGCAAAAACGTTTGTAGATAATGGTGTTACTAAAATTAGATTAACTGGCGGAGAACCATTAATAAGAAAAGATATTCCTGTTATTCTAGAAAAACTAGCAACACTTCCTGTTGAGCTTTCAATAACTTCAAACGCTGTGATTATTGACAGATTTATCGCTATATTAAGGGCTAGTGCTGTTAAGAAAATCAATGTGAGTTTGGACACTTTGGACCGTGAAAAGTTTAAACAAATAACACGGAGAGACCAATTCACAAAAGTTTACAACAACATTGTATTATTAATTAAAGAAGGTTTTACCGTAAAAGTAAACGCTGTTTTAATGAAAGGCTTTAATGATAATGAAATTATCGATTTTATAAATCTCACTAAAGACTTACCTGTTTCAATTCGGTTTATAGAATTTATGCCTTTTGATGGCAACAAGTGGAATATAAGTAAGATGGTTTCGTATAAACACATTATGAATCGTGTTAGTTCTGCTTTTAATGACGATGAAATTATACGCTTGCAAGACGCACCAAACGACACCTCTAAAAATTATAAAATTGAAGGCTATAAAGGCAGTTTTGCTGTGATTAGTTCTGTAACAAATCCGTTTTGCGATTCTTGTAACAGGTTACGTTTAACCGCAAATGGACAACTTAAAAACTGTTTGTTCTCTTCTACTGAGTCCGATTTACTGACCACTTTACGTCATGGAAAATCCATAGAACCTATAATTAAAAAAGCTGTAGAAGCCAAATTCAAAATTAGAGGAGGTATGAATACACTTAAAAAATTACAAGAACCAAAATTGCATAGTCAGAATCGGAGTATGATTACTATTGGAGGGTAATTTCAGTATCGTTTTTTTAAACCTCCTTTACCAAAACTTTCTTTTCAAAGCTAGATTTTGATGCTTCGCAAAGTGAGCATATATAAGTTTTTGGAAGGTTTTCGAATGAAGTATTTGGTGCAATATCTTGTGTAACATCACCATAGATATGATTGTAAACGGTTAAGCAGTCTGTACATTGATAAACGATTTCTTCAACCGTATCTTTTAAAGCCTTTGCATTGTTTTTAGCATCTTTTTCAGTACCTAATTCATCAAAATACAACTGACTTAATTCCATTAATAGATTTGACAAATTAGCTTTATCCACATCTTGAGCATACAAAATATATTCCCTTGTATTTGGGTCGAAATTTTTCGCATAAAGCAAATTATAGGTGTCTCTTATTTCGACGTCTTTTAAATCTTCTGGTTTTGCGTTTATTTCAATGACAATAGATGTAAAATAATAAGGCTTCCTAAAGTGGTTTGTGATACCAAACGTAAGGCCATAAGTACTGATATCATTTTTATCAAAATTATTGACCAAGTACTTTTTTAGGCCTAAAGCCTCCTTGTCCGCAACAGGCAAATGCCAATTGAGCTCAAGCATAGAATGACGCACATTAATTCCGTTTTTACCTAAAAACTTTTCCCATATTAATTTAGAGTGATTAGGAATCCCTTTTATAATAAACGACTTCCATGGTGTAATGGATATTTTACCAATTTTGTCATCGGAGCACAAATCGCACATGGCTTTTAAAAACTCTAAATCGTACTTATTATTTCGCCAATATAGACCTAGCCAATATTTGTCTTGCCCTATTCTGTTCATGCCTTCATAATACGGAAACGGATGAAAAGGCACGTTTAAAGGTTTGTCAACCGTGCGATTTTCAGTATCTACGGCATCGTTTACCAATTCAAAAACCATTTCTATGGAATCTGGCTCTTCTTGTAAAATACCTTCAATTGCCACTACTATTTTTTCGATATCCCAACTATAAATAAGTGCTGGATACATTTCTATTTGTTTCCATTCGGGCAGTCTTACATATAAATACCAATAATCTTCGTTCTCTGAAGCTATAAAATTTATATGCCCAGTAAATAAAGGTACCAAGCGTTGTTTTGGATCTGTAATATTTACTTTTAGTTTTGGTTGTTCTCTAAATTGTTCTAAAACATATAAATAACGGCCACTTGTAAGCCAAGAGGTTGTTTGAAAAATATCTGTTGAAACATAAGAGGAAATGATGTTTTCTCCATCGTGACTTCCAGGCTGAATGATTTTAAGATTATCGAACTCTTCAACCCTAGAAGCATCGATTTCTTTAGAAAATAAAATATCTTGTCTCGACCCGAATGAAATCGAATTAAAACCTAAACTTTCTGCAGATTCGCATATATATTTTAGTTCCGCAGGCGATAAGACACCTCCATTTACTATAAGTCTGCTTAAATTATTCATGTGTAAATAATTATTTTTATGCTTTGACACTCATTAGTATATCTCTTACTTGAGGTTTACAACTTCCACAACCCAAGCCTGCTCCTGTAACATTACATAATTCTGTAAAATCCGTACAACCTTGTTCTATAGCTTCTTCAACGTTACCTTCTCCAACTTGACTGCATGAACAGATGAGTTTCCCGATTACTGGTTTACTGTTAGAAGCACCACGTAATAAGGTGTTTCTTTTATCGGACATTTCTATTTTTTCGCCAATCATGGTCTTGAACTCGGCAAATTCATCTTTATCTCCCATTAAAACTGCACCAACTAATAAATCGTCTTTTACAATGCACTTTTTATAATAGCGCTTAGAAATATCCGTGAATATAACCTCTTGGTAGCTATCATCGTTTTCAGGAACATTTATGTCTCCAATACTACATAGGTTTAAATTGTTGAATTTTAAAATGTTCATAAGTACAGAACCATTATAGGAACTACTGACATCACCTTCAATAAAATTGGCTAAGACACCTGCTTGTTCTTCTGCTGCCGAAGTAATTCCGAAGAGTTTATTATTATACTCTGCTATTTCACCGATGGCAAAAATATGAGGATTAGAACTTTGTAAATGCTGATTCACCTTAACACCTCTACCACAAGAAATACCATTTCTTTTTGCAATTTCAATATTAGGAACCGTCCCAATAGCATAAACTATGGCGTTTGCAGTAATCAGTTTTCCGCTTCGTAATGTAATGTTTAACTCTTTTGAATCTTCATCATCGAAAACCGTATTGACTTCATTATCAAAATAGATTTGAATGCCTCTTTCCTTAACATCGAGTGCCAATAACTTACTAGACACCAAATCTAATTGACGTTCCATTAATCTGGAAGCCCTTTGAACAATAGTCACATTAACATTTTGATGATTTAAAGCAGCAGCTAATTCCAATCCTAATAAACCACCTCCAACAATCGCGACATGCTGTTCTTCTGGTGGTAGCTTAGTTTCTTCTAAATAGCTTTTAAAGCGATCTGCATCTATTTTATTTCGCATGGTAAAGCGACCAGGCAATTCTATTTGAACATCTTTAGGCAGAAATGCGCGACTTCCTGTTGCCAAAATAAGTTTGCCGTAACTATGGGTTTCACCTTTACTATCTGTGATTACCTTATTGTCTTTGTCTATTTTTGTGATAAAGGTTTCAGGATGTATTGTAATATTTAGCTTTTGAAGTTCTTTTTCCTTTATTTTTAATAGTTCTTCCCAAGTTAATTCTTCGGTTATATATTCTGGCAATAATACACGGTTGTAGAATAGGTTAAACTCTTTTGAGAATACATGGATTTCGTCTTTTTCGTTTTTCTCTCTATAATTTTGAATGAACCTAAAAGACGCAGCACCAGCACCAACGATAACAATTTTTTCTTCTGGTTTTTTGTATTTACTAACCGAAACATAAGTGAACTTAAATTCGGGTTCTTTTGAAAGAGGGTCCACAATAGTGTTGGTTAAATTGTTAGCCCTATTTAAATCATTCTGTAATTGTTTTCCCCAATGCATTGGCAAAAAAACAACGCCTTGTCTCACTTTATCTGTAACACTAGCCCGAACACGAACCTCACCATTAACGCTCTTTATCTCTACAATATCACCATTTTTTATTTTATATATATAAGCGTCAATTCTATTGATTTCTAAAACAGGTCGAGGGTAATGCGCTTTTAGCCTTGAAACTTTTCCTGTCTTGGTCATAGTATGCCATTGGTCGCGAACTCTACCTGTGGTTAGAATCATAGGGAAATCCGTGTTCTTTTCTAAAGCTGTACTTAAAATCTGATTCGGAATATTGAAAATGGCTTTTTGGGAAGGTGTATAGAATTTTTTATCCTCAAAAAGTCTTGGCGTTCCTGGATGTCTATATTCCGGAACTGGCCATTGAAAAGTCCCTTCGTTCTTTAAACGTTCATAATTTAGAAACGAGATATCGATATTAGTGCCTTTGGTCATAGCACAATACTCGTCGTAAATTTCTTCTGTATTGCTATAATTGAAACCTCTATAACCCATTTTTTGAGCGAACTCACATAAAATTTCAACATCTGCTTTGGCTTCGCCTGGAGGATTAATCTCTTTTGGCAAATAAGAGATACGACGTTCAGAATTTGTCATTGTCCCTTCCTTTTCAAGCCATCCAGCAGCGGGAAGAACTAAATCCGCATAAGCAACTGTATCAGATTTATGTGAAATTTCTTGAACAACAACAAACTTTGCATTCTTCATTGCCTTTTCAACTTTGTGAAGATTAGGCAAACTCACTAATGGGTTAGTACAGACAATCCAAACTGCTTTTAATTTTCCTGTTTCTAAGGCTTCAAACATTTCTGTAGCAGTGTAACCCGCTTTATCAGAAATTTTATCGACTCCCCAAAATTGAGCAACATCTCTCCTATCATCTTCATTAAAAAGATCTTTATGTGCTGCTAAAAGATTAGCCATACCTCCTACTTCTCTTCCACCCATTGCGTTTGGCTGACCAGTTAAAGAAAATGGTCCTGAGCCTGGTTTACCAACTTGACCAGTAATTAATGATAAGTTTAAAAGTGCGAAATTTTTATTTGTGCCAATTGAACTTTGATTAAGTCCCATAGCCCACATACTTATAAAACCTGTAGCATTACCTATAAATTTACCCGCCTTTTTTATATCATCTACAGAAACGCCACAAAGTTTTGAGGCCTTTTTCAATGACAAATCAAAGACCTGAGCTTTATATTTTTCATAGCCTTCTGTGTTATTATTAATGAAGTCTTGATCGACTAATTTTTTTTCAATAATATACCTTCCAATGGCATTATAGAGAATTATATCTGTCCCTGGGATAAGTTGAAGATGCAAATCCGCAAAATTTGCAGAGTCCGTTTTTCGTGGATCAATTACAATAATTTTGGTATTTGGATTTTCTTCTTTGTGTTTTTCAATCCGTCTAAAAAGTATAGGATGACACCAAGCAGGATTCGCTCCAGTAATCAAAAAACAGTCTGCCAATTCAATGTCCTCATAAGAAATAGGAACACTATCTTCTCCAAAGGTTTTTTTATAACCAACCACAGCCGAACTCATACATAGCCTAGAATTGGTATCTATATTATTAGTTCCCAAAAAGCCTTTTGTAAGTTTATTAGCGATATAATATTCTTCCGTTAAACATTGTCCGGAAACATAAAAACCTACACTATCTGGACCATATTTTTTAATGATGGATTTGAAAACGCTACTCGCTCTATCTAATGCATCGTCCCAAGACACACGCTCACGAGGATGCGATCTGCTCCATCGCATTTCAGGATATAAAATTCTGTCTGAAGTATCGTTTGCAACATAATGAAGATTCATCCCTTTAGAACATAACATACCCTTGTTAACAGGATGGTCTTTATCTCCTTCAACAAAAACTTTATTGTTAATATCCTTTTTTACAATGATCCCACAACCAACTCCACAATAAGAACAGGTTGTTTTTACTTCATTTTTCAACATATTTCTTCATCATTTAACAATCAATTAATGACATTTTATGACAGCAAACAAGAGGTGATTGCAATTATTATGAATCTCATAAAATTTTAGATTTATAGTTTATAATTCATAATTTTAGTAGCCAAGAATTAGCTTTTTACTTTTATAGATTTTAATTCTCCAATGATTTTATTAGGAATAGCCTCTTCGACATGTTCATCTGCAGTAGAGAATTTTATAAGTAATGAAAGTGCTCCAATACATACAACCGTAAATCCTATTATTAAATATCCACTGGAAACTGCTATCGAGGATGCAGCCGCTTGTGCACTACTAATCGCTTCCTCTCCTAAACCTTGATTAGCGGCTATTGCTATTTTTTCTGCAGTGGCAGATTTAGATTTTAGCAACAATGCTGCTAAAAAAGCTCCAACATTACCACCAGCACCAACAATACCAGAAATAGCTCCAATCGCTTTTTTATTGATAAATGGCACCACCGAAAACGTTGCTCCTTCTGCCATTTGCACGCTTAAACTGAATAATATTAAAAATATAATTCCGAAAATAATACTCGTACTTGTCGAAAAAACCGCAAGAACAATACCTTGTGTAGTTAATATTGCTGCTAAGAATAAAACGCGTCCTCGCAGTCCTCTTAATTTACCAAACTTATCTCCGAAGAAACCACCTAATGTTCTTGCAAAAATATTCATTAAAGCAAAAGACAATACAATGTTGCCAGCAGTGACGCGCTCTAATTGAAAGGTATTTTGAAGGTAATCATCCATAGTACCATAAACCGTTAATTCGATACCAAAACAAGCTGCATAGACTAGAAACAGAATCCAAACTCTATAATCTTTTAGAACACTCAGAAAAGAGATTTTCTCTTTTTGCTCTACTACTTCCGATTTATTAATGTCTTTAAAGTTTCCTTCGGGAGTATCTTGTGTAAAAAAGTAATATACTAGTCCCATTAAAAAACAAATAATACCAGCAATCACCATAGAATATCTCCAAGCTTCACCTTCTGCAACGCCAAAACCAATAACAGCCGCAGCAATTAATGGCATACCCAAACGGTTGGCTCCACCACCAAGATTTCCCCAACCAGCAGATGTTGCATTTGCAGTACCTATAATTTTTGGCGAAAACATTAATGTGGTATGTACTTGCGTAATTACAAATGAAGCTCCAATAAATCCTATAAATAATCTACACCATAAAAATTGAGCTGGAGTTTGCACTAAACCACATAAAATAACAGGAACAGCACCTAACATTAACAACCATGTGTAACATAGCCTAGGTCCATATTTATCACATAGTTTACCTATTAACAGGCGTGCAAATACAGTTCCGGAAACGGCTAAAATTATAGAATTCCATTTTTGATCTGGAGTTAAGCCTAAATCTTTTACAACATCTGGCATAAATGGAACAATCCCAAACCATGCGAAGAAACATAAGAAAAAGGATATTGACGTAATCCAGAACGTACGGATTTGAATACTTTTAATATCTAATAAATTAAGCTTTGTGGCTTTTTCTGAAATCATAATATAAGTAATTAAGTATTTTCAATATCAAAATTAAGTATAATTACTTAGTTATGAATTCAAAAAATAAGTATTCTTACAATAAATATGAAATCATCATTTAAAGGTAGAAATTTTAGGAATTTATTAGTTTAACAAGAGATAAGTAGAATTCTTTAATTGAAGAACAGCGCATTAATCAAGGTTATACTCAGCAGCTTTCTCCGAAAGTTCTTTGATGTTTGTTACTTTTAATTTTTTCATCAAATTAAAACGATGTACTTCAGCAGTTCTTCGGCTAATATCCAATTCTTCAGCAATTTGCTTATTATTCTTAAGCTCTAGGACGAGACTAAGAATTTGTTTCTGACGTTTTGTAAGTCCGAATGGATCTTTTACAACTGTATTAGTTGCAGAAGTAGCTTTTTTTGATCCGTTTACAAAATTATTGATAATGATAGATGAAATATCTCCTGCAAAGTACTTATCGCCTGATGCAATGGTATGCAGGGCTTTTATGAATTCATCTTTACTAGCACCTTTAAGCATATAACCATCCGCACCAGCTTCAATAGCTGACACTACGTATTCTTCAGAATCGTGCATGGAAAGCACTAAGGTTTTTATGTCTTTATATTTTGCTTTAATGGCTTTCACTAATTCAATACCATTCATTTCTGGCATACGAATATCTATAATCATTAAGTCTGGCACACTAGTGGTCAAAACCTTTAGAGCCTCAATTCCATTGGATGCTTCATTGATGACGTCAAAATCTTGTTGGTCTTCTAAAAGTGCTTTTATACCATCTCTTACAAGTACATGATCATCAACAAGAATAATTTTAACAGCAGACATTTTAAGTGAATTTACAAATACGAAAATACTAAAAATAAGTATAACTACGTATTTATAACGGAACATTTAAGGTTACTTTAGTACCTTTATTAGGTTCTGAATTTAGGAAAATTCTACCGTTAATATAAGTAATGCGTTCTTGCATAAAGGTTAAACCCATACCGCCATCACCATTATTCTTCTTTTCTACTTTATTGGGATCAAATCCTTTACCATTATCGTCTATAACTATACTCAACATTTTTTCTGTATGTGTAATGGTCACAATAATATGTGTTGACTCCGCATATTTTATCGCATTATTTATAGCTTCTTGGGTAATTCTATAAATGTTTATTTCAACGAGAGAATCTAAGCGTTGGCTAAAATTTGTTTTACTATAAAGCACAATGTTTTTTCCTGTAAGCTTAGCCAATTCTTGTGTTAACTTGGTAATTGCAGGAACCACTCCATGATCCGTAAGTTCTGGTGGCGCTAGATTAAAGGTGGCAGTACGTATACCTTTTATTATATCTTCAGCTTGTAGTTTTAGCTGTTCTACTTTTACTTTAGCTTTTTCAATATTATTTAAATCTAAACTTTCTAAATTATACTTAAGCCCTGTTAACATCTGCCCTATACCATCATGTACATCCTTAGCGATACGATTTTGCTCATTTTCCTGATTCTCAATTATTTTACTTGAAATGATTTTTTGCTGATTCATTTTTTCAGCAAAACTTGCTTCTGTTAAGCGTTCAATTTCCAATTGTGCTTTTTTTCTATCAGTAATATCTGAAGCAATAATCAGTAGTTCGGAATTGTTACCAACGGTATTAAAGGGAATTATAGCCATCTCTAACCAAACATCTTCTTCATTCTTTGTGGTGGCTTTTACTTCACCTTGCCATCCAATTTTTTTATGTTTTGAAATTAAGTTTTCTATAATTAACTGTTCATTTTCATTGCTGCTAAGCACTTCAGAAAAATTAATGTTGCTTATGTTTTTATTAAAGCCAAAAAGTCTCGAAATTTTATTTCCAATTTCTAAAATTGTTCCATTTGGCTTAATACGAGCAAATAAAAGTGTTTCATCCATAGCACGCGTGAGCGCACGCAGTTCTTTAATGGATCTCTCCTTGGCTGCACTTAATTCATCGGCTTCAAAAGCCATATTATTAGCTTTCTTTTCTGCTTTTAATAATTTTGAAATACTGTTCTTTACGGTTTTTGCTGTTGGCCAAAAAATGAATAATAGTTCTGCCATTAAAATAAGTAACGTTAATGCGGTTAGAATTAATTCTAAATTTTTTAACCAATTTACTTTTTCCTCAGCTTCAAAATCATATTTATTTACTATTTGATCCATGGTATCCAGAAAACCACTTTCATTTTGCTTGATAATTTCAATGTCACCAATAAAATCCTGAATAACAACTGTTGGTAATGTTTCTATTGCTTTAATGATACGTTTTGAAGCCTCATTAATATTATTGAAAATAGGATTTATCTGTTGAAATAAAGCGGACACCGAATCACTATTATCATTTGGCAAACCTAGATCATTATCCCCTTTTTGAAGTGCATTATGAGAAGATTCCCATAATGAAAGTGTCGTTTTAAATTTGTCTTTAATCGCCATTCTTTCAATTGAATCATTTACAGTAGAAAGCAATATGGCTTCTTTTGTTAATTTCTGACTTAACATTCGTTGTCTTCCGGCAACGTTAATAACAGTAGAATCGTTTTGTTGATCATTAAGATGTTTTCTTATTAAAATCTGACTCACAATTACAGATAGCGCAATTGCACTCAACGCAACTATATATAAGCGGCTTAATTTTCTAAACGTTCTTTGATCTAAAGAGTTGCTGTTTTTTGACATTTAATTTTTTAAATCTATTATTGGATGGCTTGTTTAATTAGTGCCAAGCTTTTATCTGAAAAATTAAGACTCAACGCAAAGTTATGGCCTTGCTCAGACATTTTTCCCCATGTTTTCTGAAGAATACTAATAATCTTTTTATCCTCATGCTTACTCGCAAATTCTTCAAAATAATAATCTAAAAAAACTAAGCAAATGACATCTTCAATCGTTTGACTTTCATGATCTTTTTTAATCATTTTTTTATTAATTAAAAAAGATACTCTGTCTATAAATTCTTTATCGTATCCAACTTCAGTTAAGATATCCCTTGTTATTTCGGCATGCATTTTCTTTAGCTTTTCTCTCCATTTTAGATAGCCAACTCTATCCATTGGGAATTCGTTTCTGGCTATTTTCCATCTGCAAATATGTTGTGCTCTTGCTGCTATCTGTAATTCTTCTGAGGCATCTGCTTTAAACTGCAAAAGCTTTTGGGACATACGTTGCGAATACAGTAATTCTTTTGAAAACTCTAAACCATTACTGCTGTAGGTGTTTACGTCTTCAGCATTTTTCTTATCGATTAATGCTATGGCAATTTCAAATTTAGTTGGTTTCATTTATTTGGTTAGTTAGTCTCCAAAACCAATATAAACATTTTCGTTTTCAATCTTAACAGGATAAACGGCTATTTTAAAATCATCACCATTGAGATTAGAACCATCTTCGAGAGAAAATGTTTTTTTATGCAATGGACAAGCCACTTTCGGAATGCTGTCCTTATCCCCTATCATACCTCTACTCAGCACCATTTCCATTTTGTGAGGACAAATATTTTGACAAGCATACCACTTGTTGATCCTTTCGAAATTAAAGACCGCTATTTGTTTGTTTTTATATTTAACACAAGCACCACCATCTTTTGGAAAATCATTCACAGACGCAGCTTTAAACCAAACTTTTACATTTTCTAATTTTGTTGTTTTGTAGTGTTCTAAGATGTCTTCCATTTTTCGGCGTTTAAATATTTGTATTAGGTTTTCCGTAATTATTTCAATCTTTAATGGTATATTCTAAGTCCAAGGTTCTGGCATTTTTTGCTCTCTCAATGGTACAAAAACAATATTGTCATCTTCTTCATCACTATTTACAAAGTGATTAAAACGCTTCATCATTTCGGGATCATTGATAGCCTGAGTCCATTCGCATTCAAATTTATTGACCAAAGCCTGCATTTCCGATTCTAAATCTTCTGCAATACCTAGTTTATCATCTATGACCACCTCTTTAATGTAATCCAAACCTCCTTCTAAACGCTCCTGCCATGCTGCTGTTCGTTGTAAAGGTTTTGCTGTTCTCATGTAAAACATAAGGTAGCGATCTAAGTATTTAATAACCGTTTCGTTATCAATTTGCTCCGCTAAAAGCTCCGCGTGACGTGGGTTTGCTCCACCATTTCCACCAACATATAAATTCCAACCACCTTCTACGGCAATTAAACCAAAATCTTTTCCACGAGCTTCCGCACATTCACGGATACAACCAGAGACTCCACCTTTAATTTTGTGTGGAGCACGAATACCTCTGTAACGATTTTCTAATTCTATACCAAAACTCACACTTTCATCCATACCGTATCTACACCACGTAGAACCAACACAGGTTTTCACTGTACGTAATGATTTTCCGTAAGCATGACCACTTTCAAAACCAGCATCTACCAATTCTTTCCAGATATGAGGTAATTGATTTAAGGTGGCACCAAATAAATCGATACGAACACCACCTGTTATTTTAGTATATAAATCGTATTTCTTAGCAACCTCTCCTAAAACAATTAATTTATCTGGTGTAATTTCCCCGCCAGGAACTCTAGGCACAACAGAATACGTACCATTTCTTTGAATATTTGCTAAGAATCTATCGTTAGAATCTTGAATGGCATATTCTTTATTTGCTGTATCGGCATTAATACTTGCCATTAGCGAAGCAACTAAAGGCTTGCATAGTTCACAACCGTGACCGCCATTACCATGATTATCCAATACCTCATTAAAAGATGTATATTCTTTTACTTGAATAATTTTATACAAGTCTTGTCTACTTAAATCAAAATGCTCACAAACGCCAGCTTTAACTTCAATTCCTAATGACTTAAGGGTTGCATTAGTTAAATCGGTCACCATTGGTTTACAACCACCACAACCTGTACCGGCTTTGGTACAACTAACCACACCAGCTATATCTGAAGCATCTCCACTTTCAATAGCACCACATATTTGCCCTTTAGTAACACTCTCACAAGAACATATTTGTGCTTCATCAGGTAAATCCATAACATTACCAAATGAACCACCTCCATCACCTGCTGGCAAAATTAATTGCGCTGGGTCTTCTGGAATATCCATTCCGTTAAGATATATTTGATGAAGCATACTATAATCTGTAGCATCACCAATGAGAATTCCTCCTAAGAGAGATTTACCATCAAGACTTACATTAATTCTTTTATATAAATGTTGCGTTTTATTTTCAAAAATTATAGAATGCCCTTTGGAAGCTGGCATAAAAGGCTCTCCAAAACTTGCCACATCTACACCAATTAATTTTAATTTGGTAGACATGTCGATATCAGCAGGCATCAAAGATTCTGTATTTTCAATAATCTGATCTACAGCAATTCCAGCCATATCATAACCAGGAGCTACTAAACCATATATCATTTGATTGTATAAAGCAATTTCTCCAATAGCATAAATACTCTCATCTGAAGTTTGCATTTTATTGTCAACAACGATACCACCTCTAACACCAATTTCTAGTCCACAATTTCTCCCAAGTTCATCTCTAGGTCGAATACCCGCTGAAACCACAAGCATATCAACTTCTAGCATATCATCCTCTCCAAACTCCATTCCTGTAATGCAGTGATCTCCTAAAATTTGATTAGTAGCTTTGCTTAAATGAATATTTAAACCCATTGACTCTAATTTTAATTGTAATACTTGACTACTTCTAGAATCTAATTGTCTTGGCATTAATTTAGGAGCAAATTCTACAATATGCGGTTCTAAACCCATATCCATAACGGCTTTACCTGCTTCTAAGCCTAACAAACCTCCACCAAGAACAGCTGCCCTAGCATTTGGTTTTTCTTTATTCAATTTATCGGCATAGGCAAGCATACCTTCTAAATCTTCAATAGTTCTATAAACAAATACGCCTTCTTTCTCAACACCTTTAATTGGTGGCACGAAAGGCGAAGACCCAGTTGCTAACACCAAATAATCATAAGAAAACTCACGGTCTTTTGCTGTAGTTATAGTTTTAGATGATCTATTAATATCCGCAACACGCTCACTTACAATTAAATCAATATTATTATCGGCATACCATTTCGCTGGAGCCATTTCTAAGGCTTTTGCATCTTGGTTTTCAAAAAATTCGCTTAAATGCACACGGTCATAGGCTGGCCTTGGTTCTTCACCAAATACCGTAATTTTAAAGTCTTTGAATTCTGATTTCTCTACAAATTTCTCGCAAAATTTGTAACCCACCATTCCATTTCCAACAACTATGATTTTTTTCATAACTACGTATTTTATATAACAAATCTAAGTATTTTTACTTACTAAAATGATTGCCGCTTAAGTTTTATCCTTAGGACTAGTGATTTTTAGCAAATCTTTAAAATTTCACTGTATAATTTATAATTGTTGAAATATTAAGCCTTTAAGATTGCTTATAAATTAGAATACAATACGCGTTGTACCTCCTCTTCAAAAAACGAAGGATGCTCCGCTACAACATCACCAATAACAATGATACCAGGTTCTGTATTGTTAATACTGGACGTTACGTTGGTTGTGTCGGCAAGAGTTCCCATGGCGAAGGATTCGTTTTTAAGTGTTCCGTTTTGTATGACAGCAAAAGCAGTTAATGCACTTCTGTATTTGGAAACTTCTTTAATGATTTCATTAAGTTTTCGAATTCCCATTAAGATAACCATAGTCGTTGAGGATTCTGCCGCAAATTTTAGGTCTTCGGAAAATGTACCATCTCTTTTTGTTGCCGTCATTACCCAAAAACTAGTACTTACACCTCTTTTCGTCATCGGAATGCCTTGACCACTAGGTACAGCAATAGCACTGGAAATACCAGGAATTACAGTCACAGGAATACCAAAAGATTCAGTATATGTAATCTCTTCACTAGCTCTACCAAATACAAATGGGTCACCACCTTTTAAACGCACCACATGACCATGTTCAAAAGCGTTTTCTACAATTAATGCATTGATCTCATCTTGGGTACATGAGTGTTTTCCACAACGCTTGCCAACATATATTTTTATAACAGAAGTATCAATCTCAGAGATCAAATCTTCACTCACAAGTGCATCATATAAGACTACATCTGCATTTTGAAGTGCTTTTAAGCCTTTTAAAGTAATCAAATCTTTATCTCCAGGTCCTGCGCCAACCAACGTGACTTTTGCGTTTTTTGATGACTTCATATTTATAATAATTTGTTTATATTATTGCTAACATAAATCAAACTTACGTAATAATTTTAAAAATTACGTATATAACTAAGTATTATTACTTATTTTTATGATTTCAATCTATTTTCAAACCATAAAACAGTATCAAATTACTCAATACATGGAACGCAATAACTTATATCCAATATTTTTAAAAGCAGCCTCTATTAATATATTAATCGTAGGTGGAGGAAATGTGGCTTTAGAAAAATTAACTTTTTTATTAAAATCTAGCCCAAATGCTAATGTTCAAATGGTTGCACCAATATTTAGAGAAGAAACCGTTGCACTTGCTAAAAAATTTGATATTGAAATGATTATAGACACTTATAAAAGCCAATATTTAAATGGTAATCATATAGTTGTTGCCACTACTGATAATATTACTGTTAATGAGCTTGCATATCACGATTGTAGAGCGCGTAATATTTTAGTGAATGTTGCAGATAATCCTCCATACTGTGATTTTTATATGGGAGGCATTGTAACTAAGGGGAACGTAAAAATAGCGATTTCTACAAATGGTAAATCCCCAACAACAGCAAAACGCCTAAGACAGTTTTTTGAAGATGTAATTCCTGATAATATAGACGATTTAGTCAAAAATTTAAATGAATATAGAAAGACCATCAAAGGTGATTTTGAGGAAAAGGTTGAGAAATTGAATGAGTTTACTAAAGGTTTGGTGAACAATGGAAAAAATAATATTTAATCAGTTTTGTCTTTAAATGACTAAAAATCAGAAATCATATGTTAAACTTTGTTAAATCGAGACCAATTCGGTGACCTCTAAAAACAGTACCTTTTGGAAGCCTTATAAAAACTGGATAGTTGAAAATTTGGTCGTTGTCTCCGACTCCACAACACTCACAACTGCTTTGTGACTTAAAATAGAAAAACCCATCAAGTTTACTTGTTTGGGTTTTTGTGTTTTAAGGCATCTGGGTTGAAAACACAGGCAGTTGTATTTGCAACTTTTAAGTCACTAGAGAACAACGTAGTTAATCTCTCCGACTCCACAACACTCACAACTGCTTTGTGACTTAAAATAGAAAAACCCATCAAGTTTACTTGTTTGGGTTTTGTTTTTTAAAAACGTTTGGGCTGAAAGCACAGAATGTGACATTTACGGGATGGGATTGTAAGCTTCCCCAAATTAGAACTGCTTAGTTTTCTAAAACTTCTACAAAGTTATTGTTTTTAATTCTTCAGAAAGTTTATTTGTATTTAACTAATCAGATGGCACAAAAGTGTATACGCACTCGTAAAAATGATAGTCTTCTAATCTATTACTTACATATTTCAAATAAAATATTTCAGCATAAGTTATTTCCTTTTCGGGCTTTAACTCTTCGTTCTAGCTTAGAATACTGACTACAAGTCTATCCGATTCTAATGCTTGACACCAAAAATATGTTGTATTATCGAGTGCTTTATAATCTTCGGATTCGTTGGATTTCAAAAAGCCTCCTTTAAATTCGATAGAAAGAATAGTTGTTTAGTACAATAGTTCTTAATTTAGTTTTTCTTCAATTTTACTAGTGCGTTTGATAATATTTTTTAGGCTATCTAAGAAGAATGAAATAATCCTAATTTTATCTTCCATCTTCTCCTTCAATATTCGAAATACATAGTTTTCGTTCTTTTTTAAAAAAAAATCAAAAACATTATCATTTACCTATGTATTAAAGAGTTTTGGAATTACACTTTTAAGTTCTGGCTTATAGTTTAAACCTCTTCCTATAACTTTTTCTTTAATGCTGTAGTAATTTTATTTTTTGATTTTCATCTATTTCAAAAATGTTGTCCTCATCCGCTAGACTTACGCATTTAAGATTTTTGTGTTCTACAAAACGATTAATAAAACCAAGCAACGCTTTCATTGGTATGCTACAGCGCTCTATCATTAAAACAGATAAATTTCTTCGAAAAATGAAAATTATCTACTCCTTTGCCGTGAGATAAATCTGATGCATCTACTTTGATGAAAGCTTTACTAGCCGTTTTTATAAGATTACCACTAATTGGCTAACGTTTTTAAAGTTTTGTTTTACCCTTTGTCAAAATATGGAATGAGTTTAAAGAAAGTTGTTTTTGTTATGCATCTATAGTTTTATTCCATGTAGAGAAATATAGATTGTATCAAGCTTTTTTCGTTCAATAGAAGGTAGTAATATGGCTTTCCAGAAAAATGTCTTTCCAGTTCCCCATCCACCATTAAGAAGTAAGGCCTATTGCGTGTTTTCAGTTTCTATATATTCTACAACTATTGAAGCTATGTTTTCGGAATTCATTTAAAAAATGATACTAGCTCAACATGTTAATCAATAGTATTATCCACTCAAATTAAAATCAATGAAATTGTTCTTATATAATTTAACTCTTTTATGACCAATATCATTTACTTACCTAATACTTCTCAATAGATTTACTGCTGTATATAATCAGAAAATCATTATGAAAGTATTAATCTACAGCACAAAAGATTTTGAAATACCATATCTTGAAGAAGCCAATAATAAAAAACATCAACTCACCTTTATAAAAGAGGCATTATCGTCTAAAACCGCAATGAAAGCTGTGGGTTATGATGCGATATCCATATTTTCGGCTGATGAAGCTTGTTTAATTACGGTTGAAAAACTAAAAGACTTTGGCGTTAAATATATCACGTTACGTTCTGCTGGTCATGATAATGTAAATCTTAGAGCTGCTTCACGACTAAATATTAAAGTATCTAACGTGCCAGCATATTCGCCTTATGCTATTGCTGAACATGCTGTGGCTTTATTATTAGCGCTCAATAGAAAACTTATAGAATCTAATAATCGAGTAAGTCATTACAATTTTGACCTTAATAATCTTGTTGGTGTTGACCTTAACCAAAAAACAGTTGGTATTGTTGGTACGGGAAAAATTGGCGAAATCATGTGCAAGATTATGCATGGGTTTGGCTGTAAGCTTTTGGGCTATGATATTGAAGAAAAAGATACGCTAAAAACACAATATAATCTGGAATATATGTCATTGAAGGGCTTATGCAATCGCGCAGATATCATATCGTTACATGTGCCTTTAAATGCAGATACCCATGGGTTTATAAATGAAGATTTAATTGATGAAATGAAAGATGGCGTTATTCTAATAAATACTGCAAGAGGTTCTGTAATAGATACTGAAGCTGTTATAGCTGGTCTTAAAAGTGAAAAAATAGGTGCTTTGGGAATTGATGTTTATGAAAATGAAAGAGGCATCTTTTTTAAAGACCATTCTCAAGAGATACCAACCGACACTAACTTAATGCTATTAAACACGATGCCAAATGTACTTATTACTGGGCATCATGCTTTCCTCACA
>Ga0114953_1000503_pt1 | contig 28915 bp, 43 predicted proteins | sample SidtaG_FD_87298 | JGI IMG/M metagenome (GOLD analysis project Ga0114953, IMG submission 87298) | Marine algal microbial communities from Sidmouth, United Kingdom - Sidmouth_Male2 metaG | ecosystem: Host-associated > Algae > Red algae > Unclassified | place: Sidmouth, United Kingdom | collected...
ATCGAGATGGGGTTCGCTGCCTTTGGCCGACTCTCGAACACCGGCGGCGGCGCGATCCTCAAAGACTTGGTGCCGGAGGACCGCCGCAAGGACGTCGTCGTCGTCGGTGAAAACGACAAGAAGCCGAATGGCAAGTTCCCCGGACTCGACGGCATGATTCGCATCAAGAACTACCTGAGCATTGCTTGGGACATGGACGTTCCGGGCGTGATGCCACCAACAGGAACCGAGGACTGCCGGACGTGGCTGATCGACAACCCCGGCGTCCCGATCCCCTTCGTTCCGTTCACGGAAGACGACCCCAAGGAAGATCCAGTTGCAGCGGCAAAGTCCGCCAACCAGCGAGCCTTTACGAACGCAATCATCGAGCAGGACCCAGAGAACCCGGCCAAGGTCCGCGCTGTCGGCAAGCATATCAACAGCCTCGTCGATGAGGTCCACAGACGGTTCCTCGGGTTTCCGAAGGTGATCAGCGAGAAACTGTTCGACCACGACCGAGACAGCGGCCAGATCAAATTCATCGGGAACGAGTCTGCCATGACCGTATGGATCGACTCTAAGTCCGGCTTCAATTCTATTTGGGAGAAAGGCAAGGAGATCCGGTCCCAGAAGGACTTGCTGCACGCGTTGACAGCACAGGGCGACCAGTGCAAGGCGATCTACGGCTACCCTACTTTCCCTCACCGGAAAGACGTATACTACATTCGAGATGACTGGCCCAAACCAGATCCGAAGGCGTCCAAGTTCTTCGAGTTCTGCGACTTCTTCTGCGGCGAGAAACTCGAAGACAACATGATGATTCGCGCCATGTTCGCCACGGCACTGTTCTACAAGCCGGGAGAGACCCCTGGGTTCATCATTACTTCAACGACCGGGCAGAACAGCGGGAAGACCACCGTGGTTGATATGCTGGCCGAGCTTCTTCAAGATCCGGTCTGCGCGGTTACTCACGGGAAGTTCTCGTTCACGCTGTCAGCGGTAAAGACCAATCAGGGAGCCACGGAGATGGAAGGCAATCTCGTTTCCAGCGTCGGGATGAATAACAAGATCGTGTTGATCGACAACTGCCAAGGCGAGATCCGCAGCCAGCATCTATCCAAGTGCATGACCGACAAGGCCATCACGGCTAGACCGAAGTTCGGTCACTACGAGGTTCGCCGACCGAACGACCTGATCTGGATCTTCACCGGCAACTCGATCAGCGGCGAGACCGACATTGCTGACCGCAGCATTCTGATCACCTTGGGTCGGCCCGAGAACATGGACGCCATCCGAGATCCGTGGAAAAGGTCACTACTGAAACTTCTCCGCGAACACCGCGACGATATCCTGTCGGGCATCATCGGACTGATCTCTACTCCCGTGCCGTGGCTGAAGAGTGACCAAGTCCTCACCACTCGGTTTGCAGCGTGGGAGCGCCAAGTGTTGGCTGCGGTCTGCGGCGACGAGGAGACCTACATGCGCGTCGCCCGCAAACTCGTTGTGGATCGAGGGACCATCGACTCCGAACTGGTAGAGATCGACGAGATCCGAGACCAGATGAAGATAACGATGGCAAACCTCGGAATCTACGCCGACATCAAGAAATGCTGGTGGACCAACAAGGCCATCAAGAAGGTGGTGAACGATGTCAGCGACTTTAAGAAAGGCGCGATGAAGATGAAGGGTTGGGCGAACACCAAATACTTCCCAGAGTTGAGCACCCCCTACGTGAAGTATCCTACGGCCAACAATGCACGACGCCATCGAGGCTTGATGTGGACGGGACTGCACTACGGATATCGTTGGGCTGACGAATCATGGGTTGAGCGGACGGAGGCAGACATGAGAAGCGAGTCTCCGAGGATCGTTTCGGTGTCGGAAAATGGAGAATTCACCAGCCTGGAAGATGACGGGACGATGAGAGCGAAATGAAGCCACGTCCACCACGTCCACCCTTTTTGCGAAGCAGTCCGGCCACGTCCACTTTTTCAAGCCAAATACTAGACCATCGAGGCTTCGGCAATTTAGGTGGACGTGTGGACGCGTCCCGAAAAGTCCAAAAAGTCCGCGTTTTAGAGTCAATCTCTATTCTTCTCTATGTGAACTGAAATTTTTTTCCTACCTAGAATCTTTAGTAAAAAGGGTAAAAAAAGTGGTCTTAAAGAAAATAATATTCGTAAGTCGTTAATATAGAGAAGTTTAACCCCGTCCAAAAAAAGTGGACTGACCAATTTGAGCAAAAAATGAAGACAACCGAACGAGAACGAAAATTAGCCAGACTGACCAAGGAAGTCATCGCCGCGAGACAGACCGAACGGAAGGCTCCGCTTGAACGTAACCGGGTCAGGGCGAACGCCGCCGAACGAGCCGCTGTAAAGCTAGCTGACGCGATTCTAGCCGACGCCAAGTCGGACGCACCCAAACCTCAAGAACTCGGCCTGTAGCCAATCTGGTGGCGATCCGCTGCCAATCCAACACATGAACCCTCCAAGAGAAACCACATGAAAAATCCCGAACGAAAAATAGAAATACGAAGCGACGATGTGTATCCAGAAATCGTGACCTTCGACTCTGGCTTTGGCGAGATCGTCGAAGCTAAAAAATATGATCCCAAGATGGACGCCGTAGATCTTCGGAATGATTGCAAAATGCTGATCGGGTGTAACGGATACTATGTAGGGATGAGTCGGCAGGAGTGGCTCGACTTCGTGATGCTGGTCGAGTTGAAGATCTTCGGCGCAAGGTCACCTGGAATCCAGATCGTCGAGATCCCGCAGCCGGAAGCCGGAGCCGAAGGAGGTGAAGCATGATCGACCAAGAAACGGAGGAGGAGGTGATCTCCGCCGCCGATGTGATTGAGACCGGCGAGAAGACGATCCAAATTAACGTCCAGATCGACGGTCTGCTGAATGCCTTGGACGACAAGGGCCGAGTTGATCTGATCATCATGCTGGCCGACATCATTGATGAGGTCGATCAATTTCGCCGTTTCACTGGTTGGCTGGTCGATTGGCTAGCTGCGGACGATGCGGACGTGTCGGCCAATGTTGCCGTGGCCATTGCCGAGACGTCCGATGACGATTCTCTCAGCGGAATCATTGCCGAACTGCAGAAGCGGCTGGAAGCGCGGAAAGGCGGTGACCAGTGAGCACCAACAGCGGAAAGCTCGGCGAGTTCGAAAACGAGGGAGCATGGAACATGGCTCGTGCCTACGAGAATATCCCGAACCAAGAGCTCCTGACAAAGTCCGTCCGTGCGGCCCAAGCCAAAGTCGGCAAGACCGGAGATGTGATGGCGTTCGGTCGCTGCATGATCGTGCTGCCGGTCAAGTCAGCGTCGTACTTTCGAAACCAAGAGACGGGGGAGCAGACGCTGTCTATCGGAGTCGGATCGACGCGGGTGAACTTCGTCGGAGATCTGGTTACGATGATCGTTCACGCAACCAGCGGCTTCGATCAGATCATGTCCGATCTCTTTGAGGAGTGGAGGCAGGCGGCAATTCAATATTCTCGAAAACCGAAACCAAACAACCCGGCCATCGACGGCACAGAGGAAACAGCATGAGCAAAACCAAAGACATCACGATGGCCGAGCAGTTGAAGGGCCGAATCACTGAGTACCGGAGGACCGCCGAACAGATCGGCAGGCTGGAAAAAGAGGAAAGGGATCTCACTGAAAAAAGAATTCAGGCCGCTACCAAGATGAGGTCGTTGAAGACCCAGATCATCGGGCTCATCGACAAGATGGATGCCGCGACTCGCGAGGAACCATCGGGGGTGGACACCGCTGCCAAAGAGGGCAAGTCGGTCGGCACTGAGTCGGACCCGGACTACAACTGGTCACAGTTCCATCCCCATGATCTTCCGGCTCCCGAACCATCGTCGCCGTACATGCCCGACGATGCGGAGACGGAGAAGGTCGTGAAGCGGCTTCAAGACAGACTCTACGCCAAAGGTTTTGGGTCGTTAGAATCAGGCAAGATTCTGATTTACGAACGACAGTTTGCCATGACTGGGCAGAATCCACCAGGACTACTGGTGCGAGGAATGACGAGGAAGATCCGCCCCGGATCAGCGGCTGAAGGTAAGGCGATAAATCTCATGGTGTCAGAGCATAAGGAGATAAATCTTGATATGGTTAGGCCTTGGAAACAGTTCGGTCACCGGCTTCGAATTCGCGAGAACGGAGACGGATCAACACTCATCAAGTTCGAAATATACACGTTTTACTACCACGGAAAATTCACTCACAAGGATGACCCACGGTGAGTGAGCATCAGAAAGTCACGGTCACCAATAAGACCAAAGTCGTGCCGGGAATCGGAACCGTCCTTGTTCGGAAAGAGGTCCGAGAGCAACGCTGGCTCATCCAGTTCTCCGAATCAGTATGGGTAAAGGCCACCAAGGTTACTCGACAGCACATGACGATCATCGACTGCGACCCAGCCGAGTGGTGGGCGACAAGGTACCCGATCATGTCAGGCGGCGGTGCCACAGGGCAGGATGTTTTGATGCACGAAGCCACGCTGAACTCCGCAATCCCGTACAACGGCGACCGCCCGAACGGACTTGTCATGAAGGGCAACGACCAAATTTAAATCGAAAACGAAAAGGAAGAAACCACATGAACGAAGAAACAGAAAAAAACGAAGTAACAGGCATAGACCCCGGTCGAGGCTATCGCCTTCTAAAGATCGGCGAGGAGGTCGAGCCAGGCGATGAGCTTTGGTATGACGGCTGGAAGGAGTGGATTTCAGTGACGCGTTGCTTTGGCCGGAAGATCGAGGACGAAAATACCATCATTCGTCGCAAGATCGAAATAACCGACCCTCAATGGAGCGACGAGGTCAGATCCTTGATTCGCGAGTTGATGGCCGAAGAACGATCCGCGCCAATGAAAATCGGAGCACTGATCGAAGCCGTTAGAAAATGGGGTACCGAACGGAAAATAATCGGGGCCAATGCGCGAGCGACTATCGGGACTCAATTAGAAAAGTTCTACGAGGAGTCAGAGGAACTAGAAGCAGGAATCGCCAATGGTAATCGAGACGAAATCACAGACGGGATCGGAGACACGACGGTTACGTTGATCCTTCTTGCCGAATTGCACGGCGTCCCTTTCGAGGAATGCTTGCAGTTCGCCTACAATGAAATCAAGGGCCGGACGGGGAAGATGGTAGATGGTATCTTCGTCAAAGACAAAGCAGGTAATGAAGGCGGTGAAGCATGAGCGATCAACTGAAAGTTTTAACCATTCGCCAGCCTTGGGCGTCGCTCATCATGGCCGGAATCAAGGACGTCGAGAACCGGACGTGGTCCACGAAGCTGCGCGGGCGGTTTCTGATCCATGCGTCGGCGATTGTGAAAAGGTCGGCATGGGGCTCATTTAGAGTGGGTCGACCGGATCACGATGATTTCCACCATGCATCCGCGTTCATCAAATCTGGGGGGCTACCCCTCGGCGCGATCCTCGGCACCGTCGAACTCACCGACGTCGTGACCGAATCCGACTCCCCGTGGTTCGTTGGGCCGGTGGGGTTTACCCTCGCCAACCCCCAGTCGTTCGCCGAACCGATTCCTGAGTCGAGTTTCTGGACGCAGGACGATGACCTGCAAGCGCTGATAGACGCGGCCATTACAGCTCAGTCCGAAGGCGGTGAAGTATGAGCAAGACCATTGACGAAGACTACGTCAGCCTAATGGATACTCTGCGAAAAGCTCGAAGCCAAATGATGGAGGTCAAGCAGTCGCCGACCGCAGGACGAATGCAGGATGATGCCGACAAGATGCACGAGGTCTACGAGAAAATAGATTCGGCAATTGGCAAGTTGTACAGTTACCAGAGCAGGGTAAAGGGCTCATTGGTAAAGAAATCATCAGTTCGGCCTGATGACGAATCTTTGTCTCCGAGTGTGAGCGCAAATGAAATCAAGGCCATCTGCCGCGAGGTAATCGCCGAGCAAATGAATAATTACGAAGGCGGTGCGGCATGAAGCCCAACAGTAGACAGATCGCGATAATCGACGCCGTAATCCAGCAACTTCAGTTCTTCAAATCCTCAAACGACATCGACAGCCCGTCGCATTCATCCGACATCTTCGAATTCGGACCAGAAGGGGAGGCGGAGGACGATGTGAGATCCACGCTGCACATCATGTGGCACGACATCCGAAATCTATCCGATGCCGAAACCAGCCCGAAGTGTGATAAGGGAAAGATCAGTGACCATGAGTAATCCAATCCAAAAGAAAGAGAAAAGGACAGTCTGCTGGTTCAGTTGCCTTGCGCTCGAAGAAACAGAGGATTGCGATGAGTAACGATTACCAGAATCTGCCAGACGGCATCCATCGCGACCGACAAGGCGATCCGAGTCGCTGCATTCATCCATCGCACAACCCGCCGATGCAGATCGTCATCCGACCGGGCGAGTTCCTGAAGCACACATGCCCCGGTTGCGGACTCGTTAAAATCATTCGCGGCAGTGGATTGAGCTATTCATGAACGAAGAATTAGAGTATCCCCCAGAACCGCCCAAGGTCCAGCTACCGACTGATGGCGAAGATCCAGAAACCGATGGGGATGCGTTCATGAGCGCACTGCCAAGATCAGTATTCGAAGAGTACATTGACGAGTTCGATCACGAGTTGCGAGACAGTGACGAACTGAAGTCCGAAACCGGACTCGAACTTCGGACATTCCATTGCTGTGAGGAGGACTGCGGGTTTGGAGTATCCATCCTGTATCACGATTGGGACAACGGAGTTAAAGAGGTCCAGCCCCTTGTCCTTGCAGAAACCGCCGACAAGACCATGCAGATGCTCAGGGGGTGGCTGCAGGCGAACCTGACCGGACCAGTAAAATACCGGCTCGGAACCTTCATACAGACGGACTACCCATGATGAACGACACAAACCACATACCAGACATCGAGTTCCTGACCATCGAAGAACTCGGCAAGTTCGTCCGGGTGGTCGCGGCCAACGGTTACGACTCACCCGTTTTCGATCTCAACATGTCAATCGGAGACTCGTTCGTATGGGCCACCACTGACGAAGGATGGAGCTACTGGAGTGCCGTCAAGAAGTCTGTCTTGCAGCGGAGAATGGACCCCGACGAGCAGCATCGCTCGATACACCAGCAACGGCTTCAAGATTTAATCGATTGCCTCAGACTGTCCAGAGACACGCACTCAACGAGAATCACCGCCATCGAGCAGGACGTAAAGTTCTTGTTTGGGATGATCGACAACTAACCGACAAGCACAGGAAGCACCATGAACGATCTCAATCCACAGATCACAGAAACTAAATTAAAAGTTGGAAAACCGGCCCAGAGAGCGAGGCTGAAGCCACCCAAATCCGCGGGAGTCGATATCCCCGTACCCGTACCTGAGTCGGTAGAATTACTGTTAGAGACTTTATCTGATGCCGACCAGCCGCCTCCGCAACTGCCCATCAACAAGCCGATACGACGGTACGAGGACATGTCCCCAGACGGCTCACTCGTGATCCACATTCAGAACGACGGAGACGTGATTGTGAGCGCCCGCCCTTCGACGGAATATGCCGAGCGAGAGGGTATCTCACCGTTCGGCGTCAGCGTCGAATTCTGCTCATGCAGTTCAGGGGGAGGCCAGTCGCCAAAGGTTCTCGCGGCCCTCCGCAACCTCGCTCGAGCGATCATCGAGGACAACGAATCCAAACCTCAAAACAGGACCAAATCACGCATGAGAGAAACCATATGAACAGAAACCTAGCAAATATCATCGCTGACTCGGTCAGCCCGGCCGGCAAACGGCTCACCACAATGGAAATCCAAATCCCGAGGATCGTCCTTGCCGAGTTCAACACGCACCGATTATTCAGCCGCAACTCAGCATCTTCCCGCGCCATCCCGATTGAGAAGATGCTGAAACTCGTAATGGAAGACCCCTACATTCCCGAACGCTGGGGCAAGAATGGCAAAGGGATGCAGGACCACGGCGAGTTTTCGCAGGAGGAGCAACGTGCCGCAGAGGTCGTTTGGCTTTCCGCTCGCGAGGCCGCGGTCAACCACGTCAAGATCCTACTGGAGCACGGCGTCCACAAGCAGACTACCAACCGACTGCTGGAACCCTTCATGTGGCACACCGTGATTGTCACTGCGACCGAGTGGGACAACTTCTTTTCGCAACGCTGCCATGACGCCGCCCATCCGGCGATTCGCCGCACAGCCGAGGCGATGCGTGATGCAATGACCGAGTCGGTGCCGAAACAACTGGGCTACTTCGGCTGGCATCTGCCGTACATCCAGCCAGAGGACGAAGACCTCTTGTTGCAGGTCCGCAAGGAGGTGTGCGTCGCCCGCTGCGCCCGCGTGTCATACTTGAGCCATGACGGTAAGCGCGAAGTGCAGAAGGACTTAGACCTCTACAACAAGCTCCGGGCCAACGGCCACCTGTCACCGTTCGAGCACGTCGCAATGCCAGTGGGACCATCCGGCATGTTACCGTGGTATGCATCCAACCTGAGAGGATGGGTTCAGTACCGCAAGCATGTGCCGAACGAAGAGAACTTCCTGTTCGTCGAAGGAGGCCAGTAATGGGACGGGACGCTACTCGAAGGCGCAAGAAGGTAGTCACCAAACCGCCGCCCGACGAATCCCGCTGCAAACTGGAAGATCAGAGATTGATCAGGGAAGCGCTAATAACCGTAAACCTTGTAGAGTCTCATGAAGAAAGGGTGAGACCTGCTTTCGAGTCACTCAAGAGGTACGCGGACAATGCCTACGTACGCACGGATGACGGGCAGTGGTGGCGCGTATGGAAGGACGGACGAAAGGACAATAACGGCATACCAACAAGGGACTATGCAAGCTCCCCTCCACTTCGATGGACCCGCCGACTGCGCTTCTGGTTGGCGATAAAAATTATTCCCAAGGGATAAAAATCACCATGAAAACGAATCGAGAACATCTAATTAAGCGGGACGCTGTCATATCGATGGATAATCGTCATCGCTACATGCTGGCCCGCGACTGGGACGACTCCCTGCCCCGCTGCGCGTTCATAATGATTAACCCGTCCACCGCTGACGCCGAGCAAGATGACCCCACAATCCGCAAGTGCATCGGGTTCGCCAAGCGACTCGGCTACGGTGGCTGCGATGTAGTCAACCTGTTCAGCCTTCGCACGCCAGACGTGAAGGAACTCAAGAAAGCTTCCGCTAACGGCGATCCGATCACCAAGCAACTCAATGACGAGTACATTCAGAACGTCGCAAAGGCCGCAACCAAAACATTCGCGGCATGGGGCAGCATCTCGAAGATCCCGAAGGAGCCCCAACACAGATTCAGAGATCAAGAAGTTGTGAGGTACCTCGGCATTCGAGGCATCGAACTGTGGTGCATCGGAAGGACTAAGGACGGTGATCCTCGGCACCCGCTGATGACCTCCTACTCGACCGAGCCAACCAGATTCACCAACATTACCGACCCCAAACCAGCCTCCGAAAAATAAATCTTCAAAAATCTTCGCCCCATTTCACCACCCAAAGTCAACCAAAAATTCGCCATGCACGACTCAGACCAGCCCGATTCCCTGCCTCCAGACCAGCCCGATCAGCAGCCATTAGAGCCCAGCCTGACGTCCGATCACGACCACGAACTCACGCCTCCAGACCAGCCCGATCAGCAGCCCGAAAGCCCTAAAAGACACACCAATAACAACCCCAGATCCAAGGTCGGAAAGGCATCGTACGAGCACGACACAAAGCTTGAAACCATCATCCGAACTCTCGGCATAGAGTCCATGCTAACCATCAGCAAGGATACTGGAATCGCCAGAGGCACGATCAGCAAGTGGAGAGCCGACAAAGACCTCATGGAGGAAGCACGTACCATCAGAAGGCAGCGCAATGCCGCCAAACGACTCGGTACAGGCGTGTCGGAATCCGCCGTTATTTCCGCGATTTCGGACATGGCCCGCGTCGTAGGACTTGAGGCAGCGGAGCTTGGTGACCTGGACCGGGGCAAGAAAGCACTGGACCTGATCACGAAGGCAGCAGCCGCTCAGAAGGCCTTGAACTCGCTGGCCGAAGCCGGTGACGAGCCGCTCGATCCGTCTAAGATCCGGTGATTGAATTGGCCGGAAGCCGGAATTGAGAGATCGGAAAAAGAAAATTGAGAAAAAGTTACGTCGTATAATAACCATTATGACTCGTTGGAGAGAAATTATGAACATCAGAAAAAGTTGGCACGCTTTGTGCTGTAAGATCAAGGCCCTCGGGCATCGAAATCGGAAGCCGGAATCCTGCTGCCAAATTTCCAGACCCACCCCCCCGGGGGGTACCATGCCGATTTCAAAATCGCCAAAAGCGGCGGAGTCGGACTCTATAAAAAACGGGGGCCTGCCGGGTGCTGTTGGGTCTGCAAAAGGTGATCAACTGGCCCGCATTCTGCCTTTTCGTACTGAGTTTGTGGCCTACTTGAACGAGTATCATCGCCCTGGCGACAAGGTGCCTGTGACGTGGCTGGACTCGTGGTTGAGCGAGAATTTTGGGGTTGGCTACAGTTCGGCTACTGACAAGTTTTGGTCTGTGCTGCGGAAGGAGGTTCAGGCTGGTTTGCATCCGGGGTTGTCGCTTGCATGGGACTTCTGGGGAGATGGAGGCGGAGAATACTTACTGCGGGTGGCGGTGGACGCTGGATCTGGATCTGGATCTGGCCCGAAGCCGGGAATTTTCCGTTGGCCATTTAGGCGTCTGAAGCCGGAGCCTGATGCTGTTCCTTGTGTCTCGGAGCGTGTGATTCGGAAGGTGGAGGACGCGGATGACGAGTGGCTGGAGTGGGTGTCGGGAAAGCTGGCGATGTACATCGACTGCCCGTTTGAGGGCGATGAATTTGGGTACAATAATCTGGATAAATTCATTCATGACGAGAATGTTGGAGGCGGTTGCGGTTCGATGTTGTGGTTGCAGGGGTCGGTTGCGTTGTTGATCTGGGATCGGTTTGACCTGGATGTGCAAGGAGGCCGGTTTCCGGGACTTTCGATGGTTGCCCCGCTGCGGGTTCGGATTGATCGGGAAGGAGAAACGAAGGTGGTGGATGACGCTGCGCCCCCGGCTCCGTTGCCCACTGCTCTGGAATACTTGGCGGTGATGAAGTCGTCTGAAGTCGGAACGTGTTTCAACCGCCATGATTTCAGGACGTGGATGAACAACAGTTACGGAGTCCCGAGCATTTCTTGGCTGGAAAAAGCATGGGAGGAGTTGCTGATTAAAGCCGATCAGGTTGATGGTCTTTGTCGTGCGGAGAGCACGATTGGGCGGGTGGCGGACGTGGCAAAAGGACCAGAATCTCCATTGGCGGTGTGCTACAAGCAGGTTGTCAGGATGTCTGATATTGGCTCGAAGTTTACGTGTTGGGATTTTATGAAGTGGGTGAAGGCCGAGCACCCCGGTGCCTATGGTTTCTTAATGGAGTCGACCAAAAAGGGTCCGCTGAAAGACATCTGGCATGAGGAGTTGCTACCGATGGCGCGTCGTGAACCGTGGATGAAGACATTGCATGGATACGGGATCGAGCGGGTGGAGGCGAAGCCGAAAGTCTGCGTGGCGGTGGACCCCGCTGCCGAGAAATCGTCCGATTATTCGTCTGTTTCGGAGGTCTCCATTGGCGGGTCGAGTATGGACGTGATACGAACATGGGATTTTGTAGGGGAATCCGAGGGTCCGTACCGAGATACGATTCCAGCAGGGGACGGGTGGAGGCATCTGGAGCCGGAAGAGCAAGTCAAGAAGGGTGATGAATACGTGCTTCTAAAGGAATGGAACGCCCACGGAAAGCTCGTGTGGAGCAAACAGGTGCTTTCTTTCACGGGCTGCAAGGTCGAGGATCTGCGGAAATTTGGTTTAATCTACCGGCGTCGGGAAGTTGGAGGAGTGGATGACGCTGCAAAAAACACACCAGAGCCGACTGCTGGTTGCTGGATGAGTCAGCTTCGAAACCAAGTGTCCGAGTTGAAAGACGTGACGGAGGACTGGCTTCACTCGATGTCGGCAGTGTTGGCGGGCTACGGGAAGAAGCCGAACCACGAGACGGATCGGTTTAGTGCGCTTGATGCGATGAATCTGCTCCGTGCCGCGAACTGGGATCTGCCTGCGGCTGTTCGAGGGAAGGTGTTCGAGCGGTTCAAGGAGGACGTGGCAGACGGGCGGTTTCCGTGGTTCGAGCCGGACCGGACGGGGACGAGCGGCATTGTTCGTCGGTTGGTGGTGAGTCCGCTGCCTGAGCTTAAGCCGAAGACCAGATTGAGGTCGCTCCCTGCCCGCTGGGAAGCGAAGGAGGCGGCAGACAAGATCATTTCATCCCGCGTGATTCGAGTCCATGAGGACGCGGATTCGGAGTGGCTGGACTGGTGCTCTGAGCAGTTTTCGTATTGGCGAAAAGCTGGAGGAGGAGGAAAGGACCTATCCTGCACCAATCTGGAAGAGTGGGTTTCTGAGAACGTGAACTTCGAATGCAGTGTATCGGAAAGTTTCAAGGCCGGTCTGAGCCTGAAACTGTGGAATCACCTTCCGTGGAGCGTGAGGACCACGAGCACACGGGAGCAGCGGCGACAGTCGATGGGACCGCAGCGGGAGCCGGAGAAGACGGCCTTGTCGATGTGGAAGAAGTTGCTGAGGTTTTGTAATGGCAACAAGATTATGGCTCTGGACACATTTGCAAGGTACTGGGCCGAAGAGTACGCCGACTTGATCACGAGCTCCATCCTGCTCGGAGACTCGTGCCGCGAAGAGTTGATCAGCATCGACCAACTGCGGAACTGGCTGGAGAAGAATGAGGTCTACTGCGATGTGTCGGAAGACGAAGGAGTGATTGAGCCGGGATCGGTATTCCAGTCTGAGGACTTTCACGTTTCCGTCTGGGAGGAACTTTGTCATCAAATTGGTGCGGGACGTCACGAGCGACTGAGCGTCATCAGTGACAAGCAGTTATCCTTGGCACCGAAGAGTCCATCGGAGGAGGCGGACGCTGTCGAACCGGATGAGGGGATGGAGCCGAACGAGGCTCACGCGTTGGAGTGGATGCGGGTGAAGTCCAGGCAGTCCGAAGTGGCTTTTGCGGATTCGCCGGTGGAGGACGGCGATATCGAGATGGCATCGGTGGAGGGGACGTGTTCCGGTTGCGGGGTATCGATCAAGGGAAAGGCAGCGGCAACGCCTCCATTTGATCCCGATAAATACGAGGCTGTGCTTGTTTGCAGTGGCTGTGCGGCCCTCGAATTCAATCCTACCTTTGAGGGGGAGATGCAATGGGCTAAAACCATTGATCCATCTTCAGAAGAGGGGGCAGATGCGTTGAAAAAAATAGCTGCGAAAGTCGAGGAGGCGTTCGATGCCCACATTGTGGATGGCTATCTTGTGGAGTTCGGCGTAGATCTCACGGTGACTATGGACCGAGAGCACTTCGAATTGTGGTTCGAAAAGCAGGGGTGGGATCAGACCGACTCCCGGCTGATCTGGCGGCGAGTTCTCAAACATGTTGCTGGTGGAGGTCGGCGTGGCTTGGTGGTAGGGACGAACAAGTTCGGTGTCCACGAAATCCGGCACTGCTGGGAGACATTCGCCGAACTATTCGGGGGTGAATGCGAACTGCATGAACTGAATTCCGCCGGAGACCTCTTCGTTGCCCTCGACCGGCGACTGGGTATCGCCGTGTTCGGAGCAACTGCATATGATGCGATGGACGCGATGTCGGACGCATGGAGGAGTCACGAGATCGCGGACGATGCAAAGGCTGCAAAGACCGAGAAAGAGGAGTCGGAAACCGATCCGTTATCGAAGGGTGCGGCTGATTTTGCCGAATATCTTCGAGAGGGCAGGCGTCGGGACCGGGCGGCGAGGCTGCGGGATCATATCAAGCAGCGGGTCCCCTCTCCCATTCCAGAAGATAGCGTTTCGATTGCCGAGTTGAAGCCGACGTGGGCCGAACTTGGCGAGATGCTTGGTGAGTTCAAGTCGATGAACCGGCGGGTGGAGGCGCTGCGGAAGAAACTTGGCTGGATCATTCCGACATCTATTCCGAAGATTGTCGATTCCTTCATCCGTCGAGAGTGCGTTCATTGCCCGATGGAGATCGGATCATGTACCGAACACTATGAGAAAGACGGAAAGTATTATCACGTTGCGTGCTACCGGAAGATGCTGGCGGGTGAGCCTCCCGAGCCGAAGGAGGAGGTGAACTTTTGAAAACGATGGATATTTTAGTGCTCGGTATGATGATTATTAAATCTATCGTATTTGATCGGGAGCCGACGTGGGCTTACCGACTTATTGTGACGGACATCAAGGACGGCATGATTCTGGGCGACATGCTGGACGAGCACAGCGATGACGAGCACACCGTGACCAAGTCCGTGACGGAACTCGCGACCCAGTCAGGTATCAAGGAATCAGAGATCGTGGTAGGGATGGGGTTCCATTACGAGATAACAGATCTCGGTAACGGGATTGTCCGATCTCGTTTCATTCCGATCCGTCACGGGGTATTGCGCCCGTGGGAGGCGAAGGCGCACCAGCGGTGGCTGAGGGAGATGTTTGAGGAGCAGGGATCATGAACATTCCCGATATGATCTATGTTTTCAATCGCCGACGCCGGACGCTGGCATGGTCGACTCATTTTCCCACGCAATCGCTCCCTGTACTATTATAAAAGACGAAAAGATATTCAAATTGCTTGCGGCGGAATCAACTCAATAGTACAGACAACTCACCTCAACTCACAACCCACAAAAAAAGCCCCGCAGGATTACGAGTCCGTACGGCGGAATCAAAGTCGAAAAGCTGCCTGACCGCGTAGGGGGGAAGTCGCCTGACCCCGATGCAACGTGCATGAACTGATTTTTAACGATGTCGTAGCCAAGTGGTAAGGCCGTGGACTGCAAATCTACCATTCGTTGGTTCGATTCCAACCGACATCTCCATTTTAACATAGCGGGGTAGGACAGCCCGGTAGTCCGTCAGGCTCATAACCTGAAGATCGGCGGTTCAAATCCGCCCCCCGCAACCATTTTAATTATGTCGTAGGATTCCGCGAGATCAGAAGGTGAGGCAACGTGGGTTCGAATCCCTCACGTTACGATTTCTTGAAATACCAAATCATGAATACACTACCGAACAGCGTTGCTCTTGCCATTCGTTTCCAACGGAGGCGGGACAAGGCATGGGGGAACTACCGCAAGCACCGAACGAGGCGTAGCCTGAAGTCCGCAATGAATGCCATGCGAGGGTCCCTGAAGTATCGCCAATGGCAATCAGCCAGATCCAGGCGATGGCCGGAATCATTAACGAAGGAGCAGGCTCAATTTGTTCGCTGGTTGCGTGTCGAAAAGATGGGCGGATCGGGCATGACTTGGCGCAGCGTCGCGAGGGAGGCATCAATGGACGCCCGTTTCCCCTTCGTTTGCATCGGCCATCAGATAGACGGGATGGAGCTGTGCAACATGGCAATGACGGTCCTTGGCGAGACGGTCGATGGTGGTGGGTGGAACTGATAAATTATGACCATTCACGCAGCACTCAAGCAACTCGCAGAAGCGGCAGCAGAGGAAGCCGAACTCGCGAAACTGAAGAACGAGTTGGCACTCACTTTGGCCAGACGATGGCCGAACTTGACCGAGGAGAAGGCAAGGGAACTCAACGACCTCATTCGTTCATGGAAGAAACCGAGTTTAATCGGATGATTGCTGAAGGCATTCCATTCTACTTTCCCGCGAACCAGATCGCCGAGGCGACAATCGCCTGCTTGTTCGAAGCCGGACTGCTGGTTGATGGAGTCGAGGCAACTTGGCGAAATCGTCCAGAGGAAGGTCGAACGGTAGTCTACCTCACGAGGCGGGGGATGCAGAGGTTCAAGCCGAACTTCGATCCATCCCCGATTACCCAATTTGATTTCAATCCTTTGTTCTGTCCGTGGCGGGAGCCGGAGTTTGAGCGAGAGTACTTGGAACCCAAGGGCATCAGGATAGACATCAGGCATGACTGGGCGTGGCGGATCTGGTACGACCCGAACGGTCACGGGGAAGACTTTGCGGCGATGTTGGCTCAGGAGTGGAATGGCGCGGATTCAGGCGAGATCACGGAAGACGAATTGATGGAGTTGATCTATGCCTGCAAGGGTCAGGAGACATTTGTCGTTGTGGGCAGCGATGCCGACACCCCGTAGCCTTCCAGTTTGTCCTTGAGGACGTTCAGAACCTCCGCTGGTACTTGCCGGTCGCCTGAAGAGTACTTCTTCACCGTGGACATCTTCTTGCCCGTAGCCTCGACCAGATCGGCCAACGACCAGCCGACGAACTCCAGCACGAGAGTGATCCCGCGAGGGTGCGAAACATCATGGTCGTGGAATACGATGACCGGGACGCCGTGCTTGCTGGCTGGATGACGGGTGGTGATCCGCAGCATGGACTGACCAGCGGTGACGGTCTCTCCGCCGAGCTGGTGGAGGAGACGCTGCAAAACAAGCGTCTTACCATGGGCAGGAAACCATGTCCCGCATTTCATCGTCAGCACGAAGATCTCGTAGATTCCATCGAGGGCCGCAATGACGTATCCATCATACCGAGTATTTTTCGGCGGAACCCACGCCCACTCTAGGGAATACTCGGACAGGGCTTCGATGGAGCGGAAGGACTTCAGCAGTTCTTGTGGGGTCATGATCCAGATCGGTCTCCCGGTGGGGTACGCCCGTTGAGCTGGTCACGTCGTTCGACGCCCTGGGGGGTGAGCCGGTATTTCCGGCTGCCGCGCTCCCATCCGCCGCGAATCCGGCTGTCAACCAGATGGATCTGGGCCAGGTACCGCAGGTCGTCCGAGTGGTGCGAGCCGTTGGTCCCGCCGATCCACATGGGCGTGACCGCCTCCTCCTCCGGCCCGGGCAGGTCGTTGAGCAGATCGCATCGTCGCAGGTGTACGTTGAGCCGCTTGCTCAGCCGCAGGTCGGGTTTATCGCTCACGTCGGACTTCAGCAGTTCTTGTGGGGTCATGATTTCTCCTGAAAGTTTCCGATCTCATGAGCTATCGCGAACCTCACCCGGTCGATAACTTCTGGCCCAAATATGCCAAAACTGCACGCATCCACCGCAGCGTTCCGCAATCGGGTCAACTCTGAGTCAAATCCGCTTAGGCTACATGATTCACCATTTAGGGTCAGACAAGCTCTGCCCATTTCCCGTGAATCGAATGCCTGTTTATCTAGATGTCTAATCGTCCGTGCCAGCCACTCTCCTACGTGAATGGTTAACAGTATGATCTCGTTGACTTGTGGTTTCATGCACCCACCTACCATGGCATTTCCGAAAAAGGAACTTTGAAAATCTCCAAAACTTGGTTCCACGTGGAGCATAATGCGTCTGTCCCTTTAACGATTTAAACTTGAAGGTCTGACCCCACGCCCTTACCCTGTCCGTGATGGCACTCGAACTCATCCGATCCGAAATCATTCGACCCACCCGGCAAAATCCGGTGCGGGAAACGTATGGGCTGAAGTGGCCAGACAAGTACACCGGACAGTTCATCGATCAGGTGATGTACGGGTCTGCCGAACACCGTGCGGAGGCTGGGACCGAGCAATGGAAGCACCTGCAACGGCTGCTGGAGTGGCGTTACCCAATTGGAAACAAGACGTTCCAGATGCACTGGTTCGTCGATGAACTTTGTTGGGCATGGTGCAACTACGACGTGATCATAATCTGGGGATCGGGAGGCACCGGAAAGTCTGACATGCTTGGTGTCGTTCCGTTTGAGGAACTGGAGGCCCTTCGTGGCAAGTACTCTGCGATGATGTCCTCGACGTCCTTAGAGGCCCTGAAGCACCGTTCATTTGGTGCTGCGAAGAAAGCCTTCTATGCGTCGGATAGCTCGAAAAAGTGGTTGAAGCTCACTGATAGTGCTTCGGTTGGTAAAATTGTAGCGCAGGCGGATTACCTGAAGGAATCGGGAGATAAGGAAGCCGGTATTTGGTGCGTTCCCATTGCTCGCGGTGACTCCGGTCAAAAGGTGAAAAACCAACTTGGTCGTCACAATGAAAACACCCGAATGCTTTTAGACGAGGCGAATGCCGAAGAACTAGATGCCGCGTACCTGGGGTACGATAACTTGCAGATGACGGGTAAAGCCAAGCTGGTTTGCGCTTTCAACCCATCCGAATGGACCAGCCGGGTTGCGGCTCTGTCGATGCCGAAGAAGGGGTCAAGGCGGGACATCGAAAAGGCGATCCTGAATGCCGACATGAACGACCCCGAGTGCATCAAGTGGGAATGCAAGAGCGAGGAGGGCTGGGGCAAGACAATCGTGCTTCACTTCGACGCCCGCCGGAACAACAGCGTCCTCCACCCAGACGGACCCGCTGCCGGTGCCCGCCAGTTCGGCTGGATGACCTCGAAAGAAAATCTCGACAAGATGATGCCGGGGAATCTTCCGACAAAGGCAAATCATTACACTCAGATATTCGCTTGCCCGCCGCCGGACGGACTCGTGGATGTAGTGATAACGCCGAGGCAATTTGCAGCGGGCCGCGCATCCGAGAATCCGCCAACATGGATTTCCCGCTCCCTCTCAATCGTGGGCGGCGATCCGGCGTACTCTGGTCGCGACGATCCGTACATGATGCGGGTTCAGGTCGGAACCGGCAACGTAGACGGGCGCGAGCGGCTGATAATTAATGTCTCAAAGCAGCAAACCCTAGACCCCAGCATCTCGGACGAGAAGAAACAGTTCATCCGCGAACTCGCGAGGCTATACGGTGACGAGATTCAGGCCGCTGGAGGACCGAGATACGGCGTTCTGGACACGAGCGGCACTCAGAAGGCTTTCCTTGAGATGGTTGAAGAGGAGTGCGGGCGGGGGATCTACCGCTGCGGGGCCGGAGAATCGGTCGGACTCAAGGAATCTGGCCGCGACAAGGTCCGGGCGAAGAAACGACCGGACAAAAACGACTACGTGAAGCTGAATCCGAAGTCCACTGACCTTGCGAACACCGAATATGCCGACTGGACGAGCTACGCCTACGGATTGGCGGCGAATTTCATCCGTGCAGGCCATGTTCGAGGCCTTGGGCGTGAAGCAGAGCGCCAATTAACCACTCGGATGGTGCTTAAATCGTCACCGCTGAAGATTCAGAGCAAAAAATCGTGGTCTCAGAGCGAATCGCCGGACGAAGCGGACACGTTTGCCGTTATTTGCGTGGCTTTGGTCGAGAGATTCGGGATTTTGCCTGCTCAGGCCGAGATTCCGGCGGAACTGGTGCGCGGATTGCCGTCAAAGGCGCAAGTCGGCGAAGAAGTGATGGCGATGTTCGGCTACGGGCCTCCAAAACCGAAGAAAAGCAACCGCCGGTCGAAATTCTACAAGCGGAAGCGCGGGATCTCGCGGTTCTGACCGGAAAAGGGGAAGCAAGGCTCAAAATGGGGGTACGGCAATTTCTGAAAGACGTTAATATCCTTAAAAAATGGGGGTTTTAGGTTTTTTTGACACGCACCCTCTATGTTTTGTCAATTTCTGACACGGCGCGATGAGTCAACAAAGCGTCGCGGATCACGTTTAGGACCTGAGCGGAAACAGGCTCCGCCCCGCAGCCCATTTTCTGGCACTATTCTGCAACTTTATTTCAGCCATCCTACCGTCGTCCCTGAATTATTATACGACGTTGGATGTTGACAAAGGGACAGACCCGTCCTTTAGAATATAATCATGGGGTCAGACCTTAATTATCGATATACCGGACGATCCGTCCTCCAGCGTGAATTTTCATGGACTGACCCCATGCTCCCGGACGTGACGCACAAGATTCCAAAAGGAAGCCTCGGAGTCCTTCAAGTTCTGCCTCGAATAGCGACCATCCGAAAGGCCAACAGCCTGAAGATGGGCAACAAGCAGGCGATGGCCCGCCAGATCGAGATTGCCATCGGATCGCAGATGACTCCCCAAGAGCGGGAGACCCACTGCGAGCCAGTTCGGATCAAGCGGACGTTCGCGCAGTCTCTTCGGGGGGCGCAGGCCGCTGCAAAACTGGCAGTGCCTGGACTCATCGGACTGGTCGAGCCAAAGGTCGCACTCGCCAACGCGAAGACGTGCATCGGATGTCCAGAAAACCTGAACCCGGCGCGATCCTTGAAGGAGAAGGCGGAGGACGCTGCGATGGCGGCGGCGGTCAAGGCCGCGAACCGGGGGCACAAGCCGACGACCAAAGTCGATGCCGAAATTTTCCATTGCAAGAACTGCGGCGGATGCCCGCTGAAGTCGAAGGTCCATATACCGCTGCGCCTCATCCAAAAAGGGATGACGCAAGCGGACGTGGACTCCTATCCCCCCTACTGCTTCCAGATCCGAGGCTTGAAACAGTCGCCGCCGAAGCCGGGGAAGAAACCGAAGCCTGCGAAAAAGAAGAGAAAGCGCAGCGGATGCAATATCTGCGGAAGCAAGGGATAACGAATATGCCAGAAACCACTACAGACAAACCAGAATCATCCACCGCCGACAAAGTCGGCAAAGGGACGGACCCTAATGCGAAAACTTCCGAAAAGAACGACGGCAAAAAGCCCAAAGTACCCAAAGAAGAAAAAGACGTCGCGAAAGAAGAAGCGAAACTGCAAGAAAAAGTAGTCGAAAAGGCTGCTACCGAAGCAAAAGCCGCTGCAGCCGAAAAAGCTGCAGCCGAAAAAGCCGAAGCCGCTGCTGAACGAACCGCGATGGTCGAAGCCGCGAGGAAGAAAGAGGAAGAGGCACAAGCCAAGTCCAAAGCCGAACTCGAAAAGGCCGTGGCCGAAGAAAAAGCGAAAGAGGCGGCTGAATGCCTGGCTGCCGCTCCCGCCACAAAGAACCCGGCGCTCTGGTTCCGGCTGAACGACGATGTCTCGGCCACGATGGTGACGATGAACTCTTACCTAGTGCGCTACGGCAAAGACACTCACATGATTCACGGCGTCCGGCACAAACAGATCGGCAAGTCCGGCTACTACCGGCTGGACGTGAACCTTTCGGCGATGCCGATCCAAAAAGTGGGAGGTCAGTAATGCAGACCGACTCCCCGACAGTAGCTCAGGACGTTGGTTGGCCCGACGGCTGGGACAATGACGAAAATCTCACTCCGGCACGAATCGCGATGCTCGACTTTCTTCGGAAGCGTAAGTTCCCGCAAGATGTCGCCGAAGGGATCGTCGCCTCGGCGATTGAACCGCTTCGTGCTCAGGTCCTTGCCGAGATCACCGCCGACATGCCGGACGAAGAGCGGGATCAGGTGATCCAAAACGCCCTCGACCGGGCTAAAGAGTCGGTCGCGATGGCTCAATCCGATCTGGACTCTGGCCCGCGTCTTCAGACTGCAATCGCTGAAGCCGAAGCTGGTCTTCCGTATCATCTGATGCGAAGTGAGGCGGCTCAGGTTGCTCGACTTTTGGCTATGCGGATCAAGCCGAAAATCAATCTGGGCGAAAAGTCTCCGAAGATTTCGGCTGAAATTCAGGGCGAGATCAAACTGCTCGCATCTCTCGTTGCCGCAATCCGCTAACCCCTACCCTCCAGCCTCATGGCCGTAGAAGCCCCCAAGCCAACCACCGAGTCTCGGCAACCCAAGTTCCGGGTGACCAAGGTCTCGGATGCCCGTTCGATCATCTCTGGCCTCGCGCTGAGAAACATCCAATATGGCGAGGAGTGGGGGCTCTACATCGACCAGTACAACTGCGAGCCTCCTCGTGATCTGTGCGACCTGAAAGGCGAAGAGTGGCGTGCCAACGCGAACTGGGGCGAATTTCGTGCTCAAATCGATCAGGACGTAGATCCGCTCGTTCGGATGATCATGAGCACCCGGGTTCCGGCGACATTCTCGACAGATCACGGAGAACGATACGAGCAGGAACGCTGGATGGCGATCTGGCAAGCCGAGTACCGGCAGATGCTCCATTCGTGGGACGGCTACCGGAACGAATCGGCTCTCTACCTGAAAACCCGTGCGCTATTCGGCCACGGGCCGATCTACTGGGACACTCCAGGCTCTTGGCAGTTTACGAGCCGCCCGATTACCAGCGTCTACGTCCCCCACCGATCAGGATGCGTCCCCGACGAGTGGGACATGTTCTTTTTGCGCGATGAGATCCCGATTCATCGGCTCATCGGAATCTTGACGTCCCTCGAATCGAACGAGGAGCGCCACGGCATTGATGGGTGGGACGCCGCTGCAATCCGGCAGGTGATTACCGAGTACGCCCGCAACAATCGGCAGGAAGCGGGGCACGATCAAGGACTGCACATCTCGGATGCCGAGATCGAAGAGCTTTGGCAGGATTCCTTCAGCGGTGCCAAACTCGGCGGCGAGAAAATCGATGTCTACATCGGATTCATCAAGGAATACAACGGCAAGTGGAGCCAGATGATTTTCACCAGGGAGGAGATTGAGTCGGAGGAATCTGAAAGGAAAACACATACTCGAGCTTCAAAGAAAGAACTTAAAAGCGGGTTCATTTTCAAGAAAGAGGACGCCTACGAACGGGCATCTGACGCCCTTCACTGTAACTCCTACGAGCACCATCGGTACTACGCCGAAGTGAAAGGACTCGGAGCACGAATTTCGTTGGCTTCAAAAGCCCGCGACACGTTCATCAACTCGCTGATCGACAGCATTTTGATTGCCAGCGGCTTGGTCGTCCAAGGCGAGAACCAAGAGGACGACGATGCGCTCGATAAGGTCGAATTCGAGTGGGGGATGACTCGTCTTCCGGCGAGTCTTGAAGTCGTCACGAGCCAACTTACGAACTACTCCGGTCTCGGCGAACTGATGCAGTTGATCGGCGGGATTACTGACCGAAATACCATCCATTCTCCGAACCAAGGATTTGTGAAAGCTCCGAGTCGAACACTCGGGGAATTCCGTTCGGCGCAGGCCGAAAAAGTCGAACTTTCCCAGACCCAACTAGTCTATTTCGAGTACAACGAACGCGACAAGCACAGAACGATCATGCGACACATTGTCGCGACGCTGAAAAAGCACGGAAAGAGCATCACGAGCATGTCGGATGACTCTGCCGAAAAGATCGAACGTGTTTCGCCCGGATTCCTTCTTCTTCGAAAGGCAGTGAAGAATTCCGTCGATCAGGGAGTCCCGTTCGAGGCCCTTGAAGAAATCGATCCCGATGAAACAATGGTGAACCTTCCTCCGTCGCCGCAGGCACTGATGGCAGTGAAGGATATGATCCCCGGACTCGGCGCTGCAAGTCAGCGGATCTACACCGAGTCTCTGATGCGCCAGATCGTTGGCGACAAGTTCGCGGGCGAGTTGATTCCGTCCAGTCAGCCTTCCGCACTCGACGAGGACCAGCGCCACGCCGCCCAACTCGAACACGGGACACTGGTCGATGGCATCTTGGTCAACCCTCGTTCCAGAGACGACCATCTAATCCACCTTCAGGAACACGCTCGGCACATCAAGCCGATCATCGACCGCTACATCAACCGCCAAGACGAGTTCGTTGAAGGTGCTCCCCTCGCACCGAAGAAGGCTCGGCTCTTGGAACTGGCCGCGCACTATTCTCACTCAGCTAGCGAAAGGGACGGACACTTACGCTACTTGCAGGACAAGGGGAACTCGGAAGAAGCAGCGGAACAGCTTCGATTCTGGAAAGAGATTTTCAACTTCCTCCAAAAACTCGGCAACGAAGTCAGCGAGCAGGACGCGGCGGATACCCAAGCCGCTGTAGACGCCGCCCAAGGCCCAGACCCTGTAAAGATGGCCAAGCTCCAGACCGAGCAGATGCGTCAGGAAGTGATCCGCTCGAAGGCGAGCACCGAGATCCAGATCGCGATGGAGAAGGCTACTGTCGATGGCCAGATCAAGCTCCAAGATCACGCGATCACCCAGCGCCTGCGGGAGGAGCAGATGCGCCACGCCCAATCGGTCAAAGCAGCCGAAGCACGGAACAAGATTTTACTGGAGCAGGCAACGACCGCCGCCTCCGCAGCAGGAACCACACCCATAGGACCACCGAATGGCTAAGAAGAAACAGACAGAAGCAAGCCCAGGATTTACCAAAGCCGCAGCAAGTGAGGCCGATCTAGATCTGCTTCCTGGGCCGACCAAGCAGACGGTTGCAACCAAGGAACCACCGGCGAAAGAAACTAAGACGGCGGTGGAGGACACCCCGCTGTCAAAGGACGACAAGGCCAAGGACTCCGACAAAGCAGCGGAAGGCGACGAATCGTCCCCGTTCGATATTCTGGAGACGCCGAAGGAGAAGCCGCCGGTCGAAGAAAACAAGCCGAATAACAAAGATGACTGGGCTCGCCTGAAGGCCGAGAGGGATGAACTCGAAGCTCGCCTGAAAGAACGGGAGGAGCGATTGGCCGCGCTGGAACCGCTGGAGGGCATCCAGCAGAAATTTGAAGAGGCGCAAGCCGAGCGTGACAACCTGTTGGCGCAGAATACCGACATGAGCCAACGTATGATGGTTTTGGATACGGTCAACCATCCCGAATTCAAAGCGAAGTACGACGTGAACAGTCGTCTGGACAAAGCTCGCAAGCTTCTTGAGGCGGTTGATCTTCCACAGACATTTGCTGACGAGCTTTTCGAAGCCAAAGACGCCGAGATCTATGAAGTGATCGGTCGATACGAGAAGATGGCAGAAGAGAAAGGCATCCACGCTGCTGACGCCCTTTTGTCTGATATTCGATCCGGTATCCTATCTGCCCAACAGCTACAGGCCGAGAGGAGTGCTGCACTTAAGGACATCGAGAAAACCCGCGAGATGATGGAAGGGGAGATGGCTTCACGCCGCGCCGACCAAGAGGCCATGATCGAGAAGAATGCAAAAGCGAAGGTTCACCTGACGCTGCAAGAGCGGCTACAACTTCATACGACCGAAGGATCGTCCGCATCGACTCCGTACTGGAGGGCAAACGGAGAGAAGATCAGAAATCAACGCGATGCCGCAGTCTCAACAGTTCACCGCAAATTCGTGAACGGAGATTTCCAACCGCACGAACACGTTGACCACGCGTTGGTCTACCACGCCGAGGCCCCACTACTGCGCGACCTTGTTGGACGTCAAGCCGCGAAGATCGAAGCACTGGAAGCTGCACTCGGGAATAGCGCGTCTCCGTCCCGGGTCACCAGCGGGAGTGGTTCCGGTGGCGACAAGAAGCCGCAGACCAAAGACCCTAAATTCGATTGGTAAACCATGAAAGTTCAGCTCTTCGCTTTACTGACAATCATCGGCGCATGGCTGGTTGCCATGTTCCTTGCCGGTTGCAGCACGAACCCGACTCCCGGATATTCGTCTTCGGCCCAGAGCATCCGGCTGAACATTCCTCCGACGATGCCGCCGAAAGGCATGACCGTTTTTGCCATGAAGGAACGGGTCACGCTTTTGAACCTGCAGCACGAATTCAACATGCAGGCGAACGCGAACTTCCGCGAGATGATGGAGGTGTACCCGCCGAATCTCTGGCAGATGCAGTCTAGCGAGGGTCCGAATCGTGGACTGCTCGGCGCGACCATAGTGGGGGCTGGACTTGCCGGTGGTGGAGCCGCTGTCGAACACTTCCTTGGACACTGACAAAATGAAATACAGAACATCATCGCTTGAATTCCTGTTTAACATCGTGACCTTGCTCGGCATCATCGGGATCTGTTGTGGGTTCCTCACTGGTTGTCACGAAAAGGACGAATCGGTTCAAGACGCCGCGACCCGGATCGTATCAGCCCAAGGCCGAACTACGGCAGCGGTTGACCTACTACGTGGCGAAGTGAACCAGAACAGCCTGTCCGAACGGGAGGAGGCGGACCGACGCGCTGCCGAGGCGCTTGCTGCGTTTGCGGCGGAGGACGCTGAAGACGCGCCGGGACAAGACCCCGATCCAGACGCGGGACTATCCTGCAATGGCCCTTCGGCTCTTGGTCAATTGGGATACGTTCAAAAGCCGATCAGCGACGGCGACGGCAACTTGGTTTTTCTGTGGCCCGCTGAATATCAAAACATTTTGTCAGCTGCTCTCATCAAGGCGAACGGTAATGTTCTTGAGCGAGGCGACTACGTCGGTCGAACCAACGGAAATCGACCCACGGTTAGATTCTCGATGCCTGGTTGCGCCTATCAAACCGCATTCGAATCTGGTGGCTTGAGGATCGTGACGAGCCCGACAGAAACCTGCACTGAAGTGCGGACACCTTGCAACCGGCACGAATGAAGATTAACCCGCATCCAGATATTCCTGTCCCCGACTGGCCTTCGTGGGAAAAGCAAGAGATCACGATGGGAGGGTTCAAATACTCTGTGCCCGAGATTATCGAAGAGGTTGAGATCCAGAAACTGAAACCATTCGAACTTCAGTTGCAGGGAATGAGCTTGAACTACAGAGCGCCATGCTCCGACAGCATTCGAGATTTCATGGCGCATGTAATTGCCGTGAATAGAGCGGACTTCAAGCATCCGATTGTTCTCGCCCCAGATGGGGTCATCATGGACGGTCGTCATCGAGTCATTAAAGCCATCCTCGTCGGCAAAAAATCTATCATGGCTGTTCAGTTGAAAGACTGGCCCGAAGGAAAAGAAGTCAGAGAAAAGGGGCCGGATGAATACTGAAACATCAACAATACTTGAGCGGTTCATCGACCTGACCGACTCGATTTCAAGCGTGTCGTCTGTGTGTTATAACGGGGAAGTCACGCTCGTGATGCTCTGGTCCAGCGGAGCCGAAGAACGTGCCGGAATCACTCCCCACCCAGCCTGCGAGAACCGCAAATGAAGAAATCCATCGAGACAGGAATCGAGTCCTACGTCTGGACTAGCGGGTCAGAGAAAACCGCAATTCGAACTCACGAAGAACCGAGTGAGGACGCCATTCAGATCCTTGTCGGTCACGGAACCGAACCCCTGAGCATCTCGCTTGCAGATGCGGATGAATGGTTTGCCAAATTCGACGCAGCTTTCCATTCCGTCCTGAACTTTGAGCGAGCTAAATAAGCGATCCTCCAAATGAAGCCAAAACTACCACTTTCGAGAATTGTATTTTCAGATAATTGCCACCTTGCAGATGAGCGGGGATTCATTCTGATTGCTTGCCGCGACTTGACTATCGATTCGACCAACGAAACCGAAGAGATGATCGTCTATATCGACAACGACCTGGCAGAAAAGAGCGACCCTCGCCACGGCTTGGCGCTAAAATTTGTGAAAGACCAAGAGGAACTGCGGTCAGCCCTTCGCCAAAACAAAGAACAACTAATATGCAAATACTACTGATCCAACGAAACGGCAGTTCAGGAACTTGATTGATATGAAAAACCTCCTTACCCTCCTATTCTTTTTTCCGCTGCTCGTTTCCGCGCAGCATCCTTCCGACGTTGTCCAGACCGATGTTCAAGGATCGGTCGCCACCGTCAAGTTCGCCTACCCGCTGAAGTACTCCGACTACCCAGTCAGCAAGGTCGCCACCTACGTCTCCGAAATCCAAAGGGAACTCGGGCTGCCGGTCGTTCCGCGCAATATCGTGACCAAGTGGATGCGGCCTATGGGCTGGAACAGCGCCGGAGAACCGTGGTTCGAAAACCCACGAGGCCAAGCTGTTCACGAGGAGGTTGCCACGATCTGGTTGGGAGCCCCGGAAGATGGCGGACGTCCGACTCGGCACGTCGTCGAACTTCCCTACGGCGTCAACGACTGTACCCAGCGGCACGCTGCCATGCACATCATCGCGAACAACCAAGGCTACTGGCAGAACCATCATCCGGCATTCGTTTACGACCGCAAAGGCCGCGAGCTTCACGTTGCCAATCTGCTCGGCGGCGATTGCTGGTGCCCAGGCGTTTGCACGATTGACCCGGCGCTGAAATTTGACTTCCGGCCCAAGACGAACGTGGTGACCACGGCGTCACGGAAACTGGGAGTAATTGAGGAGTTTGTTCTTCGGAGTGGCTGTCCCGCTGCCCTGATTGAGGTGGCACCGTGAGCGAGTCGGTCGAAGACGAGAACTACGGACCATTCGAGACGGTTTCGTATCCCAGTGATGGGCTGTTTATTTTCAAGCAAAACAAGATCGGGTCCCTGACATGGCTCCCTCCTGATTCGAACACTGCAATGCAAGCAGGTCCGATCCCGTTTAACTGGATTAGCGAGATCGAATGGGTTGGGTTTTACCCGTACCGTACTGCAGTAATTGAGGAGGGAGTTACAGCCCCCCGAGGCCTCTTGCTTCCGTTGGAGTTGTGGTGCAAAGATCGTCACGCGGAAATTAAAAGGCTGCTTTTTGATCGTCACATAGGAATGATTGAAAACAAGTGGGTCGGAATTTTCCACGAACGAGGAAACGAGCCGTTCGCGATATATTTCAAAGACGACTGGGCCGTTATCGCGAACGGGTCGTGCGTAAAGCCCTACGAACGGCCTAAACCAGTAGCAAAGAAGGCGGAGAAGTAGATGGAGCAAGGCAAGAAAGTTTACATCGGGAACACGGCACAGAAACGCTCGACCATGGCAGTAGTGACGTGCTGCTGTTGCCGCTGCTGTTGCCGCGAGATCACGGGCATCGATGAAGACGCCTACACCCCGCCAGTCCAGGACTTCGACGTGACTGCGTGGAAGGAACCGATCCTCGCAGCGACCAAGGCTCTGGTGATGAGCGTCCGCCGCATAGTCCGTAGGCGAGAGACGAAAGGCAACCGAGGCCATTTCAACTTTAAGAAAATTTAGTGGCTACAATCAAGGTTCCTGCTTTGGGAATGGAGATGGATCGAACTGGGCATGATCGATATCCCGGCACCGCTTTCTGCAGGATTAATCGATTTGAAGAAAGAGGAAGTCAAAAGGATTCTCTTCAGGATCATAAATTCGAATCGGGAGGATCAGTTTGACTGAAAACGAAAAAACGCTGGCGGGAACCAGCGTTGAAAATCTACGCGATTATGTAGAC
>Ga0114953_1000508_pt1 | contig 28847 bp, 36 predicted proteins | sample SidtaG_FD_87298 | JGI IMG/M metagenome (GOLD analysis project Ga0114953, IMG submission 87298) | Marine algal microbial communities from Sidmouth, United Kingdom - Sidmouth_Male2 metaG | ecosystem: Host-associated > Algae > Red algae > Unclassified | place: Sidmouth, United Kingdom | collected...
AACGTTGCGGGGTTGCAACGGAGGAACAAAGATCGCTAGGGGAAGAAGGTCGACTCGACCACCTCGCGTCGCGAGCACGAAGGCAGCAAAGTGTGCTCCTTCCCCTGCTGCTCCACCAAATGTAACAGTATTGGGCCTCCACCACTGTCAGCCGCCGTAAAGTTCTTGAAAAGGTAGATATCGGAGGGTAGCGTCTCGAACCCGCGACTTCCGGAATAGTAGTCAGGTAGCTTGACCACTAAGCCACGGGCCCAATCGGCCTGTCCTGCAAGCCAAATCCCAACATTAAATCTCTGGATTATTAGATAATCCGCCTTCGGGCATGCCGGAACGTAGCAGCCTCAATACTGTTACATCTACGATCCGCGGCGCGCCAAAGCCGGCGGCCAGGAAAAGCAGACATGCGACTTGGAGCTGGCCATGCTCTTTTACTCTCTCGTCTACACCAACGAGGCGGTAGATGCGCCGGGCATGGTCGTTTCTTCCCCAGAGCGCGGCGTGGCACGCGATGGCGGTTGCGGCTCTGTCGCCGCGCGCAGCAGTACAAGTGGGGGAAGCGGCTGCTCCCCAAGCAGCGGCGTGCAGGATATTGGTGCTCTGCCCGCCTCCTCTGCGAGGGCGCCGCCGACATACATGTCGGTGGAGCACGCGTCTCAAGCCTACGCGGCGTTTATGTTTGCGACGCATTCCGCGCCGGTCGATCGAGTGTTCAACCAGCCGGCCCCTACGGGGTACTTGGATTCGTGGGTGTACGTCAGGGGGTGTCAGGATATGGTTTTTGGGCCGTAGTAGGATACGGATACGCGCTCATCCTTTGTATCTGATTACGGATAACTCCCTCAGCTGAGATCCGGATACGGATATCTGCGTCCGAAATGGGATATACGAGTAGATTACAGCCGTATCCGTATACGATTATTGGATTCGAATATATTCCCGCACGTCTCACAGACAGCTCAATTGTAGCCCCAGAAGAACGCCATCCAGCCGTTATTCGAGGGCTAAACGGACGTCAAGTACGACTTGAAATTCGCAGTTGATTTCAACCGACCAACGGGCGTCGTCGCGGCGGTTCCCCGTCGTTTGCGTGAACGGAAGTCAGGATAACCATTCGAAATCTCGTGTCACACTCTGACATAAACGCAATCGGGTCAAGGCGCGTGGTTGAACGGTTTTACCCGGGTCGGGCTGGATGTCCGCTTGTCGCTGCCAAATTTTCGGACAGTTCTCCCCCTCTTGTCGGTACGCAAAAGGGAGGACGACTGCTCCAAGCAGATTTCTTCATATGCAAGAACTCTCATAACCATGTATATCCCTGTATCCTGACTCTCGTATCTAGGATATGGATCAGATAAAATCTCGCACTTTCTGTCGGTCAGGATAGATACATCCTCTCCTCCTGTCCCCATAAGGCATTTTGGATTTGCGTCCCCGGCGCGTATCCGAAGTGGATATGGATATAATGCACGGATATAATCCTCAGGGAAATATTCATGACAACCCCTTGTGTACGTGGACCAGGTGACCAACACGGAGGGCTGGTCCGCGGCGGCTCACATCACGTTAATGCTCTTCCAATCCAAAGCCGTTGCGCGGAGCGAGTACCAAGCTGTCGCGTTTGCGCCATGTGAGGACCCAGACCACCAGCTTGACGGTTCCGTTTGTGGCACGCTTCCTCAACGCGGCCTGCACATGAGCACCGCTGACGTCGGCTGTCGCGTGAGGCAGCTGCAGCTGATGATGTGGCGCGTCATTACGAAGCAGCTGCTTCTCGGTTAAGACCCCACGGCTGGCGCAAGCGGCTTTTTCGTCGGCGTCCGCGCGCTGGTTGACCCGCCAATGTTGAGGTCGAGCGGAACATCTTTCCTAGAGCACCCTCCTAGCAAGCACATCACGCGTAGATTTACGCGCAGCAACATGCTCGCCACATTTCCGCTGCGGCCAGTCGAGTGCACGGACGCCGAGACGCTTCTGGAGCCGACGCCCGACCCGGAAGCCGGTGAGCCGGCCCGTCTCGCGGGGATCCAGCTCTTCACGCGCGTCGTAAGGAGGCAGACGTGTGGCTGCGCCGCTACCGGGAGGTTGCAGCTGCTTTTTGGGCACTTCAGCATGTGCTTTCCGGCGCCCCAGACCGCCTGACAGAGGCGCGCGAGATGTTCATCCGCAACACGCCGGAGAAGCGCCGGAGTCTGTTCTGGGAGGCTGGCCTGGGCACCTTTGCCGTCCTCAGTTGGGAGTGGAAGGGATCCACGGCAAGCGGCGGCGTGTCGCGTCAGTCGTTCAGACGGCTGGATGCGGCGTCTTCGACGCTCCTATTTGCCTTTTGGGCATTTGTCGAGCCGCTAGAGCGAGCCGTAGTTCGAGCCGTGCGACAAGACGAGCGCCGGTGTGGCCGAGTGCCTCTGGGCGGCCCAGTTCGGCCGGCTCACCTCCTGTTCCGAGATCAGGCGGGACGGCCGCTGAGCCCATTCTTCCTCGGCTCCAGGCTGCAGACGCACCTGGCAGATGGCCACGGTGTCGCAGACTCCCATCACTTTGCCGTTGGCGTCATCCGTGTGCTCACGGGGTGGGACGTTGACGGCGGACCGCTGTCAACCACCGACTCCTTTTCCGATCGAGCGCATGCGGCGGGGCCTCTGTCGTCGGCGGCTGTCACACACAGAAATCACACATCCGCGAGGGCGGCCAAGATGTACGCGAAGGACGCGATTTCGGCTATTCCTGGTCTCGCCACGCCGCTGCGGGAGCTTCATGGGGTCGTGTCGGCCACGCTGCAGAGATCCATGGGTCTTGCCTGGAGACAACCTCGCGGCCGAACGATGCACCCCACCAGAGACGCGGTCGTCGGCGTCTCCTCTTTCCGCGCGCTGTCGGAGGGGGCGAGCTCAACGCAGCTTTTCGATGCAATGACGGAGCTCATGCCGGCCCAGCGACCCAAGCGTCGTCGAGCGGTGCTCTACGGGGCGCCAATCGGCTGCGCGGGTGCGCCGAGCGCTGAGACGCGGCGCATATTGTCAGGAATGAGTGCTGCAGCGCCGCCCACTGCAGGGGAGCTTCCTCTGCCATCAGAAAACTGGGGACACGGCGGCGGCACCCACTGCCGGTCTAGCCACCGCTGCTGACGCCGCCGGACGCACTCGCAAGCGGCCTCGCCGAGATCGGGCGCTGGTGCCCGTCGCCGTCTCTGGCCGCGCCGGGCACGGCCCAGCGGCGCTTCAACTTTGGCAGCCGCAGCCCTGCAGCCGTCGTCGCACATGTGCATAGGCGAGTTCGCCGGCTGACCCCGTCGACGGTCGGTCCGCTTCTCGACCGTCGTGTGCGCTGGCTTCATGGAGACCCCGGTTGGCGTTAACCGCTACAGCGGGACGCTGCATTGGCCATTGCATGCGCAGCAGACCCTGTGACGTAGTTTGTGATCATGCCAACGGGTTCTGAGAAGACTCTTCCTGCGATGTTGCCGGCCCCACTCGAGCAAAAGGCGGCCGTGGTGGCGACCTCGTCGGACCTGTTTGCGGTTCAAGAGGGAAGCGGACATGCGTCCGGTGGGCATGTCTCTGCAGCACATCGTCACTTAGAGGTGGCGGATGGTTCGGTTCCACCCCCACGCTCGTCTACCCCTTCGCCGCTACTCCCGCCGTCGAGTCCCTCACCCAGTGGCTCACCGACTGCGGCGACAGGCGCCGCGGCGTCGGCCCCTCAGATGGCACAGGCGGCAGCGCTGCTGCCGCCGACAATCATTGTGGTGACGTCTACACGTGCGGTCACGGGCAACTGGATTGAGGCGGCAAGACGGCTCGACGTGACGGCGGCGTACTGGTCACCCGACACGGCGTCTGGGGTGACCCTAGTGGTCGTAGACGTAGGTGTGCTTGTCAGGAGGGGTGCCGCGTTTCGTCTTTGGACTAGCGCACGGGACGCCCACGGGCGCCTTGCTCGTCTGGTCATCGCTGAGGCCCACCAGATTCCTCTGTGGTCCGTCTTTCGCCGAGATAATGCGGGTCTGGCGGAGAGTTTGGCTTCCTTTCCAGCCCCGATCATCCTCCTGTCGGGCACGATCGGTGGTGTGCTACAAAACCGAGTGTAACGACCGCGAGGCCGTGCTCGACGCCCTGACAAGTGCGGAGCTCCGGTCTGGGATCCTCGTTGTCGTTGGTACGCCAGGGCTCTCCACTGGCACGGACTGCGCGGGGATGGTCTTGTCGTTCCATCTTGATTGGGGTCACTTACTTGACTTCCTCCAAACGTTCGGGCGAACTAATCGGGAGGGCGAGACCGTGGGCGTCCCGGAAGGGCCCCTTGTCACGTCTGTTGGCGAATTCATCGTGTGGAACCCCCCGGGGAACTCCTTTTTGCTCGACCTTACGCGTCGGAGCGATGCGGCCTGTCTCGGCTCTGTAAGTGAGCATAGAGAGCGAGTCCCCCCCGAGGACGACGATGGTCTTTCCACGGTGGGAGATCGAGACGGCGCTCGCTGGCGTCTGCCGCCTCCTGAGGCGCCCGGCGTCGCGCATGTCGGGGACTTTGACCTGTTCACAAGCATGCATGCCCGGCTCGTCCGCCGCTGCCGGCGCAAAGACCTCGAAGCGCATTCCGACGGAGCTTTGGCGGACCTTGTCCGCTCTTGCCATGACGCTCACGTTACTCTTTGTGACGTGTGCAGCGAGCACGAAGCGGCTCAGCCGACGGCCGTGGCGGGCGCGGCGGTCGACCGACCGTCGCGCGGGCCTCCTCCTTAGCCTGGGGGCCCCAACGGCGCAGGCAGGAGCTCTTTGGCGGGACTGACGGCATCGTTTGCCGCTGATAGCGCAGACGCGACCGCCCGGGCTGCCGCAGCGGTCGTGCATCAGGGATGGGCGGCCAAAGGTGTGCGCTTCTCGGCCAGTGGTTTCCCTGCAGAGGCTGAGCCACCCGTCGAAGCAGCAACGCCCCGGACGGCTCCGCCGCTGACAGGCGCTGAGCCTCCACAAGAGGCTGCAGCAGAAGCTCCAGGCGCGTGCCCAGCTGCTGAGGGCAGCAGCGGTGCGACCTCCCACAAAAAGAGGCTAGCCTCAGACGGTGGCGCTCTTCCAGAGCAGCCGAATGCAGCCGGCCAACAAGCCGCCAGCGGGCAGCCATTTTGGGCCGCTGGAGCTGATCTGCCGCTGACTCCAAGCAAAACCGCGCGGTTGCACAAACCTGCTCGTCCTCAGGCGAGCACGGGTGTGTCTTTTGGACGTGTGGCGCATGCGCTTGCAACGGGTGTGGCCGCTCCCTCTGCTGTCGCCCAAGGCATCTAGCTTCCGACAACACGTGCGGTTGCGCGTGATGGTGACGACGCGACCAGTGGCGGCAGCAGCCGGGCGGAAGGGCACACGTCTCCTCAAGTCGGGCGCTGCATGACACGGAGCTCGCCGTGTACCCCGACACCGTCCGCTGCTCGGCTTCAGTGCTTTCCAAGACAGCCATCGCAAGAGGCTGGTCGCACTGCCCCCAGGCGGGTGTCGCTCGTCGGTATCGCCATTGGCGGTCAGCGCCCATAGGTGGCTATCCGCAGCGGCGGTTCGTTTCTACAGACGCCTGATGGGCTACCGACGGCCGACGCAGCCGCATTTTCTGGTGCCAAGACTGTTTTTCCTCACTGCCTTGCTGCAGCCAGGGCGCTGCGTGAAGTCGGCGACGGTCACAGGAGCGTCGCTTGAGAGGGCTGCCGCGCCACCGTGGTTGGCTCTCTGCCTCCCGGCGTGGCATACTCCCCTGGAAAGTTCTTCCGCGGCCTGTGCGCTCGGTGCATGAAGGCCGACTCTCTCGACCATCCATCCGGTCCACGCTCGAGGCGGAACCGTGTCGTTAAGCGGACGAAACCGTGTCGTTAAGCGGACGAGTGAAGTTGGCCGTTCTCGGGGGCACGCGGATGGGGCGAGCCCCGCTGGTTCTCATCTGCCTCGCGCAGGAGGGGTCGGCGACATCTTCACAAGAGGCGACTCTGTCCGAGCCGCATCATTGCTCCCATCCTCTTGGTGCTGCGGATGGGCCAGGCCGGGATCTCTCTGTTTCGCATGCTTCCTTCCACGCGCCATCCACTTTGGGGAAGCCGGAACGATCTCTCATCTCAGAGACGGCTTTGAGCCGCGCTTCTGCCCGAGGGCAACGGCGATCAAGGTCGCAGTGCTCCAAAAACATCGTACGCCTTGGTGCAGGTGCCGACGTTAGCACACGCGCGGCGGGAAGCTGGGAAGAAACCATGCGCAGTGTTCTGAGCTTTTCGTGGTCCGCGGACCCGGAACACATCCTCGCGTCCGGCCTTCAGGACGACTACTTGGACACGCATGGACGTACAGTCGGCGCACGTGACCGCCTACAGCAGCAGCGCCAAGATGTACAACACGAGCCCGATGACGTTGCGGATTCTTCCATTGTCGTCCGGTACCCTCCCGCATCCATTCTTTGGGCAACTGATGGAGACGTCGACGCGTTTGCGCGCTGGCTGGTCGCCGGCGCCGGCCTGCCCTACATTGTGTTTTTCTCTCCTGTCGTTGCCCGCGCAGTTCGTATCTTTCCTCTCGGTCTCGGGCTACAGACGGCCTGTCTCCTGTGCTGGCCGTCTCGAGCATCACTCTCGTTCCTTGTCTGCTTGATGCCCCACGTTTCCGGCTCACAAGTATCTGGCACTACAGGACTATGGTGCGCTCCCGGTACGTCGCACTGAGGAATGGGAGCTGCCGATGCTCTAGAGATCTCTTTTGCGCGCATCTCGGCATCGGGTGATGTGCAGGGCCCACTTTCGACGCACGAAACCATCTTTTTGACACCTTTGTCGCGTAACACTCTACCCTGTGTGCGCGTCACAGGGACTGGCTGCATGGCCGATGGTGTAAGAGTACGGCGAGAATCGAGAAAATCGCAGTGTAAGCACAGTGCGCGCGCCTAGCACCGACAACGGCCGACCCCACCCTGTGGGGGGACCAACGACCTCGATGCTAAGCTGGCTGGGGAAACCGCTGCCCCGCTACTGTGTGCGGAGCGGCCCTCTTGTGCTCTCGCACACGGCGTGTGCGCAGGACCAACGCACCCCACCCTACACATCAGCGTGCGCGGCACACGCCCGGACACATCAATGGGCGCAGCACACGCCCGGACAAATCAATGGGCGCAGCACACACCCGGACACATCAATGGGCGCTCAAAATTCTACCGGAAAGAATCCGCCCGCGGGCGGACGCACAGGCGTCGTAACGACACACGGCGGGCATCAGCCGCGCCGTGTGGCGAATCAAAACAATGCAAACAGTCACACGACGGTCACCAGTCGTGCCGCGTGTCCAATCAAGATACTGCAACCAGCCACCGGCTTCAGCGCCTAGACAGCCAATCGGGGAGCGATCGTGTAGCTCCAGGATGCCAGCATGATGCAAGGCTGTCGTAGTCCGGCTGGTGTCAGCACGGCTCGAAGAGCCCGCCTGCCGCTCCCAGCAGCCGGGACGCGAGGATTTCATCGACCGTGAAGTCGTGAGACTATTCACAGATAGGCAGGTCCGCCCCCACCTTCAGCTCTGGCCGAGAAATGCGAGCAACTCCTTTTCTGTATCATCAGCGGTTTCCCTTTGTCTTCGTCGCAATGGCTTCTTTGACAGCCGAGAAATGAATGACAATGTGGGCGTGCCGCCTCGAACCAGAGTAGCCGCCGCCGGTGCCCACATTTTGTTTCACGCTGCGCGCGAGGAGCATGACGCCACGCACCAATGCCACGTCCATGGGTCACATGCGCTGCGCCCGTTTACTTCTGCTTGGAAGCCAGCACACAAGGTGCTCTGTGCTTTCTCCGAGAGACCTGAGGCTGTGCAGATTGGCTCTTCGGTGAGCCGCCCTCACACCCTCGAACTTGCGCAAAGGCTTCAGTGGAGTATAGCGCATGGTGCCTCTGCATCGTTTTGCTGCAAGGAGGAATTCTTCATCCGCTCGGCGCAACGCCCCTGCTCTGAATCGCACCGCGTTGGTATGAGGTCTGGTATGAGTGATGAGGGTTAGAAGTTAGTCCGTGCCAACGCCACCGGTGCTATCGGATGAATAGATCATGCTGAGAAGCGACGTTTTGGTGGCCGGCACCGCTCTCGAGAATGAGACCAAAGAAAGATGCTGCAGATCCGCATCTGTGGCGGCAGGCGCGCACGCATCAAAGTGGCCACCTCAGTTCGCGCACACTGAAGGGCGACCGCGACGCACCGATTTCGACAGAAATTAGCCCCCGGTTCGCGTACACATCAAAGCTGGTACCGACAGGCGTGCGCAATGATGTGCGCCCGCTTTCTGAGACCGCCGATCGCCAGTAGCCCCGAGACTCTCATACGAAACATTCTCACCACTGCATTCGGTCCGGAACTTCAGAGAACTCGCATGACAGGACTGAGGCCTGTTCTTAATTGCAGGTTCGTATAATGTGACGAGCGCTGCAGGACATCCGATTGGCTAACCTCTTTGACAGTGTGATCACTGTGATGAGCGTACGCGGACGAGCCGCGTGCGCTCGTCACAGTGATCATAATGCAAGCCCACTGCTGCGACTAAGAAGGACAAGACAGAAGTACGTGCTGTCGATCAAATTTGGTTTCGGGGTGGGAGCGTCGCCCAAACATGTGGTCGAAAGACGCCACGGCGGACGCAACGCGCACCCCAGCGACACTGACCTGAAGTGCCCCTCTCGCCCAGCTTTGCGACGAGTGTGCGCCGGCACAGCTGGGGAGGAGCACAGCTAGAAAGAACGTCACGGAAGGGAATGGGGGGGGGGGTGCACGGCGCTGACAGTCAGCGTGACGGGGTAAGCGCGGCAGAAGGGGTCGACGACAGGCGCTGGTTGTCTGGGCTTGGCCGAAGAGAGGGCCGGACAAGCAGAGTGGATCGCAGTTGGCGTTGCAAGTGCCATCATTGTTCGCACCAACTCCCCAGGACCGCGTCACACGAAGGCACAGGCGCAAGTTCGTTTCTTAGATTTTTGGCCTTCACACGCACTGTCACAGCACAGAAAGCTCGACTGAGAACAAGCCCGACTCGCGCATTCGACTGTGCCACAACATTGCTCCGCTTCGACCTGCGCGCTGGATTGGACATCTGACGTCCTCTGTCACCAGTTCTGGCACGCTTCCTGGACGGCCTCCGGATAAGGCGCGCGCTCCCTATCTGCGTTTGAAACCATTTTTTTGGCGCCATCCGCGCCTGCATGTGAACGCACCTCGGAAGGTCTGAGCAATGGATACGACGCTTGCAGGTGAAGGCGCAAGGTGTTTTCTTCAATTGAGTGAGATGATACTCGATTCTTCTGCGAATTCAGTTCTCAGCCCGTGCGTGCAATGTTGTGGGTGTCAGTGTAATTAATTGCGCAATCGCTGGCAGATGGACGTTCACAGCAGTGCTGGCGGCGCTTCGTGCCGCGATGATACGATTTTTGTGCTGAATCACGAGATGAGGGTGAAAGATCTCACGCCACGCGGCCCTTCGAGAATGGGCGGGTCCGGTCCCCGCCACTTTCCTCATCGGTTGCACTGATATCGGGTCCCTTCCATTGGCTGCCGGCATGCGCGCCAGTTGTAAGGGCACGCATGATTCGCCGGGTGTCGGAACAACTAAAACCCGCCGTCAAAGCATGCCGCGGACAGTGTTAGGAAAAAGCTTTCACTTTTCAGCATCCACGGCGCTCCTTTTCTCGCAAATTCCATGTGGGGCCCTCTCACCGTATCGGGTTCTGCCTCTTCTGCTTCGGTACCTTGGCCCCGAGTCCTCCGCTTCCGTCTGTGCCCCGAACTTCGTGTCGTCGCTTCGGGCTCGCGCCCGTTCGAGCATCCGTCCTCTTGTCGTCCCTCGCTGTGCTGCCGTCCCCCCCGAGTCGTCCGCCCCAGGCTTCTGTGCCCCGAACTCCCCGTCGTCGTTTCTGGCTCGCGCCCGTTAGAGCATCCGTCCTCTTGTCGTCCCGCGATGTGCTGCCATCCCCGCCGGGTCGTCCGCCCCAGGCTGCTGTGCCCAGAATTTCGTGTCGTCGTGGCTGGCTCGTGCCCGTTCGAGCATCCGTCCTCTGGTCGTCTCGCGCAGTGCTGCCGTCCCCCCCGAGTCGTCCGCCCCAGGCTGCCGTGCCCCGAATTCCGTGTCGTCGATGGTGGCTCGCGTTCGTTCGAGCAACCGTCCTCTTGTCGTCGCGCGCTGTGCTGCCATCTCCCCCGAGGCGTTCGCCCCAGGCTGCTGTGCCCAGAATTCCGTGTCGTCGTTGGTGGGTCGTGCCCGTTCGAGCATCCGTCCTCTTGTCGTTCCGCGCTGTGCTGCCGTCCCCCCCGAGTCGTCCGCCCCAGGCTGCTGTGGCCCGATTTCCGTGTCGACGTTTCTGTTTCGCGCCCGTGGCAGCATCCGTCCTCTGGTCGTCCCGCCCCGCACTGCCCTGTACGCGGAGTCGTCCGCCCCAGGCTGTGCCTCGAACTACGTGTTATCTTCTCTGCTTCGCTCCCGTTGCCGCATGCGTCCGCTTCTCTTCCCTCGCTGTGCTGCAGCCCACGCCGAGTCGTCAGCCCCTGTCTGTGCCCCCAGCTACGCGTCGTCGTCGCCGTTTTGGGCGTGTCACGTCAGTCCCCTCTTCGATCTTCCTCTTTGGTGTCTCCCTCTTCCTCATCCTTCGTGCTCATCCTCGCGAGCCGTCTGCTGCTCGCCCCGTCGCGGGTACGACACTCAGGGAACATCTTCACTGTCCTTCACGCAGCCGTCTCTGGTTCCCCCTGGCTCCGCTCCCGTTGCTGCCGACGTGCGTTCTCTTTGCGCTTGCGCTTTGCTGCCCGTGCTGGCACTGCCTCGGTCGTGGTCTTCTGGCTCGAAACGTTTTGTCGTACCTGGGTCGCCGTCTTCCGCCGCGGACCTTTTTGGTCTGCTTATCGTCGACTCTTGCCTGTTAGGCCTACCTCGGCGCCGCCGCCCCCCTCGTTGCGTCTGTTTGGATTTCAGGGTGCGCACCAGGGCCTCGCTCTATCGGTGTCTCCAGAAGCGCCTGGCGCGCCCTCCTCTGCAGCGTGGCGTCCTCTTTGTACGGCCAACGTTCTTCGCGCCGGTCTGCCGCGGTTGTGCCGTTTTCTGCCGTGCTGTTTGGGCGCGCGCCGCTGTCTCGTGCCTTAAGCGTGGCCAGGCGCGCGTGGCTCGTCCATCTCTGCGGAGAGTCTTCTTCGAGATCGCGCCGGCGCCTTTTTGCGTCTTGCTGCACGTGCTCTGACGTATCCTTCGCGTCTGGGCGGCTGCAAGTCCAAGGAAGGTTGTCTCGGCCCATCCCTGAGCTGCGGATCCCCTTCCCTCCCTGGTGGTGCTGCGGGCGGTCGCACGCGCTGCGCACACCTGCGTGCGCGCCAAAAGTGGCGCTATCAAGTCTTGGTGGCCGGGCGGATTGCCTACTAGCGCGATGCGCGGCAAGCGCAAGGGTAAGGGGCGCCATTCTTCCAAAAAGACACGCAAGTAGGGCCCTAGCGCGCCGCGCATGACTGCACCAACAGGCGGCTCGGCGGCGGGTCGTCGTGTTAGCGGACAGGCCGGTGCTGCCGCCTCTTTCGTGGAGACGGGACAGGACGGGAACTCTTCTTCCTCTCGCAGAGCCGTGGAGGGTGGACGCTGGTCTGGGCGCGCGTCAACTCGGTCCCCTTTCCGAGATGGCGACGCACAACGGAGCCGAGTGGCGCGTTTGCACTCCTCCAGCATTCCGGGCGGCACGCCGCCAGTTCAGTCTGGTGGCCGTGTGCGTGGTACTGGTGCTGCTGCTTCTGATGCCACTACCGGCCCCATCGGCGTTGCGAGCGCGCCCGTAGCTGCTGAGGGCTCCGGAGCTGAGGACGCTTCGACTCTGGCGTCCGCTCCCGCCAGCGATGGAGGTATTGCGCGCTCAAACGCCGGAGCCAGTGCTTCGGCTGTGACCACGTCCGTGCGGCCAGAGGAAGCGCCGACGCGGGACATCGTCCACTCTCCCGGCTTAAGTAGCGGGGCTTGCAGCCATAGTGCCGGAGACAAGGTCCGTGCTGGTGCTGCCCGTGTCGAGAAGAGCGAGGACGCGTCTGATCGTGTGCTCGCCACGACTATACCCTCATCCTCAGGCGGTGGGGTCTCTGGTGAGCGCGCATTGCCATCTCGAAGCGGTGCGGAGGCCGGCGTGCGCGTTGCGGCCTGCGCTGTCGCGGCCGTGTCTGGCGCCGGCTGTGCCGCACCTTTGACGCATGTGGCGCCCAAGAAGGGGTCTGGCCCTTGTTCGGTGCCGAGTTCGACTGCGCGCGGGGTAGCCGGCCGCATCGAGACGTCCCTGGGTAACATGCAAGTAGAGCGCGCGTCAGGCATCCCCACGCAGCCGATGTTGGCGCCAGTGGAGGCGTCACCACTTGTGGCTTGTGTCTCCTGTGTCGGTGCGCCCGTGCCGCCGTCGACGGCGTCGCCGCAAGAGGATGGTGTTGCTGCACAGGATGCAGTTGCAGGCGGAATGACATCCGCACCGCTGTCAGATCGTCTGGACCAAGGCGCCGCGCTCGCGGCTGGTGCCGTTCCTCAACGGCGCGCTGCCGGCGGCGGTGCTCAAGGCCCCGACAGAAACGTGTCGGCTTGTACTCTGCCTGCTGTCGTGCTGGGAAACGCTCCCTTGGTGGTAGCGCGGCCGGCTCGGTCTCGAGCGGATGTGGTTGTCGTGTTGAGCCCGTCCGCGGCGGCACAAGCTTCTGTTGCCACGCTGTCGTGGCCAGCCTAAAGTTCAAGCGATGTGGCTGCGGCTCCTGCTGTTTTATCAGCAGGTGCGGGTGGCTCTGCTGGGGCGCGCTCGGGCAAGAATTTGGCGGGTGCTCTTCCTTCTGCCGCTCCAAGCCGCGCTGCCGTCTCCGAGCCGCATCCCGCTGTCCCGCAGGATGGAGCCGCGATGTCTTTTGGCACGCTTGCAGGGGCTGACGCCTTTGAGGAGCAGCAGCTGCACCTCCGACTCTGGGACGTACTAATCCCGGCCTACGTCGTTCGCTGCGTGGACGGTGCTCATGTGTGGCGGCTTGTCGTAGAAATTGCTGCGCGAGGCTTCTGGACGACAAACGGGATGATGGCTGTCACGCGCCATATCCCAGGCGACGGCTCGGTGTCTATTTCGGACTGGGTTCGGACACGCTGCGCGACCGAGTCCGCCCTGGACCCGCGGTCTGTGCTGAGGATCCTGATGGACCACTGCGCTGTCCATGAGCCCTACGGCAGCGGCTCCACGCGGTTGGAAGAGGCGTTCCATGCGTCAGCTACGGCGACATCGTCCACTGCGCGTCCCGTTATTCTTGTCAACAGCCTCCACCGCATCCTGCCGCTGACGCTTCTATAGGAGTTTGGGACGCCACTCTCTGACCCCGTGGACGAATGTGTTTACGAAGGGATGGGCGGTTTCCTCGGCGGCCGCCTGCCAGCCGTTGGACGGCAGCTTCGGGCGGGGGAGCCGGCTCCACCCCCACCCAAGATGCCGGACTTCGCAGCTCTACCACCATCTTTGCTGACGAGTTGTGGCAACGGCGGGGGACTGTCTGCGGCCGAGGCTTTAGCGGTTGGGCGTCAGCTGAACGTCGATACGGGAGTCTTGGCGCGTCATCACTCGCTTGCTGATGAGCTCACGTTCGTGCAGAACTTTGCGCGCTCTGACGCGCTCGCGTTGGGCGGAAGCGTGGAGCTCCCTGTGGCCACGCTGCTGGAGCTGTGGGCCGCTGTCTCAGCTGCTAGGATGCAAACGGTCGGCGCGGCAGCCGCGGACGCGTCTGCAAGCTCGTTCAAGATGGCGAAGTACTTCCGGTTTGCTGTACGGGCGTCGGAGAGCCCTCAATCGTCAAAGCTCATCATTGAGCACGAGCGCCGCTCTTTTGCTTTGGCGGAGCGGGTTTAGGCGTTGCAGCAAGGCGACAGTGCCGTTGTTGCGGGAGCGCGTCGGCTGATGGGCACGCTCCCTCGTGTGGGAACGCAGCGGATGGTGACTCAGCGGGAGCTCGGCCGCTTGGTCAACGCCGTCAAGGCTGCCGACCCTACGGCGGGCGCTGACAAGCAGCTCATGCTCCTGGGCATCGAGGCCTTCACGGTAGCTGCTTTGATGGCCCCGCCTGGGATTCCGGCATACGCGTTCGACACGGCGCGTGCGTGCGCAATCTACTGGGGGTACAACTACACGGGTTCGTGTGACAGGACAAGTGGCGGGAACACGCGTTTGCGGCGGCTGCGAGGCGGCAATGAGGTGGGCTTCTTCCAAAGCGCCCTGACGCTGCTGCAGATATTCGTTCTCTTCGAGTGCGCTGCATATGGTGTGTCACATGGCGTCCTCCATGGCTACGCTGAGCGCGCTGCAGAAGCGGTCATGGCTGCCGCAGAGACCTCTCCAGCCGGCTCTGCTACCGCTGCTGCGTCTCACCAGGCCCTGCGTGACGGGAGGGAGGCGCGCGCTGCCGTCGAGGGCCACGTCGGCGACGCACCCGGCTCTCTACGGGTCGCCCTCCACTGGCCCGCGGCGCGTGCAACTCTGCCGGCCGCACGCCCCAGCGACCCTTCCCACCCCCTACTGGCGCGTGCGGAGGAGGCTGCCCGCAGTCGTCCTCCAAGGGTCGCCGGCTCCAACGCGTCTCCCTCGTCGGTATTGCCGAACAGGTGGGTGGCAGACACCCTCAACGCGCTCGTCTTCTCATCGGACACCGCGCGCTACAATCACCTCGTGCCCGACTTGCAGGCGGTGTCCTCGGACGGCGAGTCACTCAAGTCGTACCTTGCCCGCCTTCTGTGTGGTGTCGGTAGGAGCATCCGGAGTGACGATTTGCTGCCGGGGGCGCCAGCTTTCCCGCTGAGCGCTGCTGACGCCGTACTGTACGCCGAAGACTCGCTTGAAGAAAGCCTCGGCTTCCGCCCGACGTTTGGAAAGATTGCCCGTGAGCTCCCGCGTACTGTCGTGAGCCGGCTCGCCGCTCATCTGCGGTAACTACTTTCATCGGCGGTGCCCGAGCCGCACGGAGGGGGTTCGTCGCGGGCGACCACGGCGTTCAGAGACACGCGTGACGGCGGAGCGGACGGCAAGGCCACCGGCTCGGCGGCCGTCGAGTTGGTGCCATCTCCAGCCGATGCTGCCGCCCCGAACGCCGACTCAACGCCCCGTGGTGTCGGCGCTGGACCGAGGGCGCGGCCCTCGTCGCCGGGTCCGCCGTCAGACGGCAATTGATGTGGTTCAAAACCTGCATCTTTGAGTAGCAGCATCTGTCTTGTCGTGCGTTCATCCATGGAGACGCGGGAACTCCAGATTCCGCCACCTGTGGATGCCGCTGTGGCGGAAGTACCATGCAACGTCGCCCGTGACGGTCAGGGCGATGCCCTGCGCATCCAGCTCCCGGCCGAGGCAGCTTCTGCGGTCGGGTCGACGCCTGTGGAGGGTCCACCACGTTCAACTGCATCCGACGACAACTCGCGGGCGATTTCCGGTGTGTTGGCGGCCGCCAGTGGTCGTTTGCCGGCAGGAGCGGCATCGTATCTTCCACTGTCGGAGGCTGCGCCAGCCGTCCCCGGGCCTGTCCACGAGCGCGTACGCGCTGCCCCTCCCCCTCTCCCAGCTGCATGCAGCCCAGATGGAGCGTCCACGACACTGGCACATCCCACGGTTGCAGGGAACAGCGTGTCTCACGCGTCGGCCACTCTAGCTGCGTCTGCTTTGGCGGAGCGTCCTTCTTTTTCTGCACCAAGACCTGTTGTGTCTGGGCATGCTCGTATGGGCGGGAACGTGATTCGTGGTAATAGCGCTACGGCTGTTGCAGACGGAGGGGCCACCGCCCCTGGGTCCACATCGATGGATTGGACTCCGGCTCGAACGACTGTCGAGGCCCGTGCGGCGTCGGATTTGGTGCTGCCAACCGCAGCTTCCGAATCAGTCCGAGAGTTTGGGGGGCCTCGAGTCGGATTTGTCGCCGTGTCTCCAACAGGCGGCGCGGCCGGGGTAGCCAGCGCGACGGCAGTCCCACTTGCAACGGCAGCTGCGTCCTCTCCGATTGCCCGTGTGGCAGCAGCAGCCTTGGGTACGACCGTGGGCGCCCCGGAGCTGTCCCCTGGTGCCGCTGCAGCGGACGCCCAAGCCGATGACCAGGCGCGCTCTGGGACGTCGGCTGCCGGGGTGCCCCCTCCCGGTGCCCCTGAGCGGACCGCACCTCCTCCATTGGCAGAGTCGGGCTCTGGCTCTCTTAGTGGTTCGCAGCCGCATGTGCGCTCTGGAGCACAACCAAGCGCTGGTGCTGTCGGCGCTGCGACGGCCTCGTCATCTCCGGAGCAAATCATTGCTGCCGGGATAGCGGACGGAGCAGAGCCGCACTTAAGCGGATTGCCACCGGTGCCCGCCGCTGGTGCAGATGACAAGGGTCTCGCCGCGGCGGAAGCGGTTATTGTCATTTCCTCGAGCCCTCCTGGCGGCGGCAATGCTCCTGAAGGCTCTAGTGCTCGAGCGCCTCGGTTGGAAGACATCACTGCTGTGGGAGGTGGGTCGAGCCCGCCACGTCTTGACCAGCGGCGTTTGGGAGACGCGACTACTGATGGAGACGAAGGCAGTCGGCGTCCGCGCCGTGCGGCGGCCATGCGTGCTACCAGTACCCTGTCGTCTGCCGGTGTGAGCCCGGCCGATATGTCTGCTCGGGCGTCCGCGGCTCGGAAGCTCACGTTCGCTCCCGTCTACGAGGCAGACGGCCGCCGTGCACAGCGCTCGTCGGCCGTGGCGCCAAGCGGGGCGCCTCCCTTGTCGCTGGGTGCTCCACCGTCAAGCGCCGCCGGTCCGCCTGTCGGCAGCCGCTCTGGGGGCGCGCCTGCGGACCGCGCTTCTTCGGAATCACCCGTGCTTTGGCCGTTCTTCACCCCGGGATCCCAGTACTCCTCCAGCGGCTGTGGCAGCGGCTGCCCAGGCGGTTGCCAAACTCACGGGGGAGGACGAGGAGGTGGACGCCGACGTGCAGCAGCCTGTGCCGGCAGCGCTTCGGCCCTCCTCAGCGGCGGCACCCGCAGCGCATCTTTTGTCTCTGCCCGCGTCGTGCTTTTCGCTGCCGGTCGAGCACCGGGCCTTGCTGGCGTCGGAATTGAGCGCGGCGGAGTGCAGCTCTGTGGACACCTCCATGCGCCGATACTTTGTGCGGCACGCGCGCTGCGAGCCGGTTTGGCAACATCCAGAAGCTGCCAGCCGTGCGGGTGCGGGCGCGCACGCGGCGGCTGAAGGTGATGGTGATGCGGCCGACGTGGTTGAGATGGCCCGCCATGTGCTTGGCCTCATCCACGACTTGCAGCACGCCGGCCATGTCGTTCTTCCCGACATCCTGCGAGCCGTCCACACCACCGGGGACACCCCCGATGCGCCTGCCGGTCCCGACGGCGAGGCAGGCGCTGGGCGGGCCCTGCACGCGCTGCTGCTAGGCTGCTTGCGAGCGTTTCCGGCAGCCGAAGACCGCGCTGGTGGAGCGGAGGCGAAGCAGAGGGTTTCTTAGGCAAAGGCAGCGCGGCGCGCACATCGTGCTGCGCGCCGCGACCTTGGACGTGGCGGCAGGCTCACTAGTGGGGGCAGACGGCGTCAACACAAGCTTCGCGCCCCAGCACTTCCCCTGCGGACAAATGTCAGCGCGTTTTGGGAGTTGATCGTCAACGATATGGCGACCGACGCGCGGCTACGCACGCACGGCATTGGCCGCATGACGGAGCCTGTCAAGAAGACGTGCGGCTACCTCGAGAACAAGTCCTTTGCGCTCTTCAAGAGCAAGGTCCGCGTCGACGCGGTTTTGGCGGCGGCAGCGCACCTTCTCTTGTCGTCGGAGTTGCTGCCGCGGTGCGACAGGATTCAAGCGCGGACACTTCGGAAGGGGGCGCGGGTGCTGCTGACTACCGTCGACGCCGGCCCTCAAATTCCGCACACGGACTACCTTCTCGAAAATGAGACGCTGTCACACCCACCCACGACCATGTGCCGGAGCCGCAAGGTTCTCTTTTTGGCAACTGGGGCTTATCATGCGGCGCTCCGGGTGTGGGTCAGCAGCCACACCATGCGCCTTGGCGACCAAGCTGCTGTTGACCTTTTGGCCAAGGCGCATCCCGGTCTGCTGATCTGGCTGCCGCCCTACTCGATTGGCATCTTTCGTGGAGACGGCGTGCACGCAGGGGCGGCCTGGGCAGACGAGGGAGACCGGTGCGCTGCGTACGAGCGGGATGCTCCTGCACCAAGTGGGGCCGAGGCCGCAGGTGGCAGCGCGGGCGCACCGCGCGACTCTGCGCGCGCGGGTTCGGAGTCTCTGCGGACTCCCCCCGCCGCCAGTGCAGGCGCGGCGCCGACGCGCGCCGCCCATCCATCTACATCTGGTGGGCCTTCAACGGTTTCCCTGCCGGGCACGGACGAGTCCGGCTCAGGCACCATGTCGACGGGGCACACTTATGTGTACCCTCGCAGTGTGCGACTTCACGCCTACCTCCACCCCGACGATACACCAGCGCTCCCAGACGGAGTAGAGCTGATGACTACCGCGCGCCGGACCAACCCGTACCGTAGGCGTCCGGCAAGCGAGTTTTTGCCTTCTTCTCCGTCTGGAAGCCACGCGGACACGCTCGATGCGGCATCGAGCCCCCGGACCGTCGGAAAGGGAAAGGCTCGCGCAGCAGGGGGGACGCCTCGAGGTCGACGTCGGCGCTGAGTTGATTTTTGCGTTTTCTCTGCTTTGGTTGTGCTCGTATGACGCTTTGTATTCTGTTGAGCCCGCACACGGCTGCTTTGTTTGGTTTGCTGCTATCTTTGTGCTCGTATGAAAATTTGCATTCTGTTGCACCCCGCACAATGGCGTTCCGTGCAGTCTCTGTGTTGACGCTTGCCAACTTGATGTAGCGCTTCTGCAATGCTCTGTAGGTCTGTGGGCCCGTATTTAGGCCCATTCAGGGCGACTTGCTTGGTCAGGAGCGTCTTTCGGTGTTGAGGACCGTTGCAGCATGATGCCCCACGCCCTCAGAGCGAGCACCGGATCCACTTGCATCAACTGTGGTCCTCACGCACAACCGCGCTTGCTTTCTCCCAAGACGCAATGGAGGCAGGCTTGGTGTGTGCTGCTGCTTTGCTATTGCGTGGAGTCACTACCGTGATCTTCTCGCTGGCCCGCTGAGGGGTTGCACGGCCCAAGAAAGTGCCAACGACTTCACGTGCCCTTCCGGCATGTGAGGCTGTGGACGTGATCTGCCAGCTGGCGCCAGTCACCACGCGCGACCGGGGGTGGCAACCGGGGGTGCGGGCTTTGATGTGTGCTTTGTGGAAAAGATTTAATTGGACTCACCGAATCTTGCACAATCCTGCTGACAGTACTCGATATGCACTTCAAAGCGTGCACCCCCCAGTGGATCCCTTGTACAGGACGCACAGCGCTCCCGCACAGGCTTGGTGGAGCATCAAGGCTTTCAGGGATGCTGAATTTGGCCGTTTGTGCGACCAAAAGCCGCGAAACACATCGGCGCACGGTCATCAGACACGCACGAAAGCCGAAGCGGACGTCTGTGTCAACAAGGAATCTTTCGCCGCCGAGTGGACGACGCAAGACAAGTTTCGCTGTAGCTTCACGGTGCATTGAGCTTGGTGTGTTTTTTCTCTCTTTAACACAACTGCTGTAACCGAAAAGAATGTTTCATTTGAGTTCGGACGACACTCTGTTCGGCAGCCCCCACTCGATCCATGCGATCGGTGGACACGGCTGGCGACACTCTCCCTCATACGCATGATCTGCTGGTGCGCTTGCCGCTGCACTTCCTTTTTGTATTTTAGTCTCATCGACGCTGTCCTGTTGATTGCTGGCGCGTGACAAGTCGTGCCGATCTCATCAACCTTTCTGACTGCTTTGTCTCTGCATTCCTGCGCGAGACCAAGTCAATGCGAGCCGGGACGACATGAATAAGAGCGAGGCAAAAGTTTACCTGGAACAGTCGTCCCTCGCCTTTTATGCCGAACAGGTGGCACTGCAGTTCGCTGGAGGTGCGAGGGACACGACCTTTGAGGGATGCTGAACTGTCTGGCATTCGAGTACGATAAAGTGGCAATAGTTAATAACATGTCGTTGGCCGTTTTAGAGGCGCCGTTTCTCTCTTGGTCTGTTCCCAGATTGCGATTCTCGAGTTCAAACAACTCACCTGGGACATGGGCTGTTCTTGAGTAGAGACCTGCTCCACACCTTGCCGCACGTGTACTGCCTTCCCTTAGCGAAGCCGTCAGGACCACTTGGCATGCCTCGGCGTTCCCCTATAGGCAGTTTTTGAACGTCCCGCCGAGCCCAAGTCGTTCTTTTGCAGTCCACCAGGGCGTACAAGGCAGCATGGATGTGAGCAGCTTTCGCCTGATAGAAGTATTGCGCCAGAGAACGTCCACCCCCCCCACTGGAGGTCGAGTTGGCCAGTTTTTGAAATCAAGAACCGGCCCTCAGACGCTGGAATCGACACCCCCCCGCTGGACTTAAATTTTGCGGGTCAGACAAAGGCCGGACGTAGAATCAAGAACCGCCTCTGCGACCCCTGAGAGCACCCCCTGTCTGGACGTGGATCTCGCAGGTTCTTGATTTTGAGCGGCTGGTCTTGAATACGTGCCTTCTTGTAGCCCACCATACTTACTGGATGCCGTGTCTGAGGTAAATCCACTGTCCTTTCTACGCCGTCCGTTCGCCGTCACGCGCACGTCATTGCTGCCGCCTGCCTCCCACCAGCCGTGCGCGCCCATATTCTGTCAGGGTCCCACCCCGCCGGTTAGAGTGAGGGGTTAGGGGTTAGGGTTTGGGTTTGGCTTAGGGTTGGCACTTCCTCTGGGAGGCCTTCGTCGGGCACGAGGTCGCGGACGACGGCACGCTACGCTGGTGGACCCGTTGGTGGGGCTACCACCACGAGGAGAACCCCCTCCAGTTGGCCAATCGGTTCGATCTTTGCAAGGTCCACCAGTACATGCGGCGTGTTGGCCTACGAGTCGAAGAAACGGGGTCGGTCTTCCATTTCCTCGCCTAAAGGGATTCCCTCGCGGGGACACGCGGCTTCCAGGTCTCGAGTCGTGGCAGACCTTCAGCCGGGACACGTGTCCTGGTGGGGGCACGTGGCCGCGGTGGCGACCATCACTATCGGACCACGGGACAGCGGTCTTCCCCGTGGCTCGAGACCGGGTTAAGTCGACCGGATCGTACGGACACACCCGGGGGGAGGTGTCATGAGACGGCTGACCAGTATGAGCCGGTCGGATTGCGGGCCGCAAGGCGGTATGGAGATCTGACCCGCCGGACGGGGGGGGGGGCTCTCCTGGGGATGATACACAAACGGCCCACGCGGGGTTTATTGGTCGCTGACGTATCTTGCGACACCGTCGACACTATGTCACCCGTCTACACTACGGTCTACAACTAAAGTCCTCGTGGGGTGACCCCCGACCTCCCTTCGTGCCAATCCTCCTGGCTCACCGACGCCCCGACAAAGGCACACCGCCCTCGTGGCCGGGCGGACCTCTGGGGCGCTGCGCCGGCGGCTCCTCGTGGTAGACGTCGCGGTCACGCTGGTGCTTCTGGCGGCGGCTCACGCTACCGGCGGCCACGCTGGTCTCGCGGAGAAGGACCTGCGAGGGCGATACGACGGCCCACTAGCTGGAGCAGCTCCTCCACTTGCTGGGGCGGAACGCCGGCGTTGTCACGGGCCCACTGCGCGGTCGAGTCCCCGAGGGAGACGACGGTGTGGCACAAGCCGGCCATCAAGGTCCCCGTCGTGTAACCGCGAAGCTCGCCGGGGTCACAGGCGACGACACGCGCCAACCCCTGCGGCACAAGATCGGAGGGGACGTGGTCAAACTGGTCGAAGGCGGCGTCGGGGATGTCCCGGAGCTCCACGGGGTCGAACGAGACGATGCGGTTGCCCAAGAAGTTGCCCACGGTGGGGGCGGTAACCGGGGCGGACGATGACGGACCCGCCGGGGATGATCCCGCGGCGCCGGTCACCGAGGAAGAAGCGGGAGGCTTGGTCCCACCCACGGGGTAGCGAGGGCTACGCGACTACGAGACAGCAGCAGCCCAACCCCCACGGGTGTCGCCGTAGCTACGGGCCGCGACGATGTCCGCGGTGTAGGGTAGGTCGAAGGGGCGAAGATCCTCGGCGACTTTGGCGCACGCTTCGTGGTTCTCCATCTCAAAGCCGGCCCAGACCCAACCTTCGCGGTCCCGGCGGTCGGTATTGCGAGCACGCAGGCGCTGACGGAAGGCCTTCGTGTCGGGAAGTCTATCCGCGAGGTCCAACAACACCCCGAGGATGGCATTCGCCTCCGCGTCCGGACCCCCGGGACCGACGCACAGGTTGGCCGGGCCCAAGGCGCGTATCCAATCGAAAAGTCGCTGGGCGTACCGCCACATGACCCGACGGTTCCGGAAGGTCTCGAGGAGGACGACGGCCGCCTCGAGGGCCCACTTCATACAGAAAATGGCCCACGGGGTCCGGCGCCCGGCGTGGAGGTCGTCCGGGGCGTACGTGTGCACCCACGGGAGTTCTGCCATGCAGCCATAGGGGACCTCCACCCCGGACGACCACGCGGGGGTCGGCAGGTAGAAACGCGAGCGGGTCGCCGTGGCGCAACTCGAGTACTCCGCTTGGTGCCAACCCTCAATATGGCCAGTGAGCCCACCCCAGTGGTTGCGGGTCGTCGTCAGCTGGGCCGTCGTGGGGCCCTCCGAGTCGGACACGCCGATGAACGGCGGGGACGTCAAGATGTAGTCAAAGATCGGCACCAACGGCGGGTCTGCGGGGGCATCGTATAGGAACCCCAGGTACAACCGGCGATACTCCACCTCGCGGCTACGCCGCACTACGGTGATCGACGAGGCTAGGTCATCCAGGGACGGCACGAGTGCGTGGGGCATCGCGACGATCTGCTTGGCGAAGGGATCGGCGGGGCGCGCCGGGTCAATGCCCCGGAACGTCGCGTGGGCCAGCGTGTCCTCCACGTCGGGGCGGGCCTCCTCGCGCGCCCATGCCGGCGCCCACGTCGAGGGGTTGGTCAAAATGGGTAGGGGGCCCACAACGGTAGTGTACCTCATCTCCTCGTCGGCCATCAGAGAGGACCACACGGACGCGGACGACTCGTATTCGGGCGGCCGCCGGGTCCTCGGGCCGTCGAGGGGGGTGGGGGTACCCGCGATGGGGAGGAGCGGGGGGAGGAGGGGGCCTCTGAGGGCCGACAAAAGAAAGAAGCGACGTGCACCACGGGGGGGAGGTGGATGGCACGTCGTGGGGTGGGAGGAGGAACGAGTCGGCGGACACCGCGTCGCAACTAGCGCGGAAAGGTACGTCGCTGGGTGGTGGGGAGGAGTCGCGGAGGCAAACGTGGTGGCGGTGTGAGACCGGTGCGTGTGTGTGGGTCCACGGGAAGGGGTCGGGCCCGCGTGCGTCGTGGGGGTGTGGGGGCCGCGGGACACCGGCGCGGGCAGGGCTTAACGCCACGCCGGGGTGGGGTGAGCCCGATCCGGTCCGCGGACCGACCTCGACAACCCCTCTGGGGCGGGGATCGGGGGGGGAAGGGGGGGTGGTTGTGGCCGGAACCCTGTCGGGGGGCCGGGCCGGACCCCCCTCCTCGTGGTCGACGCGGGACGGGCGGGGACGCCGCGTCACGCAACGAGGGGGCTGTGTGGCGGTCGGGGGGGTTCCGCGGCTGGAAGGGGCGCGGCCCCTAATAAAAGTATCGCGCCAGAGAACGTCCACCCCCCCCACTGGGGGCAATTTGGCCGGTTACTGAAATCAAGAACCGGCCCTCAGACGCTGGAACCGACACCACCCCTCTGGACTTGAATTTCGCGGGACGGAGCAAGGCCGGACGTAAAATCAAGAACAGCCTTTACGACCCTTCAGAGCACCCCTCGTCTGGACGTGGATCCCGCAGGTTCTTGATTTTGAGCGGCTGGTCTTTACTTCGTGCCTCCTTGTAGCCCACCATACTTACTGTATGCCGTGTCTGAGGTAGATCCACTGTCATTTCTACGCCGTCCGTTCGCCGTCAAGCGCACGTCATTGCTACCGCCTGCCTCCCACCAGCCGTACCCGCCCAAATTCTGGCAGGGTCCCACCCCGCCAGTTAGGGTCAGGGGTTTGGGGTTAGGGTTAGGGTTAGGGTTAGGAGTTCGTCTGGGAGGCCTTCGTCGGGCACGAGGTCGTGGACGACGGCACGCTACGCTGGTGGACCCGTTGGTGGAGCTATCACCCCGGAAAGGATACCCTCGAGTTGGCCAGCCGGTTCGATCTTCGCCAGGTCCACCAGTACATGCGGGGTGTGGGCCAACGATTCGAGGAAACGGGGTCGGTCGTCGACTTCCTCTCCTAACATAAGAATCTTACGGATCGAGCGACACCCCCCCCACTGGAGCTCAATTTGGGCGATTTTTAAAGTGACAGACCAGCTTTGATTCGGCCTCAGCGAGCCCCCCTCCCGGTCGCTCGATTTCTCAGGTGCGTTGCTCGAATGAGATCGCTCCGAATGGGGCTTGTGGCGTACCCCTCTCTGTCGCTCAATTTCTCAGATTGTGCGACCAGCCTGGAATGCATCTCATCGAGACCCCCCCTCAGTCGCTCAATTTCTGCGGTAGCTCAATCGAGCGACCAGCCTGGAATGCCCCGCATCGAGACTCCCCCTCAGTCGCTCAATTTCTGAGGTAGCTCAATCGAGCGACCACCTCAGGTGCCTGTTCTGGGGCACCCCTCTTAGATGTTTGAATGAGGACCATGTGGGGGAGACGTCTGTTTCTTTGGGCGTGCGCACTAAGTGCCAGAGCCAATATCATTGGTCCCCGCTTTTTTTATTGGCATGGGGGAAGGGTCGCTGCGGGCCACCCGGCGTCGCACGGGTGCTCGAAATGCGACCGGGTCGGCCACGACCAACACACCGCAGAATGCGGTGCTCTTGTTTGACGCCACGACGTCACAGCGACGTGCGTGTGCCTGCACATCCCCCGGGCGCAGCTCGCGCGTGACCGTTCCTGAGCTCCTCTTGGGCTCTTGCCCCCCCTGCCCCAGATCCCTTTTAACCACGATCCCCACCGGCACGTCCCTTTTCTTGCGCCCCCCACTCCCTCCCGCAATGCCTCAGTTTTTCTTTCCCTTTGCGGTGGCTCTCTGGGGCCCCGTGCCCAACTGTACTTTTTCGCAAGTCATCCTGGCCTAAAACCCCCAACCGGCAGCGCCCCTTCCCCTCCTTTCAGAGACCCGGACTATGTGCCTCCACAATCCTCGATTCTCTTCCCCGTTAGCGCGCGTCACTGCTCGAGTACGAAATCCCCCATCCCCGCAGCCACCCCTGTTGTCCCCCCCAGGAGCCCCTTGATCTTTCCCTCCCCGCCTTTTGTATCCCAGGCGACCCTTATTGGTGTACATTGCCTCCCCGTCCTTCCCTCACTACGATAGCCGTCCTTCCCCGCCCAGCGCCACATCTGCAACATCACTACAATGGTTTTTCCTGCACGGCATGGTCCACGGTTTTGCCCAGCTATACTCAGGGCGGACTTCCCCCCCCCTTGTCTCTTCTCTGCCTTGCCCCGAGTGCACTTCCCCCCAGGAGTCTATCTCCCACTCCCCCCACGCTCAAACCATTTTCCGCTGACATGACACAGAATCCCTGTACAGAATCTTCGCTCGCGCCGCCCCCTGTGTTCGTCGCCCCCGCCCTCTTTTTTGGAGTCTATTCTCTCTTCCCTCCGTCTCTATACCCGATTGTTCCTCCGGTCGGGCCATCCGTGCGTATTCACAGAGACCATTTTCTTTTATTCACCCGTATACGAGTTTTCGCTGAACTATGGAAACTTCCAGACTCCGCCTTCAGGAGGACGCTCTGGCGCGACTCTTTTCAAAGACACAGAGACGAACACGTATTAAAAAAGCTCATATCCAGTGAACAGTAGCAGACATGGAAGGCTGTGCCGAAGTTAGCTTTGATTTCATCGCATATTGCTCAATTTGACCTCTGCATCGATGCATTCCCATCCGCGCACATTTCCAGTCGCAAGTCGAAGGGAACGTCCGGGCTGTATCAGTACAGCCCCGTATAAGAGGACGACTGAGCGTTCAACGTATGATTTCGAGGAAGGAGCCCATACTCAAAAACTTTGGAAGAAGAGCTAGGAATGCTGGATCGGAGCTGGGCTGTACTGATACAGACCAGAACGGAGGATGGTTCTTCCGAGACTGATTCGCTCGGAATCGCAGAGAAGAGTTCCGCGTGGTCGTGTGCCGGGAGTGGTTGCAAACGACCAGCAGATTTGTCGTAAGAGGATCCTTTGTGCGCGCCGCTCGGCTGGCGCCTTGACCGTGCGTCCGCATTGCTGTGTCACGGGGCTCTACAGTGGAACCGGGAAGAAGGGAAGATGGTATTGCAGCACAGCCAGCGTCAGCTCCTCTTTGTACACTCCTTTTTCGCTTTGCTGGTAATTTTTGTTTCACCTGCCGAGCCCGCCCGTCCGTTTTTGCCCCTCCTGTATGTACCGCACGTGCGCGTCTCGAATATGGGACGCAATGATCGAGGGCGCCTGCGGCACACGTCCCTCACCCCCCCCTTCTCCCCCCCTCCGCCACGCGTGCCCCCCCCTTCCCCGCTCGCGTCCTGATTCCGGTCCACTACAACACAGAGGAGGGTTGTTCGTGCGCGCTCAAACCAATCGGAGTGGCCTTGGTGTCGGTTTCGGTGAAATTTTGTTTCCCTCCTGTGCGCGCTCCGTCCACCAGAGCGAGCGGAGCTGTATCAGTACAGTCCTCCTCTGTGTGTGCGGCATGAATTGGGTCCTGTGACATGATATGGCCCCCCTTTACAGCGGTGGATCATTTCGTGACAGCGGTTGAGCTACAACCTGTGCTCGTCATACTGGACCAACCAGAGAAGCTGACTTTATGTGGGTTTGATGCGCTCCCCATTGGGAGACCTGCCAAAGGGGGGTTTGGTGGCCCCGGTGCGCGCTCTGGAGCGTGCCGCCTAAGCCTCACGACTGCCCCCAATTTCGCTGCTGGTCCTGGTCCGCTTGGCGCTTCCCGAGCCGCCGGCCCTCTGCGCCGAGCACTTGGCGCCCGACCTTTTGTGTGATCCAAATCCGTTTACGACCACCTGAGCGATGCCTCGGGTGCACCATATCGCGCTTCTGGTCTTGAGCCTCTTGGCATTTCGCCGTTCCTCATGCTCCCTGAAACAGACGGGCACGAGGCGCCGTCTGGTGCGGCCGCCATCCGGTGTGACCACGCGGGTGATGCCCCCTGGTCGTATGTCCGCCCTCCAACTTTTCTGATCCCTTGGCCGCGCCCGGAGGGCGTCTCTTGCGTGCCGTCGTCGTCAGTAGGCCAGTCGCTCGCGGGGGCGGTGCGTGTTTCAAGGCACTTTGTCATCCTCGTTTTGAGCGGTTCAATGTGATGTGATGGGCGCCGCTCTGCCTGGATCTAACGTTCGATTTGCCTGACTCGAGCGTTGCGCGCCTTTTTTTCGAGTCAGCCCGCGTGTTTACGTACGCGTGGCAGCGGGTGTGCGTAAGGACGTGCCCTGCCAGTCTGTGCTTTTTGGAGTCGCGCACAATCGGGCACAGCAGACGCGGTTGACGTACGACATCGCATGGTGGCGCCGGGCGGACACTTGTCCTCAGAATGACGGTGGGGGGCCTCCTCGCCCTCGGGCGTCTGTTCAGGCCCGCCAACCCTTTATTGTGGATCTAATTTCACGCCCTGAAGGTACGCGGGCGCGTGAAGACGGCACGGCGGTCTCCGGCCTGTCTGGGTGTGCGTGTGCTCGGGCAGTATAGAATCCGTTGCACGCGCCCGGCGTCGGTGTTTCCATCCCATTGTTTCTATCCTCGACGCCCCCGTTGCTGATGAGCGACCACCACCCACCCACCCTACCCTTCTATACCATTTGTCGGTCGTCGCCGTCTCTTTCTGAGGCTCAGCGCTGTTGACGCTGACACTGAGACCCTCGCGCGGGAACATGACGCCGTCCAGTGCGCCCGTGTCGACTGGAACGGTGCGCGCCGAGACGGTCCTCCATCCTCCTGTTGGCCGTGAGCAGCAGCAGCAGCAGCAGCAGCAGAAAGCTCCTGCGCCGGGAGCATCCGCACATCTGCGCCCTTTCACGGGCCTCTTTGTGTGGAACGCGGCCGGCTGTGTCATATGCGCTCTTTGTGATGCTGTCAAGGTGCAGCAGAGCGCGCTGCGTAGGCACCTGCTGTCGCCCACGCAAAAGGCCGCACTTGCTGCTGCCTCGGACGGCGCGGGCGTATTGGTGGCGCCGTTGGCCCGCGCGGCGGTTGCGACGGCGACCGAAGACGAGTGCAAGGCCGTCCTCGGGACGGCACTGACGCCTGCGCAGGAAGGCACACTGTCGCGCTACGACGGTGCGACACCGTGGCCGTCGACGCCCGACGCGCGGCACGTGGAGGCTGTGCCGTGTCTCTCGCTGCGCCTCGACACGGTGGCTTGCTTTTCATGTCGGACGGCGAGCCGTTCGGCTGCCGAGTTGGGCAAGGTGCATGAGGCGGGGGAGCCACCGCGGTGCACCAATCGCAGGAAGTTATCCGTGCGACGCAAGCGCTGCAGCAGAACAAAAAGACTCGGTTTTTCCCTGTTGCGCCTGTGCGCACCCCGTCTGTGATTGCGTCGACGGAGCCGCCGGCGGGTGCGCCCGCTCCATCGTCGGTAACTTTGACGCTGCGCCTCTTTCTAGGCGCCACTGGTGCCCACGTCAACGGTCGGGGCAGGGGCGACAACGGCAGCGGCGGCAGCAGCAGCAGCGGGCGGCCAGGTGAGCAGCTCACCACGAGCGAGGCGTCTTCTGCCTCGCAAAGCGGCGCGCTGTTGCGCACGTTTCCGTTTGCCGAGACGCTCTC
>Ga0114953_1000534_pt1 | contig 28067 bp, 25 predicted proteins | sample SidtaG_FD_87298 | JGI IMG/M metagenome (GOLD analysis project Ga0114953, IMG submission 87298) | Marine algal microbial communities from Sidmouth, United Kingdom - Sidmouth_Male2 metaG | ecosystem: Host-associated > Algae > Red algae > Unclassified | place: Sidmouth, United Kingdom | collected...
AAGGAGCGGGCCTTCGGGATCGGGGCATTGGGTGGCGGTTGCCGTGACCGAATCGCCGACGAGGATCGACGTCGGTGATGCGCTCAGCGATGGCGTAGTCGCTTGGGCCGTGACACTCTCAGCTCCCGCGATCGAGACGGCACCGAGGCCCACCGCGATCGTCAGCAGGATCAACGCAGTTACCAGCATGGATTGGCGTGTGGGCATGTGGCAGATTATCACGGAAGTGATACTTGCGATAAGGGTCCTGGCACCTTTGGTACACGCATGGGCATCCCGAAATGGTCCACCGTCTTGTGAGCTGTCAAGATTGCGTTCCAGCACTGTGCGAAGACCAAGGGGACGAAATGGGTCAACTAGACGGACGAGTAGCCGTGATCACCGGCGCGGCGAGCGGCATGGGGTTGGCGACCGCCGAGCGCTTCATCACCGAGGGTGCCAGCGTGGTGATTGTCGACTTCAATGTCGACAACGGCACCGCCGCCGCCGAACGCCTCGGCACCAACTGCCGCTTCACCAAGTGCGATGTCGCGGTGGAGGACGACGTCGCTGCCGCCATCGAGAGGGCGACCGAAGCATTCGGTCGCCTCGACATCGTGTTCAACAACGCCGGCATCGGCGGTGCCTTCGGACCGATCACCGACATCAGGGCCGAGGACTGGGACACCACGTTCGCCGTGTTGACCAAGGGTGTGTTTCTGGGCATCAAGCACGGCGCCCGAGTAATGATCGATCAGGGCGAGGGCGGGTCGATCATCAACACGGCGTCGATCGCCGGCGTCGGAGGCGGCGCAGGCCCTCAGCCGTACTCGGCGGCCAAGGCGGCAGTAATCAACCTGACCAAGAACACGGCGGTCGAACTGGCGACGCACAACATCAGAGTGAACACCATCAATCCCGGTCTGATCTTCACCCCGCTCATGCACTCGGGTGACGAAGACGATGCCGAGCGAGTGATGAACGAGTTCCAACCGCTCAAACGACGCGGCGAAGGCAGCGACATCGCTGGCGCGGCGTTGTTCCTGGCCGCCGACGACTCGGCATTCATCACCGGTCAGTCGATCACCGTCGACGGCGGCATGCTCGCTCAGGGCCCAGCGGTCCACGGCCAGGCCAAGAACACTCGCAATCTGCATCGCAACGTCGGCATGGCCCACGGCACCACCGGCCGCCCGGTCACCGTCGAGCGTTTGGACACCTGAAGCCGTCGGACAACGCGTCTCTAGCGCATCGACGTGGGTTGCGGCGGTCAGGCGCCAGAGGAACGGTCCCCAAAGACACGTCGCCGTGAAACAGGCATGATCTTGGCTCATCAGCGACCGCCGGGGGATACATGTCCGAGATCACGGACCAGACAGGTGTTGTACGGCCGCCAGCGCCGCTGCATCCGCCTCCGGTTGAGCCGACACCGCCCAAGCCTCGTGCCCGGATACCCGTGCTCAGCCCACGAAATCTCGGATGGCTGGTCCTGGCGGCACTGCTCGGCGACATCGCGCTGCGCACCGGCGTGCACACACTGAGCAGCACCGTCGTCGTCGCAATCGTTGCCGGGCCGATCTTGGCGTCGGTGCATCGAGCCGGGGCGTGGTCTCGGCTCTACCTCGTTCTTGCCATGGTCTTCGCCGTTTGGCTACCGGTCCGCGCCAGTGCCGGATTGACGCTGCTGAACTTCGGCGCAGTATCGGCATGCCTCGTCGCCGCGGTGGTGGCCCAGAGACCGGCCGAGTGGCGTTGGAACACCGCCACCGCTGGCGTAGTTCTGGCCCGCACCTCGCTCGGTTTCTTGTTCGGTGGTGTGTTCGCCGGGTCGATCCATCCGTTGCGCAAATCGCAGCTTGAACGAATCGGGCCCGTCGTGCGAGGCATCGTGATCGCTGCGATTCCGGTGACGATCTTGGGCGCACTGTTGGCCTCTGCCGACACGGTCTTTGCCCAGTCGTTCGACTTCGACTTCGACTTCGACTTCGACTTCGACTTCGACTTCGACTTCGGCTTCAATGCCACGCGTACATTCGAACACCTGCTGCTGGCGGCGTTAGTCGGCGCAGCAATCGCCGGGTTGGTTGCAATGACCGGCGTGCCGCGAAACGAGACCTTCGACGAACGGCGACCCCTTGGAGTCGTGGAAACCACGATCCTGCTCGGCGCCATCGCAACGCTCTACGGAGCATTCTGCGTGGTCCAACTCGTCAGTGCCTTCGGTGGCGCCAACGCAGTGCTGCAAGAACAGAGACTCACCTATGCCGAGTACGCCCGAAGCGGCTTCTTCCAACTGCTGTGGGTGGCGGCGCTCACCGCAGTCCTGCTCGGCGCCGTGCGCGTACTGACCGCCGAAGCGAGCCCGCAATTTGATCGACTTGTCAGACTGCTCGGCGCTGTCGTTGCACTCTTCACGCTCGTCATCGTCGGCGTGGCGATTGTGCGACTGCGGCTCTACACGGACGAATTCGGGCAGACGACACTGCGGTGGTATTGCACCGCATTTGCCTGGATGCTCGGGGCGGCGTTCGTGGCGATCGCAACAGCACATGTGCCTCGCTTCGAGCGAACCCTTCCGGCGATCCTGATCGGTCTGGCGGTAGGAACACTCTTTGCGGTGAATCTTGCCAATCCCGAGGCGCGCGTCGCCGAGCACAACCTGACGCGCAGCGACGCCGCGGAACGCCTCGATGCCGACTACCTGGTGCGCCTGTCCGCCGATGCATGGCCGGTACTGCTGCGCTACGAGCCGCTCGTGAACAGCCGACTCGCCGCCAACACCGAGCCGCTCAGCGATCGCTGTGAACGAGTCATCAGACCGAATGGCTATGGCATTGCCGGATTCAACCTGGCAGAGCAGCTGCTCGACTGTGGTTGAGGCCGCCGCAGATTCTCGATCATGGTCCCGAGCCGACAGATTGCTCGGTGTAGCTTCGAGCGGTGGCTGAGCAGACACCATCGACCGTCGACCCGGCCGAGCCGATCGCCGACGACCCCAGCACCGATGATTCCAGCGTCGAGGAAGCCAAGGCGGTGCTGCGAGTCGGGTGCCCGATGTGGGCGCATCGTCCCTGGGTCGGCCGCTGGTACCCGCAGAAGACACGACCCGGCACCGAACTCAGCTTGTATCCCAAGCTGTGCAACGCAGTCGAAGGCAACACCACGTTCTACGCAGAGCCGTCTTCGGAGAACGTGGCCCGATGGCTCGAACAGACTCCCACCGACTTTCGCTTCATGTTCAAGCTTCCGAAAGAAGTCACGCACGAGCGCCGGCTGAACGATGTCGCCCGACCGGTGCGCAGCTTCTTGACCGCAATCGAACCCCTGGGCGAACGGCTCGGTCCGGTGCAAGCCCAGCTCCCACCCGCCTTCGGGCCCGAGGCTCTTCCGTTGCTGTTGAACTTCGTGCGACGACTGCCCCAGGACTGGCAGTGGGCGCTCGAGCTGCGCCACCCCGGCTGGTTCGACGGGTCGGCTGCGCACCAGGAACTCGACGCGCTACTCATCGAGCGCAATGTGTCGCGCATCGTCTTGGACACCCGGCCGCTCTATGCGGTCGATGCGACCAGCGAGGCTGCAATCGACGAGAAGGGCAAGAAGCCGGAGTTGCCGATCACGCTCGATGCGGTCGGCCCACGCCCCATCATCCGTGTGATCGGCGAGGACTCACCGCAGGGCACCATGAAGGGTTTGCTCAAGTGGGTGCCCAAGCTCCGAACCTGGCTCGACGAGGGGCGTGAGCCGTACCTGTTCGTGCACCAACCGGAGAACCTCGACTCCCCCGGCCTGGCCCGCGGCCTGCACACCGCACTCGGCATGCAGTACTCGAATCTGGCACCCCTCCCCGATGCGCCGTTGGTCGAAGAACCCGAGCAGACATCGATCTTTGACTGACCCAATTGTCCATGCGCCTGGCGCCAGGACAATACGGACGCATAGCTTGCGAGAGTAAGCCACCCAGGGGGATTGTCATGTCGGTATTCGTGGAAGCACAGAAGCCGATGCACGAGACGCACCGCATTGCGGTCAACGGTGCCGTCGATGCCGACGCGCACATTCTCGAGCCGCCGGATCTGTGGGAGAACTACATCGATCCGAAATATCGGGATCGAGCGTTGCGGATCCGGATCGACGAGAATGGCCTCGAGGAACTCGAGATCGACGGCCAGCGCTCGATGATGAGCCGCCGTGGCTTTCCATCGACTCTCGGTGCCATGGGTTACCCCGACCTGGGGGCGCTGCAGAAGGATCCCGACCGGACCTATCTGCGTGAGGCGCCCTACGGCACCATGCATGCGGGTGAACGTATCGAGGTGCTCGATGCCGAGAACATCGATATCGCCATCCTGTACACGACTGTTGGACTGCTGTGGGAAGCCGAGCTGAAGGACCCCGAGCTCTGTCAGGCCTACACCAGGGCCTACAACCGCTGGATCTGCGAGTTCGCCGCCGATGAGCCGCGCCTCGTTCCCACGGCCCATCTATCGCTCAGCGATCCGGCAGCCGCGGCGGCCGAGATGCGTCGGGCCGTGCAGGCCGGGGCCAAGGGCGCTTACGTGTGCCCGTTCACCCACGATGCCAAGCCGCTCGGCCACCCCGATCACGACATCGTCTTCGCCACGGCTCAGGACCTGGGTATCCCCTTCGCCATCCATCCCACGTTCGAGCCTCAGTGGACCAAGGGCGAACGCATGGGTTCGTGGGAGAACGTGAAGCAGCTGCGATTGCTGGCTTCGGTCACTGCCAGCGATGGCGTGCGTCAGCAGTTCACGACGTTGTTCGACTACGGCGTGTTCGACAAGTTTCCCCAACTCAAGGTGCTGGTGCTCGAGTCCGGCGGCGGGTGGATCGGCTACTGGCTCGACCGGATCGATGCCGTCTACGGGCACACGTTCATCGGTGAGAAGGTCCCGCTGAAGCACAAGCCCAGCGAGTATTTCCAAGAGCGCATCTGGATCAGCTGCGACCCCGACGAGCGAACCATCCCCTCGCTGGCAGAACGCTTCGGCGTGGACCGGTTCATGTGGGCGTCGGACTTCCCCCACGCAGACCACACGCCCGAGTACGTGCACGACCTGAACGCCCTGGTAGCCATGTTTCCCGACGCCGACCAGCCAGCCTTCGTGGGCGACAATGCCCGGGCACTGTTCGATCTCCCAGCAGGTCGCCCGTAGGACTGCTGCGCTTTTGTGCGGCCTGGTGGCGACGGGTACGTTCGCCACCGTGAGCACGATTCGAGTTCCGACCGAACGCCAGGGCCAGACGGGCATGGGTCAGGGTGGTTTCACCTGCCACGAGTTCGTCGAAGCTATCGGCGAGCCGGTCACCGTGGCGCTGCGTAGTCCAATTCCACTCGATGTCGATCTCGACATCGTGCATCAAGAGGATCGATGGCACTTGGTGAACCCGTCGGCGCCGGACACGGTGATTCTCGAAGCGACCCGCTGGACCCCGGACTATGCCAGCACGGCACCGGTCAGCATCAAGGCCGCAGCGCAGGCCCGCGAGGCATTTCCGATGACCGCGGAAACCCACCCCGCTCCCCACTGCTACTCGTGCGGAATCCACGACCGCTCGTTACGCGTTCACGCCGGACCGATGCCCGACGGTCGATGGGCCACCCCGCTTCGCCTGCCGGAGTCGTCTTTGGTCGACGGCCGCGTGGACATGTCGCTGGTCTGGATGGCAGTCGACTGCAGCTGCGGCTGGTACATCTCGGGTAGCTCAGCCGCGCAGGCACGAGCCGTCACCGTTCAGTTCGCCGTCGATGTCGTTGCTCCGGTGAAAGTCGAGACCGACTATGCACTCGTCTCATGGCACGGTGACTATCCGCCCGACTGGGACGGCCGCAAGCGTGGTGCGGCCGCGGCGTTGTTCGATGCATCGGGAAGCCTCGTCGCCAGCTCTCGTTCGTTCTGGGTCGCGCCAAAGTGAACGGCACGAAGCCGATTCGCGTCGAGCAATGGTTTCAGGGTCCAACCGGATCGGGGCAAGGCGGCTGGACGGCGCACCGGCTGGCCGAGGCGATTGGTGAACCGGTCACCGTGTCGATTCGTCGCCCGATCCCGCTCGAGACCGACTTGCGAGTGATCGCCCTTGACGACGGCTGGTATCTCCTTGATCCGGCCGAGCCAGACCAACCCGTGTTGATTGCGACCCGGTGGGACGCTGTCCACGCCGATACCGACGCAGTCTCCGTCGCCGTTGCCGCCGAGGCAGGGAAACGATTTCCGCTTCACGATGATCACCCGGTACCGGTCTGCTTCTCCTGCGGCCACAAACCAGACTCCATGCAGGTCCATAGCGGCGAGCTCCCCAACGGTCGATGGGCAACCGATTGGACCGTGCCCGACTGGGCGGTCGACGCGGATGGACAGGTCGACGAGGGAGCGCTGTGGGCTGCGATCGACTGCGCCCAAGCGTGGTACGCCGGCAACGCCGGCGGGCGCCGTCACTCGGTGACTGTGCAGCTCGCCGTCGAGGTCCTCGTGCCGTTGGTTGCCGGTGCTACGTACGCACTGGTGGCATGGAACGGCACCTATCCCCGCGACTGGGACGGCCGAAAGCGCGGCGCTGGCGGCGCCGTGTTTGCTCACGATGGCACCTGTGTCGCCCGGTCCAGCAGCTTCTGGATCGCTGTCGAGTGAGGTGGTGCCTGCAGGTCGCGCAGATAGCGACAAGCTCAGAAGCCTCCGGGCTCATGTTCCCGTTCTTGTTCGCAAGCAACCCGCAGGGTCGACACTCACGGGCCGCTGGGCCACGGTTCAGCTTGCTCTCGAGTCGAAAGTCCTCAGCTATCCGCTGAACCTCCTGGCACCACCTCACTAGGTACAGTTCTCAGCGCCAACCGTTCGTGACGGTGACGACAAGTCCCGGTCCGCGCCGTCGAACGACGATGGCAGATCTAGACCGGCAACACGACGGTGGCGTCGCCTTGCATCAGGACCTGACCTTCTGTGTATCTTCTGGGTCTGACCCAGAAGATACACACCGTGGTTAGGCGTCGGCGGTGACTGCTTGCCAGACCTTGTGCGGAGTGCAGGGGATGTCGATATGGCTCACGCCGAGATGGGCGATGGCGTCGAGCACGGCGTTGTGCACTGCCGGTGTTGCCCCGATCGGTCCTGACTCACCGACGGCCTTGTAGCCGTTGGCGTTGAACGAGCTGGGCACGACCTGAGCTTCGAGGTCGATTTGGCAGAACTGGTCGATCGACGCGATCTGGTAGTCCAGGAAGCTGGCGGTGAGCGGGTTGCCAGCCTGGTCGAACAGCACTTCTTCGCCCATGACCTGGGCTGCCCCCAAGGCAATTCCGCCTCGGATCTGGTCTTCGACGCTCTGGTTGTTCACCCGCACGCCGGCGTCGTCTACTGCAGCGTATTGCACCAGCTTCCAGGCACCGGTTTCTGTGTCGACCTCGACCACGGCCACATGGCAACCCGAGGGGTACACGTCGTTTCCGTCGTTCTCATAGACATGATCGCAGCTCAACTGCTTGTCTCGAGCCTGCATCTCGACCGCCAGTTCGGCCCAGCCCAACGCCCGACTCGGTGTGCCGACAACATGGAACGCGCCCGCCACGCGGTCGAGAACGATGTCGGCCGGCGCAGCTTCGAGCAGCGCCGCGGCCAGCGCGGCCGCCTGCGACACGACCTCGGCCGAGGCTTCGTGGATCGCCAGACCGGCTGTCTGAACCGAACGCGACCCAATGGCGCCCACGCCGGTGGCGATCTCGTCGGTGTGGCCTTCGGTCACCGTGATTCGAGCGGGGTCGATACCGAGCTCACCGGAGGCGATTTTGCGCCAGGTGGCTTCGTGAGCCTGACCTTGGGAGGTGGTGCCGGTCACCACGGTTGCGCTGCCGTCGAGGTTGATGCGAACGAGGGCCGACTCGCCACCGCCACCGCAGGTCCGGTGGTTGTAGCTGGCTATCCCGATGCCGATCTGTAGTTCGGACGGCGCGGACCGTCGAGCTTTCTGTCGAGCGCGCAGCGAGTCATAGTCAGCCAGGCGCAGAACGCGTTCCAACGCGTCGCCGTAGTCGGCATCGTCGTACGCCGCTCCAGTCGGCGAGATGTACGGCATATCGGCGGCCGCCAGCAGGTTGCGTCGACGTAGCTCGGCCGGGTCCATGTCGATCTCGGCCGCGAACATGTCGACCGCTCGTTCCAGCGCAGCGATCACCGACGCACGGCCTGCACCTCGTAAGGCGGCGACCGGTGGCCGGTTGGAGACATGGGTCACTTGCTCGAACTCGGTGTGGCCAATGCGGTACGTGCCGGTCAACATCGGCGCGCTCCACTGGTTCGGCAAGCCCGCCCCAGAGCTGAGATACGCACCTGCGTCCTTGTGCATGTGCACCTTCACGGCTTGCAGATCGCCGTCGCGCGTTCCCGCCAGCCACAGGTGAACATCTTCAGCGCGCCCTTGCGGACCAGCTGTCAGGTTCTCGGTACGTGACTCGACCCAACGAACGGGGCGGCCCACGAGTCGTGCCAGATGGGGAACAAACTGCTCCTCGGGACCCGGCGCACCCTTGCCCCCAAAACCGCCACCAACGAATGGCCCGGCAATCACATGGATATCGGCCGGTGCCATTTCGTAGATGGCAGCGATGCGATTCCGGTAGCTGTGTGGCGTCTGGCTGCTCACCCACACATGCAGGTTCCCGTCGTCGGTCCACATGGCCGTGGTCCCCCGGCACTCGATCGGCGCTGCCAGCTGGCGTGGGTTGCGGAACACGCGCTCGACGACCACGTCGGCGTTGGCGAAGAGCTCGGGATCGAAGCCCTCGACATCCATGTCATCGTCGACATGAGTACGCACGACGTTGGTTGGCTCGGCGTCGTCTGCGCCCGAGTTCGCATGGCGGCGGGCCTGGTCGTTGGTAGCGAAGAGCCGCACGTCGTCGGTCAGGGCATCGGCGGTCGACAACACCGGTGGCAGATCGTCGTAGTCGACCACCACGAGTTCGGCGGCGTCGACCGCTTGCTCTCGGGTTTCTGCGATGACGACGGCGATGGCTTCACCCACGTGGCGCACCTTGTGTTCGGCCAGGAACGGCTGGGCAAAGCGAAGCGGGTGGATCGCCGAATACGCGTTGATGGGAAAGACCGAGTTACCGGTCGAGTCGATGACGGCGAGCACGCCGGAAGACTTCCGAGCATCGTCGAGGTCGACGCTAATGCGGGCGTGCGCCACGGTCGAACGCACGAACACTGCATGGGCTGCGCCAGCCAAAGCGGGTAGACGAAGGTCATCGACATACGTCGCCTGCCCGGTGATCATCAGCACGTTTTCGTCACTCATTGCGGCACTCACGGGTTCTTGTGTACACGGCCACGAGCGCAGGCGCTCTGAATTCCATCAGCGACTATCGGAAGCTGGCCAGCCGTTCGTCGGTATCGGTGATCTCGTAGTCGTGGCTGTACTCATAAGCCAGACCCGCCTCCAAACCCGACACCTCGGCCACCCCGTAGAGATCCTTGTAGGCCGCGAGCGACCCAACACTGCTTTCGCCGATCGAAGCCGCCAGCGCAGCCACGGTTTCGTCGAGTTCATCGAGCGGGACCGACTGGCATGCCATTCCCATTGCCGCGGCCTCTGCTCCGGTGAAGGTACGTGCGGTGTAACTGAGCTCGCGCGCTCGGGCCATACCCACCAGTGCCGGTAGACGCTGGCTCATTCCCCACGTGGGACGCAACCCGAACTTGGCGTGGGTATCGGCCATCTTTGCGCCGTCGGCGGTGACCATCAGATCACACGCCAGCGCCAGTTCGAGCGCACCGGTGAAGCAGAACCCGTTGACCGTGGCGATGGTGATCAACCGTCCGTTGGCCAACTTCGCAGACATACTGCGAGCCGGGATGTCGAGAATGTCGCCCACGCTGCCGCCGGTGAGTTCACGATCACCGAGAGCCTTCAGGTCGACGCCTGCGCTGAACGCTCGCCCCGCACCGGTCAGAATCAGCACCTGCACATAGTCGTTCGTTGCCAGTTCGTCATACGCCTGATTCAGCTCGCCCAGCATGGTGGGCGTTATCGCATTCAGCGCATCGGGCCGATTCAGCACAACCGTGGCCACACTGCCGTCCACGGAGACATCGATCTGTTCAAAGCTCATGCCGCGACCCTACTGTCACGGTTTCTCCAGGCGAGTAATTGTCGCTATGTGGCCATAGCTCACCCCAAGAGTCTGCGTCAGTTCGACAAGGTGAACATCTGATCCCCGCAGCTACAGGCGAAGGCAATCCGGTGCTGGCCCAAGTTGACCTCGCCGTCGACGGTGAGAAGCATGGAACGTTCGGTCACGTCGAGATCGCCGCCGATCCCTTCGGCGGACCAGTCTTCGTACGCATCCTCGAGTGAAGGTACCACAAGGAGGAACGCCCTTCGATCGTCGTCACCTGCCTGCGACACTCTCAGCGCAGTGGTCAAGAAGTCCGCCTTCTCGATGCACTGTCCCGAGCCGATACCGAGCTCAGATTCCTCGCTCTGCGCCGTGACAACACACACCTGGGTCGTCTCGAGATAGAGGTAGATCTCGAGTCCGGGAACCTGATGTAGTGGGTAGGCAGCCGTGATCATCGAGCCGTCGGAGCGACGCGCACCCAAAGCCCATACCGCATCAGACGGCGACTCCGGCTCGGGAAGCCAATCGGCCAAGAGCTGATCGATGCGCTCCAGCTCGACAGGGGTGACAACATCGAAAACTCGAAACATGAACTCGTCGCCCGACACGCTGCTGTTGGGGTCCAGGCTGAACACTGTCGGGGCGCCCGTGATGGGATCGAACTCGAACTCCCGCACTGTGTCGGCGGTGGAGATGGCGGCGAACATGTCGTCGACGGTCCAAAGCCGAATGTCGACGTCGGGTCCCGCTGACGGCTCTGTCGGGACCAGCTCACCGGACACGACCTGGCACGCACCAGGACCGACAGGCCCTCCGATCGGAGCTCGGAATACCGCAGGTAATAGTCCTGCACGCCTTGCGACTCCCAGCGTTGGGATCGCTTCGTCTTGCACCAGGCGTTCCGCCTCGAGTGCGAATTCCTCTTGCGGCGTTGCCTGCTCGGCTTCACGCAGTAGATCCGTAGCCAGCGGTGGCGGGATAAGCAGCACCTGACCGATGATCAGGTTCTGCCCGTTGTCGTCCAGAACATTGGCGTCGACGAGCTGTTGGACCGTCACGTCGTACAGCTCAGCGATGGAGCGTCAGCATCCAACAAAACCGCAGCAGCTGGTCTGCCTCGGTTCTGAAGAAGTCGGCGAAGTCCATCACTGGTACAACGCCCGAGCGTCAGAAAAAGATGACACCCGGTTGAAAAATGTCAGTGGCAGTTGGATGATGGCGGCAGATCCATGACCGGGCTGTGGTCGAAGAAGCCGCTGGGTTTGAGCGTGAATCCAATACATGCCACTGGCATGACGGGCCAGTCTTCGAGGCTCGGCAGATGGTTGTGGCCCATCGTGTACCAGACGACTACGTCGGTGTCTTCGACGGAACGATCTGCGGCGGTCCATGCTGGCAGGCCCTCGCCGCCGACGGACTGGTTCGGATAGGTGCCAGCTGGCCAGCGTTCGCCTTCGTCATAGGGCGTGACCCACAGGTGATTCCACATGTAACCGGCACGGGCCCGGATCGAGGAGTCCTCGGTGGCGAACGGCATGCAGTTCTCGCCCGCGATCAGCTTGTAGCCCGTTGGGGTGCCCATCTTGTTGGTGGTCTCGCTCGACTGGATCTTCCAGTACCGAGCTGCCAGCGGGTCGATGCGGCGCTGGGCTTGCTGCTCGGTGGCCAACACGGTGGTCTGGGCACGAAACGCGTTGCCATAGGGGTTCTCTTCGGGCGGGGCGGGCACGGTGTCGACCTCGACGACCGAGTTGCTGGGGCCGTCGACCGACATGTCCAGTCGGGTGCAGAAGAAGTGCTGGTGGTTCGGGCCGTAGAGATGCTCGCCGAGCTTGGTGCCGTATGACGTCTCTTCGCCGGTGTCGAGTGCACCGGTGCTCAGGATGCCGGTCAGCTTGATCTCGTTCTCGATGCGACCGTCTTGGTAGAAGTACCAGTAGATGCCGTATTCGTAGTTGCCGACCGTGCAGATGAATGACACGACCAGTCGGCGCAGGCGACGGACTTCGGTGTTGTCGTTGCGGAAGTCGCTGTGCTTCCAGCTGATGCCGAAGTCTTCTTCGTGGATGCAGATGGCTTGTGGGATCTCGACGACCGAGCCCTCGGCGTCGCAGTAGTGCGCATCGAGATAGTGGATTTCGCCCAGGCAGTCACAGCCCAGAGCCAGCGAGTTGGCCAGCATGCCCAGCCCGTACTCACCGGTGTCGAACGCGTTCTTGCGGGCCTGCGTCGAAGACGGGTCACCGTACGGCACCGTCATCTCGGCCAGCGAGGCTCGGTACAAGACCGGGCGGACTCGATCGCCCTCGGTGTAGCTGATCGTGTTGAGGACCAGGCCTTCGCGTGTGTTCCAGCCGATGCGCATGTCCCACTTCTGCCAGCTCAGCTGGTCACCGCTCACGGTGAAACTCGGTCCGTCGGGCTGCACGATGTCGAGCGGCTGGATGTCGGTGCGCTCTCTGCCCGCAGGCATGTGATCGCGAGACCACTCTGCCGAGGCAATGTCGGTGTCAGGTATTGGCAGCACCCGCTCGTCATCGATACGCAGGACCTGCTGTGCGTTCAGGTCGACCAGAACAGAGATGCCGTCGATTGGCCGGGCGTACTGGTTGTCGCCCGGCGTTTCATTCAGCCAGACCAGCCCACGCACCAAGCGGTTGTTTCTCTCGAGTGGATCGCCGTAGTTGCCGGCGGTCCACGCGTCGATCGTGACCAGGCTCATGTCGGTGATGCCCCGCTTGGCCATGGCCGCCTGGAAGCCGGGGTCGTTGCGAATAGCTGCTTCGGATTCGCCGAACTCGTTCACGATGATCGAAGGCTGCACACCCTCGAGGCGCTGCCACGCAGCAACTGCATCGTCGGTGAGCGACGCCACGATCTCATGGGTGCTGCCGTCGGCGGGATCGAGCACGACCACGTCGACAGCGCGATGCACATCGGCGCCAGCCATGTGTGCCAGCACGAGCGGCTTCGGCGCAAGATGCAGATCGACACTGGCGAAGCGCATTCGCCCGCCGAACCGCTCGTCGGCGCGAACGATCTCGACCGCACGTCGTGACTCATCTGGAAGCAGCCGATCGAGCGGGTGAGCTGCTCGGTGGTGCGAGGTGCTTGCAGGAGGCGTTGCGAGATCCGTCATCAGGCTGTCCTTGAATGCTGTGTCGTCGTGCTGTCGACACTACGTCACGCCGTGCTGCTCAGCACGTTGACGGACCCGCGCTCGGATGGCCACCCGTGGCTCTGGTGCCGGCGTATGGGTCTCGGGCCTGCGACTCGGGTTGCTCTTATTCGCGAATGTAGGTTTGGCGTGGACCAGTGCACCGCAAAGCGAATGAAGCGACCTCGCCAACAGTCCTGGTTGGGCCGACCTCGACGAGTACGCCTCGGAGCCTCGCCAAACGGCGTTCAAGAACAAATCAGCAATGAGACTGCGGAAGAATCACGGACAACGCGCAGAACTTTGACACACTGGGGCCATGCCTCTCGATCCTCAAATCGCTCCCATCGTCGATGCCATAAATTCTGCCGCTGCAGAATTGCCCCCGGTGGCAGAGCAATCCGTTGAAGACCGGCGGACTGGTTACCAAGGGCTGGCCGACATCGCCGGAGCCGGACCGGGCTTGTACCGCGTCGAGGACGCAGTGATCGGCGGCGTTCCCTGTCGCATCTACAGCAATCGTGAACCCCAGGGCATCTTCATGTTCATTCACGGCGGCGGCTACGTCATCGGCGACCTCGATACGCACGATCAGCCGGTTCGTCAGCTTGCGCGCGAGTCCAACGCCACCGTGATCTCGGTCGACTATCGCCTCGCCCCCGAGCACCCGTTCCCGGCCGGGCTCGACGATGCCTGGGCGGTCTTCAGCACACTCGACGCGGATCGCGACAACTTCGGCGAGGGCAGCAAGCTCGTCGTGGCAGGCGACTCCGCCGGCGGCAACTTCGCCGCCGTGCTCGCGCTCATGGCACGAGATGCCGGCATCGATCTCGCTGCCCAGCTGCTGATCTACCCCGCCGTCGACGTGAACGATGCGTCACCTTCGATGGAAGAAAACGGCGAGGGATACATCTTGACCAAGCAGACCATGGACTGGTTCATGGCTCAGTACCAGCCCGATCCTGGCGACTGGCGAGCATCGCCGCTGTTGGCCGAATCGCACGCCGGCGTGGCTCCGGCGCTGGTCATCACCGCCGAGTTCGATCCGCTGCGAGACCAGGGCAGCGCCTATGCCTATGCACTCGAGCAGGCTGGGGTCCCCGTCACCTACACCAACTACCCCGGCATGGTCCACGCCTTCTTCCAACTCGGCCCCTTGGTCGAAGCCGGCGCTACCGCCGTCACCCAGGTGGCCGAAGCCGCCCGCGACGCCCTCGCCTGATCGCGACCGAATTGTCCATGCGCCTGGCGCATGGACAATTGCGCAGCGGTGTCCGCTAGCTGGGCCGGCGTCGGCGGGTCATGACGTTTTCTTTGGCTTGCGCCACCAGGTCGGGGATGACATCGCTGAGTTCGGCGGGGTCCCAGCGGTCGTCCTTCTGGGCCTTGGGGCCGCCCTCCCAACCTTCCATACAACTGATGGTTCCGCCATTCACGAGGAAGACACGGCCAGTCACCTCGCGTGCGGCAGGTTCATTCGAACCGAGCCAGACCACAGCTGGCGCCACATTGTCGGGATGTAGGAAGTCGAAGGAGCCCTTCTCGATCTCTTGCTGGCCGTAGGGCAGGTCCTCGGTCATACGTGTACGGGCACCCGGTGCAATGCAGTTCACGGTCACGCCGTATCGGCCCAATTCGGCTGATGCAATGATCGAGAACGACGCAATGCCGGCCTTGGCGGCGCCATAGTTGGTCTGGCCCGGATTGCCGAAGACACCCGACGTGCTGCTGGTGTTGATCAGCGCAGCACCGTCGACCGGCGTGTCGTTCTTGATCATCTCTCGCCAGTAGGCCGCAGCATGACGCGCCGGCGCAAACGTGCCCTTGAGATGCACGTTGATCACGGCATCCCACTCGTCTTCGGTCATGTTGGCCAACATGCGATCGCGGAGGATCCCGGCGTTGTTGACCAGCACGTGCAGCGCACCGAAGTGATCCACAGCCTGGTTGACCATGTTGGCGGCGCCATCCCAGCTCGAAACGTCGTCTCCGTTGGCGATCGCCTCGCCACCCATGCCCTCGATCTCCGACACGACTTGCTGCGCAGGAGTCAGGTCACCGCCCACGCCGTCGCGTGCGCCGCCCAGGTCGTTCACCACCACCTTGGCTCCCTGTCGAGCGAATTCGAGCGCGTGGCCGCGTCCGATCCCTCGCCCTGCTCCTGTCACGATCACGACCTTGCCATCGCAGATTCCCATGTGATTCCCCCGGTTCGATGTCACCCGATGCTCGCGCGGCATGAATATCAGAAGAAATCAGCAGGCGATGGTTGCGTGGTGTGACACCACGGTTCTACGTTCAACACGAGCGGTCACGCCATCGCTCGGCCGAGCAGGGAGATGATGATGAGTGCAGCACGAGTGAACGGTGACCGCCTGTGGTCGCGCCTCATGGAGATGGCCAAGATCGGACCGGGGGTCGCTGGCGGGTCGAATCGTCAGGCACTGTCCGACGAGGACAAGGCGGGCCGCGACCTGTTCATGAGCTGGGCGAGCAATGCCGGGTGCACATTCGAGTTCGACGAAATCGGCAACCTGTTCGCCACCCGACCCGGCACCAATCCGGATATGGCGCCGGTCATGACCGGCTCACATCTCGACACCCAACCGACCGGTGGGCGATTCGACGGTGTCTACGGTGTGCTGGGCGGACTCGAGGTGATCGAAACGTTGAACGATCTGGGCGTGACCACCGAGGCCCCGCTCGAGATCGTGGTGTGGACCAACGAAGAAGGCTCACGCTTTCAACCCTCGATGATGGGCTCGGCTGTCTGGGGCGGGGCGCTGCCGCTCGAACAAGCATTGAAGCACGAGGACTTCGACGGCAAGACCGTGGGCGAAGAACTCAGCCGACTCGGCTGGGACGGTGAACTCGCAGCCCGACCTCGGCCCTATACCGCAGCGTTCGAACTACACATCGAACAGGGCCCGATCCTCGAAGCGGACCAGGTCGATATCGGCATCGTGACCGCAGTACAGGGCTTCCGCTGGTACACCATCGAGCTCGGCGGCCATCCGGCACATGCCGGACCCACACCGATGGAGGTGCGCAAGGATCCGGCCCGAGCGCTCGGCGACATTCTCGACGGCGTCTACAAGCTGGCTGCCGAACACGCTCCTTGGGCGCGGGCCACCTTCGCGCAGTTCCGCAGCGAGCCCATTTCGCCGAACACCATTCCCGAGAAGATCACGTTTTCACTCGACATGCGCAACCCCGATGGCGACACGCTCCTGGCCATGGACGCAGCGATGCGTGACATCGTTGCCGCCCAGGTCGAACGCCATGGCGTGACGACCGCAATACACGTCGACACCGATTCGCCTCCGGTCAAATTTCACGACGACTGCATCGCTGCGGTGGAGTCTTCGGTCGAAGCGCTGGGCTTCAGCCACCAACGCATGGTGTCGGGCGCCGGTCACGACGCCTGTTGCGTGGCAGCGCACTATCCGACGTCGATGATCTTCGTGCCGTGCGACGAGGGCCTATCGCACAACGAAGCCGAGAACATCTCGATCGACCAAGCCGAGCAAGGTGCATCGGTTCTACTCGGCGCCGTCCGCCACATGGCCGGCTGACCGATCCGCCGATCGGGGTCACCGAAAGGCTCAAACAGGCACTCTCATCGCCCTAACACTGATCACACCACATTGGGTGCACCAAAAGGCCCAATCAGGCACTCTCGTCGCCCCAACTTCGGACGGCGAATCGGTGGTGCATTACGGCGCGTGCGAGACTTGTGCATGGCTGACATCAAGGGAACAATCACCGACGCACGGTTCGAGAAACTGGGGTTGCTGCTCAGCGACACCCTGGACTCGGGCGAGGACGTCGGCGCGTCGGTGTGCGTGACCGTTGGGGGCGAGACGGTCGTCGACATCTGGGGCGGACACAGCGACCAGGCCAAGACGACCGAGTGGCAAGAAGATTCCATCACCAACGTCTGGTCGACCACCAAGACTATGACATTCCTGTCGGCGCTCACGCTCGTCGAGCGCGGCCAGCTCGACTTCTATGCGCCTGTCGCCCAGTACTGGCCCGAGTTCGCACAGAACGGCAAGGCGGATATTCAAGTGCGCCACCTGATGGGCCACACCTCGGGCGTATCGGCATGGGAACAACCCGTCGAGACCGAAGACATCTATGACTGGGACAAGTCGACCTCGATGCTCGCCGCCCAGGCACCATGGTGGGAACCAGGCACCGCGTCGGGCTATCACGCACTCAACCAGGGCCACCTGATCGGCGAGGTCATCCGCCGCATCGATGGCCGCATGCTCGGTGACTTCTTCGCCGAAGAGATCGCAGGCCCGCTCGGCGCCGACTTCCATATCGGGCTCGATGAAAGCGAGTTCGGCCGCATCGCCAACGTGATCCCGCCCGAGGCTCTGCCCATCGACCTCGAGACCATCGACATGGAGAGCGTGGCTATCAAGACCTTCACCGGCCCGGCGCCGAGTGCCGAGACCTCGTGGGAAACGCCCTGGCGCAAAGCCTGCATCGGTGCAGCCAACGGACATGGCAATGCCCGCTCGGTCGCCCAGATACAGGCAATCGTCGCCAACGGCGGCACCGCCGGCGGCGTGACCTTGCTGTCCGACGAGACCATCGACAAGATCTTCGACGAGCAGGCCCACGGCACCGATCAGGTGCTGGGCCTGCCCGTGAGATTCGGCATGGGTTATGCGATGCCGTCCGAAGGCGCGCCCTACCTGCCCGAAGGCAAGATTGCGTACTGGGGCGGCTGGGGCGGAAGTGCCATCGTGGTCGATACCGAGCGCGACATGACTTTCGCGTACATGATGAACCGCATGGACGCTGGCCTCACCGGCGACTTCCGCAGCATCAACCTGACCACGGCCACCTACGACGCACTCGGCGGCTAGGGACTGGCGGCAAATTGTCCACCCGCCTGGCGCCAGGACTTTTCGCTGTCTATCCGACGAACACAGACCAGCGACGCAACCTTCTACCCCCGTGCAGCTTTGAAGTCGGGTTGGCGTTTTTCCAGGAATGCGGAGATGGCTTCTTTGTGTTCGGGCGTCTCATACGCCTGATTCAATAGTTGCAGCTCGAGTCGTTGTACGTCACGCAGCGACGCGTTGCTCATGTTTGCCGTCAGCAGCTGTTTGGTGAACTGCAGAGATGCTTGCGGATTGTCGCCCATGGCGTGGGCCATCTCATGGGCTGCATCGAGCAGATGCTCCGGTTCGACGCACCGATCGATCAAGCCGATTTCGGCTGCCTCTTCGGCCAAGATCGTCTTGCCGGTGAGCATGAGCTCGCTGGCCTTGCCGAACCCGACGCGCATGGGCACCAGGTTGGAGCTGCCCAGTTCGGGCACGACACCCACCTTGACGAAGCGCAGGCTGAACTTGGCCCCGGCAGCACCGATGATGTGGTCCATCGACATGACCTGGCTGAGACCCACACCGATGGCAGCGCCGTTCACCGCCGCGATGATCGGCTTGCACGATCGCATCAGACCTACCCAGTCGAGCGGTGTGCGATCATCTTCGCTGCCGTCGAGCTGTGCCTGGAATACCTCGGACATGTCGGCACCGGCGCAGAATCCGCGACCTGCGCCTGTGACCACAATGGCGATGATGTCGGTGTCGTCGTTCGCTGCCTGGATGGCGCTTGCCATTTCGGTGCCCATCCGAGGAGTCCAGGCGTTGAGCTTCTCGGGCCGGTTCATCGTGATCACCAGTACGTCGTCGACGACGTCGGTCAGAATCGTTTCGTAGTTCACTTCTGGTCCCCTCGATGTGCTGTAGCCATCTTCGTGCTCGAAGCAAACCGCGCGCCAATCGACTGCGGTTTGACGAAGCGGTGCCACTTCCGAAACAATCACTCGGCGTCACGCATACGCGGTCGACTGATTTCGGGGGAAATGTAGTGATTGATCTTGACCTCACGGGGCGAACCGCCATCGTGACCGGGGCAAGTCTGGGTATTGGAGCGGCCGCTGTTCGCCTGCTCGCCGACCATGGCGCGGCCGTTGCGTTCTGTGCACGGGGCCAAGACGCAGTCGATGAACTTTCGTCACATGGCGACGCCGTTCATGGCTACACCGCCGACATGAGTGACGCCGAGTCGACAGGCGCGTTCCTGAATCAGGTCACCGCCGATCTCGGCGACGTCGACATCCTGGTCAACAACGTGGGTGCCTCGCCCTCGCGCAACTTCTTGTACATGGAAGATGCGGACTGGGAACAGCTTTTTCAGCTCAACATGATGTCGGCGGTGCGAGCTACTCGCCACGTTCTGCCTGGCATGCGCGCCAAGAAGTGGGGGCGCATCGTCATGATCTCGACCGTGGGAGCGCTCTACCCCAACGCTGCGCTCATCGACTACGCCGCCACCAAGGCAGCCATGATCTCCACGGGTAAGGCCTTGGCGGGCAAGTACGGGCGCGACGGGGTACTGGTCAATTCGATTCTTCCCGGGCTGATCCATACGGCCATGTGGGACCGCGCAGCAGGCGAACTCGCCGAAGCGACCGGAAAATCCCAAGAAGACATCATGGCTGCGAACTCCAGGGGGGTCCCGGTGGGCCGCTATGGCACACCCGAAGAAGTCGCCAACGCCGTCGTGTTCTTGTGTTCCGACGCAGCGGCGTACATCAACGGTCAGGCGCTGAGTGTCGACGGCGGATCGTCGGGTCACATCTAGTGTTTCTGCTGATGCTTCGTGACCTGCAGTACCGACGCTGGCGGGTCGGCCTCACCATCTTGCTTATGGCGATCGTGATGACGCTGTTGTTCATCATGTCGGGGCTCGTGAATCAATTCAATGCCGAACCCGGGCTCGCCACGCAGCGCGCAGCTGGTGATCAGAATTGGATCGTCTCACAGGGAACCGGGGGCCCATTCACTTCGCCCCGCCCCGTCGAGGCCTCGATCCTCGAGGGAATTACCGGAGAACCAATTCTTGTCACGCCAGGATCGATAAGTGGCGTGCGCGTCTCGCTGGTAGGTCGCTCCTACGACAACCTCGACGAACCGCTACTCGTTGCTGGTGACCATCCGAGGGCCCGCGGCGATGTGGTGATCGACGAGACCGCTGGCTACGCCATTGGTGACACCGTCATGTTCGGGCAGATCCAGGGTCGCGTCGTTGGACTCACCGATGACGCCACGGTTCTGGCCGGGGTGCCGGTGACCTTCGTGACCTTGGATTTCCATCAAGAAATCGCGGTTGGCGGGCAGAACCTGATCCTGGGCAAGCTCACCGGCGAAACCCGCTCGGTCCCGCCGGAACTCAAAGTGATGACCGCAGATGATGTCGCTGCGGACACCCTGCTACCCCTCGATGGCGCTATCTCGTCGGTGACGCTGGTCCGAGTATTGCTGTGGCTCATCACCGTGATCATCATCGCCGCGATCATCTACATCACGGCTCTGGAACGGACTCGCGACTTCGCTGTGCTCAAGGCAGTGGGCGGTAACACCCGAGACCTCGGGCTCTCGCTGCTCATTCAGGGTCTGGTGATGACCCTGATCGCCGTGATGTTCGCCGGTGTGTTGCAAACATTCATCGCGCCGACCTTCCCGCTCAAGGTCCGCGTTCCTTCTTCGGCGTGGTTCACGATCGCAGGTGGTGCCGCAATCGCCGCCATCGCCGCCGGCCTCGCCGGTGTCTCACGGGTGAAATCGACTTCTCCAGCCGAGGCATTCGGATGATCGACCTTGTCGCCATCGACGACCTGGTCGTCGAGTACACCACCGACCGCTACACGGTGCGCCCACTCGACGGCTTCACCATGCATGCCCCACCGGGCCAACTCGTGGCGTTGCTCGGTCCTTCGGGTTCAGGCAAGACCACCCTGTTGTCCATCCTGAGTGCCATGATTCCTGCGACCTCGGGAAGCGTGCACGTCAACGGAATCGATGTGCTCGGTCTCAAGGGCACTGCCCTCGAGGACTACCGACGCAAGACCATCGGCATCGTCTTTCAGGGCTTTAATCTGATTCCGTCGCTGACGGCTCGCGAGAACGTGGCGGCGCCGCTGCTCCTCGCCGGCGTGAAGAACAAGATCGCATTGGCTCGCGCCGACGAGCTACTCGACCAAGTCGATCTGGCCGACCGGGCGGGCCACAAACCCGTCCAACTGAGCGGCGGGCAACAACAACGAGTGGCTGTTGCCCGGGGGCTCGTTGGTGACCCCCTGGTACTGCTCGCCGACGAACCAACCGCCAATCTCGACCACATCAGCGCCGAGTCCGTCGTCGAACTGCTGCGACGGCTGCGCGAGCGAGGCCGCACGATCATCATCTCCACCCACGACGACCGGCTGCTACCCGTAGTCGATCAAGTGGTGACCATGCATCCTGATCATCCGTCGCCGCCGGCGATGCTCGACGAGGTCCACCTGGTGCCGGGCGAAGTGCTCTTCCGCCAGTCGGGCCAGAGCGACTACATTTACCAGATCCTGTCGGGCACGGTGGATATCGTGCGCGAATACGCCGACGGCACCAGCGCCGTCATTGCCACCCGAACTGCTCCCGCCTTCGTGGGCGAGCTTGGCCCGATGCTCGACTTTCCTCGGTCAGCAACCGTGGTCGCCCAGCGGACCGTGCATCTCAAACCGCTCACCATCGACCAGTACATGGCCACCGCGGATCCTGGTGCAGGCGCTAGGACCAGCCAGGACTGACCACTACATTCGGTGCGTATGGGCCCGAACCCTGTCAAGAATCGGCTGGCAGCCGGTGAGCGGGGCGTGAAGTTCGTGGTCTGCGGCGACGCCCGTTGAACCCCGCATCGATGGGTGCACCCATGCCAGCCTGGTGATCATGGCCAAGGTCGAGTTCACTGTCAATCACACATTCGACGAGACTCCGCAGGCTCTCTGGGACGAGTTGGTCGATTGGGAGGGACACGCCAAGTGGATCCCGGCGACACGCGTCGAGGTCGGTCCCGGTGACCCACTGGCAATCGGCGCGACCTTCGTCGCTTGGACGGGCTACGGACCGCTCACGCTCGAAGACCGCATGGAAGTCGCCGCGGTCGAATGGTCCAGCGAACTGCAGCGCGGCGACTGCACCGTCAACAAGATCGGCCCACTACTCACGGGCACGGCCAGATTCATCGTCGAGCCAGGGGCCTCCGGTAACGCCGAGCTGACCTGGATCGAAGACGTGGGTGTGCCTCGTGTTCCGCAGTTCCTGGCGCCGGTTGTCGGCTTCTTCGGCGCGGCCGGATTCAGACTGGCCATGATCAGCTTGGCTCGACAGATGCGCAAGGCCAGCCCAGTCGACGACTGACGCAGTGCGCGACTTATTGATCCAGTGACGTGATGAGGTCGTCGACCGTGTGCTGGTCCTCGAGCGGATGTCGCATGGGCATCGATGTCTTGATCTCGTAGCGCTTGCGACGACCAACACGTTCGCTCGTGAGGTACCCGGCGGCCTCGAGTTCATGCAAGATGCGGTGCACTGCACCAACCGTGATACCGACGCTGTAGGCAATGTCCTTCTGGCGCAGCGTCGGGTTTCGACTCAACGCGATCAGGACGTGCGCATGATTCGTCAGGAAGGTCCACGATGGAATCGCGGGATCCGGCATGCTCAACGACGACACCTTTTCAGTATACGTATTGGTTTGGAGGTGTTCGAGCATGTGTATGTGCCGACATCATGCTCGAGGTCAGCCAGCTGGTGCACCCGTGAGGACACCGACCAGGTCACCGACTTCGACTCCCTCGAGCTTGGGGTGGCGCATGGGCGCTTGCGGGTCGAGGCGATACTGGTTGCGGCGACCAATTCGTTGAATGCTCACATGGCCGCTCTCCGCCAGATCATGCAGGATGCGCTGGACCGCACCCTGCGTGATACCGATGCTGGCGGCGATGTCACGCTGGCGAGCATCGGGATTCTGATGCAATGCGGTGAGAACCAGCGAATGGTTCGAGACGAAGCTCCACTGCCCCTGCATCAGCGATCTCCCTTGGACACGGACACGCGCCGTTGCTTTCGAATTGAGCTGTATCCCATACCTGCACCATAATACATACTTTCTAATATAGCAATCGGGTTGTGGGTTGCACAGGTGCTCTATAGGGTTACCGCCGTGCTGTGGATACTTTTCGGCTTACATGGTGCAGGAATCCTGGCCGCACTCGTCGCGGGTCGGCGCTCAATGCATGCCGCCCTGACTGCTGCCGCAGTAGCGCCTGCCATCAGCGGCATCTGGGCGATCTGGAACGTGTTTTCCAACCCCGACCCGCAGGTATACGAATTCACCTGGGTCGGGGCACTCGACCTGGTCATCCGCTTCCGCACCGACTCGGTCGCCTTACTGATGACGGCGATCGTCTCCGGGATCGGCGCCTTGGTATTCGTCTATGCAACCGGGTACTTCTCGCCCGGTGCGCCAGGCGCCCGCCAGTTCGCAGGGTCCCTGTTGGCGTTCTCGACATCGATGCTGGGCTTGGTGCTCGCCGACTCGGTGTGGACGCTGTTCATCTTCTGGGAACTCACCTCGGTCACGTCATTCCTTCTCGTGGGATTCAAGAACACCAACGTCGAGGTGCAGGCCGCAGCCCGACGCGCGCTAATGATCACCGGCGGTGGCGGTCTTGCGCTTCTCGCCGGGCTCCTACTACTCGGGCGCAGCAGCGGCACCACCATCTTGACCGACCTTGCGCCGGCCACCGGTACGGCCGGCATTCTGGCCGGCCTGCTCATTCTCACTGCAGTGGCAACCAAGTCCGCCCAGGTGCCATTTCACGTGTGGCTCCCCGGCGCAATGGCGGCACCAACACCCGTGAGCGCGTACCTCCATTCGGCGACCATGGTCAAAGCAGGCGTGCTGCTCATGGCGGTGACCAGCAGCGCGTTTACCGACGTCGAGGCATGGAAGGTCGTCGGCCTGATCCTCGGCATCACCACGATGCTGTGGGGAGGCATCGGCGCGCTGCGCCACGTCGACGCCAAACTCATTCTGGCGTGGGGCACGGTGTCACAATTGGGCCTGCTGGTCACGCTGTTGGCCATGGGAAGCGGCAAGGCGATGTTCGCCGCCATTGCCATGCTGGTCGCTCACGCCTTGTTCAAGGCAACGCTCTTCGTCGTCGTCGGCGAAGTCGATGTGCGCACCGGCACCCGAGACATAAGCGAACTCGGCGGGTTGTACAAGACCATGCCATTTGCCACTGCAGCCGCGGTGCTCGCGGGACTGTCCATGGCCGGCGTGCCCCCACTGCTCGGCTTCGCCACCAAAGAAGCGGCCATCGAAGCCGCGCTCACGATGGAGGGGATCGAAAGAACCATCACCGTCGCCGCCATCAGCATCGGCGCAGTGCTCACGGTGGCCTACACCGCTCGCTTTCTGTGGAGCACATTTGGCCCCGGTCCCGACACCAAGGTCAGCCCCCGACGACTGGCCATGACCATTCCCGCATCGATCCTGGCGCTCAGCGGAGTCGCAGGCTTCGTGGCACTCGGCCAGGTCAGCACGGTCGTCACCCGGGCCGCAACCGAGCTCAACGAGAAATCCAGCGTGTACAAGCTGTTGCGCTGGCCCGGTATCACCACTGCGTTTCTGATCTCGGCGAGCGTCGTTGTGCTCGGAGCGGCACTGGCAGCGATGCTCATTCGCCGCAGCAATGTGACCCAAGTAGTAGCAATAGGCCCACGGCCATTGGGAGCAGAAATCGCCGACCGGTCGCTCGACAGCGTGCTGGTGATCTCGCGTCGAGTCACCAGCTTTGTGCAACACGGATCACTGCCCGTGTATGTCGCCACCATGGCGCTGACTGCCACTGTGGCGACGATTCCCTTCTTTACCGATCTGACCTTGGACCACCTGGTGTGGTGGGATGACCCGCTGCAGATGGTCTTGGCCATCGCCCTCGCTCTCACCGCGCTGGCAAGCGCATTTGTGAAGTCGCGCCTCGGCGCTGCGCTGTCACTGGGGGCTATCGGTATCGGTGTCAGCGGTCTGTTCGTCGTGCAGGGTGCCCCCGATCTCGTGCTCACCCAGCTACTCATCGAGACAATCATCGTGGTCGGCTTCGTGACCGGTCTTGGCCACCTGAACCGAGAGTTCCCCCGGACCGCAGGCACGTGGCGATCCGTGCGATTGGGTGTTTCCGTGCTGGGTGGCCTAGCCGTGATGGGTGCGCTGGCCTCGTCAACTGCGTCGCCCACGGGGCGTGCCCCGCTCGACGAGCTGGCTGATCAGGCGGTCGAGACCGGTGGAGGCAACAACATCGTGAACGTGGTCTTGACCGACATGCGTGCTCTCGACACCCTGGGCGAAGTCGTTGTGTTGGCCGTTGTCGCTTTGGGCATAGCCGCACTCGCCTCCAGCCCGCTGTTGCCTGAAGACGAACCTGCTCTACCCCCGACCGATCGACCGCCCACCGAAAGGGAGGTCGCCGCATGATTGCTCCTCACTCCCCCATTGCCCGCATCGGCATCCAGGCTGCGAGCCCGCTTGCAATCATGGTTGGCTTCTACCTGCTGTTCGCCGGACACAATCAGCCCGGCGGCGGATTCGCCGCCGGACTGGTCTTCGGTGCGGTGGTCGCTCTGCGCACGGTCACTGGATTGCAAGCGCCCATGGGCGCGACCCCATTGATCGCTCTCGGCGTGGTGATCATCTGCGCCACCGCAGTGGCGCCGCTGTTGTTCGGCGACTTGTTGCTGGATCAAAAAGTCTTCTCCGGCGAACTGCCGGTGCTCGGCAAGGTGAAGTCGGGTTCGGCGCTGCCCTTCGACATCGGCGTCACTGCGGTGGTGGTGGGCCTGATCGTCGCGCTCCTCGATGGCCTAGGTGCGACCGAACTCGCCGAGTCGAGCCAAGCCACCTACGGCGAGCCAGCCTCCGAGCGAGGCAAGTCCTGACATGAGCTTTGCCCTCCTTCTCACGATCGGTTCACTCACCGGTGTCGGCATCTACTTGATCACCGCCCGGTCACTGAGCCGCATCCTGCTCGGATTCGCGCTTCTCGGCCATGCTGCGGTGGTGGCGTTGATCGCAGCCGGTGGACCCGCAGGCGATCCACCCATCGCCAACACAACCACGGCCGCCGAGACCGCCAACCCCGTCCCGCAGGCGCTCGCACTCACGGCGATCGTGATCGGATTCGGCCTCACGCTGTTCCTGTTGGCTCTGGCTCGGCGCCAGCAGATGTTCAGCGGCGACGATCTGGTGGAAGACGATCTCGAAGATCAGCGCGTCGGCGAGGACCAAGACGACCGCAGTCATCACCGCCGGCACAACGAGGCTGCACCATGAGCCTGCTCATCAGCACCACCATCATCGCGCCGCTGGTCGCCGCCGCGATCGGGCTCATGCTGCGTGGCCGAGCTCGAGCCCGAGACATCATGACGCTGCTAGGCCTGGGTGCCGCCACCGCCAGTTCGTTCGCCATTCTGTACCAGGTCGCCAACGAGGGCTCCTACGCGCTACGGGTGGGTGAGTGGCCGCGAGAACTCGGCATCGTGCTGGTCGCTGATCTGTTTGCGGCGCTTGTTCTTCCAATCGCGTTGTCCATCATCCTTGTCGTTGAACTGTTCGCCATTGGCCAGCGCCGAACCGCTTGGGGCGCAAATCCCGAACTGGCGGGCCCGCTGCTGCTCGTGCTCACGTCAGGCGTGTCGCTTGCCTTCCTGACCGGCGACCTGTTCACGCTCTTCGTGGCATTCGAGTTGATCCTGGTCTCGAGCTACGTACTGCTCACCCATCAAGGGCGGCGTGCCCAGGTCCAGTCGGGCATGACCTATGTCGTTATGAACCTCTTCGCATCGGCGCTGTTCCTACTCGGCCTGGCCATGATCTACGGCGCCACCGGGACGGTGAACATGGCCCTGCTGGCCGAGCGAGTTCCCGATCTCTCCGACGGTGCCCGTCTGGGCATCGGCGCCTGGTTCTTCATCGTCTTCGGTACCAAGGCAGCGATGTTCCCGCTGTTCTCGTGGTTACCCGATTCCTATCCCACGGCCCCCACCACGATCACCGCCGTGTTTGCCGGTCTGCTCACCAAAATCGGTATCTATGTGCTGATCCGGTTCCACACGCTCACTGGCATGGACGAACTCGGCCCTGCCATGCTGATCATCGCCGGTGTCACCATGATCGTGGGTGCATTCGGCGCCCTAGCCCAAAGCGATGTGAAACGCATCCTGTCATTCCACGTCATCAGCCAGATCGGCTACATGCTGATGGGCTTGGGTCTGTTCACGGCGGCAGGTACGGCGGGAGCGATCCTGTTCCTCATCCACCACATGCCCGTCAAGACCGTACTGTTCTTGGTCGGCGGACTCATCGAGAATCATCAGGGCACCAGCACGCTCGACCGCTCCGGCGGTCTGGCCGTCAAACGGCCCGTCATCGCGTTGCTCTTCGCCATCCCCGCGCTCAGCCTGGCTGGGCTGCCGCCCTTCTCTGGCTTCGTCGCCAAGCTGGGTGTGATCTCCGCGGGGATAGAGGCCGACCACACCATCATCGTCACCGTTGCGCTGGTGGCCGGTGCCCTCACCTTGCTGTCCATGACCAAGATCTGGCTCGGCGTCTTCTGGGGCGCGCCGACCGAGGTGGCATCGAGCCCGCCCGCCAATCCATCGAGCCGAGCGAATCGCAGTCTCATGATCGGCGCAACCAGTCTGGCAGTGGCGGGCACGCTGACCATCTCGGTTCTGGCCGGCAGTCTCTACGACCTTGCCGATCGCGCCGGAAACGACCTGCGCAACCCCGAGACATACATTGCGCTCTCCGAGGTGCCGACACCATGAGCATCGCAAGCTCACGGCGCGCCGCGTTGAAGGGTCGCGGGATGCGCCGCCTGGTCAC
>Ga0114953_1000548_pt1 | contig 27815 bp, 20 predicted proteins | sample SidtaG_FD_87298 | JGI IMG/M metagenome (GOLD analysis project Ga0114953, IMG submission 87298) | Marine algal microbial communities from Sidmouth, United Kingdom - Sidmouth_Male2 metaG | ecosystem: Host-associated > Algae > Red algae > Unclassified | place: Sidmouth, United Kingdom | collected...
GACGGGTACCTGCAAGGAGGTGAAGGAAGCGGACGGGAGTTGGTATTACCGTTTTTCTTATCCTAAAAATCCGGAGCATCTGCTGGTGAACAAAGGATCTATTTGTGTCAACGGGGTGAGCTTAACGGTAGTCGATCCGGACGATACGCATTTTAGTGTAGCGATTATTCCGTATACTTTTGAGCATACGACTTTTCGGGATTTGGCGGTGGGACATACGGTGAATTTGGAATTTGATATTATTGGAAAATATATTGGGCGGTATATGGAGGTGTATCGGAAGTAGCTTTGTTATTATAAAACAGTGATTGACTAAAAGTATAGGGTTACGTAGTCAAATTTTGGAAGCTAAGGAAACAAGGAGTGACAAAATTATAAAAAACAATAATATTTCATGCCCCATAAAAGCATAATGACTTTTTTTCCAAACCCTGTAAGACAGGTAAGAAGTTACTTTCGTTATTAAAATTGATAAAATCATAGTCGCTCCAATATAGACCCCCAAAGGAGTCATTTTTGAAGGAGTCATTAAGTCAGTTACTATAAAATAAACTCCTGTACCAATAAAAAACAATCCAAAATAAGAAAAGGGAGTGTTATAAAATTTCATAATCTTAAAATAAGTTTTATGATTTTTTTTCATTTATATCTAGCTCGAACCACTAGAATACATACAAATCTTCCAACTGAACTTCACTTTGCACTAGTTCCTTCGCATATTCATTATTGTAAAAAATCAGAGATCGGACATTTGATTAAAACATCACCTCCAAATTCATCACAACCCTCATCGAGCCAGTCAAATCCATTTGCAGAATATTGTTCTGAGCTACTTTGAACAGAAGTAGTGGAAGTAACCCCATCACAAGTTGGAAATAAAGAACAAACATTTACATTATTTGTCATTACTTCACCTGTGATCATAAATAAAGCATCCTTGAGCTTCGCACCCTTCAGATTTTCTAACAACTATACAATATTCTCCTGCTTCTTTTATCAAAATAGCGCTATATCTTCCAGTCTCTTCTTCAAATAGAATTTGATAATTTTGACTCCAGGTAAAATAATAAGGTCCACTATTAGAAAAGGCGTCTGCGGTTAAAACTCCGGTTTCTTCATTGAAATCTAGATTAACATTCTGCCCAATAGCTTCATAGTTAAAACATAAAATTAGCAGACTTAGCAATAAAATTGAAAATGTTGATTTGAAGTTTATCATATTAATTTTTAGTATTTAAACCGAATAAAAAAATACCTAAGTAGCAAGACAACGACTTTATTAAATTACGTTTGAAATTTAGTTAAAACCTCGCAGAAAAATGAAAGAGTTGATTAAGACTATTAATGGCATCTATGATTAAATTTTGAAAGAGGGAATTTAGATCTAAATTCAAGATAATTAGATAATGAGTTGGAAGAGTTAAATAGCTTCATCATACTACCGAAGGGGAAGTAAGCACCTTTACTCATCCAATCCTCCTCAGAGTCATTTAGCTCGTATCCCATTTGATCCAGATAAAAGAATAAATTTTCAATAACTTTACCTACATAACAAGGCTTTTCTGTATCTTCACAAAGTTCAAATAATTTATTTTTTTGACTTAGATAAAAGTCATAAATTTGGGTCTTATCATCTTTAATCAAAAACAACATTTTAGTCGCCCATTGTAATGAAAGTCCTCCAGGTTCGGTATAATTATAGGATTCCCCTCCCGTCATTATTATATCCATTAACATTTTTTCAACCTTGGATGAATTACTAGATTCAAGTATTTCAATCGATGTTTCCACCTTAATTAGAAAATTCTTTTTAATAACTTGGCTAATTTTCCATTTAGGTTGATCAACTAGTATTTCTTCAAAAACATTCTCAATTATTTTCAAGTCTGTTAAATTATCAAGCATCCAGCAATATCTTAAACTTCTAAATTGAAGTTCATAATTTTCGATTGAAAATATATTCTTAAGCATCTCTTCCATCGGATCTCCTCCTATCATTAGAATTGCATGTATAGCTTCAACTTTAGTGCTTTCTATAGGATTATCTGAAATTATTTTATTTAAAAAAGATATTGCTTGATCATTCGTCTGACTTGCGACAAATCCAATGAGCCTAATAATATTACGCTTAGTGATAGGTCTAGAACTATTGTTATAGAATTCAATCAACTCATCAATACTAGGATTTAGAGAATTCACAAAAAATATTTCACTACTTGGAAAGCTACGATTCTCTATATAATTCTGGTAGTTTTTTTCAATTCTATTTTGACCAATAGATATGTAAGCACAAAATAAAATTAATAGCGTTGAAAAAAATTCTTTTCTTAAATTATTAGACATTTGTTGAAATTTTAAAATGATAAAGCTTGCATCACTTGCTGATTATTTAATCTTTTACTTTCTTTTAAACCATCTTGCGCACTTGTTCCAAACCCCTCCAGAAACTGAAATATCAATTGCACCATCATCGCTACAGTGACCTGTTGGTGATATTTCATTAACCAAAGCAACGCTCATACCTGTTCCAGGAGGTCCAAAGCAATTCTTAATTGTGATTTCTTCTACTTTTGTGCAACCAAATTCATTGTTTGTTATCGTAACTTGGTAAACTCCTGTCTCCAATCCACCTACCCCAAATTCATCCGACTCAATTGAACTCCATTCATATGAGTATAATTCATCACTGCCGGTTAGATTAAGTGTTATTTTTCCATCAGATGTGTTAGGTCCAGAACCATTATATATTTCGATATTTTCAACCGGATTTGGACAATAAATAAAGCATCCTTGAGCTTCGCACCCTTCAGAATTTCTAACAACTATACAATATTCTCCTGCTTCTTCTATCAAAATAGCACTATATCTTCCAGTCTCTTCTTCAAATAGAATTTGATAATTTTGACTCCAGGTAAAATAATAAGGTCCCTCATTAGAAAGAGCCTCTGCGGTTAAAACTCCGGTTTGGTCGTTGAAGTTTAATGTTAGATCTTGCCCAAAGGAATAACTAGTAGAACAAATTAGAAATATGCAAGAAAAAATAATTGAACTAAATAAATTTTTATATTTTTTTATCATGATTAATGTGATTTATTCTTTTGGAATTTTAGTAATAAGGCCCCTAAAATACTAATGCTTATCTTGTACATTTTTGTTAGCATATTTTTTTCTAAAACTATAGTATTGAAGTAATTCCTCTTTAGAACGAAAAAGTATATATTCATTATTTAATCTGAAACCATTGGTAAGTATCCTATCCCTATCATTATTCAACCATTTTATTTCAATATTAGTTAATTCATAATCCCATTGATCGAGGTAAAAAAGAAAAGATTCTTTAACTGTTGGATCTTTTAATTGGTCCTTTCGCTCTTTCATATATGCTAATACCTTTTCTTTGTTTTCTATATTTCTGTTTAGCATTTTTACAGACCAAACGTATGTGATTGGTCCAGGAACAGCGTGGAATGGTCCGTTAAGTGTAGGTCTAAGAATATCGACTAATTCGTCAAAAACTTTAGATTTATCTTTTTCATTTTGTACCCAGATTGAAAAATCGAAATGCCTTCTAAAAGTAACATCTATAAATTTATTTATTCTCCACTCAGGATGATTTTTTTTAACACTTAATAAGTGTTTATTCAGGATTTCACAATCTGCTAAATTGTCAGTTACCCATAAATATTCTATCGCATTTGCTTGTAACTTAAAATTATCCATTGAGAATATAAAGTCCAGATGATTATCCATTGCCTCACCGCCTATTCTAAAAATAGCATGTGAAGCATACGCGGTATTCATCCCATTAGAGTTAGTATTTGCCAGAGAATTCAGAAAGCTTATTACCTTACGATCCTCATTCGAAGCAAGATATCCTAGAGCAACTACGGCAGCACTATTTTGCTTTTCTTTTGCATAAAACAGTATACTATCTACTCGATTCGGAACTAATTCCAGCAAATCCACAACCTTATATAATATAAATTTATTATGTGTTTTTACATCTGAAAGTATAGAATTAACAGTTTGCTGACTTTTAACTGTTAATGGTAATAACAAAATGATAAATATTATTCTCAGAATCAGTATCTTTATAATTTTCATATTTTTTTTTTTAAAATGATTGAGCAGATTCCTCCTGAGAACTATTGAATCTTTTCTGACTCTTCGTTACATCATTATCATCTATTGGATTAGGAAATTCTACCATAAAGTTAATCGCTTCTATGATAGTAAGACCGTCTAAATGACCAAGGTTATTATTTGGTTGCATAATAATATGTCCCAACTCATGTGGCGCTACAGAAAAATCTCTTAAAGCACCACCGGGAATGTCAAGTGCCCCTACAAAAAATCTATTAAATAAAATCTGATTAGGTGTTTCAAGCAAATCGCTTGCGAAAGCTACAGTTAGATCAGGTTCACTAGGATCAGGATTTGGCATAAATTGTAGAGGAACATTGGCTGGATAAGATCGCCCTCTTGTCCCTGTAGCATCTGTTATATGATTAATTACATAAACTTCGATTGTTTCATCACTGTTATCCCCATAATAGTCAAATAAAGTTTTTATCTCTCTAGGAAGATTACTAACTACAGTTGGTGTATTGCCTAAACCATCTGTTAAATCTATCCCAAAATCATAAGATTCGTTTTTTATGCCAAATGGATTCTCACTATCTATGAAGGTTTCAGATTTTTCACCAAAATTATGAATTCCATCATTATCTCCTGGGTCATTGTTCATAGGTATGCCATCTAAACCATTGTCACTAAAGTCGAACATACCATTATTGGCTCCTATTGGATCATTATTTGGATTACCATCGTGATCATAACCATCGTCAAAAAATACTTCTGGTAATAGTTGATCTACTATTTGTACATTGTCGCCTATAAGGTTTATCTCCACGCAACATTGAGCCCAACCAATATTCATGGATGCGATTGTTTCTTTCAACTCTTCTACTTTAACAAATGGTGCTGCTGGCTCCACATTGGGTTTATTCAAGATAATCCCACGAACGTCAACAGTATTAGTCATACCCTCACAAACTCCTACTCCATTACTACTAAAATTTTCTGACCCCTCAAGTGGCCCTTTGCCCTCATTTGAATCATACTCTACTACTACAACAGTACCGACAACCTTTATATCTAAGGGGTCAGCTTCAATAGCTGGAGTATTTGGAGTAGCTTCAGCACCAGCAATCTTTCCGACGTTAAAGATATTGATAGTATTTGGGCTGATACTATTATCAACCTTATTAGAAACAAGTATACATGCTTCAGATTGAAAGATTCCAGGAGATTGTGCAATTAGTATAAAGTCCATAATATCATCTGATTTCTCTCCGTTTATATCGTATGCTTTCATATGAGCACTTATCATACCCGCATTAACTTGGGTTTCATCTTCTATTCTTATATAAAATCTATCCACATCTGAATTATAAAATTCGGGATTTAAAACAAGATTGCTTGGAGTACCAGAAAAAGCATCTTGCCATTTAGCAACTTTAAGAGAATTAATTATACTTACTTCATTTGATCCTATAAAAGTTATCTCTCCTCCATTATTTGGACCACAAATGTTAAATTCCAAGCTATTTTCTTGAGCTATAATTGAATTACAAAATAGAATGAGAGAAAAAATCATCAGGGAAGAATACAAAATACAACAAAATTTACTTTTCATCTTTAAAATTTTTACAATTAAAAAATGTACCCTGCAACAGGTCCTAAAATATATAAATTAACAATAATCATTCACTAATTATCAATAAATCAAATATAGTAACATTTTACAAAAAAAAAAATATCTCTACTTTTTTTGTTAAAAAAAATAATTCGTAACTTAGTCCTATTATTTAACTCTAATTTTTATGAAAAAAATTCTTTCCCTAAACGTTCTTATTTTTTTTACTTTTAAAAGCCTGGCCGGAGCCGTATTACTTTGTAACTGCGACCCAGTTGCTGATTCATTAGCGTTAGTAGAGTTATATAATAATACGAATGGCGAAAATTGGTTAGTTGGCTGGAATTTGGAAGAACCAATGGATTCGTGGCATGGGGTTGGAGTAAGTAGTGCTGGCTGCGTGTTTAATTTAAATCTAAATTCCAATCAATTATCCGGTAGTCTCCCCGATCTAAATTTGCCTTGTTTAAAATATTTAAGTCTTAATAGAAACGAGATAGGTGGCCCTATCCCAAACTTTAGTAATCTCCTGGAAATTCAATTTTTTTCTATACAGCAAAATCAAATAGTCGGTAGCCTTCCCGATTTAAATTTACCTAACGCAGAAAAACTGTTACTAAACGAAAATCAAATTTCCGGTAGTCTACCCAATTTTACTGGAATGCCAAACCTTGAGCGTTTGGAATTAGATGAAAACCAAATCACAGGTATCATTCCAGACTTTAGCAATCTAGATAGCCTCACATATATTGATCTTTCTTTAAACGCTTTAGAAGGTAGTATCCCAGACTTTTCATCATTACCACAACTAGAAAATTTAGATCTTCAATTAAATATTCTTACCGGAGAGATTCCAGATTTTACAAACCTTTTAAGACTAAAAGAAATTAATTTGGGTATTAATAACTTAAGTGGCGAGATTCCAGACTTTGAGCTTCCTGATTTATTAAGGTTTACTGTTGGCGGAAACAATTTAAGTGGACAAGTCCCTGACTTTAGTGGTTCCCCTAATCTTCAATCACTTCGTGTTTCGTTTAATGATTTTGATGACTTGTCAAATCTATCCTCATTTGAGCAAGATATTTTTAGATTATCAGCTCACCGTAATCAATTTACTTTTGAAGATATATTACCCAACATAAACTTGTCTAATTTTAACTACGAGGAACAAGATTCTATTTTTGAGACTACAAATATCAATTTAAATGTTGGGGAAAGTTATACTATTGATTTAGGAATAGATCTGGGAATAACTGAAAACATATACGAATGGTTTAAAGATGGAGTCATTCTCATTACTGTTACAGGAGATAACAAACTGAATTTGACAAATGTGCAAGCCAGTGATGAAGGAGTTTATACCTGTAAAGTTTCAAATCCTCTTGCGCCACAACTTACTTTAGATTCTCGCTTGATCACCATAACTATTTCAAATCCAGATCAGCTAGCATTAAACAGTGTCCTTTTTGACGGTGAGTGTAACATGGATTCATCCGGCGTTATCGAAATTAACGTTATCAACGGTATCCCTCCTTTTCAGTACCAGTGGAGCAATGGACAATCATCAAGTATCATTGAAAACCTGAGTGATGGTATATACTCAGTTACAATTACCGACGGAAGCAATCAGACCCTGACCCAGACATTTGAAATCAATGTTAATGAATTACTGATACCAGCACAAACGACATCTGACCAATTTATCTGCCAAAAAGAAACCACATTATTTGCAAACCTTTCCCAGGATATAGAAGGTATCTGGTCAACCACTTCTACCGCCGAGATTGAGGATCCCGACAATCCGTTGAGTGCGGTCTATCAATTAGAAAACGGAAATAATCTTTTTGTTTGGACGCTATCCACTACAGCTTGTCCAGACTACGATGAAAGTACACTCTCCATATCACTCCCCTTGGCACCAAACCTGAATGATGATTATTTTTCCGAAGTTATAGATCGAAATCGAGTTTTTGATCTTTTTGAAAACGATGATTTATTCTCCTCACAAAATGAATCTACAGTCACCTTTTTTGATGTACCATCAAATATAGAATTAGAGAATATATCCTCAGGAAAATTTAAGATTTATCCGCTTGAGGAAAATATATTTTCCCTAGAATTTAAATATAGTATTTGTCTTCCTGAATGTCCGGATTTATGTGATACCGCTGCTTTTTTTATTAATTATAAACAGAATATCCCATCGGGCATTACTCCAAACGGAGACGGTCTTAATGATTATTTTGTTATCCCTTTTTTAGATAATCCAAGAAGCAGTTTATTGCAAAACCAATTAGTTGTTTTTAACAGATGGGGTAATATTGTTTTTCAACAAAGTCCATATATGAACGAATGGAATGGCACAAACAACAATGAAAAGCCGTTACCCGAAGGAACTTACTACTTCGTACTTAATTTCAACGATGGTAACCCAGCAAGTATCAAAGGAGATATAACGATCATTAGGTGATACAGTATTTGAAATTTTTCACCTACACCCCAAACCAAAAAAAGGCCCACTTAATTAAAAGCAGACCTTTTCTTTATTTCCACAAAACACACGCTAGAAGAGGGCCAACAGCCAATAGCTAACAGCCAATAGCTAGTTTAATCCACCTTCTCCTCCATCTCCTCCATTTCCTCAATCTCATCCCGGCGAGCTTGCGCCGCATCGTGTGCTTCTTTACTAGTAACGTATAAACTGTCATAAATTCGCAGTCCAGTTCCCGCAGGAATCAACTTACCAACAATAACGTTTTCTTTCAAGCCTTCCAGATCATCCCGCTTCGCAGAGATGGCTGCCTGACTTAGTACCTTCGTCGTTTCCTGGAAGGACGCCGCTGAAATCCAGCTGTGTGTTCCAAGAGAAGACTTTGTAATACCCTGCAACAGTGGACGGGAAGTCGCCGGTACCGCATCACGGACCTGCACTGGCTTCATATCACCACGCTTTAAGGCAGAATTTTCTTCTCGCAATTGACGCAACGATACCAATTGTCCAGGCTTCAATTTCTGAGAGTCCGCTGGATCTGTAACAAACTTTTTGTCATAAATCCAATCGTTTTGTTCCAGAAAATCATACTTCTCTACTGCTTCTCCTTCGAGGAAAGTTGTATCACCTGCATCTTCGATTTGTACGCGACGCATCATCTGACGCACGATTACTTCGATGTGCTTATCGTTAATCGTGATACCCTGCGAACGGTAAACTTCCTGTACACCATTCACTAAATAGTATTGTACCGCAAATGGTCCGGAAATATCCAGAATATCTCTCGGGGCAACTGCTCCGTCGGATAAGTTCATACCTGCTCTTACGAAGTCACCTTCCTGTACCAGGATGTGCTTGGATAAACCGATCAAATACTTGTGACGCTGTTTCGTCTTTTCATCTTCTACAAAAACCTCGCGCTTACCACGCTTGATTTTTCCAAAAGAAACAACACCATCAATATCTGCAGTAACTGCAGGATTGGAAGGATTACGTGCTTCGAAAAGCTCCGTTACCCGTGGAAGACCACCCGTAATATCGGCAATCTTACCCAGTTTACGCGGAATCTTTGCAATCTTCTCTCCACCTTTAATGGTCTGACCATCTTCAATTGAGATATAAGATCCTACCGGAAGGTTATAAGACTTGAGCTGATTTCCTTGCTTGTCCACAATGTGAATCGTCGGGATATTTTTCTTGGTCTTACTTTCTACAATTACCTTTTCGGCGTATCCAGTTTGGTCATCTCTTTCGATTCGGAACGTCTGTCCTTCTTCGATATCCTCAAATTGCGCAACACCACTGTGTTCAGAAACAATAACTGCGTTAAATGGATCCCATTCACAAATCACATCTCCTTTATCCGTTTCCTTTCCGTCTTCGACAAACAGGATCGCACCATAAGGAATATGAAGCGTCGTATAAACTTTACCACCTGTTTTTTCCATCACCCGAATTTCACCGGCACGAGATAAAACAATATCTACTTTTTTACCTTTTTCATCGGTTGACTCTGTAGTACGAATACCATCAAACTCAAGGAGTCCCTTAAATTTACTAGTTAACTGAGATTCAGCTTTCGATACGTTGGCAATACCACCTACGTGGAAGGTACGTAAGGTCAACTGTGTTCCCGGCTCACCAATCGATTGTGCAGCGATAATTCCTACCGCATCTCCACGCTCGGCGATTCTACCCGTTGCCAGGTTTTTACCGTAACATTTGTTACATACGCCTCGCTTGGTTTCACAAGTCAGTACGGAACGAATAGTCACCATTTCGATTCCTTCGGATTCGATATGTCGACCAATTTGTGGCGTAATGTATTCACCTGCGAGCAAGATTACTTCGTCCGTTACCGGATGAACAATGTCGTGCAAAGTATAACGTCCAATAATTCGATCTGTTAGATTTTGAATTACTTTTTCATTATCTTTCAACGCGGTGGTGTCAATACCTCGTAAAGTATCACAATCCTCTTCCATAATTACTACGTCCTGGGATACATCCACCAGACGTCTTGTCAAGTAACCTGCATCTGCCGTTTTCAATGCCGTATCGGCCAAACCTTTACGGGCACCGTGGGTAGAGATAAAGTACTCAAGTACAGATAATCCATCCAGGAAGTTAGAGAGAATCGGGTTTTCAATAATCGCCCCACCGGTATCACCGGATTTTCGTGGCTTGGCCATCAGTCCCCGTAATCCACACAACTGCTTAATCTGTTGTTTGGATCCACGTGCTCCGGAATCAAGCATCATATAAACCGAGTTAAATCCTTGCTTATGTTCTGCTAATTCATCCATCAGGTTTTCGGTGATCTTATTATCCGCAAACGTCCACTTATCAATAATCTGATTGTACCGTTCGTTGTTGGTAATCAGTCCCATGTTGTAATTATCCCACACTTCATCCACTTCTTTCTGAGCGGTAATCAGCGTCGACGCCTTTTGCGTTGGTGTGATCAAATCTCCTAAGTTAAAGGATAGACCTCCTTTGAAAGACCAGTAGAAACCCATTTCTTTAATCGCATCCAGAAAGGTTGCAGTCGTTGGAAAATCGGTTCGCTCAATGATATCCATAATAACCTTTCGCAGGTTTTTCTTGGTTAACAATTGATTGATAAAAGGTACCTTTTCTGGTGTTGCCTGATTAAAGATCACCCGTCCAACGGTCGTTTCTGTACGCTTCAGACCAAAAGTTCCGTCTTCATTTTCAAACTTGACTTTGGCTTGAATCTTCGCGTGTAAATCAACTTGTCCTTCGTTGTGCGCGATGAGTACTTCCTCCGTGCTATAGAATTTCATTCCTTCACCCCGTACTGGCTCTTCCTTACTGTTGGTTCTTTCTTTGGTCAAGTAATATAGACCCAAAACCATATCCTGGGAAGGCAGCGTAATCGGAGAACCATCCTGCGGGTTTAACATATTGTGGGCAGCAAGCATCAATACTTGTGCTTCCAGAATAGCCGCGTGACTCAACGGTACGTGTACCGCCATTTGGTCACCATCAAAATCCGCGTTAAATGCACCACAAACCAATGGGTGCAACTGGATCGCCTTTCCTTCAATCAACGTAGGCTGAAAAGCCTGAATCGAAAGACGGTGAAGGGTCGGTGCCCGGTTAAGCATCACTGGATGACCTTTTAGAATATTTTCCAGGATTTCCCAGATAACTGAATCTTTACGGTCTACTAATTTTTTGGCAGATTTTACCGTTTTTACAATCCCTCTTTCAATCAATTTACGGATTACGAAAGGCTTGAATAATTCGGCTGCCATATTCTTTGGAATACCACATTCGTGTAGTTTCAAGGTAGGTCCTACTACAATTACAGAACGACCAGAATAATCCACACGCTTACCGAGTAAGTTTTGACGGAAACGTCCCTGCTTACCTTTCAGAATATCACTCAAAGATTTTAGCGCACGTCCACCTTCCGCTTTTACGGCGTTGGATTTTCTACTGTTATCAAATAGAGAATCAACGGCTTCCTGGAGCATTCGCTTCTCATTTCGAAGGATTACTTCCGGTGCCTTAATTTCTAATAATCGCTTTAGACGGTTATTACGGATAATTACTCTACGGTAAAGATCATTCAAATCCGAACTCGCAAAACGTCCACCATCCAAAGGTACCAATGGTCGCAATTCCGGTGGAACTACGGGCAGGTACTGAATGATGGCCCATTCGGGTCGGTTTTCAATTACTTTTTGTCCATCACGAAAAGCTTCTACAACTCGTAGGCGCTTTAATGCTTCTGACTTACGTTGCTGAGAAGTTTCATTGGCCGCCTGATGACGTAATTCGTATGATAAACCGATAAGATCTAGTCTCATCAATAATTCACGAACTGCATCGGCGCCCATTTTAGCGATAAACTTATTTGGATCTTCGTCTTCCAACAACTGGTTGTCCGGTGGTAAAGTTTCTAGAATTTCCAGATACTCTTCCTCGGTCATCAGATCCATCTTGTTGATAGCATCTGCTTCTTTGATACCCGGCTGGATGACTACGTAACGTTCGTAGTAGATAATACTTTCCAATTTCTTGGAAGACAATCCCAACAGGTAACCAATTTTGTTTGGTAACGATTTAAAAAACCAAATGTGAACAACGGGTACCACCAATTTGATGTGTCCCATTCTTTCCCGTCGTACTTTCTTCTCTGTAACTTCTACGCCACAACGGTCACAGACGATACCCTTGTAACGGATACGTTTGTATTTACCACAATAACACTCATAATCTTTTACTGGTCCGAAAATTCTTTCACAGAAAAGGCCATCACGTTCCGGCTTGTAGGAACGATAGTTGATGGTTTCTGGTTTTAGAACTTCACCAAACGAACGGTCCAGAATATCATCCGGAGATGACAAGCTGATCATGATACTATCAAATCCTTTTCTTTGCTTTGGATTCTTTTTAAACATATGGTTATAGTATTTAATGAGGCCATAAAACCTCCACTGGAATAGCAGGAGATTTTATCGCTTCGTTATGGTTGTTGTTATTAATCAAATTTCACGTCCAGGGCCAAACCTCTCAATTCGTGAATCAATACATTGAATGACTCAGGAATGTTAGGTTCAGGAAGATTATCTCCCTTGACAATTGCTTCGTATGCCTTCGCTCTACCCTGAATATCATCTGACTTAATCGTCAATAATTCTTGTAGAATGTTGGCTGCACCGAATGCTTCCAGTGCCCATACCTCCATCTCACCAAAACGCTGACCACCAAACTGAGCTTTACCACCCAATGGCTGTTGCGTAATCAATGAGTACGGTCCGATAGAACGTGCGTGCATCTTGTCATCAACCATGTGCGACAATTTCAGCATGTAGATTACCCCTACCGTTGCCTGCTGGTGGAAACGATCACCTGTTTCACCATCATAAAGGAAAGTCTGTCCCAATCGGGGTAATTTAGCTTCATCGATGTAAGCTTCAATCTCACTCGCCTTTGCGCCATCAAAAATCGGCGTAGAAAACTTAAGTCCCATTTTTTCACCCGCCCAACCAAGAACGGTTTCAAAAATCTGACCCAGGTTCATACGAGAAGGTACACCCAGCGGATTCAATACAATATCAACCGGTGTTCCGTCGTCGAGGAAAGGCATGTCTTCCTGTCGAACGATCCGGGAAACAATACCTTTGTTACCGTGACGTCCAGCAAGCTTATCACCAACTTTCAGTTTACGCTTTTTCGCTAGATAAACTTTAGCCAGCTTTAGTACACCGGCAGGAAGTTCGTCTCCAATACTGATGTTAAATTTCTGACGCTTATATTTACCAACCTCTTCGTTTACTTTGATACTGTAATTGTGCAACAATCGAGCAATCAAACTATTGGTATGTTCATCATCCGTCCATCCAGAATAATCCACGGCACTGTAATCAATTTTCTTCATTACGGTACTAGAGAATTTCGTTCCTTTCGGAATCATTTCTTCGTTGTAGATACTTCTTACTCCTTGAGAGATTTTACCTTTTACCAGAGATAACAATTTATCTACTAGAATAGTCTTCATCTCATTCAAAGCGATTGCATGCTGTTCGTCCAGATTTTCCAATAAGTCTTTTTCCTGTGCTTTCTGGACTTTGTCCTTCTTCGCACGGGCAAAAAGCTGTTTATTGATAATGATACCTTTAGTTGACGGAGGCGCTTTTAAAGATGCATCCTTTACATCACCTGCTTTGTCTCCAAAGATGGCCCGTAATAATTTTTCTTCGGGTGTCGGATCAGATTCTCCTTTTGGTGTAATCTTACCAATCAGAATGTCTCCTTCACTAATCCAGGCTCCTACCCGAATAATTCCGTTTTCATCCAAATCCTTCGTCGCTTCTTCACTAACGTTGGGAATATCATTGGTCAATTCCTCTTCTCCCAGCTTCGTATCCCGAACATCCAATTCAAAGTGTTCGATGTGCAAAGAAGTAAAAATATCTTCTCTTACTACTCTTTCAGAAAGTACAATGGCATCCTCAAAGTTGTAACCCTTCCAGGGCATAAATGCCACTTTCAGGTTTTGACCTAATGCCAATTCCCCTTTTTCAGTTGCATATCCATCACAAAGAATACTTCCTTTTTTAACTCTTAAACCTTTCTTAACAATCGGCTTTAGATTAATACAGGTACCTTGGTTGGTTCGACGGAACTTGGTCAGCTTATAAGATTTACGACTGTCCTCAAATGATACTAATTGATCTTCTTCGGTACGATCGTAGCGAATAATAATTTCATTCGCATCCACATATTCCACTACGCCACTACCTTCTGCGTTGATCAACATTCGAGAATCCACGGCAACTTTTCCTTCCAGTCCGGTACCCACGATCGGAGAAGACGGTTTGATTAAAGGCACTGCCTGACGCTGCATATTAGATCCCATCAGGGCACGGTTGGCATCATCATTTTCCAGAAAAGGAATCATCGAAGCAGATACCCCAACAATCTGGTTGGGTGCTACATCCATGTATTCGATTTCTTCCGGTGGTAAAACCGGGAAATCACCATGCTCGCGACATTTGATACGATCCGTCAGGAAAGCTCCTTTTTCGTCGATCGCAGAATTTGCCTGAGCAATTTTCTTAAAATCTTCACCTTCTGCGGATAGATAAATGGCATCCCCTTTCGTAACTACTTTCCCGTTTTTAACCTCACGGTAAGGTGTTTCCAGGAATCCCATCTTGTTGATCTTGGCGTGTACACACAAAGTAGAGATCAAACCAATGTTTGGTCCCTCCGGTGTCTCAATGGTACAAAGTCGACCGTAGTGAGAATAGTGTACATCACGTACCTCAAAACCAGCACGCTCTCTCGAAAGACCACCGGGTCCAAGTGCAGAAATACGACGTTTGTGCGTAATTTCTGATAACGGATTGGTTTGATCCAGGTACTGAGATAATTGACTCGTTCCGAAGAAAGAATTAATTACGGAAGATAAAGTTCTTGCGTTAATCAAATCAATTGGCGTAAATACCTCGTTGTCCCGAACGTTCATTCGCTCCCGAATAGTACGTGCCATTCTTGCAAGACCTACACCAAATTGAGCATATAACTGTTCACCTACCGTACGTACCCGACGATTACTCAAGTGATCAATATCATCAATCTCTGCTTTCTGATTCATTAGACGAACCAGGTAAGTAACGATTTCGATAATATCTTCTTTGGTCAATACCAGCGTTTCACTAGAGATATCCTGTTTTAGTTTACGATTGATCTTGTAACGACCAACTTCTCCCAGGTTATATCGTTTGTCAGAGAAGAACAATTTGTCGATAATACCACGAGCTGTTTCTTCATCCGGTGGATCTGTACCACGCAGTTGACGGTAGATATGCTGTACCGCTTCCATTTCTGAACTGGAAGGATCTTTTTGCAGTGTATTGTAGATAATTGAGTAATCCTCTTCAATATCTTCTTTCTGTAGAATGATGGTCTCCGTTGTTGCTTCGACGATCAATTGTACATTTTCCTCGTCCAGCACTACATCTCTTTCAAGAATAATTTCGTTACGCTCGATGGTAACTACCTCGCCCGTATCTTCATCAACGAAATCCTCATTCCATTTTTTCAAGACACGCGCCGCTAGTTTACGACCGATTGCTTTTTGGAGTGACTTCTCGTCCGTTTTGATTTCTTCCGCCAGGCCGAAAAGATCAAGGATAGATTTATCAGAATCAAATCCAATTGCTCGTAATAAAGTAGTAACGGGGAATTTTTTCTTACGATCAATGTATGCATACATTACCGTATTAATATCCGTTGCAAATTCCATCCAGGCTCCTTTAAAAGGAATCACTCTGGCGGAATAAATTTTTGTTCCATTCGGGTGGAAACTCTGACCAAAGAATACGCCGGGAGAACGGTGTAGTTGAGAGACAATCAGTCTTTCTCCACCGTTGATCACGAAGGTACCTTTAGGAGTCATGTATGGAATATTTCCTAGGAATACATCCTGTACAATGGTCTGAAAATCGACGTGTTCTTCGTCGTTACAAGACAATCGCAATTTTGCTTTCAAGGGAACACTGTAAGTCAGGCCACGGTGCATGCATTCTTCGATGCTGTAACGCGGAGGATCTACAAAATAATCCAAGAATTCCAGTACGAAAATATTTCGCGCATCGGTGATGGGGAAATTTTCCTGAAAAACCCGGTAAAGACCTTCTGCCATCCTGTTCTCGGGAGTAGTTTCGAGCTGAAAAAATTCAACGAAAGATTTCAGTTGAATTTCGAGCAGATCGGGATACTGGGAGGCCAGTCTAATTTTACCGAAGTTTACTCGCTGTGGAGTGCCGTTTGACGCCATAGAGAATTGTTTTTTATTTCCAGCAATTGAGGAAAAAATTTCCGATCTTACTGGTACGTTTAAATGCCATAATTTGAGTCGGTATCCAATTTCAATAAAAACAAAGAAAAGGAGGAACCATAGTTTGCTCGTTTACGAGCTATAAAGACGGCAATAGGCCTAGCCAGTAGATACACTACTGTCTAAGCCTCTTTGCGTCTAGTTTCGTTTGGATAACCAAGTTACCCTGCTGTAGTACGGTAAATAAGTTTGTGCAATGTTAATCATTGGTTGCCTTAAGGTTATTGAAGAATAAAACTCCTGATGGGAATGTTTCCCAAAAGAAAGAATTACTTCAATTCTACCTCAGCACCAACAGCTTCCAGAGCAGACTTAATACTTTCAGCCTCATCCTTGGCTACACCAGCTTTTAATACACCAGGTGCACCGTCCACCAGCTCCTTGGCATCTTTCAGTCCTACACCGAGGATACCTTTAACTTCTTTTACTACTTTTAGTTTAGCGGCACCAGCAGAGTTTAACACTACGTCAAATTCTGTCTTTTCAGCTGCTGCTTCACCACCACCACCACCACCGGCAGGAGCCATAGCTACTGCTGCTGCTGCAGGTTCAATACCGTAATCATCCTTAAGGATAGTAGCTAAATCACTTACTTCCTTTACTGTTAGGTTTACTAACTTTTCTGCGAAATCTTTTAAATCTGCCATAACGAACAGTTTTTTTTAAGTTTGTTTTAAACACCGTAACGTGTTTAAGGTTTGAAAAAATATTTAAGTTGGTTGAAGCTATATAATTGGTTCGGTATCTATTCGTCTTGTAATAACAAGAAAAGACACCAAACAGTTTTACTCTCCTCTTTGCTCCAGAGTTGTCAACAAGCCACTGAGGATAGAACCACCAGATTGAAGCGCGCCGATAACATTTTTGGCTGGAGATTGGAGCAGAGAAATAATTTCTGCCACCAATTCTTCCTTGGATTTGAGTTTACTAAGTTCGGAAATTTTGTCATCTCCGATATAAATTGAAGAATCAATGTAGGCCGCTTTTACGATAGGACGCTCATCTTCACCACGAAATTCCTTGATGATAGATGCAGGGTACTTAGCCGTATCGGTAAACATGATAGCAGTAGGTCCTTTAAGTGCTTCGTAGAGACCAGCATAGTTTTTTTCCTCTGGTGCTGCTTCTAGCGCTTTTTGAACCAATGTATTTTTTACAACACGCATCTCTACTCCTTTTTCGTAGCAAAGTCCGCGTAATTTATTAATCTTTTCAACGGATAACGCAGAAGAGTCGGTAAGGTAGAAAAAAGAATTTTCCGCAAATTTACCTTTCAGTTCTTCGATCGTGGCCGCTTTTTCTGATCTAGTCATGATTTTAATATTTAGACGTTTCGGATAGAAACGATTTATTTAACAAAAGTTTTAGTATCCACTTTGATTCCTGGACTCATTGTACTTGCGATAGTAACTGACTTCATATAAACTCCTTTAGCAGAAGAAGGCTTCATCTTTACAAGCATGTCCAATAATTCCATTGCATTGTCCTTTAATTGGTCAGGAGTAAAAGAAACTCGACCAACAGAAGAGTGAATGATACCAAATTTATCAACCCGGAAAGAGATCTTACCTTTCTTTACTTCCGTAACGGCAGCACCAACATTAGGTGTTACTGTTCCCGTTTTAGGATTAGGCATCAGACCACGGGGTCCGAGAATACGACCAATTTTACCAACCTGAGCCATTACGTTAGGCGTAGCGATCACTACATCTATGTCTGTCCAGCCGCCCTGAATCTTGGCGACCATATCGTCGAGTCCAACAAAGTCAGCACCTGCTGCTTTGGCTTCTTCTTCTTTATCAGGAGTACACATGACGAGTACTTTTTTTGATTTACCAGTACCGTGTGGTAGAGATACAGTTCCACGTAGTGCCTGATCGGCCTTTCGCGGGTCAATGCCCAAACGAATGTGAACATCAACGGAAGCATCGAATTTGGTACAGTTGACTTCTTTAACCAACGCTACCGCTTCCTCGATAGGATAGAGCTTGTCTGCATCCACTTTGGCTACAGCTGCTCTTCTTTTCTTTGACAATTTTGCCATCATTAAAATTTAAAAAGTGAGGTAATTAGCGCTACATTAATGATCCATTTATTTTCGATCAAAACAAGTAGCTCCCTGTTTATTATCAATGTTATAAGATGAGTATATAAGTTTATCTTTATAACAATGCATAGATTTAGATCAGTCGGATGCTTTCATCCGTCCCAAAAACACGATCACCTTAGTTATCCCAAGGTGGTGTTCCCTTTACATTAATTCCAGCGCTACGAGCGGTACCAGCAATCATCTTCATAGCTGATTCGATGCTAAAAGCATTCAAATCTTCCATTTTGTCTTCAGCAATTGCTTTTACCTGATCCCAGGTAACAGAACCTACTTTCTGACGATTAGATTCAGGAGAACCTTTTTTCAGTTTTGCTGCATCCAGCAATTGAACTGCGGCGGGAGGTGTCTTAATAATAAAACTAAAAGACTTGTCCTTGAAAACCGTAATTACAACTGGTAAAACTTTTCCAGCTTGTTCTTGTGTCTGCGCGTTAAAACGCTTGCAGAATTCCATAATATTAACTCCCTTGGCACCTAAGGCAGGACCTACTGGAGGGGCTGGATTTGCCGCGCCTCCTTTGACCTGGAGTTTTATGAAACCATCTACTTCTTTTGCCATTTTAAAAAATTGAATAAGTGAGGTAATTAGCGCTATATCAGCAATTATTTACTAATAATAGCTCCCTTAAATATGTTAGACATTATCCGACGGGTAGTCAAATAAGGTTTTAACTTTGTTTATCAACCTGCATAAAGTTGAGTTCTACTTCCGTTCCACGGCCAAAAATTTTCACGATTACTTTCAGCTTTTTCTTCTCCTCGTTTACTTCCTGAATTTCACCGACAAACTCATTGAAAGGACCGTCAATAATTTTGACTGTTTCTCCTACTATGAACGGTTCGATTAGTGCTTCGCCGATATCCTGCGAGTCATCTACTTTACCGAGCATGCGATTAGCTTCCGATGGTTGCATCGGAATAGGATTATTTTTACCAAGGAAGTGAATAACGTTGGGAAGGTTGGCAATTTTTTGTACCATATCTCCTCTGAACTTCGTGTGAGAAGCTTCAATAAGAATATAGCCAGGAAGAATATTTCTTTCCTGAATAACCTTTTTGCCGTTTCGAATCTTATATACTTTTTCGGAAGGAACCAGCACTTGCGTAACAAATTCTTTCCAGTTTGATCTGGTAATCTCCAGTTCGATTCGTTCCTTTATCTTTCTTTCCTTACCGCTAATAACACGCAGTGAGTACCATCGTAAGTCTAGGCCTTCGCTCATGTTTGACTGTTGTGACTATGGTTTTGTAAGTATGGTTAAAATATGATCTTTGTACGTTGTACTTTTCTAAAAATTACCGCCGGGATAGATAAAATCCAGACCATTTTTAGCGATTAAATCCATGACAAAGATAATCAGAGAAATAATTAGCGAAGCGACCAGTACGAGTACGGTGCTCTGCAATAAGCTAGTCCAGGTAGGCCAGGTAACTTTATTTACCAGCTCGTGGTAACTTTCTTTAACGTAAAGTGATATTTTTTCCATAAAACAGTTTTTAGCACGGGCACTAGGATTCGAACCCAGATCAAAGGTTTTGGAGACCTCTATTCTACCATTGAACTATGCCCGTGGATAAGATAAAATATTTGAATTTTCAAAAAGTAATACTATTCAGAAAACCAAACGTTCAATCTTAGGAAACGACTTCCTTTAGCCGATTAAATTTAATGGAACAAGGAATTTCGAATAACCACTTGCGCGTGCATTCAAAATTCCTTGTTATTTATTAACACTGACGGTTAAGTCAATGCGGTAGCATGGATGGATTGGTTATCTTACTCGATAATTTCCGTAACCTGTCCTGCTCCTACTGTACGTCCACCTTCACGAATTGCAAAACGCAATCCTTTGTCCATTGCGATGGTGTTGATCAATTTAACTTCTAGAGATAAGTTATCACCAGGCATAACCATTTCTACGCCATCCGGTAATTTGATATCACCAGTTACGTCAGTTGTTCTAAAGTAGAACTGAGGACGGTAACCGTTGAAGAAAGGCTTGTGACGGCCACCTTCATCTTTTGATAAAACATAAACCTCTGCTTTGAAATGTTTGTGAGGCTTAACTGAACCAGGGTGGCAAATGACCATTCCACGCTTGATTGCTTCTTTTTCAATACCTCTTAAAAGAATACCAGCGTTATCACCAGCTTCTCCTCGTGTAAGGATCTTACGGAACATCTCTACTCCCGTTACAGTAGAAGTCAGTGGCTTTTCACCATCTGCTTGCATACCAATGATTTCAACGCCGTCACCGGTGTTGATTACACCTCGCTCGATACGACCAGTAGCAACTGTTCCACGACCAGTGATTGAGAATACATCCTCAATCGGCATAAGGAAAGGCTTGTCGACATCACGTGGTGGCTGAACAATATCTTTATCACAAGCAGCCATCAATTCCAGAATTTTTGCTTGTGCATCCGCATCGTCCTCTAGTGCTTTTAAAGCAGAACCAGCAATAATTGAAGCGTTGTCTCCATCAAATTCGTACTGATCTAGCAGTTCACGAACTTCCATTTCTACCAATTCCAGCATTTCTTCGTCATCGACGAGATCTACCTTGTTCATAAAAACTACGATATTAGGAACTCCTACCTGACGTGCTAGCAGGATATGCTCACGAGTTTGTGGCATAGGTCCGTCTGTTGCCGCAACAACTAGAATAGCGCCATCCATCTGGGCAGCACCCGTTACCATATTCTTTACATAATCCGCGTGACCTGGACAGTCAACGTGGGCATAGTGACGATTAGCCGTTTCGTACTCTACGTGTGCGGTGTTAATCGTAATACCTCTTTCTTTTTCTTCAGGAGCGGCGTCAATAGATGAGTAATCCATTTTTTCAGCCATTCCGTCTTTGGACAGCACGTAAGTAATTGCTGCTGTAAGGGTCGTTTTACCGTGGTCAACGTGCCCGATGGTGCCAATATTAAGGTGTGGCTTGTCCCTTGAAAATGTTTCTTTAGCCATCGCTTTAGCGTTTTTATGAAATGAAAATAAAATTAATTAAGTACAATTTAAATACAGTGTCCTAAATGTAGAGCCGATGAAGGGAATTGAACCCCCGACCCCGTCCTTACCATGGACGTGCTCTACCCCTGAGCTACATCGGCGTTGTGTAGTCTTTGTCAATTTTAAATTTTTCTCGATGGAAAAATCTAAAATGAACAAAGTGAAATCAGGTAAGCTTCCCACTATTGGGAAGCAACCTAATTTTAGAGCGGGCGATGAGACTCGAACCCACGACCCTCAGCTTGGAAGGCTGATGCTCTACCAACTGAGCTACGCCCGCAAAAGAATTAACCTATGTTAATTTAACTTTTTTGCGATTTCAATTTATAAATGCCTGTAGTGGTAACGGCATTAAAGCAATCTTTTTTGCTTTGCAAAATTTGAGTGGGGGTGGTAGGATTCGAACCTACTCAGCCGAAACAATGGATTTACAGTCCATCCCGCCTCTCCAACTGCGGCGCACCCCCCTAAGGAATATTGACTAAATAAATTAATCGCCAATCCTAAAAAAATTCTTCTTTAATTGATCCTCCTAAATGGAAGGATCAAAAAAAAACAGGAGCCAATGGAGGGACTCGAACCCCCGACCAGCTGATTACAAATCAGCGGCTCTACCAGCTGAGCTACATTGGCTTGATGTTAAAGTAGATAATAAATTAATTATCTGCTACTAAAACGTTTTGAGATCATTTTCTCAAATGCGACTGCAAAGATACTATTTTTAATAAAAAAGTAAAGTTTTCAGCGATCTTTTATTGAGGAATTTTAATAAAAATTTTTTATGTATTCCTAATATTTTTTCAAGTGGGTGCAAAGATCGTTTTTTTTGCGTGATTTGTAGGGTTTAACGAAGATTTATAGATAAAAGTTTCCAATGAATGTTGGCGAGTGCCTAAAAGGAAATTAGTAGAAGAGAAAATAAGGGTTATTTGGGCTATCCCTAATACAAAAAAGAAGCGTCTGATCTTTATCGAACGCTTCTTTTTTGATGACTTTAGAGATAAATTTTATGATTTTGCTCTACCACGGCGGGCTTTATGTCTGATTAGTTGTCGTCTTAGTGCTTCCACTGCCATATCAATCGATGCTTCGAAAGATTTTTGAGTTCCTTTTACGAAAAGGACACCTCCGGGAATTTTTAGCCTTACCTCAGCGATTTTATCTTTGATTTGCCCGGTATTTTCTAATTTGAGAATCACATTGGCAGAGATGATTCGGTCAAAAAACTGTTCGAGTTTACTCAGTTTACTTTCAATAAACTGGATGAGCTTCTGATCTGCGGAGAAGTGCAGGGCTTGCGTTTGTACTCTCATTGTTTTTAAGATTTGTGGATTTAATTGATAATTAAATCCAGGTTATAAAATTTTATATCAGTAATACTTAATCTGACTTTCCGGCCTTTGGATGGGCCTGTTGGTAGATTTTTTTTAATTTTTCTACGGAGGAATGTGTATAAATCTGGGTAGCCGATAGACTGGCGTGTCCCAGTAGTTCTTTGATGGCATTGAGGTCCGCTCCATTATCCGAAAGGTGGGTCGCAAAAGAGTGTCGTAACACGTGAGGACTCTTTTTTTCAACGGTAGTAACCATTCCCAAGTACCTTTTAACCAAATTATATACCATTTTCGGATACATCGGTTCACCTTTATTGGTTAAAAAAAGACGATTATTATTTGTTTCTGAAAACGTATTATTCCGTATCTCAATGTATGATCGAAGCAAGTCTGCCAGATTTTTATTAAACGGCAGCATTCGTTCTTTATTTCCTTTTCCTAAAACGCGCATTTGTCGATTGGTAAAATCAATGTCCGCGATTTTTAAGCCAATGAGTTCCGCCCGACGCATTCCGGTAGCGTAGAGGGTTTCTAATGCGAGTTGATCCCGTTTGCCCGCAAAATCATCGGCGAATACAACTTGTTCAAACAGTTGTTGCAGTTCTGCTTCTCTCACTACGACCGGTACTCTACTATTTACCTTGGGCGTTGTAATTTTTAACATTGGATTGTGGGTAATCAAATTCCGTTTTAATAGATATTTGAAGAAAGTCTTGAGGGCAGAGAGTTTTCGACTAACGGTTTTGGCGGTGTGCGCTTGCGAAAGTTCCACCATCCAGGAACGAACGTGCAAGGCTTTAATCTCCGTTAATGGAACGGAACCGTAAATGCTATCAAGATATCGAAAAAACTGATGGAGATCGCTACTGTAGGCAGTGAGCGTGGGGGTAGCGTAGCGTTTTTGATGCTCCAAAAATTTTAGAAAATTATTTAGGGCAGCCATATTGTGTAGTGTCAGAATGTTCTGTGAGATAGAGCTTTTGCCTTATTAAATAGCAAGATGTTCTTTAATTACAATTAAATGTAGTATTTAAATTATTAAAAACCAAGGATATGGGGAAATATTAACAAAAAACAGGAAACTTTTTTTTGGGTAACATTATTATAAGTTATAATTTGATTAAAATCGCTCAATTTTACTTTTTTAATTAAAATTCAGTTCATTCTGGTGAATTCGGTGTAGCAGAGGTAAATCGTTTTTTCTTACCGTAAGTAGAAATTTTTTATTCATAATTGTCAATAATTCCAGTGCTTTACAATCACCTGGTAAATATAATTGAGTGCTTATATTTATATTGTCGTTGAAAAAATAATTTTCCTTAACGGGATCAGCGAATAGGACCAATCCATTCCCCGCATCCAATCGGGGCGTTTCAACTTCTGTATCGTAAATATTACCAATCAAAATAGCATCTTCTACCTGATCATCATTAAGATCCTGAAATACGACGTCTAATATCGGGAACATCTGGGCCATCCGAGGTAATATTTTTTTCTCAAATTCTCCGGCTCCCCGATTAATAAGTAATAAGGATTGAAAATTATTGACGTGACGGTTATAACTTTCTTCCAAAAGCTCCCCGTATACATCCTTTAAGCTAGCATTGGCAAAAGATTCGTAGGTAGCAAATTTCTTTTCAATAAATGGCATCTGCTGGGTCGAGCATTCTTTACCCCGAAAGGGAACATACGCTCCTTTATATTTATTACTTAAAACAATGTCCAGCGTACCATTCTGATCAAAGTCGTGGGCAAAAATTCTCAACGGCGAATCAGAAGAAGCTTTGTATTTACTATTCTCCCCCAAGTTTCCAATGATAAAATCCGGTAGTCCATCCCGATTGATATCCGTTTCGTGGATACTGAGCCACCAGCCTTTCTCTTTTCCCCATTTATTCTCAGCAAGCCGTTCAAAAGTACCCCGTCGATTTATAAAAAATTCGATGCCGGTCCACTCTCCTACTGCCATGAAATCCATCCATCCGTCCTGATTGACATCAGCCACATGTATTTTATTAATAATACCAATATCTGTCAGATCCACAGCATTTTGAGCGGTGACGTCTTCAAATTGACCATTTTTATTTTCGTATAAAAAAGAAGGAGCAGATAACGGGTAATGCTGCGGTTTGATTCGATTACCTACCAATAAATCCAAATCTCCGTCCTTGTCGTAGTCTATCGCAGCTACTGTTTTGCCACTTTGCCGATGATCCGGTAGTGCCTGATCGGATTTTGAGAAATTACCATCACCATCATTTTCATACAAGCGATCCTGGTAAGCTTCGTGATCGGGAGAAAATTCGTTGCCACCACTTATTACGTACAGGTCCTGGTCGCCATCACTGTCTGCGTCAAAAAACAGCGCATCCAGATCTTCGTGGGCCGCATCTTCCTGAAATACTGGCTGTTTGACTTTATTAAATTTTCCATCTTTTTGTATAAAGAGTCGTGCTGGATAGCCCGCAGCACCACCCGTAAATACATCCATTTGCCCATCATTATTAAAATCTGCAACGGTGAGGCAAGGACCAAGGGTGGACTGTTTGTAAGGCAAAAGAATCTCCGACGAGAAATCATTATACTCATTTTCTACGGATCGAAAAACCAGATTTAATTCACCAAGTGATCGTTGCTCAAAGGTTACAGGCTTTTTCTCCGAGGCATGTATTTTTTTATTTTTGTTATTAGAATTAATTTCTATTGTTTGATTAACGGACAGATTATTTTTAGTGATTGTTTTACCATCCGGCCATTCTATAATTAGTGAATCTACGCTTTTAATAGCTCCCAGTCCAAAGTGTATATCGGGAGTCGAAGCGGAGAGGTAACCTCTCACCCGGTGTGTTTCTTGAATTTGCTTCTCTGCTCCGTAGAAGATGGTTGCACGAATGAGCGATTCGGAAAAAGGATCAGGATTTTTAATTTTTAGAAAATTACCATTTGTTTCATTTTGATAAATAAAAGCGGGGCTGTCCATATTGTTGATCACCAAATCCAGGTCGCCATCGTTATCCAAATCAGCTACCGCAGCACCATTAGAAAAGGAAGGTTGACTGAGGTCTCCGCCGTTGTCCAGCTGATTAAATTTGAGTTGGCCCTGATTGGCAAAAAATACATTTGGTAATTTTTCCGAGGGCATTTGCCGGTATAAATTTTCTTTAATTGCCAGCGGTACTTTCCCTTGGTATTGCTCTTTTGCAAGTTTAATGTTTTGGCGCACATCATTGTCCAGTGCGTAGCGACGATAGCCGTTGGTCACAAAAATATCCTTGTGCGTATTATTGTTAAAATCAGCCAGGAGTACCGACCAGCTCCAGTCCGTTTTCGCAGTTTTTGTAAGGTGAGCAATATTGCTATAGTGTCCATTTCCTTCTTTTAATTGTAAGGTATTGAACATATATTGGTAGGGAAATTCAAAGGTCTGAGTCAGTAGATTAAAATTATCGGTACTCATCGAAGCCATTAAAGTCTTGGAACGCACATGGTCGTTGGCGGCCATATCCAGGACAAAAATATCTTGACGTCCATCGTTATTAAGATCCGCAATATCCATTCCCATTGAGTAGAAAGATTGTTGGTTGGTAAATTGCTTAATAGACTCTACAAATTTTCCTTTTTTATTGTTCAGATATAGGGCATCCGGGACATAATAATCGTTGGCGACGTAGATGTCAGGCCAACCGTCGTTGTTAAAATCTGAAACGGCTAATCCCAAACCAAAAGAAGGATATAAGACACCGGCAGCGGCGGTGTTATTGACAAAATGACCATTATCGTTTAGAAAAAAATGGCAGGAATTTTTTTGAGTAACGGTCGGATCTCTCATGGTTTTTTGAAAAAAACTAATGGGATCTAAACCGTAAAATTCGCTTTCATTCATGACGAAACAATCCAGGTCTCCGTCTTTATCCGCATCAAAAAAAACGGATTGAGTGCTGATATTTTCGTCTGCGAGTCCGTATTCCTGAGCAGCTTCGGTAAACGTATTATTTTTTTGATTGAGATATAGTAAATTTCTTCGGGCGGCTCCGGCAATTGGACCTCCCTGGGAAAGATAGATATCCAGCCAGCCGTCCTGATTGACATCGGCAAAGGTGATGCCGTTGGTCCATCCCTTTCCGCGGTTAATGTCCGCTTTTTCAGAAATATCTTTAAATACGAAGTCTCCCTGATTAAGGTAAAGTTTGTTATCTACCTGATTACCACAAAAGAAAATATCGGGAAGTCCGTCGTTATTTAGATCGGCAATTCCCACGCCGGCACCATTGTAGAAATAGTCGAAGTTAAAGAGATTTTCGTTGGTTGATAAATTATGTCTTAAGGTATTTTGAAAATCAATTCCAGACGCATCTGTAGGCACCAAATTGAGATCAATTAGATGATCGAATTCACCACTAGATATGTGTTTTTTTTGAGGAGACTTTTTACAACTTATAAGAAATAAGCAACTCAATATAGCAACACTAAAGAATCGAAACAACATAGTATTTTTTTATGAAACGAAATATAAAGCGCATTACAAAGATAAAAAATCCCGAATCTTAGAATGATCTAAAATTCGGGATTATTAAGGTTGTAAGTTGATGAGTAGATTTTATAATTTTTTGTTACTACGAACTGTGCATAAATAAATATTATAAAATTAATTTATTAATATTTCATAATCAATGGTTCGGTAACTTTTAATTTGGAGGTGATTGCATTAAAAATTTGGCTTGTTAGCCTGTTGGCTATTAGCTAGTTGGCTTCTCTTCAACGTATTTCACGAATGAGGGAAGCCAAC